>Ga0193719_10000039_pt1 | contig 37727 bp, 27 predicted proteins | sample U2a2metaG_FD_160103 | JGI IMG/M metagenome (GOLD analysis project Ga0193719, IMG submission 160103) | Soil microbial communities from a riparian zone of the East river system, Colorado, United States - U2a2 | ecosystem: Environmental > Terrestrial > Soil > Riparian zone | place: USA: East... | reverse complement strand
TGGTTGCGTGGGTTCGTCGCTCGGGGCAGGTTCTCGAAAATAGCGGAGAAACCACCCGATGAAAACACACGAATTTATCGAAGCATTACGAAACTCGGCCGATAAAAAGCTCATCTTCACAAACGCCGACGGGCACTCTATCCACGCCGGTTACCATTTGACGGAAATCAAGGCGGCGTCCTTTGAAACGGTTGATTGCGGTGGCAAAACGAACCGCTGGAATGAAACTGTCCTCCAGTTATGGGTGCCGGAAGACGCGGAAGATACTTACATGAAAAGCGACAAGTTCCTCAGCATCTACGATAAGGTGCGGCGTCTGGTTCCTGTCGATGAAGAGGCTGAGATCCGGATTGAGTACGGCGATGAAAATTTCTTCCCCACCGCATATCACGTCAGCGAATCGCGTGAGAACAAGGCAGCGATTCGGTTTTTCCTGGAACCTCCGGCAACGACCTGTAAGGCGCGGGATCGCGCTCTCGCTGGGAAAGCTGAGAGCTGTTGCGCATAAGACGTCCGGAGCGGCGAGCGGGAACCGATCAAGATGTAACTGGCGGCAAGATCGAGTGCGCCTAATTCTTGGCAATCTTTGGCGGGAAGAGCCACAGCAGCCTGCCTTTCCGCGAAGAAGAATCGACATCGACCAGCGCGACGCCGGCCTTGGATAATTTAAGCGACGCGCCGGTCAGCGCAGAGATTGTTTTGGTAAAATCCGGTTCGTGACCGACGATCATCAAACTTTCAGCGGAATTGTTTCTAATTAAGTCCTCCAGCTCGGCGAGCCCAAATCCGGGCGCGAGCCGTCGATCTTCGCGACATTTCATTTCAAGATGTTCAGCGGCTATTTCCGCCGTTTGTGCGGCGCGCGGCAACGGGCTGGTCAAGATAAGGTCCGGGCGCACCTTGAGTCGGACAAGGAAGGCAGCGATTTCGTGCATTTCTTTTTTTCCACGTTTGGTCAGCGGACGTTCGTCGTCTGACTTCTTCCAGTCGGGCCAATCGGCTTCGCCATGTCTGAGAAAGTAAAGTTCCATGATGAATTTTATCCCCTTTCTAAAGAATCCGCCATTTTGGTTGGCGCGTTCGCGGATCGATTTGCCACAAGCGCGCTCCACCTAAAAACGCATTGCGATTATGCCCACGTTCAACCCCTTTCGGGATCTGATCGATCCGTTTGGCATTGCCGCCGCCCAACACCACGTAATCGGCAATCAGCGATTTCTTCAACTGCACGAGGGCGTGCTGGACGTCGCGCTGCCAGGTTTTCTCGCCGAGGCGCGCCAGGCCAGGTTTGCCGAGATAGTCTTCAATGACGCTGCCATTGCGGTAAGGTAAATCTCCCAGTTCGAGCGGGAGGACGTAGTTGTTCCATACAAGTGCCGATCCAAGTCCTGTGCCGAGCCCGAGAAAAAGCATTCGGCGGCCATGATAACTCCCAAGCGCCTGCATGGCTGCGTCGTTGAGGATACGGACTGGTTTGCCAAGCGCTTTCTCGAAATCAAATCCGACCCAGCCTTTGCCCAAATGTTTTGGCTCGCTCAGAATCTTCCCTCCGCGCACGGGCGACGGAAATCCCATCGAGATCACATCAAATCTCCAATCGCTGACCAGCGGTTTTATCTGTGCCACGATCCCGCGAGGGGTCAACGTCATTCCGGATTTGAATTTTCGTCTTTCGGTGCGCGAAATCATCAGCTTCACATTTGAGCCGCCGACGTCGATAACCAGGACTCTTCTCTTCAAGGCTGTCTCGATGCTGGAGCCGGAGTGGTGGAGGGCTCGCGGTCGGCTTCCGATGCGCCCGAAGCCGCAGAGTTGTCGGTGGCTACGGTGATCGGAGTTAGTTTGTCGGCACGCAATTTTTTCTTCGACCCCTTCATTTTCTTCACGCGCTCGCGAGAGACTTCACGGAAATGCCACTGCGCCTGGGCGCGCGGCTCCGGACCTTCGGGTGTTAGACGGCGGTAAGTTCCATCGGGCTGCAACTCGCGCGCCTTCACGCGATCGTGCAAAAAGCTCGGAAGCACTTCGTTGATGATTTGATCGCGCAACGCCGGATTCTCGACGGGGAATGCCAGTTCAATGCGCCGGAAAAAATTGCGCGGCATCCAATCTGCGCTGGAAAGATAAACCAACGGTTCGCCCGTGTTTTGAAAGTGGTAAATCCGGCTGTGTTCGAGAAAGCGCCCTACAATGCTGATCACGCGGATGTTTTCGCTCAGGCCGGGGATTTTCGGGCGCAGGCAACAGATCCCCCGGACGACGAGGTCGATGGTCACATCTGCACAGGAAGCTTCATAAAGTTTCTCGATAATCTCCTCGTCGACGAGATGATTGAGTTTAGCGATGATGCGGCCCGGCTTGCCCGCCAGCGCGTGATCGCGTTCGCGTTCGATCAGTTGGATAAGACGGCTGTGCAGGTCGAACGGCGCCACCATCAGTTTCTTCAGACCGGGATAGCCAGCCAGACCGGTGAGGGTGTTAAAAACGACCGCCACTTCCTCGGTCAATTTCAGGTCGCTCGTGAGCAAACTGAAGTCGGTATAAATGCGCGCGGTACGCGAGTGGTAATTGCCAGTGCCCAGGTGGACGTAGCGCCGGGGTTGGTCTGCGTCACGGCGAACGATCAGCAGTGCCTTGCAATGCGTTTTCAGGCCGACCACGCCATAGATGACATGGGCACCGGCTTCTTCCAGGCGCCGGGCCCATTGAATATTGCTTGCCTCATCAAACCGCGCGCGCAGCTCGACGATGGCGGTAACTTGTTTTCCTGCGTTGGTCGCCTCGATGAGGGCTTCGACAATGGGCGAATCACCGCTCGTCCGATAGAGGGTAATCTTGATGGCGAGCACTTGCGGGTCTCGCGCGGCCGCCTCGATCCACTCGACGATCTGGTCGAAGCTGTCGTAGGGATGATGCAGCAGCACATCCTGGCGCCGCAATACCTCGAAAAAATCGACATGCGGTGGTAGTGCCGGATCACGGGCGGGTTGAAATGGCCGGTCCTTCAGCTTGGCGAATGCATCATTCGTCACCAGCGGCATGAGATGCGTCATCGAAAGTGGACCATCGACTTTGTAAGCATCGGCCTCGGTCAGATCGAAGAACCTCAGCAGCAATTCCAGAACATCTTTCGGACAATCGGCTTCCACTTCCAAGCGGACCGCATCGCCGCGGCTTGAGCGCCGCAGTTCCTGCTCGATGCTGCGCAAAAGATTTTCCGCCTCCTCTTCGTCAACGTAGAGATCGCTATTGCGCGTTACGCGGAACGCGTGCACGGCGTTAAGAATCAAGCCGGGAAACAATTCTCCAATGTGCTGCCTGATGAGTGAGGCGAGGTAGATGTACTCCCACGGTTCATCCGCTTTACCGCGCGGGAGCGCGATGAGCCGCGATACTGCTCGCGGCACCTGTACAATGGCATGAAGCAGCACGCCGCCGCGTTGCGTTTTCGCGCGCACCAGCAAATTATGGCTTCGGTTCAAAAGATGCGGGAATGGATGGCTGGCATCTACTGCGAGCGGCGTCAGCATAGGAAAAACTTCCTGCTGAAAGTAGCGATGTGCCCACACTGCGCGTTTGGCTGACAACTCCGCAATTTCGCGCACATAAATGCGATTCTTCGCAAGTTCGGGCACTAACTCGTTCTTCCACAGCGCGCATTGGATCGCGACCAGTTCGCGCACTGTTTTCTGAATGCGATGGAATGTTTCAGTCGGGCTCAGTCCGTCCGGCCCGATCTCGCTGGTCTCGCTTTCGATTTGCTGTTTGATGCCGGCCACGCGAATCTCGAAAAACTCATCAAGGTTCGAACTAAAAATCGAAAGGAATTTGACGCGTTCGATGAGCGGCTGGGTAGGATCCTGCGCCTCTTCGAGAACGCGACGATTGAACTCGAGCCAGCTCAACTCGCGGTTGATGAAATTCCGCGGATCAGAAAAACGATTTACTGCGGGAACATCCTTCCGCAAGAGCTCGACCCTGGCGGAGGGCTCCTCGGCAACACCAGTTTTGGCAACGGCTGTCGGCATCTACCTCTTTGTTTAATCTGAGAGCCAAAAAGCGGCGCTCACCATGGCGAGTGAGCTCAAAACGCAAGCCGGAAGCTTCGCGCCACTCTTGATCTGCACTGGATTCAAACAACCACTGCTTGGGAAATTAGGCAAGAGCCGGAAATGTCGCTGCTTGGTCCGTCATGTCGTGGCTACAGCAGTTTGATGCCGGATGTCTTCAGCGGCGGCAGCGTAAACTGCCTCTTCGGCAATATTGGTGGCGTGATCGCCCACGCGTTCGAGGCAGCGGCCAATAAAAATCAAATTCAAGTACCCTCGCAATTGCTCGGGATCCTTCGCCATGCGCTCGATTAATTTGCGGCTGGCCGCGTGGTTCAACTCGTCCAGCCTTTCATCGCGCGGGACGACCGCGCGTCCCAGATCGACATCCTCGCGCACGAAGGCATCCACGCTGTCCTTAAACATCGACATGGCTTGCTCGTACAACGGCCTGATCAATTCGACCTCAGCTAATGGCGGATGCTGATTTAACTTCCGCGCGCGTCGCGCAATCGTCGTCGCCTGATCGGCCATACGCTCCAGATTCGATGAAAGTTTCATTGCGGCCACGACACGGCGCAGATCGGAGGCTACCGGCTGAAAGCGCAGCAAAATTGCCACGCCATCCTTATCGATCTGTATCTCGAGTTGATCGATCTCCTCATCGTCGGCGATCGCATTTGCGCAGAGATCGTTGTCTCGATCGAACAAGCCCTTGATCGCCCGGTCTAAACTGCGCTCCGTCAGACTAGACATCATCAGCACATTATTGCGCAGCGACGCAAGCGCTTCGTCGAATGTCCCAAGAATATGTTTTGGTGCAACCATGTCTATCTCAGCCCTTCCTCTTGCTCTTACTCTTATTCCTCTTCCGGTTCATCTTTGATCCGCTGTAGCCGCGTCCCTGTGGGACGCGCGCGCGTCGCCTACAGGGCGACGGCTACAACTATCCAAACCTGCCAGTGATATAATCTTCCGTCTGTCGTTCGCTCGGATTTGTGAAAATTTTCGTGGTCGGTCCAAACTCAATCAGCTTGCCAAGATAAAAGAAGGCGGTGTAATCGGAGACGCGGCCGGCCTGTTGCATGTTGTGGGTCACGGTCACGATCGTGTACTGCGCTTTGAGTTCGTGGATTAGTTCCTCGATTTTTGCCGTGGCGATGGGATCGAGCGCAGAACAGGGCTCATCCATCAGGATTACTTCGGGTTCCACCGCGAGGGCACGCGCAATGCAAAGCCTCTGCTGCTGGCCGCCCGAAAGGCTTGTGCCCGGTTTGTGGAGATCGTCTTTTACCTCATCCCAAAGGGCAGCCATGCGGAGCGATTTCTCCAGGCGTTCATTGAGAAATTTTTGGTTGCGTACTCCGTTCAATCGCAAGCCAATGACGACATTCTCGCCAATCGTCATCGTCGGGAAGGGATTCGACTTTTGAAAGACCATCCCGACGCGGCGGCGAACGATCGCGGGATCGACGCTACTTGAATAGAGATCATCGCCCTGGAGAAGGACCGTGCCATCGACGCGCGTCTTTGGCACCAACTCATGCATACGGTTGAGACAGCGAAGAAAGGTTGATTTTCCGCAACCGCTCGGCCCAATGATCGCAGTCACGGCGTTCGATGCGATATCGAGAGTTACATCATCAATGGCGCGTTTCTCTCCGTACCAGACGGACAGATTCTTTACCTGGAAAGTTAACGGCGCCGCTGGCTCGGACGTTGACGTCGAAGTCGGCTCGGTCGCCTGTTCGACACGTCCGACAACGGTTCGCTCTGGAGTTGCCATAACTAAATTAACCATTCGCAAAAGAAAGCTAGACCAGCGATGCCGTACGCCCGCGAGTCAGAATTCTAACCACCACATTAACGCAAAAAATCCCGGTGACGAGCACGAGCGCGCCGGCCCAAGCTTGGCGATGCCAATCGTCATAGGGCGAAATGGCGTAAGTAAAAATCTGCAACGGAAGAGCGGCGATCGGCTCACTTAGGTTATGGTTCCAAAACCTATTCCCGAAAGCTGTGAAAAGGAGCGGCGCAGTCTCGCCGCCCACGCGCGCCAACGCCAGCAGAATGCCAGTGATAATTCCTTTGGACGCGGTTTTCATCACGATATGGACAATTGTTTTCCACCGGCTGACACCGAGGGCGAGCGCAGCTTCACGATAGCCGTTTGGCACCAGCAGAATAACTTCTTCTGTCGTACGTATGATCAGCGGAACCATGATCAGGCCAAGTGCGAGTCCGCCGGCGTACGCTGAGAAGCCCTTGAAACGCAACACGACCAGTCCGTAAACCACCACACCCCAGGTGATCGATGGAACGCCATTGAGCACGTCCGCCACAAACCGCAGCAGCGAATTCACGCGAGCGGAGCCATATTCGGCAAGGTAAACTCCGCCCAAAACGCCTACCGGAATTCCAATCAGAGAAGCGAGTCCGAGAAGCTCAAGCGAACCCATAATTGCGTTCACCATTCCGCCGCCAACTACACCCACCGGCTTCGGCAATTTGGTGAAGAAGTCCCAGTTCACCGAACTGGCGCCATTGGCGAGAAGATGAAAAAATACGAGCGCCAACGGCGCGATCACAAGAAGAGCTGAAACGAACGCGATCGTCGATGCCAGCGCACTTTTGATCTTGCGCCAGGTGTGGTTGTCTGTACGTCCAAGATTCATAGCTACTGCACGGCGCGTGTCGTGGACGTCGTGCCCATTGTTTGAAGAAGAAGCTGCGCGACAAGGTTTGCCAGAATCGTTGTTCCAAAAAGCACGAGCCCAATTTCGAATAGAGCTTGAAGATAAATGTCGGTGGTCGCTTCCGTAAACTCATTCGCAAGCACGCTGGCGAGCGTGTAGCCAGGCTTAAATAGCGAGGCCGCAATCTCTGGCGTGTTGCCGATCACCATCGTGACCGCCATTGTCTCACCGAGGGCCCGTCCGAGACCAAGAATGACGGCCCCGAACAAGCCTTTCTTGGCATAACTGAGCACCGCGATCCGCGTTGCTTCCCAGCGCGTTGCACCGAGCGCGTAGGCCGCTTCGCGCTGTAAGTTTGGGACACTGCGCAGAATTTCGCGGGAGACCGAAGTAATAATCGGCAGAATCATGATCGCGATGATGATCCCGCCAGCCAACATGCTCGTCCCGTAGATCGGTCCGCTGAAAAACGGCGTCCATCCGAACAGCCGTTTCAGCAACGGAAAAGGATATTCTCGCAACCATGGAATCATTACGAAAATTCCCCACAACCCCAGGATCACGCTCGGGATGGCCGCCAGCATTTCAATCAAGGAAACCAGAGGCTGCCGAATCCAGAGCGGCGCAAGCTCGGTCAAATACGCCGCCGTCGCGATGCTCAATGGCACAGCGATCACCAAGGCGATCAGGGAAGAAACCAACGTTCCATAAATAAACGGCAGCGCGCCGAACTGCTCCGCTACCGGATCCCAAGTCGAGGTGGTGAGAAAATGGAACCCGAATTTCTTGATTGCGAGCGAAGATCCAAGCCAAAGTTGCCACCCAATAAGAACAACGAGCACAACCACCGCCAGCGCCATCGCGAGCGTGAGCCACTCGAATGCTTTGTCCCCAAAGCGCGAGGGCGGCGCCATCGCGCTCCGCGCGGAGTGCAGCTCAACCGATGCGACGGCTGGAGGTGGGGCAATTTCCATGCGATCTCACATTACATTTTGATATCGTCGATTCGCTTTAGAACGCGTTGCTGAAGGCTCTCCGGCAAGGGCGCGTATTGAAGATCTTGGGCCATTTTCTCGCCATCTTTCGCGGCCCACTTCAGAAACTCGACCAGCTTTTTTCCCTTGGTCGCATCCTTTTGCTGCTGGTAAACGAGTAACCAGGTCGCGCCTGCGATTGGATAAGCGCCTTTGCCCGGCGCGTTTGTCATCGAGAAACGGAAGTCATCCGGAATCTCCGCCGTCGCCATCGCCGCGGTGATCGATTCGAGAGATGCCTTCACAAATTCGCCGGCCGAATTCTTAACGTCGGCGTAGGGCATCTTGTTTTGAACTGCGTAGATCAGCTCGACATAGCCGACCGCGCCTGGGGTTTGCTTGATTTGACCGGCCACGCCTTCGTTCCCCTTGCCACCGATACCAGTCGGCCAGTTTACCGAGGTGTTCGTGCCCACCTTCGTCTTCCATTCTGGGCTGATCTTGCTCAAGTAGTCGGTCCAAATGTAGGTCGTCCCACTGCCATCAGAGCGGTGGACAACCACAATCTCTTGATCGGGCAACGTGACTCCAGGGCTCAGCGCCGCGATCTTTGGGTCGTTCCACTTTTTGATTTGGCCGAGAAAAATTCCTGCGATTGTATCGGCATCAAACTTTAACGCCGGATTTCCAGGCAGATTGTAGGCAACCACATCCGCGCCCGCGACCGTCGGGATATGCAAGAGTTTGCCAGGAGCTTTCGCCAGGTTGTCGTCACTCATCGGACCATCCGATGCACCGAAATCCACCGTCTGCGCGAGGATTTGCTTCTGGCCCCCGCCGGAGCCGATCGATTGGTAATTAAAGCGGACTGAGGGATCGACTTTCGCGTACTCGTCGAACCACTTCGAGTAGATCGGATAGGGAAAGGTTGCGCCCGCGCCGTTAATCATCATCTGCGCTGAAGCAGTCGCACTGACTCCGGCTAGTAGCACGATTGTTAAGATTTTGCGGCTAAATCGAGGAGATTTCATAGTGTTCTCAGCCTGCCGCAGCGCGTTCGAGAGCGTCAAAACGTTTAATGTTACTTTTGTGTGACAGCTGTGGTCGCTTCGCTATGCGAAACGCGCGCTGTCCACAGGGCGACGACTACACCGTCCTGATCGGTAGCAACACGCGGATGGTGGTTCCCCGCCCAGGCTCGCTCTCGGCTTCCACGCGCCCTCCGTGCAATTGGGCAATGTGTTTCACGATTGCCAGTCCGAGACCGGTCCCGCCGAGCTCCCGGGTGCGGGCCTTGTCGGCGCGGTAAAAGCGTTCAAAGATGCGGGGTAAATCATCTTTGCTGATTCCGATTCCATCGTCACTGACGCTGAGGACGATTTCGGAATTGCGCTGCGCCGCTTGCAGCCGAATCTCGCCGTTCTCCCGTGAATATTTTACTGCATTCTCCAACAAATTGTAGAGAACTTCCTGGAGTCGTGTTCCATCTGCGCGAATCGGCGGCGCATCCGACTGAAGGTCGACAATTACCTTCAAGTTTTTCTCGGCGAACTTTTCTTTCCAATCGCGGAGAACGTGATCGAACAATTCCCGCAGCCGCACCTGACCGATTTCCAAGTTGGTGTGTGAGGATTCCAATTGGGCGAGGCTCAGCAAATCATCGATCAGAAGCCCAAGCCGTTTGGAATGCCGCTCCATGACTTGAAGAATGCGCGATAGTTCGCCGCGAGAAGTTTCCGGGTGATCGACCAACGTTTCGATATACCCGCGCAAGATCGACAATGGCGTTCGTAATTCATGCGAAACATTTGCGACAAAGTCCTTCCGGACCTGATCGAGCCGCTTCAACTGGGTGATATCGTGAAACAGAACGACCGCCCCAGTTGTTCGATCGACATCGTCCTTCATTGGGACAGCGCTGACCTCCACGTGGCGCTCGGCATTGCTTTTCGAGTCGGTCAGCATTAATTCGCTTCGTTTCGGCTTCCCGGTACGCAGCGTTTCCGCGATTAATCGATCCAGCGTCGCATGGCGGACGGTTTCAAGTAATGGAGCGCCCAACGCTCCGTCTCGGAGTTCGAAGAGGTCTTCAAACGTGCGGTTCATGAGCGTGATGTAGCCACGCGTGTCGACGACGAGCAGACCATCCTGCATCGTACCCAAAATCGTTTGCGTCCCAGATTCGCGGCCTGCGATCTGCTGATCGAGTTGTTGCTGGCGACGGAAAATACTTTCCAGCGCCAATCCGACACGCTGCGCTTGCGTGCTACCGTCGACAAGAAACGTGCGCGGTTGCTCACGGCCAGCTATTTGCCTAACGAGCTGCTCGATCTGTCGCCACGGTGCGATCCATTTTCGCCAGGTGACGAGCGCGATCGTTGCGAAGACGAGGCAGATTACACTCAGAAACAGCCACGACATCTCGCGTTAACTCTCCCGCAGCCGATAACCGAAACCGCGCACGCTTTCGATCACGTTTGCGGCTTTGCCGAGTTTTTTGCGCAATCGCCGCACATGGGTATCAACTGTACGCGTGTCAATAATGCTCTCGTAGCCCCAGACATCGTTGAGCAAGCGGTCGCGCGCCTGCACCCGGCCGCGGCGCTGCATCAGTGTGCGCAAAAGTTTAAATTCAAGGCTGGTGAGGTTGACCCGCTTGCCGTCGACGGAAGCTTCATGACGCTCTGGATCAATCACGATCGGACCGACCGCCAGACGTTCTTCCTCTTGTTTCGCGTCGCCTCGGCGCATAATCGCTCGGATGCGCAAAACGACTTCCCGCGGGCTAAATGGCTTTGTCACATAGTCATCGGCGCCAAATTCAAGGCCCACGATCCGGTCGATCTCTTCCGCTTTCGCGGTCAGCATCATGATTGGAATCTGTCGCGTCGCAGGATCGCTTTTTAGAATCTTACAAATCTCCAGTCCAGGCATTTTCGGCAGCATCAGATCGAGAATAATGAAAGCTGGTCTTTCGGTGCGCGCTTTGTGCAATCCAGCAGCCCCGTCGTTTGTCGTCGAAACGGCGAAACCTGCTTTGCGTAAACTGAGCGTGAGAAGATCGACGACGTCCCGCTCGTCTTCGACGATCAGAATTGTTTTGCCGGATGCCGCTTCCATTCGCAGCAACTTTATCGCCGAAATTACTTCGATTTGCCAGCGCTAGCTTCTTTGAAGACGGCGTTCTCATTCGCGGCCGCAAGGATTTTTGCTAGCTGGGGGCACCTCGTTAATGGCCGGACCAGCATAGGCCACTGTCCATTTTGCCGGATGCGTTTCTTGGAGCGTCCTTGTACAGCTTCTGATCGAAAAATGAATCGGTTGATGCAATTCTATTCCGATGATGCGATTCGGTGCGTCACCGATGGTTTACTGCCTGGCGTAGCTGCTGCGAGACGTTAGAATGAGCGACAATTCTCATGACGGAAGGCCAAACAAGAAGATTCGCAGCCCCGCCATTCTTAGTCGGCACATTGCTTCTTTTCTGCGCGTTGACCTTCTATTACTTTGCGGTTCTTAGAGTTGATTACAGCAAGACGGCGCTGCTCGATCTTGGCCCACACCCGGATGCGTCGGAGTATTTCGCGCAGGCAAAAGCATTGCTCAAAGACCGATGGCCTTCGATCCAAATCGGGTATGACAAACTGCCTTCAAGGTACCCCTTTGGTTATCCAGCGCTAATGCTTCCCTGGCTAAAGATTCTGCCGGCCCCAGATGCCATCCTGGCGCCGTTTAGGACGAATCAAACGCTCGGTCTGCTTCTGCTTTTGGCCGTTTTTGCCTTTTACGCGTACCTCGCGATGCCACAAACGGGTGGACTAGCGGCGCTTTTGCTCGCGACGCTCCCTGTTTTCTTCACCTTTTGCCGCTCGTCAATGAGCGAAATCAGCGCATCGGCGCTCATTGTCTTAGCCTTTATGTTTGCCTACTTGGGTTTGAAGGAGGAACGCCGCTGGAAAATTTATCTGGCGGCCGTTCTCCTTGGCCTCTCGCTGAATGTCCGAATCCAGTCTCTTTTCTTCGCGCCACTTTTACTAGCAATGGCTTTACTTCCCGCCAAAGGCAAGCGTTTCAGCTGGTTTCTCCATTGTGCTGCGCTCCCGATCGTCTTCGCGCTTGCCGCCAGCCCTGTGCTCATGCTGAACGCGATCGAGTTTCATTCGCCGTTGAGAACAGGATATGCCTTTTGGCTTCCAACAACGCGGATCCCGAAGGGCCTGATTTTCTCCGTCTATTCCATCTGGAGCAACGCTGGCATGCTGTGGAGGGAGTTCACCCTGTGCCCGCACGCATTCTACGTCGCCAATATTTTTGGCACCGGCACCTCATTTGTCGCGGCCTTTGTTCTTCTGCTTTGCGCAGGATTGTTCTTCATCAGGAGCACCCGATTCATCACCTGCGCATTTTTAGCTGGCGGATTGAATCTGTTTGCGATGATTGGAACCTATCAAGCGGATGTGCGATACTATCTGCCGCTTCTGATGCTCTCGGTCGCGGTTGCCGTTCTACCTGTGACGTGGGCGGCAGAAAATCTGGTTAATGGAAAACGAATCGTTCCGAGCCTGGCGATCTTCGTTTTGTTTGCCGTAGCCTGTCTGGGCTATCCTTCGCATTCCGGCTACAACACGGTCGGAATCGATCGATCGCAAGCGTGGGACGCTCTCCATTTTACCGCTCAAGCTCGACAATCCAGCCGGTTTATCGCACAAGAGCACTTCGTCGAACTCTTCGGCGCTGAACCCGGCATCGTCCTTTCCGATATTGATCCTGTTTACTTGAATGCCCTGCTGCCGGAACAATTCGCTGCTGCCCCTCTCGATGGAAAGCATCTATATCGATTCAGTCCAATGTGGCGCTACGATCAACCTGAGGCCGTGGCATTAGTCAGGCGCGGCTTGGATCAATCGCTTCCGGTTTACGCCCTTTTCGTTTCGCGTAAAGAGATGGATGAAAAGGCGCCGCGATTACCGGAACTCGACGGCTATGAATGGGTTGCGGCCGAAAATTCCCCAACGAAAGAAGCCGTAATCTTAAAGCTTACTCCAAGTAGCCAATGACAACGGACTTTCCGATTTCTCGTCGGTAACTTTCATTCCTTGTTCATTAGGTGGCTGCCGGCCATCGTTCTACGACAAATTCCCCGGCGCAACTAGGAGAATACCACTTCACGGAATATCGCGACTTGGAAGGATAACGTCGCATTTTTTTGAGAAGCGACATTAATCCGCGGGCGACCGCTGATTTTGATAGCCGAGTAGTTGCTGTCCGCCGTAATTGCTTCGTCACGGCTCTTGCAACCAACACACGAGTTCGCATGCGGTGCAAGGCGGCCAGTCGTACTCGCGGGTAGAGGAATTCCGCTGGAGAAAAAGAGTGGTTGTGCTTGAGTAAAAGGTTCGACGTTTCTCGTCAGAATGCCTACGCAAGTTATCAAAATCAGTGGTGCACGTCAGCACAATTTGAAAAACCTTCACGTGGAGATCCCACGTGAAAAGTTGGTCGTTATCACGGGTTTAAGTGGCTCCGGAAAATCATCGCTCGCTTTTGACACGCTCTATGCAGAAGGGCAACGGCGTTACGTCGAGAGCCTCTCAGCTTACGCGCGGCAGTTCCTCGATCAGATGGAAAAGCCGAATGTCGATTTCATCGAGGGTCTATCACCAGCGATCGCCATCGAGCAACGAAGCGCCGGGGCTAATCCGCGATCGACCATTGCAACCACGACCGAAATTTACGATTATTTGCGCGTCCTCTTTTCAGCAGTCGCTCAACCGCACGATCCGCTCACAGGGCAGCCGCTTAGGCGGCAGACGCCGCAACAAATTGTCGATCAAATTCTTGCATACGAGCCGGAGACAAGAGTCATCGTGCTCGCACCGCTGATTGAAAACCAGTTAGGCGAATTTCGGGATGTGATCGAGAAAACGAAGCGCGAAGGATTCATTCGCGTTCGGATTGACGGCCAGATCGCCGAGCTCGATCGGCCGGATCCGATTCGGCTTAAAAAAAGCGAGCGACACACGATTGAGGCAGTAGTTGATCGGCTGATCGTGCGCGATGGAATTCGCATCCGCTTGACCGATTCGATCGAGACCGCGCTCAAATGGGGCGGAAACCGGGTGGTTGTGCTAAAGCAAGCATCCAACGCCGAATTGAGCGACACTTTGGAAGAACTCCGCTATTCGACCGATTACGGAAATGCGGAAACCGGGTTCACGTTAGGCGAGCTGACTCCGAAACACTTTTCATTCAATAGTCACCTCGGAGCTTGTCCGGCATGCCACGGTCTTGGCACACAATTGGCATGCGATCCCGAGTTGATGATTTCCGATCCCGACAAAACACTCGCCGAAGGCGCGATCACGCCATGGCGACGTGGGACGAAGCGAATGCAGGCATACTACCGTCACTTGCAAAGTGCGCTGGTGAAACACTTTCATGTCGATGAAAACGTGCCTTTTGCCGAATTGCCCGAGCGATTTAAGGAAGCGCTTTACTTTGGCACCCGCGATCAGCCAATCGAAATGAGTTTAAACAGTAACGGCCGGTCTAATAAAAGGGGGCGCCCCTTTGAAGGACTCGTTCCCCAGATGCAGCGGCTCTATGAAGAAACGCAAAGCGAGTTCACTCGCAATCGCATCCGCGCGTTCATGACGCGCGAGCCGTGCAAAGTATGCGGCGGCGCCAGGCTGAAACCGGAGATTCTCTCTGCCACAATTAAAGATCGACATGCGCGCGAATTGAATATTCATGAACTCAGCGAGCAAACGATCGAGGCGGCCGCGCGCTACGTTGCGGATCTCGACCTATCCGCGCAGCAGCGATTGATCGTGAATGAGGTCGTGCACGAAATTCAATCGCGCCTGCAATTTCTTCTCGAAGTTGGCCTCGGATATCTCACCCTAAATCGCGAGAGCGGCACGCTTTCCGGCGGAGAAGCGCAGCGGATCCGGCTAGCAACGCAGATTGGGTCTGGCCTGGCCGGAGTTCTTTACGTTTTGGATGAACCGAGCATCGGCTTGCATCAGCGCGACAATGCGCGCTTGCTAGGAACGCTACGGCGGCTGCGCGATCTCGGCAATTCCGTGATTGTGGTTGAACACGATGAAGAAACCATCCGCGCGGCGGACCACATCGTCGATCTCGGTCCAGGCGCGGGTCCGCGTGGCGGTGAGATCGTTGCTCAAGGGAGCATCGAAGAAATTCTTCGCGCGAAAAATTCCTTAACTGGAGACTATCTTTCAGGACGCGCGCGCATTCCGATTCCAAAGCAGCGCGTCAGGCCACAATTAATTAATCATCCGCTATCAACCGACAACCATTATGATGGCTGGCTCACAGTGGTAGGCGCAGCGGAGAACAACCTCAAAAAAATCGACGCTTCTTTCCCTCTCGGCTGTCTCACCTGTGTAACGGGCGTGTCCGGCAGCGGTAAGTCGACGCTGGTGGATGATATTCTGCGCCGCGCTCTCTTTCGGCATTTTTATAATTCACGAGAAAAACCCGGCGCTTATCAGGCAATTCGCGGAGTGGAACAGATCGACAAAGCGATCGTCATTGATCAAAGTGCGATCGGCCGAACGCCCCGCTCCAATCCGGTGACTTACACCGGCGCCTTCGCGCCTATCCGCGAGTTATTCAGTCAATTGCCCGCAGCGCGGGTGCGCGGTTATGATGCGGGGCGGTTTAGCTTTAATGTCAAAGGCGGCCGTTGCGAAAATTGCGAAGGCGGTGGGTTGATCAAGATCGAGATGCATTTTTTGCCGGACGTTTACGTGGAATGCGAAGTGTGCCACGGCAAGCGCTACAATCGCGAGACGCTCGAGATCACTTACAAAGGCAAGAACATTGCCGACGTTCTCGATCTGACGGTGGATGAAGCAGCGCGCTTTTTCCGGAATGTGCCGAGCGTTTCCGAAAAGTTAAATTCTTTGCTGGATGTAGGCCTCGGTTATCTGCGACTTGGTCAAGCCGGAACCACCCTTTCCGGAGGGGAAGCGCAACGCGTCAAACTCGCTACGGAGCTCGCGAAAAAAGCGACCGGCCGGACGGTCTACATTCTCGATGAGCCAACGACTGGATTGCACTTCGCCGATATCGAGAAATTGCTGCAAGTATTGATGAAGCTGCGCAACGCGGGTAACACGGTGATTGTGATCGAGCAGAATCTAGAGATGATTAAATGCGCAGATTGGATCATTGATCTCGGGCCTGAAGGCGGCGAACGCGGCGGTGAGATCGTCGGGACTGGTCCGCCGGAACAAATTGTCGACCTTCCAAATAGTCTCACAGGCAGATATCTGCGACCAATGTTTAAACTGCCATGAGGACGCCCAGCGCAGACTACCAGAGGCTCAGCCCACAATGTAAGAGACGGGCGCGGAGAATCGCTTTGATGGGATTGTCGATTTGGTTTTCCCAGTCATTGCGCGCAGAAATCTCGCCTGCGCTGATGGAGGCAACGAAACCGTTACTGGAAGGCGTACCGGAGGTCGCCGTTGTCCGTCTGCGAGCCCTGGTCGATAGCAGTTTGGCCGATAAACAGTGGTGCGCGGTCGCCGCAAAGCTTGCCGAAGCTCAGGTGACCGCAAGGCAGCCAGAGGACGCGCTGGTGTTGCTCGCGGATTCCAGACTGCGCGATCTTCCAGCGGCAAAGTTTTGGCGCGCGCAAGCCTTTGCCAGCTTACATCGATGGGCCGACGCACTGCCGCTCTACGAGGAACTGGCGGCGGACCAAGGTTCATCATTTCGCGAAGCAGCCACTTTTGGAGCGGCGGAAATGTTGCGCGCGTTGGGAAGACGGGATGAAGCGCTGCCGAAGATATTGGTTCTCCTTCGCGACAAACAATGGCGTATCCAGGCGCAATTGCGATCGGCCGAATTGTATATCGACAGGGCCGACGCCGCCAACGCGCGGCGTATCCTTGATGAGATTCAACCCAAGTCGGTCGCGGAGCGGAAGGAGCGACGGCTTCTGCGCGGGCGTTTGGAGCTGATTTTGCAGCGGCCCGAGAGAGCAATCGGTGCGTTTGAAGCGCTTCTAAAAAGACCGGAGGGGGCGACTCATGCCACCCTGATCGCAGCACTCTTCGGAATCGCCGACGCGCACTTGCAATTAAAAACACCAGAAGCCGGGGACGATGTCCTTGAGCGATTTATCGATCGTTATCCAGCGGATCCGGATCTACCCGTTCTCTTTGCAAAGCTGGACGAACTCTATCGCGCGGAGCGCAAAGCGTCACGGAGCGAACTGGAAAAATGGGTGCGCAATCCGGAACAGCCACGACGCACGTTCGCCCGATGGCATCTTGCTCTCCTCGAAGTTCGCGTCGGGCACCGAGATCGAGCTCGGCAATTGTTCAACGATCTGCGCCACACCGAGGTAAAATCTCCTGCGCTCGCGGCGGCTCTGTTGGAGTTTGCACAGCTGGAACTGGAAGATCGACATTTCGAAGAGGCGATTGCGATTTTGGATGATGCGCGCGTGCTTCATCCGGAAGCGCAATTGCTCGATCAAATCAATCTTCTCTCCGCGCAAGCGCAATATCTCGCGAAACGCTTTGAGGTGGCAACCGCGGCCTTCGAACAAATCGGGCGTTCCACCTCGCCATGGGCGAAGCTTGCACTTTTCAACGCATCCACGGGCTGGCTGCAACTCGGCGATCACGCCCATTTTTTGGCCGATTACAATGCACTTGAAAAGCAGGGCGGCGATGAAGAATCGCGCGCCAGCCTACGACTGGAGGAAGGTTTGATGCAAGCCGCGAAAGGAGATAAGAAAGCGACAGAATCGCTGCAACAATTTGTTCGCGATTTTCCCAAGAATCCCCGCGTCTCAGAAGCCTGGGTTGGTTTGGCTGAGCTGGCCTTCCATTCCACGCCGCCCCGTCTCGATGAAGCGCGGAAGAATCTAGCTCGCGCGGCCGATTCAGGCCCAACGACAGCGGGGGCGGAGCGCGCCGATTATCTCATGATCTGGATTGAGGATTCAACAGATGTCAACGAGACGAAAGTCATCGAACTTGCGAATCGCTTTCTTCAACAACATGCCGCCTCGCCATTCGCCCCGGAGGTTCGAATGAAATTAGCGGAGATTTATTACCGGCGCCAGGATTTCGCAAACGCACAGACGCAGTTTGAAATTCTCGCGCAGCAGAATCCGGACGGCCCACTTGGCGAGAAAGCGCTCTTTTTCGCGGCGGAATCGGCCATGTCGAGCATGGGTAAGCATTCGCTCGACCAAGCGATTGTGCTGTTTGATCAGGTGGTGCAGTTAAATGGCGACCTGAAATGGGCCGCACGCAACGAACAAGCTGTTATCGAACGCAAGCTGGGAAAGCCGCAGGATGCACTCTTATTATACGACGAGGTGTTAAAAGGCGAGGCTGGAGCATCCGAGAAGCAAGAGGCGCTTTGCGGCAAGGGCGACATCTTTTTCGAGATGGGCGGAAGCAACTCGAACAATTATCAGCGCGCGATCGAAGTCTATGACCAGTTGGCGTCCGACAAAAACGAGCCAATTCACTGGCGCAACCAAGCGCTCTTCAAAAAGGGCCTGTGCTTGGAAAAGAAAAGCGATCGGGCTGGCGCCCTTGCGACGTTTTACAAAGTCTTGGAAGATGAGGCGCGCCCGGATCGGAGACGTGAACTGTTTTGGTATTACAAAGCGGGATTCAATGCAGCGCGGCTGTTGGAAGACGATTCAAAATGGGAATCTGCTGCTGCTATTTACCAGAAACTGGCCGCATCCAGCGGCACCCGGAGCGAAGAAGCAAAGGCGCGTCTTAACCGTCTGCGTTTGGAACATTTTCTTTGGGCGGATTGATACCGGGCGCTCGCGAGTTGACCGCAGCGGTATTCACGATGGCTGGAAATGTCGTTTTTTTGTCCTAAATGCACGACGCACCGCATTTCTTTTCTGTTTGCATTGCACAATAAAAAGGCGCAGACTCCATGTATGACAACTGTGAATAGGTCCCATCGCCTATGCGGTTGGTCGATTCGCTGCGCGAGTGCCTTACTTGCTCTGGCATTTTGCGCATCAGCATTCGCTGATCCGAGCAAAAACGTAGTCCTGCCGGCAACGCAGCAGCCGGTTAAGAGCGTAAAGAAACTGTGCTACGTAATGATCTCAGGCTTCGGTGTTCCGCAGCCTTGCGATCGACTCGCCAGCTTCCCGACCACCGTTTATCCGATGGACCGCATGAGCCGGTAAAATAGTTTTCTGCGCGAGGAGTTCGCCGGAAAATGGTGCGCTGCCAAGCGCGGCAGCGCCGCTAATGGCTTTTTGTTTTCGCTTTCCAACTCATTAGTCCGCGAAGCCGCGCGCCTACTTTCTCGATCGGATGCTTTTCACTTTCCCGCAGCAGCTTCGCGGAACGCCGCCCGCCGGTTTTCATCTCCTGAATAAAATCGCGCGCAAATTTTCCTGAGCGGATTTCTCGCAGCGCCGCCATCATCCGCTTTTGCACTGCTTGATCGACAATCTTCGGGCCGACCGTCAACTCGCCCCACCTAGCCGTATCGGAAATCAATCTGCGCATCCCGGCGATACCCGCCTCGTGGATAAGATCGACAATGAACTTTAGCTCGTGTAGACATTCAAAGTAGGCGAGCTCAGGCGGATAGCCGGCGCGAACAAGCGTTTCAAACCCAGCGCGAATGAGCGCAGACGTGCCGCCGCAGAGCACCGCTTGCTCGCCAAAAAGATCAGTCTCCGTCTCCTCACGAAAAGTGGTCTCGAGCACGCCGGCACGGGTGCAGCCGATTCCTTTTGCCCAGGCCAGAGCTGTTTGCTTGGCGTGGCGGGTGGGATTCTGATGGATCGCGATCAGCCCGGGCGCACCACGGCCTCTCACAAATTCCCGGCGCACCATCGGTCCCAGACCTTTGGGAGCGACCATCACAACATCGACATCTTTGCGCGGGATAATCGTGCGGTAATAAATTGCAAACCCATGCGCGAAAAGCAGGGTTTGACCGGGACGTAGACTCGGAGCGATTTGCTCGGCATAGATCACTGGCATTTGCGTGTCCGAGAGCGCGAGAAAAATAATGTCTGCACGCCGCGCGGCTTCTGCTGTGTCCAGCACTACGAGACCACTCCGCCTGGCGCGCACCCGGGACTTGCTGCCAGGATAAAGCCCGACAACGAGGCTGATCCCGCTGTCCCTAAGATTGAGTGCGTGCGCGCGGCCTTGGGCTCCAAAGCCGATCACCGCGCACGTTTTCCCCTTCAGCCAGCGAAGATCGACATCTTTATCGGTGTAAATGCGCGCGGCCAAGTTTAACTGGGTGGCTTACCCAAAACCGATTTTGCGGTCGCAAGTAGCGAATTGTCGTCATTATCAGTTAACTCGCCAAGGAAGCGGCGAATTCGACGGAACGATTGACGCAAAAAAAGATCGGCGGCGGCGTGATCGGCGGAGGCTGAGTCTCCATTTCGGCGCGCGAACTGAAGCTCAGCGTCCCAACGGCTGAGAACACAAGTCGAGGCAAAAAGATCCGTGGCCGCGTCAGCAATCCGCTCCTGGACAAGCTGCATGTCGAGGATCGGCTCGCGATAAGTAATCAACGCGCGATTCACGGCAAAGTTGAAGCGCCAAATCAAGCGGCCGAGTTGCCGCGCATTCGCACGAAGCTGCTCGCTTCGAATGGGCACATCAGGGATGCGAATGGCCGCGCCAAGCCTGTTCATCCCAGCAGCCCATGCTTTGCCCATTCGGTCTCGCGACGGTTTCATCACGGTGTCGTAAATTTCCTTGAACTCCATTCCTGGACCGCGCATGCCGACGAGCGCGATAAACGAAGTGAGCACTTCATTGCTGCCTTCGCCGATCTGATTGATGCGGGCATCGCGCAGCATTCGCTCTAGCGGAAGATCGACAAAGTAGGCGGAGCCACCGTAAATCTGAAATGCGTCATTGATCATTTCCCAAAGCCGCTCGGTCGTGAAGACCTTCAGCATGGCCGTTTCGATCATGTAATCCTCAAGTCCGCGGTCGATTAGCGATGCCGTTATTGTCGTCATCGCTTCCATCGCATAAGCGCCTGCCGCGATGCGCGCGATTTTCTTTTTGACGAGGTCAAATTCACCGAGCGTTTTGTTGAACTGTTTGCGCGTGTTCGCGTGTTCGGTGGCCAGGCGTAAACAGGTTTTGGCAGCGCCAGTGCAACACGCACCGAATGTCGTCCGCCCAAAATCGAGCACGGTCAGCGCCACTTTCAGTCCCTTGCCCATCGGCCCGAGAATATTTTCTTTTGGGACTTTAACGTCGCGCAGCGAAAAGCGGCCCGTTGCGGTGCCGCGGATTCCCATTTTCGGCATTCGGGCTTCCAATATTGTGAATCCCGGCATGTCCGGCGTAACCAGGAATGCCGTGATCGCCGTTTTATCTGATCCCGGCATCGGCGTGCGCGCCATCACTGTCAGCACTTGCGCAATTCCCGCGTTAGTGATGTAACGCTTTTCGCCGTTCAAAATAAAATGTGAGCCGTCCTGCGTCGGACGTGCCTGCATTTGCACGTTTGCCGCATCAGAGCCTGCTTCACGCTCGGTCAACGCGAACGCGCCGAGTTGTTCCCCATTCACCAGTTTCGGTAACCATCTTTGTTTTTGCTGGTGTGTTCCAAAAAGCAGCAAGGCGCGGATGCCGATTGAGTGGTGCGCGTTTACGAAAACCGATGTCGACGCGCAACGGCGGCCGATTTCCTCCAGGAGTTTGCAGTTGGCCATCTGGGTAAAACCCCGTCCGCCGTATTCCACTGACGCGGTCGCTCCGAGCACGCCGACGCGCCCGAGCCCATCGATGACCTCGCGGGGAATATCCGCCTGTCGATCTATCTCAACAGGATCGAGATGTTCGTCGAGAAATTGCCGAAGTTCCGCAAGCGACTTGTTCAGCTCCGCCTGTTGCGCTGCCGGGATGTCTGGATAAGGCATCACCCAATCGGAAACGAAATGACCTTGGAAAAGGCCTTTCGCAAAGCCAAGCGCCTGTGGCCCCGCGAAGAGGAGCTCCTCCGCCTGCTGAATTTCCTTTTGCCGCGCTTCGACTTTGTTCATAAAAATGCCATTGCAAGAAACGGCAGGTCACGAACTGTAGCTACGCGCGCGAGGCTGTCCAACTAGCAACGCGCGAAATAGATATTCGTTACGGCCCAACAGCAGCTAATTGCCGCCGCCAATACTCGATTTCACGAACAGTTATTGGCAGAGGCTTCCCATCTTTGTGAGCTTTGGCGAGCCGTCGAAAGGATGTGCCTAAGCGCCGGCAGCGCCATTTAAAAACCCATTCGCTGGGAGGCATCAAAGGTTCGAACCTGTGTTGCGTTGCCGCAAAAAGGCAGTTCTTAACAAAGTCGACACAATGAAGGCCTAAGCGGAGCGCCTGTTCGCGGCCGGAGCGCGAACAGAAGTGCAAGTAGACATCTTCCGTGTACCGAAACTCAGTAGGCTCGGGATTCCATCGATGGACGCGGCGAACGTCGAAGTGAGGTTCGGGCGCGCAAATCGTGTAGAATTCGTCGCGCTCTCCCGCAGGAATTAGCTGATTCTTTTCGGCGGCGAAAGTTCTGAACTTTCTTTGGCTAATCTGCGCATCTCGCACCGTCGCTTTGATTTCGATCCAGCCAATCTCGGGAAGGTAGAAGTCCGGTGTGTAAGGCTGTCCAATCGATAACGTGAAGGTGCGGTGCTCATAACTCCATTCAAAAGCCTGCTCGCGTGAAGAATATCGCCCAGCGAGCTTCTAATCTGCTCTGCATCGGGATCGTCGTTCCATTTGGTGCATCGACGAATGTTATTTCCGCTCTTGGTCCCGGAGACAACTGATGCGTGTGTGAAAGGCAGGCTTTCACCGTTGACTCGGGACCAAGTTCTCCAAGCCGCGCAAAGGCGACACCCCGACTTGTTCTTCGATAAAATGCACTCGCTTTTGAAGCTCGTTCAACGCGAACGCCAGATCAGAAAGCCCCTTACAAATGAGCTTCATTTCTTCCGAAGTACAATTTCGCTCGGCTGCTCCGAAGTTCTGCATCGCTTGTTGCAGTATGACGTCGTCGTAAAAGCTACTCATTAAGTTCTCCTTGGTTCCCGTTAGCTGCATCCCTGGCTCGTTCCGCATTCAGTGCAAACGCCGCAGGCGCCGGCGCGGATCACTTTGTCGCTGCCGCAATGAGAACAGACGATGTCCATGAACATATTTCCAAGCGCCTCTTGCACTCGGTCGGCATGGCTGCTGCCGTTGCCCACTACCTGCGGCGAGCCATCGTTCGGTGAATGACTTATGATTACGTCGATCAGCTCCTTTTCGCCTGTCCGCGCCAGATCGGAGACGGGTCGATTGAGCGCCTTCTTCTCCATCTCCGGAATTTCTTTCAACGGCAATTCCGTTTGTCCGCGTGTTGGTGACGTGGCTTCCTTGTAACCTTTGATGAACTGGCAGGCGAGCCAGCGAAACACATAGTCAGTGATGCTGGTTGCGTTTCGAATGTCGGGATTCTTCGTGAAGCCGCTCGGTTCAAATCGTTGGTAAGCGAATTTTTTCACGAGGCTCTCGAGCGGCACGCCATACTGCAGGGCAATCGAAGTGAGTGTGCCGACGGTATCCATCAATCCGCCGATCGTGCTTCCCTCCTTTGACATTGTGATGAAGAGTTCACCGGGCTGACCATCTTCGTACAGGCCAACCGTGATGTAACCTTCATGTCCGGCGATCTCGAACCGGTGCGTGAGCGACATCCGCGTGTCCGGCATGCGATGCCGGATGGGTTGATCGAGCCGGCTGCGGACCATCGCCAGTTCTTCCTCCAGCTCGAGAATGCGCTTCTCGAATTGATCGCGCTCAATTGTGGCATCCAACGCAATATCGACGTCTTCTACCGCACCCATGTGTTTTGTCCTGCGCGTATTGAGAGGCGCGGAGCGCTTCGAGCCGTCGCGATAAATTGCGATCGATTTCAATCCGAGTCGCCACCCTTCCACGTAGGTGTTCATGATGTCGTCGACCGTGGCCGCTTCGGGCATGTTGACCGTTTTCGAAATCGCACCGCTAAGGAACGGCTGCGCCGCCGCCATCATCCGCAGGTGTGCCATGTAATTGAGACTGCGTTCGCCTTTGAATGGCTTGAACGCGCAATCAAAGATCGACAAGTGCTCTGGTTTGAGCCCGGATGAGATTTTCGATCCATCGGTGTCAGTGATGTCCTCGATCGTATCGAACGCGTCGATGTGCGCGATGATCCGTTCGATTTCCTCGGAATTGTAACCCAGTTTCTGCAGCGCGGGTTTCACCGTCTGATTGACAATTTTGAGCATTCCGCCGCCGGCGAGCAGCTTGTATTTTACGAGCGCGATGTCCGGTTCAATCCCGGTCGTATCGCAATCCATCAGGAAACTGATCGTGCCCGTCGGCGCCAGCACCGTGACCTGCGCATTACGATAACCATAGCGTTTTCCAAGCTCCGCCGCGCTTTCCCAAACTCTCGCGGCTTCCTCTTTCAAATGCGCGAACTCTTCCGCGTCCGAAATTTCGCGCACCGCGCAGCGATGCAAATCGATCACTTCTAGCATCGACGCGACATTGTCTTTGGCGACCGGTTTGGGCACGCCGCTAGCGCTTGCCTCATGATAGCCAGGGAACGGTCCAATTGCCTGCGCTAAGCGCGCGCTTTGCTCGTAGGCTTCCCCAGTCATGATCGCGGTGATCGCTCCGCAAAGCGCCCGGCCCTCGACGCTATCATAACCATAACCGTAGCTCATGATGAGTGAGCCGAGGTTTGCGTAGCCGAGTCCGAGCGTACGGAAAATATGCGAATTCTCCGCGATTTCTTTTATCGGGTAACTTGCGTTGTCCACGATGATTTCTTGCGCGGTGATGAAAATGCGCACGGCCGCCTTGAATCGCTCGACATCAAAGTCGCCGTCCGCAGTCTTGAACTTCATCAAGTTGAGCGACGCAAGATTGCAGGCGGTGTTATCGAGAAAGAGATATTCCGAGCAGGGATTGGTGGAATTTTGCCGGTCCGTGCCTTTACACGTGTGCCATTTGTGGATCGTGGAATCGAATTGCATCCCCGGATCGCCGCAGACATGCGTTCCTTCGGCAATCTTGCGCAACAGGGTGCGAGCATCTTTGCGCTCGCACGGCTTTCCGTCGCGAACACGCCGTGTCCACCACTCGCGGCCTTCGAGCGCTGCCTCCATGAACTCGTCGCTCACGCGAACACTTAAGTTTTCGTTTTGATACATGACCGAGCCATAGGCGTCGCCGTTATAACTACCGTCGTAACCTCGCTCAATCAGGGCCCAGGCTTTCTTTTCTTCTTTCTGCTTCGCATCGATGAACTCCTCGATATCAGGGTGCCAATCTTTGAGCGTATTCATCTTCGCGGCGCGACGCGTTTTGCCGCCGCTTTTCACCACGTTCGCGACCTGATCGTAAACCTTTAGAAACGAAAGCGGCCCACTCGGTTTGCCGCCGCCGCTCAACTTTTCTCTTGTCGATCTTAGGGAAGAAAGATCAGTGCCCGTGCCGCTGCCGTACTTGAAGAGCATCGCCTCACTCGTCGCCAGCCGCATTATATCTTCCATCGTGTCGTCTACGCTCTGAATAAAACAGGCGCTTCCCTGCGGGTATTCGTACTGCGACGTGGCGCGCTCAGCCTTGCCGGTCTCGCGATTGTAAAAATAATTACCGGCTCCAGAACCTTTGCCTACGCCATACTGGTGATACAAGCCGACGTTGAACCAAACCGGCGAGTTAAATGCACCGTACTGATTCAGACAGAGCCAGGTCAGTTCGTTATGGAAAATTCCCGCGGCTTGGCTATCCGCGAAGTAACCATCAGCTATCCCCCAATCGGCGATTGTGCGCGTGACGCGATGAATCAACTGCCGCACCGAAGTCTCCCGTCCGCCTTTGTAGGGGTCGGTGCCGTTCCCGATATCGCCGTAAAAATATTTTGAGACCGCTATTTTGGTCGCGAGCGCGCTCCAGCTTTTTGGGACCTCGATGTCGTCCTGTTTGAAAATAACTTTACCACTATCATCGGTGATCTCGGCTGTGCGCCGTTCCCATTGGATCTGATCGAAAGGTGAGATCGTGACGTCACTAAAGACGCGCTCAAAGTGCAGGCCTGTATTTGTCTTTTTCGCGGTCTTGTTTTTCTGGCGGTCGGCCGATGTGCGGGGTTGATCAAGCACGGCACGCGGAATTCCGGGTCTTAGTTGAATCATGGCGGTGAAGCGAGTTGAGGTTGTTAATCAGGTGCGAATAATCGTGAACAGCGGCGCTAATAACCTGTGAATTCGAGTCAACAACAAGTAATAGCGTGGCTGCCCAGCGGACACACAATATGCAGTACCAAAACCAGCCGAGGCAAGCCGAAAATTGTAACATTTTTTGTACCTCGTTTTGCGGAGACCCGGGCAAGAGGTCACCACCGGTCATGACGGGTTTGAAGTCTGTTCCTTCCTCGGCCCGCCGCCGTTTGTGCGAGACCGGAGTTTACAATAACACCCGCGCAATTGATAATCAGCCTCGGGGACCGGCGATTTGGGAAAAAGGAAGGGTGGCTGAGTCCGGTTTAAGGCACTCGACTCGAAATCGAGCGTGGGGTAACCCACCGTGGGTTCGAATCCCACCCCTTCCGCCACTCTAGATCTGGGGCAGGTTTGAGATTCTTCGGCGTCCCGAAATGAAACCGTAGGTTTTTCGTTCGAGAAAAGTCAATCCTCTCGAGCCGGAAACACGCGACGCGAGATTGGAAAGCGAATTTAGAGTAGGATGAATTCCGCTCCGCATCGTCGAGCGAACACTTAAGAAACAGAAGGGGCTACGGATAATGAGCCAACAGGATCTGGAAACCATCGAATCAACGACGCGGAAGATGCATGAATGGATTGCACGGGTGGCAGAAACGGCGCACATGGAAAAAAGAGACGCTTACTAAAACGTTCTCTTGGTCGTAGCCAGCTATATTCGCGTGGGTGAAATGGAAAAAGTCATGCATAGTCTTCCACAGGATATGCAACCGTTATTTCCCGCGCTTAGTGCGGCAACACCTTAACGCGGCGCATTCAGCCGCATGGAAAGAGCCTTTCCAAATCGAGCCGAAGCCGGGCGGCAGCTCGGTGAGAAACTGGTTAAGTACGCCGAACGCGATGACGTAATCGTGCTTGGCCTTCCGAGAGGTGGCGTGCCTGTCGCCTACGAAGTGGCGCAGCGGCTCGGCGCTCCCCTCGATGTTTTTATCGTGCGCAAACTCGGCCTACCTGGTTTTGAGGAGCTCGCTCTCGGCGCAATCGCGTCGGGCGGTGTGCGCGTTTTGAATGAAGATGTCATGCGCTCCCTGCCCAACGCAGATCAGCTCATCGAGTCGGTGACAGAAAAGGAGACGGTCGAACTCGAACGGCGTGAGGGCGCTTACCGCGACGGACGTCCCGCACCAGAGCTGCGCGATCGCGTCGTAATTCTTGTTGACGATGGCCTGGCTACTGGAGCAACTATGCGCGCCGCTGTCGCCGCATTGCGGCGACGAGGCGTGGCGAAAATTGTCGTGGCAGTGCCAGTCGGTGCGCCAGACACCTGCCGCGAATTCGAAGACGAAGTGGACGAAATCGTTTGTGGCGCGGTGCCCGAATTTTTTCAAGCAGTTGGCCAGTATTACGAAGATTTCTCGCAGACGAGCGACGAAGAAGTGCGCGAGTTACTCGCGCGCGCCGCGCAGCGAGGTGCATGATGCACGTGAACGAAGTGCGCATTTCAACCAGCTCCGTGGTCCTTGAGGGAAACTTGAGTCTGCCCGATCATGCCATCGCGTTGGTGCTCTTCGCCCACGGCAGCGGCAGCAGCCGCCAAAGTCCGCGCAATCAATTCGTCGCGCGCACGCTGAACAACGCCGGATTGGGGACGCTGCTGTTCGATCTACTCACGTCCGAAGAGGAACTCCTCGACACCCGCACGGCAGAGATTCGCTTTGATATCGATTTGCTCGCCGAGCGATTAGTTCAAGCGACGAAGTGGGCAAAGCAGCAACAGGCAGCGCTCGCTTTGCGTATTGGCTATTTTGGATCAAGCACGGGCGGAAGCGCCGCGCTAGTGGCGGCGGCGGAGTTAACACGCGAGGTCGGCGCGGTGGTTTCGCGCGGTGGCCGTCCCGATCTGGCGGGCGAAGCGTTGCCGAAAGTGCAAGCGCCGACCTTGCTTATCGTCGGCGGCGAAGATGACGTAGTGATCGAGCTGAACGAACAGGCTCGAGCAAAGATGCAATGTGAGGTGATGCTGGAGATTGTTCCCGGTGCAACGCATCTCTTTGAAGAACCCGGCGCGCTGGAGCAAGTCGCAAAATTGGCGAGCGATTGGTTTCGGGATCACATCACCTAGTCGATTTCCTTGTCGGTCAACCGGCGATTTTTAAGTTGAATCGCGGCGCTATTGACTTTTCGCCCGCCCAATCACGCCACACGCAACACGCGATCCCGAGTCGCCTGCTGGCTGCGATTTGAGATCATCCGCTTTCGCGTGAACCACCACGGACCGGCCAATGATCGACTGCTCGTCATTTGCGAGCGACATGTTGTGATCGAGGTAGTCCGATTTCGCCACCCCGGAGGCGTCCGCCTCGATATTGCCCATATCGCCAACATGCCGAGCGTCCGCATCGGGTCCGGCGTGGGGCTGGTTCGTTGGATTAAAATGAGCGCCGGCAGAACTCGCATCGGATGCGCTGCAATCGCCAAATTCATGGACATGAAACCCATGTTTGCCCGGAGTAAGGCCACTGATTTCCGCGTGGACTTGAACCCCGTCCGCAACTTCGGTGAACGTGACCGTGCCGCTAACGTTGTTACCCTGCGTTGGGTGGAGCATGGCGATTGCTTTCAGCGGGGCGGACGATTTTTCTTCCGACACTTGCGCCCGCGTCGTGATCGCCGTGAGTGATAAAAGGAACAGTGCAATTAACCAACCTGTAAACGAGTTCATATAAAGGTTTCGTCGTAACCATCGATTCGAGCCGTATAGCTTTCGTCTGAATAACAAATCACCGGCAACGCTCGCATCGGATTGTTTATTACAAAACCAACTCCATTCCGTTGTGGGCAAGGCGCGATGCGAGCCCGCGTTCGATGCCCACGGTACGGAGCTTCGCGGCGAGCTTGCGCTCGTCGGTGACAATCTCAGATGCACAATGGGTGATAATCGCTCGCGGCACGCCCTCTTTCGCACACCAGCCGATGTGCGTTTGAATCGAGCGCACTTCCGGCGACCCGTGTGGATACGAAGCAGGCGATTCAAGAAAAGAAACTAGCCCTTCCTGCGATTGTCGATCTTCCGCGGACGCCGATTTTTCTCGAATTCGTCCGGCATCATCCATGTTCAGTCGAAGAATCTACGACTTGGGTGGTTCGCTCTTCTTAAATGGCGCGAACAAATCGATCGGGACTGGGAGAAATGTCGTTGTGTTGTGCTCACTGGAAATTTCGCGCATGGTTTGCAAGAAGCGCAGTTGCAGCGCAATCGGCTCCTTGCTCATCATCGCGGCGGCCTGCACCATTTTTTCCGCGGCCTGAAATTCGCCCTCGGCATTGACGATCTTTGCGCGGCGCTCGCGCTCGGCTTCGGCCTGCTTGGCCATGGCGCGCTTCATCGTGTCGGGCAGCGCCACGTCCTTTACTTCGACCGCCGTGACTTTGACGCCCCACGGTTCGGTTTGCCGGTCGATGATCTCCTGCAACTTCAGGTTGATCGACTCGCGTTGCGAAAGCAGGTCGTCCAAGGGGGCCTGGCCGAGTACGCTGCGCAGCGTGGTCTGGGCGATCAGCGAAGTGGCTTTGAGAAAGTTCTCCACTTTCACGACCGCGGCTTCCGGATCGACCACGCGGAAATAAACAACCGCGTCGACCGTCACCGGCACGTTGTCACGCGTCATCACCTCCTGCCGCTCGACGCTGATGGTCACGACGCGCAAATCCATTCGCACCATTCGATCGACAATCGGGATGAGGAAAATCAGCCCGGGCCCTTTCGCGCCGAGTAATTTTCCGAGACGAAAAATTACTCCTCGTTCGTATTCGCGCAGGATGCGGATCGCCTGCGGCAGAATGATCACCGCAAGGATGATGATGGGGATGGCCCAACCAACTAACTTAAACATTCCTTCGAGTAATGGCATGGCTTTATTCTCCTATGGTTTTCAGTTTTACAGTTAATCCTTCCACGGCTGCGATCTCGGCAAGTCCGCCTTTTTCGATGGGTGTATCGCTGACCGCGGTCCAATTTTCGCCTTCGACAAAAATCCTGCCGCCGCGCGAATCGATTGGAGTCAATGCGGTCACGGTTTTTCCAAGCAGCGTTTCCGCTCCAGCTCTTACCGGCAGGCGCTGCGCGCGCAAACCTTTGCCGATAACGAAAACAAAGAAGGCCGCGGTCACCAGCGTCGCCGGAATAATGTAGCTCAGCGATAAACGAAAGAGCGGATCGGCGCGGTTGAAGAGCATGAGCGAGCCGATCAGAAACGAAATGATTCCGCCGATCGTCAACACACCATGCGTGGGCGCATAGATATCAAAGACGAAAAGCATGAGTGCGAGCGCGATCAAGACAAGTCCCGTCACGTTGACCGGCAGAACCGCCGCCAGATAAAGCGCAAGGATCAACGCAATCGCACCTACCACGCCCGGCAGGATCGCGCCCGGCGTAGTCAGTTCACCGATGATTCCGTAAATCGCGATGAGCATGAGAACGAACATGACCTCAGGCCGCCAGAGCTTTTGGAAAATGTGTTCGGACGCCGACATCTTGATCTCTGCGACCTCTGCGTCGGTCGTTTTGAGGGTCTTCCCATCGACGACGCGTCCGTTTAGTTGCTTTAACAAGTCCGGCAGATCGACGGCGATCAGATCGATAACTTTTAACTCGAGCGCTTTCTCCGCAGTGATGGATGCACTCTCGCGCACGGCGGATTTGGCCCATTCGACATTGCGATGGCGCTTGGCCGCGATCGCCTCGATGTAGCTCACGGAAAAATTTTCGAGCTTCTTTTTCATTGTGTCATCGGTCTTCTCTTCCCCGCCGCTTGGAATACCGCCTATCGTTACCGGGTGCGCCGCGCCAATCGTCGTAGCCGGCGCCATCGCCGCGACGCTCGCGGCAATGGTAATGAAACAACCGGCGCTGGTCGCAGTCGCGCCCGTGGGAGCGACATAAACCACCACCGGCACAGTGGATCCCAAAAAGCTTTGCACGATCGTTTGCGTCGAATCGAGCAAACCGCCCGGCGTATTGAGTTGAATCACCAGACATTGCGCGTTCTGCGTTCGGGCTTCATCGATGCTTCGCGAAATGTAACTCGCCGTGGCTGGACCAATCGCTCCATCGATCTTGATGAGGCAAACCTTCTCCGCAGCAACCGCTGTCGCGCACAAGAGCCAGAGAATCAAGCTGCCTGCGACGCGCAATCTCAGACTCCTTTCATCGGCTGAAGCTTAACCGCCAAATCTTCGACCCGTGGCTTCACAATCTTCTCGTAATCAGCATAGCTGAGTTTGATCGCGTCGGTATGAATGCCCGCTTCGAAAACGATGTAATCTTCCTGGGCCAAACGCTTGTCCACGTAAGTTGGCAGACCGTAGAGATTGCCAAATGGCGGCATTGCTCCAGTTGCGCAGTCCGGAAATAGCGACTTAAATTCTTGTTCGGTATCCAGCGAAGCGGGTTTGCCTACGGCCTTCGCAACCTTATCAAGGTCGATGCGGTGGTCTGCGGGGAGCACCACCATTAAGTGCTGATCTCCGGATTTTATCATAACGACCTTCGCATGGTGCCGGGCTTTCACGTGCTCGGCTTGGGCGATCCTTTGCGCAGTAATGGCTTCCGGATGATGCAGAATCTCGTAGCGGACCTTGCTCTCGTTCAAAAAATCGATGAGCTGCTTTGGAATTTTCATGAGCGCCTCCGATCCAGAACATCCGGCGATCACACCATCTTCGCAATGAAACGGCCCAAAAAAAAGCGGTGAGCTATGACCGCATCAGGAAGATGTGAACCCTTGATGAAAACCAGCGTATCATCAGCGTCAGAATACTCAGGCACTTTAGGCCACTGCACTTTCCTTCGGCAGCTCCATCGTGCCTTTGAATTTTGGCTCCTCCGGTTCGAGACCGAAGTTATCGGCATAGAGATCTTCGATCCTGGCCATGTCGTCGCTCGTGAGCGGAGGGCAATCGGGCGCTTTGGCGAATTCAACTAATTGTTCTTCGTTATAAATATTGGGCAGAGTGGAGGCGACGCGATCGTCTGCAAGCAACCACCGCAACGCGGCTTGCCCAAGTGTGCGCTCGGAGTTTTCAAGGAAGCGTGACTTGTCGATCTTTTTTATGCCGTTGAGCAACCAACTGCGCGGCCGATGACTGCGGTGATCCGTGGGTGGGAACGTCGTCTCGGCCGTGTATTTACCCTCAAGCATTCCAGACGAATGCGTGACGCGAATTAAGAACATTGTGTCTTTGCCTGCTTCGGTCGCGGCATCATGCATTGCGCGCCCGGGATGTTGCTCGATCATGTTGTAAATGTGTTGCAGGCTTGTGATATCTCGCTCGCGAATGCAATTGATCCCTTCGTAGAGCCAGCCGATCGCCGGTCCCAGCGCGATGCCGTAACACCGAACTTTTCCTTCCGATTTTAATTTCTCGAGCGTGGTCCAGACTGCGTCGTCATAAACCTGCTCCATCCGGATGTTGTGCAACTGAAGCAGATCGATCCGGTCGGTTTTCAATCGTTTGAGCGCCGCGTCGGCTGCGCGCGTGATCGCGTCCGGCGAAAAATCCTGCGGGATCTCGCGCTGACCGCGTCCGCGCGCTTCGCCGTGAGTCACAAAATCGTAGCCGACCTTGGTCGCGATCACGATTTCGTCCCGCTGTTTCGGAAATGCTTTGGCGATCAGCTCTTCGCTCAATCCGTTCCCGTAAGTGTCTGCCGCATCGAATAACGTAATGCCGAGATCGAACGCCTTGTGCATCAGCGCAATCGCTTCGCCTTCGGTGAAATTTCCCCACCAACCGGTGGAAATAGTCCAAAGACCAAAGCCGACTTCGCTCACAGTGAGGTCGGTGTTTTTGTAAGTCCGGAACTTCATTGGCCAGAATGTAACCACAGAGGCCGCAGAGGTCACGGAGGAAGAACTAAAATCTATCTCCGTGTGCTCGGTGTTCTCTGTGTTTAATTAGACCCGTGGAATACAGATCAGACGCGGTACTGTTGATTGTCGCGCACGGCCAATTTCAATCGCAAATTTCCCGAGATTTCGTCCCAGCGGCTTTGCGAAGAGTATCCGCTGGGACGATTTACAACTGCGGTCAAAGTGGACTCGTTCTCAGAATCGGCAATTATGGGCAAGAAATCAGTGGGCAATTACTCGGGGCCGGCGTCACGTCGATCCGTCTCGGAGCGCCCGCCGGAACAATCTGGACCGCTACATCTACCGCCTGGACGTTACCTTCGTTACGAACGAGGTGTACGTCCCCGCAGCCTATGTCAGTGAAGCTCTGGCCTGTTGTGTACGTAACGGGCGTACAGGTGGGATTGCTGGCCTCGTAGACGGTGAGCGCTCCAGATACCACGGTGATCAGGCTGGGACCAGGATGCGTGTGCCAGCCGGTATGAGCCCCGACTGGGAACGTGTGTTGGGTGACATAGAGATCCGAATCTCCCTTCGCCTTCAGCTTGAAGTTCCAGTTATAGAGCGTACCGCTGATGAGCGTATTGATTTCATTGCACGTCAAGTCGAGCAAGCCATCCAGGAAGGTAGTGGGCTGCACAGTGTTGGGAGGGTTGTTCGGGTGTAAAAGGTCGACGGTTGTAACTCCGCACGAGGGCGTTGCGCGGGCCGGTACAGGTGTGAACGCGGCGAGCGCGACGAGCGCCAGCGCGATAAGGAGCAGAGCGCGCCGAAAAGGCGAGCGGTGAATTGGTTTTGCTATATATAAAGTTTTCATATTTTTTGTTTTTAATTGTTGTTGACGTGTACAGCCGGAAATTCGGCCTGAGGTTACACGGAAAGTTTGGAAATCGTTAAACCGTTGAAGCGCTGAAGCGGCGCGGGTTGCGCGGAAAAATGCGAGAATTTTTTAAAACCGCGGATTACCCGGATATTACGGATCGGGGAACGATTGTCGCGGATTGGGTGATATGCGAAACTGGGATGAGATCGAGGTTCTACGTGAACGAGAGTTCGTTTCGGCGAGGCTGCGAAACCAACACGCGAGCCGCGTGTGCTCCCCAGACAATCAGCTCGCCGCTATCGCCTCTATTCGAAAGTCAGGGCGCCTTTTCTGTCGCCAATTCCTGAAAACGAGGATCGTTGCGGATTGGATCCCAGAACGGATCGAGTCGCAGTGTGGCCGGAGTAAGAAACATCGCGCCGCCATACGGTGTCTGTAGCAGCCCCTTGAGAATAGGAATCGCGTGATCGGCATCCCCCAGTAGGGCGTAGATATTTGACATTCTGTCCTCTTCATCGGGGCCATATTCCGGATACTTGGAAGTTGGTATGATGGCCATGGCTTTTTGTCCTTCGGCGATCGCAGAGTCCGCTTCACCCAAACCTGCATAGGCCGCACCCAAAAGAGCGTGCATGTCCGCCTCGACGTAAGAGCCGGGTGCGACCTTCTCGAGTTGGCGCTGAAAATCTTGCGCCGCTTTTTGGAAAGTCGCGCGCGCCGCTGAAACGTCCCCGGCGCGCTGCTGACTCAACCCAAGACTAATGATATCCATGGGGTCGCGTCGAACCGGTTCGGTTTGGATGGCTAATTCTTTTGAGAGTATCTCTATGGCCGCAGCATAACGGCGCTGAAACAGGGCACACTGAGCGCGCAAGCCCGGTGGCATATCGGGATTTGCGAGCAGTGCTTCCGCCACCTGAACATCGCCCATCCCCAGAAAGATCTCCGCTTTCGTTAGGCGGGCACGACCATTCGTCGGGGCCCACGCAAGTACGCGGTCAAGCGTAGCTAGAGCTTCGGGAAAACGGCGCAGGGCGCCATACGTGAGCGCGAGATTGTTGCAGGCCGTGATGTTGCGTGGATCGAGCTCAATAGCGCGACGTAGCTCCGCAACTGCGTCGTCCCAATGCCCCGCTCCTCGCCGGAGCTTGGCAATCGCTTCGATAACATCAGCGCTATTCGGGAGACCCTTTTCGGCTTGCTGGAATTCCGCGAGCGCGCCGGTGTAGTCATCCCTTTTATAGCGGTAATAGCCGAGAGCAAGGTGAACTTCTGGCAGGTTCGGATCGAGCGCGAGCGTGCGATCGAGGGAATCCTTAGCTGCCGCCAGCCGCGCCGGGGTTTGATCGAATCCTAACCAGTAACTCCGGAGGTGGGCAATCGAGAGATATGCCCAAGCCAGGACAAAGTTGGGATCCAACTTCACTGCCTCTTGAAATAACCGAACTGCACCGTCCGGGTCACCCTCCAGCTGGTAACCCCAGTCGCCTGGAACAGCCGCGCGGCCACGCAAATAGGCATCGTAGGCAGCAGGATTGTTCGTGGGCTTGGCCTCAATCCGCGCTTTCTCCTGCGGACTCAGCGTGGCACCCACAGCCGCAGCGATTTCCGTGGCCAGGTCGCTCTGCATGGCAAGCGAATCAGCCAGCGTGCGATCATAGTTCTGGCCCCAAAGGTGGTGATCAGTTTGCGCATCGATTAGTTGCACCGAAACGCGCACATGGTCTCTTGATCGACGGACGCTACCTTCCACTACATTACTGACACCCAGTTGCTGCGCGATCTCTTTGAGGTTGCGCGTATTGCCGCTCTTATACTGCATGACAGAAGTGCGGCTGATCACTTTCAGATCCTTGATCTTGGCAAGATTTGAGAGCAACTCATCGTGGACGCCATCGGCAAAAAACGCGTTCTCTTCGTCGTCGCTTAAATTTTCAAATGGAAGCACGGCGATTCCGGCTGTGGGCAGACGGTGGAGAAATTCGCTCTTCCAGATCATTGCGCCTATCGCCGCTACGAGGGCGACCAGTGATGCCACCAGCAACGCACTAGTTCGATTCCGCCGCACCCATTTCCTTCCGCGGGTGAAGATTCCCGTGCGCCGGGCGCGGATCGGCTCGTGCTTTAGCCAACGTTCAAGATCTTCGGCGAGCGCGATGGCCGACGAATAACGGCGCTGCGGATTTTTATCGAGGCACTTCAGGCAGATCGTTGCAAGGTCGCGATCTATTTTCCGGTTCCACAAACGCGGTTGCCGCGGCTCGGTGTCCAAAACCAATCGGACGGTTTCGTAAGTGGTTCCGCCTGCAAAAGGTGGATGGCCGGTGAGCAGTTGGTAAAGCACTGCGCCCAGTCCGTAGATATCGGTGGCGCTACTGACGCGCGCGTTATTTTCCACCGCCTGTTCCGGCGCCATGTAACTTGGAGTGCCCAAAACTTCCATCGTGCGCGTGACGGTACTCTCCGTTTCGACCAGCCGTGCCAGCCCGAAATCGGTGAGATGCGGTTCGCCTTTTGCGTCGAGCAGGATGTTTCCGGGTTTGATGTCGCGATGCAGAATCCCGTGCTCATGCGCGTAATGAACTGTGCGGGCCAGCTTGGCGATCAGTTCCGCTGCGTGACGGATCGGTATCGGTTCGCGCTTCGCGACGGCATCGAGTTGGCCGCCCTCCACCAGTCCCATGCTGAAGTAACAGGCGCCGTCGCGCTCTCCGACTTCGTAAATCGGGACGATGCACGGATGGTTCAGGCTGGCGGCAGCTTCTGCTTCGAGCCGAAAGCGCTTCACGTGTGCTTCTGTCGCCCAGTGAGCGAGACCAATCACTTTGAGCGCCACAATCCGGTTCAGGCTTTTTTGCCGTGCCCGATAAACCACGCCCTGGCCACCGCGTCCGATTTCTTCAAGCAATTCGTAATCGCCGAAATCTTTCAGCATCCGCGCAACCGTTGGTTCAAACGCCTCGTCATTTTCGCTGTCGAGTGAGGCGAGACCAGTCCGAAACAGGCACACGCTGCAAACTCCCTGCGGCGCATCCGCGAACACGGTGGCCCCGCATTCTGGGCAAACTCTGCTGGTGTTTGTCATCCTGTTTTCCGGCCGATTTATCGTCTCCACGTGTACTGCCCGAAATTCTTTCACAGGTTACGTTTGCAATACGGCGATGAAATGTCGCAGCTCATCCTCGACGTCGTCCTGCACCGCGACCGTGTGGGCAATCTCTTCGTGCAACAATTGCCGATAGCGATGACGCAAGCGGTGAAACGCTTGTTTCACGGCGTTTTCAGTCATTTGCATTTCGGAGGCAATCTCAGCCTGCGAAGGCTGGCCGGATTCTCTGGCGAGTAATTCTTTCAAGCGATCGAATAACGGCAGTTTGCCAGCGGCTTCATATTCGGCTCTGAGCCGGGTGAGCACTTGCTCCAATAATGTTAATGCCCAACGACGCTCGTAAATGCGATCAGCGCTCAATTTGTGGGACGGCTCCTGGTCCGCGCGCTCGCGCGCGAGCAAATCCTCGAGCGAAACCAGAGGCCGGCCTTCGCCTCGTTTGATGGTCATTTCGCGATGCCGTGCCTTGGAGAGAAAATTCCTGAGCGACGCGAGCAGATAAGAACGCAAACGTCCCCTTTCCTGCCTGACAGTTTCGAGGTCCCGCCGCTCGAGCAGCCGCGCGAAAAAAGCTTGAGTGAGATCCTGTGCTTCCTCTGGTTGATAGCCTTGGCGCCTGACGAACCCGTAAAGCGGCCACCAGTACGTTCGGCAGAGCTTTTCTAGCGCCGCCTTAGCCTCCGTTGATTCGCCTTGCGCTACCAGCACCACGCTCCAATGCGTGGTGACAAATGCGACGGCGCCGCTTTGAGTGCTTTGACCGATCGCATCCCGCGACGCCCCGTTATCAACGGCAGGCACGCCACGATTCAAGTAAAAAGTCGTACGAAAATCAAGCATCCATCTGAGCGGAACGTGAGCATCTGGTTTGCCCTTTCGCTGTGCGCGAAGGCCGTC
>Ga0193719_10000038_pt1 | contig 37929 bp, 40 predicted proteins | sample U2a2metaG_FD_160103 | JGI IMG/M metagenome (GOLD analysis project Ga0193719, IMG submission 160103) | Soil microbial communities from a riparian zone of the East river system, Colorado, United States - U2a2 | ecosystem: Environmental > Terrestrial > Soil > Riparian zone | place: USA: East... | reverse complement strand
AAATTGGAGATGTTGTTATGGGTTTTGTGGAGATGTTATTTGGATCAATGATATCAGTCAAGCTATTTTCCATTAATAACAAAATGTATACTGCAGGTCTATCTGCCATCGCTTCAGCGAGAATGGGAAATAGTAAAGGATGGAATCGAGATCGATATAATAGGAAACCAAAATCGATTTATCGAATTGGCGACATTGTCCGAGGTCAAATTAGCAGTTTAATGAATTCTTCGATTCATATCGCTGTAGATGGAACAAATTTTGGTCTGTTGTATTCATTGTGTCTAAATTGTGGCGGAGATACGGTTAAAATAAACAATGGGGTAAAATGTATAGAGTGCAGTACGTATGAAGAGAAGAGGGTAGCAAATGATTATGGAACCAGTCCTCTAAAATCCTTACGTTAATCATAAGATAATTGTATGGACAATTAGATTTCATAACATAAAAAACATCAATTCAGATAAAATTTTTAATACCCTTTCTATATCATTACAGGTGAACGGCGCACATTCTTTTACAGGCAAAAAAATTGACCCTCCACTTATTTCGAAAAATATGACTATATCACAGTTGGTTCATTTTTTCGGATCAACAGGATACAATGCAAGACGACTTTTTGAAGCTGCAAATATCATGAAAGAAATGATTGATAGTGGATGCACTACCTGCTTGACCCTGGCGGGGGCATTAACACCTATTGGAATGGGGAACACAATCAGGACTCTTATCAAAAATGGTTTTGTAGATTGGATAGTAACAACTGGGGCAAATGTTTACCATGATCTCCACTTTGCCTACGACTTGCCCGTAAGGCAAGGTCATTTTCAGGTTGACGATGATGTCCTATATTCTAAGCAGATAGTACGAATCTATGATGTATATATAAAAGAAGTAGGCACATTACAGGCTCAAGACATTATTATTCAAAGAGAAATAAAAAAAATTGAAAAGAGCCATTCTGAACCTTACTCGACGGCCGATCTGTCTCATAATCTTGGCAAAGCAGCTTATGAAAATTCAATAAATCCAGAAAAATCATTTCTTGTTTCGGCATACGAAAATGATGTACCAGTCTTTATTCCTGCAATAAGTGATTCTTCTATAGGACTCAATATGTTGCCCTTGATATTTGAAGATGTCACAAGATTTCCAAACGTAATGTTGGATATAGCTGAATCAACAGCGATACTTTGGAAGAGTAAAGTATCCGGTGGTATTGAATTAGGGGGTGGAGTTCCTAAAAATTTTTTCCAACAAACGGGGCCAGCATTATATCAAATATTAAAATTAAAAGAAGGTGGGCACGATTATGTAATACAAATAACCGACGCACGACCTGATACAGGGGGTTTATCGGGGGCGACCATACAAGAAGGAAAAAGCTGGGGCAAAATAAAGACCTCGCATAGAAACAATGTAATAGTTTATGGAGATTCTTCAATTTGTTTTCCAATTCTATCCTCTTATGTCTTATCGGAATGCAAAAAACGACCCATAAAAAGGCTGTATTCAAAGAAAAATGGATGGGTAGAGCAAATGAAAAACGAGTACTTGAAAAATAAATAATTTTTAAGTTGTAAAGAATCCAAATTCATTCAACATAGAAGGATAGCATTTTTAATCAGTTTAGGTGTTCAGATAACACCTCAATTACTGAGTATTGTCAGCCTGACCATTATGCCTATGTTGAAAACCATTATGGTAGTTTATCTATCATATTTAAGATATATAACTATATTCAAAATTAACTATATTGGCTATATTATGATTATATACTTGTTTCAATCTGTATCTAATGACTTGGCACACCTCAACGATCAGAAAAACATTAAAGACTAAGTACCGTTTAAAGATGAAAAGTAGTAATGTTAAATTACTCAAATGTTAAATTAGGAAAATGGGATCTTACTGATTTAGTCGATGACCGCTCAACAAAGAAATTTGAAAAATTTGTTGCTAGTATTAAAAAAAATGTTAAGAAATTTGAACCCAATAGGCAAATCCTAAAACCAGATTTGAACATCTCGATTTTTGAAGGATTAGTGCATAAGACAGAGAATATTCTGGAAGACCTGAGTACCGTGAATAGTTTTGCGCATCTTAAATACGCCGCCGATACTTCATCCAACGAAGCTGCAGCACTTGTACTTCAAACGGAAAAATTAAGTTCACAAATTAGTAACCAGATTTTATTTTTTGATTTATGGTTCAAGAAAGAGCTTGACAAGAATAACTCCCAAAGATTAATCGACAGCATCTCCACTGTTTATAGGGAATATTTAAGACATAAAAGACTAGTTGCACAATATACACTGAATGAGTCGGAAGAGAAAATTATCAACACCCTAGAGGTAACAGGCCCAAGTGCTCTCGTGAAAATTTATGATAGAATGACTAATAATTTTGAATTTACTCTAGTTAAGAAACGAGCAAATAAGAAGGTAATTAAAACTTTCACAAATAAAGAAAAACTTCTTTCGTTAATAAGGAGCTCAAAAGCAAAAGAGAGGGAATGTGCTTATAAGGCATTATTCAAGACATATGAGAAAAATAGCGGCGTATTGGGAGATATTTACCAAAATTTAGTAACTCAATGGAAAGATGAAAATATTTCTATTAGAGGGTTCAATTCTCCGATTTCAGTCAGGAATATTTATAATAACATCGATGATACTACCGTTGAGACACTGATATCAGTTTGTAAAGAAAATGCGCATTTGTTTCACGATTATTTTATGGAAAAAGCAAAATTGATTGGTGTCAAAAAACTGAGACGGTATGATCTTTATGCACCAATTTCAAGTAAAAATGCTCCTAAAATTACTTTTAAGAATGCTGCAAAATTAGTACTGGATACTTTTCATAGATTTGATCCAAGATTTGGCATCTACACTGAGCGCTTATTCAAAGAAAATCATATTGATTCTGAAATTAGGAATGGAAAAACGGGGGGAGCATTTTGTTATACTGTTTCTCCACAAAGAACTCCTTATGTACTACTAAATTTTGACGGATTGATGAGAGATGTTTCTACAATGGCTCATGAATTTGGGCATGCAATACATAGCATGTTCGCATCCAATAAACCAATATTGGTATCACATGCCCCGCTCCCATTAGCTGAAACTGCATCTGTTTTTGGAGAGATGCTTCTCAATGAAGAAATATACAAGAAACTAAATAGAGAAAAGAAAAAGATTTTCCTGGCAGAACAAATTGATGATATGTATGCAACTATTATGCGACAGGCATTTTTTACAATTTTTGAAATAGAAGCACATAAGAAAATTGTTGAACGGAGTGTTACTATAGACAATATATCTGAATTTTATATGAATAATTTAAAAACCCAGTTTGGAGATTCAATACGTATTTCAGAGGATTTTAAATGGGAATGGCTATATATTCCACATTTTTTCCATACTCCTTTCTACTGCTATGCTTATTCCTTTGGAAATTTACTTGTGCTATCACTTTATCAACAATATCTAGAAGAAGGAAAATCCTTTATTTCAAAATATCTCAAGATATTATCTGCAGGAGGATCGGAAAAACCAGAAACATTGCTTAGAGATTCTGGATTTAATATCACTGATTCCTCTTTTTGGCAACAAGGTTTTGATCTTATAGAAATGAAAATCAATAAATTAAAAGATGAAAATTGAAAAGACGGTAATTTCAGATTCTTGAATAACATACATCTCAATTAAAATATGAAAAGAAACACTAATACTCCTATTATATATTGATAAACAGAGTTAACTTTATAGATTAGTATTTCAGATGTGACAGTATTGAAAAAGTTTTGTAGTGTATGTGGAAAAGAATTACCTGCAAGTAACGAATACTTTTTGTGCGATAAATGTCACAAGGATTTAATTATTTCAGAAGATAAAATTAATTACGTGGAATATTCGCGGCTTTATTATTAGCCCATAATGATCGCACGAGTATTAACTCAAGATAGTCTAACTCTGAAAATCTAGTATTCAAGTATAATTCAGTGTATATATCTTTACCAATTTTGCTATCGATTATTCAATACTCAGAATTTATCGGGTTTAAGCAGATTTGAAACTTTGTTCAATGAGAATGTCAGATTCCAGCCATGGTCGTCATACAGGAGAACTATCTGAAATTTATGAGGTACTAAACTTATATTCAATACATAACAAGAATTATCTTGTAGGTTAAGAACGAATGCTAATGAAGATTCATGATAAGTTCATAGATAAACTAGATTTTGTGAAGAGAAATGGGCTTATCCCGGTAGTAGTTCAAGATATTAAAACTAAAGATATTTTGATGCTTGCCTATGCAAATAGAAATGCAATCGAAAATACAGTCAAGACAGGAAATGCCTCGTTTTGGAGCATTTCTCGTAAAAAACTCTGGATGAAAGGAGAAGAATCTGGAAATATCCAAGAAGTGAAGGATATCCTAGTTGATTGTGATCATGATTCAGTAATTTATCTGGTAGATTCAAAAAATCCTGCATGTCATACAGGTAATAAGTCATGTTTCCACAATAGGTTATATCCTCAATAAAATTGACGATTTATGGAGCATATACTACCTTTATTACTTCTGGTTGCATAGAAATATCGTAGAATTATGCAGAAATTAGTACAAAATCAGACTAAAAAATAAATTTAGAACCAAAATTGAAACTATTCCAACAGTCTATCAAGTCTGAACAAACTAAGAGAGTGTATTTAGTATATTTGAATAAATATTTTGAATTCCCAGGTTCAAATAAATTTATTGAATGTGATCGTTCAACAGACCATAGGAAGATAGAGGAGCATATAATTAATTTTGTAATATCCAAGAAGAAAGAAGGAAAGGGATTTACTGCAATTCACTACTATATTTCTGCCAAATGCAAATACTATAAAATAAATCACGTGATTTTAAATACAGATGAAATAAATCAGTATTTGCCGAAGTTTAGGAGATCAAAAAAGGATAGGGGTATACACATGAGGAGATTCACAGATTATTAGATATACCAGATGAAAGAATGCGTGCCGTTATACTGTTATTAGCTTCTACTGGTATGAGAGTAGGAGCCATACCTGAATTAAGATTAAGGAATTTAGATAGGATTGAATCAGATGAATCTAATTACCCTGGTGGAATTTGTAAAATCACAGTTTACGAGGGTTTTAAAGATGAATATGTTACTTTTACAACCCCCAAATGTTCCAAAGCAATAGACGAATATCTAAATATGCGTATTAGATATGGTGAGAAATTAACCCAAGACTCCTTTTTAATCAGAGAACAATTTGACTTAACGACCAGTTTTCGATATCAAAATGTCAGCAAATAAAGCCACAAACAATATCCAAGAAATTGATAGATCTTGCTCAGAGTGCAGGATTAAGACAGAAAGAAGTTTTAGCGGGGACAGGAAAAAGACCGGCCACGATTAGAAAAGACGTTCTTGTTGCACATGGTTTTAGAAAGTTCTCTACTACGCAACTAATAGAAGCCGATGTAAAGACTGAATTAAGATGGTTGCTAGAGGGCCACCACTTGAAAGTCAATGATCCGCACTACGTTAGAACATCAGAATAACCCTTACAACAAGAATATGAAAAGGCAATTGATAATTTAACAATAGACACATCTAATAGGCAACAGAGAACAATCGAAACCCTGAAGAATTTCTCAGTGATGGTTCAATAATCGCTAAATTTTTCGACTATGAACACAAGTGAAATCTATCAGGTCTCATCAGGCACCTCATTAAGTAACATTTCAATTTCTTCCTGAGTTGGTTCATCTTCTCGTTCGAATTTGGGGCTTACTAATCCGCTACTTACGTCAATCCACAAAGAGCTTCCGTCATAGTTGGTAATATACTGCTTTGGAATATAATACAAGTGAATGTTCGCAACACCCTCCCTTACTACAATGAATTCGTTTCCGACCCTGTCTACATCACCAATATCTACATTATCAACCGTCCTAACGTGCTTATGTATTACATCTTCCCAAGGTATTGTTAAAACATCTCCGGATTCTTTTCCCTTAAATTGCAAATCCGGTTCCTTTGCCATAAATGGTATTACTTCATGGTAACCCGCATGTCCTTGTCCTGAACGTTCGCCTTCCTTAATCTCAGACGGTAATGGTGGATCTTCTCTTTCATATTTGTCTTTGATTTCGTCTTTTGTTTGTAATACGTACAGGTCTTCTTTATCAAATTCCTTTATGTGTAGTTTGGGAATAAAGTAGTGAGTACTGCCGTGTTTTAGTTCTGCATAATCAGCGGTAATATTTTTTATTTTACCCAGGTCTTTACCATCAATTGACTTTACACTTTTATTTATCATTTTTTTTCCAGAAATCTTTACCTTCGACATGATTTTGTACACTAATGTATGCAATATTGGATTTAACTGTTTTATCAACATCAGAACACATACCGTTATATCAAATGTTGATCATTATTATACATTGCCTGAAGAAAATATAGCAGGACCAACTGTCTTATGGATCGAGATTAAGGATAAGAAAGTAAAGTCTAAGGACGGTAAAACACTTGGACAAATCAAAAGAATATCTGATAATCATTTCAAAATACAAAAAGGAAGCGTCAGAAAAAAATCATTTTGGATACCCAAAAATGAAGCCGACGCATATGATGGCAAATCACTATGGTTAAGTAGTAACGAAGAAGAAATACATGATAAATTCCTATATGGAGAAGAGCCACCAGAAAATGATCAGACTGGATCACCAATAGACAGGGTAAGACTCATTAAAGAGAGGATGGTAGGTATGCCAACAGAGCCTGCTGATTCATCAAAACCATATAAAAATATTCGTGACTTGAAATAACTCGCGACATTGATTGCATAAGAAGAAATGTATATTGAATCTAATTTATTAGAAACAATTAATATCCGCCGGGACAACCACGACCACATTTAGTTTAGAGAAAAATAAACAAGAAATTCTAACTTCCAATTAGTTTATCGATATGCATTTCAGTAACAAAGAATATTCTCTCTGAGAAAAAAGCACACAACATGCGGTAACTTTGCGTCGATAAGAGACATCCGAATGCAATGTTCCTGATTACCTTTGTGCAAAACATACTCACGTCGTAAATTGATTGCGTGCGCCTAATTTTGTGGTGAACTCATGAACGGTAATCTTTCAGTACTTATCGAGGTAACGAGAAGAATGATATCATAATGTTTGGAATATGAAGTCTGGATCGATTCCCCGCTTAAATATTTTAATGTATCTATATAGATATGGAAGACTTATTTGATAAATTGAAGGGTAAAGTGAAGGAATTTACTAGAAAAGTCACCGATAAAGACATCCGCTTGGGAGACGATGATGATAAGCCGGAATATAAGAGTGAAGGGGAACAGGGAGAAAAAGAACTTTGTATCCTGAGAGAATAAGAAAGCATGGGCCTACAGCAGTTAAAAGAGATCAAGATGGTCAAAATATAGTGGAAGAGGGACAATCGGATACTGACAGCCAGCAAGCACGCGAAGAGTACAAGAAAAAGGGAATGACCAAAGTCTACTTAAGAAATTGACGCTCGATAAACTGCTCGAGTGATCGATACCTTTTTTCAATTATTTTTTATTGTGAGGATTCAATTAGAATAAGGCCTGACGCATGTTCCTGCTATTTATTAAGACTTGTTGTGTATATTACTAGTTGTAGTATAAATTATGGATCATATGACGATAGCAGCTATTAAACGGCAAATTCCCTTCCTAATTGGCGGTACAGTAACAGGTATAGTTATGAGTTACTATTTAGGTTTTCTTGTTACTATACTTGTTAATTCTATAGGATGGTATCTGATATCAGTTATCGTCTATAAAGTAGTTTGGAGAAAAAGCGGTTTGACAGATCAAAAAATTCTTTTAAGATATTTTTTGAGCAAAACAAAATGGCAAAAGCACACACAAACAGTGTAGAGATGTGGTCAGTCCATGATGGGTTCGATGTACTGTTTATTGAACATAAACTTAATAAAATTGACAATTTATTCCTTAGAATTATATAATAATTATATTGAATTTTGAGTAAGCGCTGCCATATTTGATGTAATTGATGTTTATTGCCTATAAAATTTTGGACTAAAAAAATTAAGTAATACTAAAATTACTATTAGTGATATTTATTATATTACCTGACAAATTGTTGATAGTTGAGTATACATGGGTTCAATTCGTTTTCTAAAGTGTAGAGAATGCGGCGCTGAATATACTCCAATATTCAAATACATATGTGAAGAGTGTTTTGGCCCACTCGATGTTATATATGATGTTCCAACCGATTTAAGCAGGGGCACCTTTTCCTCAAGACAGGATAAAACATATTGGCGCTATTTTGAGCTCTTGCCAATTGCTGATAAGAACTGCATAGTAAATATTCATGCTGGTTTTACACCTCTGCAATACGCAGAGGATTTAGGAACACATATCGGAAACCTTAAGAATCTCTTCATAAAGAACGATTCTGTAAATCCAACGTTTTCATTCAAAGACAGGCCTGCGGGTGTGGCAATTTCAAAATCTAGAGAGATCAAACTCAAGGCAGTCGGATGTGCATCAACTGGAAATTTAGCTTCGGCAACAGCCGCTCATGCCGCTAAAGCACATTTGCCATGTTTTATTTTTGCGCCATCTGATATTGAAAAAGTCAAGATTGTACAGGCATTAGCTTATGGTGCCAAATTTGTTGCAGTAGAAGGGACTTATGACGATGCCAATAGGGTTGCCTCAATAATAGGAGATTCAAAAGGCATAGGAATTGTAAATATTAACATGAGACCATATTATGTAGAAGGTTCGAAGACATTGGCGTTTGAAGTAGCTGAACAACTTAATTGGGAAGTTCCGGATCATCTAATTATACCCGTTGGTAGTGGTGCAATGCTAAATGCAATTTGTAAAGGATTTGAAGAGTTGCATGAGATAGGACTTATTGCGGACGTTTCAAATCTAAAAGTAACAGCGGCACAACCACATGGTTGCGCTCCAATAGTTGATGCTTTTAAGAAAAATACTCAAGAAATAGTCCCTGTAGAAAGACCGGATACTATAGCAAAGAGTTTAGCTATTGGGGATCCTGGAGATGGCGTTTATGTTCTGAAAAGATTGAAACAGTATGGTGGTATTGCTGAAGAAGCTACTGATGATGAAATTATTGATGGAATTATGGCACTAGCTAAAACTGAGGGCATTTTTACTGAACCTGCGGGTGGTGTCTCTATTGCTGTACTCAAAAAACTAGTTGATGATGGATTTATAGAAAAAGATGAAAAAGTAGTATGTTATGTTACCGGTAACGGATTGAAATCTACTGAAGCAATAATAAGTAAATTGCCTAAACTTGACATTGTTAAGCCAGACGTACAAACCGTATCTGCGATGATTACATAGACAAGGATGAATAGAATAGAATGACAAGTATCGAATTCATTATCCCTTCTGTTCTTACGAAAGGTAACGGAGAAAAGAAAATTCCATTAGATGCCATAGATCTGCAAGATGCATTTACCAAAGTAACAGAACAGCTCGGAGAAGATTTTAAGCGTAAAGTTTTGGATTTGAACGGGAAACCAAGATCATTAATTAACATTTACATAAACGGAAAAAATATGCGCTTTAGTGATGATGGCATGGCCACGAAGCTTAACAATGGTGACTCTATTTATATTCTTCCAGCAGTAGCTGGCGGTTCTGAATTGAAGAGCGAGGATTTACAACGATACTCTAGACAGATAATGCTCGATGAAATAGGGTTCGTCGGATTAGAAAAACTCAGGAAGGCAAAGGTCTGTGTTGTTGGAATTGGAGGAATAGGCAATCCTGTAGTTACACAACTAACTGCGATGGGTATCGGAAAATTGAAGATAGTAGACAGAGACATCATAGAAATTTCTAATTTACACAGACAGCACCTTTACACAGAGAATGATATAGGCAGAGTAAAAGTTGAAGCTGCAAAAGAAAAACTTCAACAAATAAATTCAGGTGTCGAGATCGAAGCTCTTCCCAATTCTGTTACTAAATATACTGCTGAGAGCATTGTTAAAGGATTTGATATAGTCGTGGATGCATTAGATAGTATTGATGCCAGGTATGCACTAAATGACGCATGCGTTAAACTGAATATCCCTTTTATCTATGCTGGTGCTTTGGGCATGTTAGGTTCAATTTGCACAATAATTCCAAATAAAACCGCCTGTCTGAGATGTATCTTTCCTGCATTAGCAGAAGACGATATGCCTACTTGTAGCACTGAAGGTGTACATCCATCAATTTTATATCTGGTTGCCGGTATTCAAGTTTCTGAAATAGTCAAGATTATTCTAGGAGAAAAACCAACACTTGAAAATAAGCTCTTGTATATAGATCTAAACGATCTGTCACTAGAAAAAGTTTCAGTGTTTAGACAAGAAGAGTGTCCTTCATGTGGAATAAAAAGATTAGATACAAGTCAGTTGGAAACACAGCAATTAATAATTGAAGAACTTTGTGGTCGTGACCGAGGAAAGAGAACATACACCGTTACACCTGCGCAAATTTCGTCATCCTTAAATCTGATTGGAATTGAAAAAAGTGCAGAAAGGTTGGGTTATACGATTAAGACAAAAGGACAACTAGGGTTAACCATCATGAGTAGTAATTCTGATAATCTTTCAATAAGCTTTATGACCAGTGGTGCAGCCACTATTGTCGGAGCAAAAAGCGAGGACGAAGCACTATCAATTTACAAGAGTTTTGTGAATGACATCAAACCATAATTTTCAATAGTATTTTAGAACAGTTAAGTGCAGTGGACATAAAATCAATCATTTGGATTTTCAGAATTAAACTTGCTCCTATTCTTATCGATAAACGGAATTATCTCTTTAAGAATTATGTCATCGTAATTTTTCTCTTTATCAATTGTTAAGAGGAGAAAATAGTCGTTACTTATGGGAATAGTAATCCTGGTCACATTTTCATATCTACCTACCGCATAATTTAGTTTCCCAATTTTTGTTTGGAATTTAACCCTACTTCTATATCTTGAGATTGCAGCCGCAGCATACTCTTCACTTTCCTCTTCAGACATTAATGGTTTTAATCCTTCGCGTTGTTCAACATTAATCAAAACACCATATTTATTTGAAATACCGATCCATCGAAGACAATTATCTAAATTTAATAACTCTCCGCAAAACGTATAAATGAATTCATAATCAGTTGCCATTTGTATTATTTCTCTTAACCATTTCTAATATTTAAGCAAAAATCTGGACTACAAAATAAATCTATCAAGATCTTGAGTAAGTAAATCAATAGAGTTGTTCTATTATATCATCGCTATATTTGATAATCTTTAGCTTTTTAGATATTATCTGCGTGTCATGCACTATCCCTTGCATGAAATCGTCGGCAACAATTATCACATCATCAAAAAAATTACACGATAGGAATTTTTCCAATGAACTAACAAATGTTGGATAGTCTTTACTATTATTGTAAGTAAATCTTTTCGTGGATATCAAGTTGTGAGCAGCAGGATAAATATCTGAAATTTCAGTTGGAATGATACCAATAAAAGGATTATAAGCACAAATTAGATAATCTGAAAACTTCTTTGATAATTTGTGATATTCTTGCGAACAATAAAAGGGAGAAACTTGTGTATCAGGGAAAAGAACGATCTTTTTCTTATTTGTTTTAAATGAACTAAAAATCCTTCTTAATCTAGAGGCTTCTGGTCGATATTGGTCGATTGATTCTATGAAAAAAATTGCTTTTTTCTTAAAAAAAGGGGTACCATCTTCTAAGTGTTTGTAATTCATGAATAATTTGAAGGCCTCCATTAATTTGGGATGAGCTCGTGCTTTTTGCCCAACATATTCCCAAAGTCTTCCTTCCATGATAGCTTGCTTAACCGACAAAACTTCGGATCTTAATACGTACAGATTATGCTTAGCCAATTTGTCTATCTTTTCGTCATGCTCAAGGCTAACAAATTCTTTAACTTTCATATTTATACAAATTGGACAATTACATGAAAGATAGGTCAACTTATCCAATCTTGAAGTGCCATTTGGATGCATGTACCTGTCGTCTCTTGCGTACAGCATATACGAAGCAGAATCAAAAGTATCACATCCTAACGCTACTGCCAATGGTATCGTTAAAGGATGTCCGGCTCCAAAGAGATGAATAGGTTTGGACATAACAGTTGACTTCAGAGTTCCTATCATGTCAGCTAAAATTGCAAATTCGTATGATTCTAGTAATTGGACAGGACTCCCAAGAGCCATCATTTCATATCCCATCGCGTCAAGTAATCCCGCAGATCTCTTGACTAAGTCAAGATGTTCGGCACCCTGCACTGGACCTACCCAAACAGAATTTCGGTTATTGTTACTCTTGATGAGATTCAATGTTTCTTGGGAATTTCTGATTGTTTCATTAACATACCTTTCAGCCACTTCATAACTCAGTCCATACCCTGTTGGTTTATCAAGAGGCACACAAATATCACTTTGAATATCATTCTCAAATTGGGCTATAAATGAAGGTTCTGCTTCAATAGCACCGTATTTGAGTACTTGGTAGCCACCGGAATCTGTCATTATTGGACCATCAAAATTTATTAATTTATGAATGCCCTTTTCTCGTGCAGTTTCGCCATATTGTTTTAATGTGATATACGCGTTTGTAATAACTGCTTCAAAACCTAATTTCTTCAAAAACTCTACATCTACAGACTGTGTGACAGGATGTATAACAGGGATAAAGGCAGGAGTCTCAAAAGTCCCACTAGGAGTTTTGATTTTTCCTATCCTTCCTGCCAGGTCAGAATATCTGACCTCAAATAACAAATTTACTTCTTGAACTCCCTCATGAATTCTTCATATATTGATTTAACCCTGTCCGCAGCTAAGCCAGTGCCTTCTTCAATCCCATGTTCAGTCACCTTAATCTTATCCATCACAATGATTGCCTTCACATCATCTCTGATTTTTACAAGGCCGGGAAATACTCTTGATATACGATCTGCAAGACCCTTAAGATCAAAGGGCTTTTCTAGAAGCTTTATTTCTTTCACAAATGATCCGTTTATGATAATTCTCAATATTCCATGACCTTCTACATTTTCGAGGACAGTATCCAATTTTTCGTCGATAGCGGTTAATATTCCATTATAATTCTTCTCATAAGTTGTCTCTATGGAAACTTTTTTTCCTACAAATTGAAGTATTTCTTCATAAAACTTTCTTATAGTTAAAGCAGACATTTTTTCAACTAGGAATGTTTCTTAAAGTTCTATATATGAGTTTCAATAATTAATTCAAAACCCAGGACGGTTACTTCTTTATTTTCTTTTTATTCCCAAACCAAACGTCATTGATTAAGTGCAAGTCATAAAAAATAAGATTTTTCAAGATCAATGTTTTTTTGGGAATGTATCTAATTCGGTACTTTGACATCTTAAACAGACCTTTGATTCTAAATTTCCAAGATAACATACGTAATAGCATTTACTACATTGTAAGCGAGATATGCCATCTCTTATTGCTACTAAATTATCTCTACGTTCTATAAATTTTGAGGAGATTAGATTTTCCAGTACGATTTCTAAAATCGAGGAAATATGCCCTAGATCTGCATTTCTATACCTAAGATAAGTTTCTATCATGTTATTTGGGATAGTTTTCGATTGAAGTTGGGATACACCCCGGTTATGATTTTTAAATAAAAAATCTCTGAAATACCACTCGATTTCATTTCTTTCAATTTTGCTCATCTAGTATAATTATAAAGACTATGGGAGAATAAGAACTGAACAGGTTCAATGATTAGCAGTCGAGAAACTATTTAAAAATAATTGAATAGTTAATTATGTGAATCAAATTGCAATGGAATTTAAATAATTTTACCAAAGTAGCATTTACCAGGTTAATTCAACCATTTGGAGATAACCTTAATGATGTTGTGAAGATTACTAAAGCATTTAGTTTTGCCGCTAATGTATATTCAGGATTATTTAGAAACGAAAGTCATGAACCTTACATCAATCACGCTATGAAGGTGGCATTAATATTATCTGATGAGTTAAAAGTTCATGATGTAGATACAATTTGTGCAGCTATTCTACATGAAGCCATAGAAAAAAGTAAGGACGATCATGAAATTGTCGAATTTTTAAAATCAAATTTCGGAGAAAATGTGTATGTTACTATCATGACTTTGACTGAACCAAAAACAAATGAAGAAAACAGAGAAAAATTACTTGTCAACTATTTTGAAAATATTTCAAAAAGCCCAAAGATGTCTAGATACATAAAACTTGCAGACCGTTTGGACAACGCGCGGTTTTTGAAAAACGACGTAAAGAAGGATAAGGCGCTACGATATAAGGAGGAGACACAGAAATACATATTGCCCTTAGCGGAAAAAACAGATGATACTATGGCATTGAAACTATCGATTGCATTGTACGAAATAAAATAGTTAAAAATTACTTTTCTTCACAAGATCCCTCAATATTCCTTGTATGACGTAACCAGTGTCTTGCACATCCAAATAACTTGTGTTTTGTGCAGCCGCAAATAGGACACTTTTTCATTAAACAATTATGCTCATCGGTGCTTATCAAATTTACTGTAATTTCCTAATAGTTTATCATTTTTTTAGACGATAGTTTATTTGAATTGCAATCAGTAGAAAAGCTAGAAATCAAAACAAAGATAAGAGTAACCAAATCAAGTATTTCACCATATGACGGAAAATTCTGTGAGACACATTGAAACTTTGAGGGAAATGGATTCCATGAAAAAAGAATACCAGATCCGTTGTAGCCATTACGAGTTGGAATTATTCAAGAATGAAAACCGTATTACCTGTGTAATATGTGGAAAAAATTGGGATTTTTTGGAAGAACGAGGATATTCGCATAAGAAACAAGCTTATTCTGCAGAAAGGAATTGATTATTTTTTGTTCGCAAGCCTTGTGTTTGGAAAAAATTTTATTCTACACTCTTAAGGCGTTCTAGATGAAGAAAAAATTTAGAGCTGCTGTAGTTCAAATGAAATCTTCAGTGAATAAGGAACAAAATTTAGCTTATTCATTAAATTTAATAAATGAAGCTGTCAAGAACAAGGCACAATTAATCTGCTTTCCAGAGTTTCAAATGGCATATTCTCCCGCCGAACAAAAACCAGAAGAGTTGCACAAAATTGCAGAAAAAATAGATGGTAACTTCATATCAAAGTTGTCAAGCTCTGCCAAAAGAAACAAAATAAATGTCATTGCAACATTATACGAATTTATCGATACCAATAAACAGAATCATAAGGTCTTTGATACCGCGGTAATAATTAATGAGCGAGGAAAATTAGAATCTGTATATAGAAAGATTCATTTGTACGATGCCTTGGGCTTCAAAGAATCTAAGAAGTTAAAAGCAGGTAGTATTATTGAAAGACCAACAAGAACATCTGTAGGAAACCTAGGGTTACTGATATGCTATGATATGCGGTTTCCAGAAATTTCTAGAATTCTAACTGTCAATGGGGCAAGTATATTGGTATCTCCATCTGCGTGGGTAGCTGGATTTATGAAACAAGAACACTGGGAAATAATGTTGAAAGCAAGAGCAATAGAAAATGGCGTTTATGTGATAGCACCAAATCAGCTTGGCAATATTTACTGTGGGCGTAGTATGGTAATTGATCCATTTGGTACTACCTTAGTCGATATGGGAAATCGAGAAGGTATGGAAATTATGGACATTGATAACTCAAGGATAAATACAATAAGGAGAAGACTTCCGCTTTTAAAAAATAGAAGAACTGATGTGTACAAAAATTATATCGATGTATTTGAATCTGAATCATGATGACTATCATTTTTCTTATACGTATTTTCAGGACAAACTCTATTCACACAAATTCTCGATAACTTTTTTCTTGCAAACACAATCCTTAAGATCGGCCATCCACAGGAACAAATAGTTTTACTCTTTTTAATGAAGCCTATTTGAGGGACTGATGCAATGGCATTACAACCCGTCACTCTATATTGAGAACAGACAATAAATCGTTTATTGGATTTACTTGACTTGATCAAGATCATTTCTCCAAATTGACATTTTGGGCATTTGCCAATTCTCATTCCACTTTCTGAATTAGTCAATACATTTTTTATTTCATCACCAATAGCCCATTCGTTTGTTTTGATCTTGTTTAAGGGACTCTCTAATGATTTTTCTAGATATTTGCGAACATCAGTAATATTAAGTTCTCCCTTTTCTATACCTTTAATGCTGGACTCAAGGAAGTTTGTTAATTTTGTTGAAACAATTTCGGAAACAAATTTTTTCATGGTATTGAATATAGTAAAACCCAATTCCGTAGGTTCTATTCCAATTTTGTCTTGAGTTATGTATTTACGCTTTATTAATAAATTGATTATTCCAGCCCTTGTAGATTTTGTTCCAATGCCCTCAGATTCCATTTTATCCAAAAGGCTTGCTTGATTATATCTAGCAGGAGGTCTTGTAAAATCTTCCATTGCAGTGACTTGACTCACTTTTATACGCTCACCAATCGTAAGATCTGGTAAATTAGAATCATTGATACTAAAATAAGGTTCATAAATTGGGATCCAACCATCGTTTAAGATCGTATTGCCTTTGGCTACAAAGTGATTCCCATTCACATTGATAGTTACTTCTGTGTATTTTATTACAGCAATGTTTCCAAATGTAGATAAAAATCTCTTAATAATAAGATCTAAGATTCTTTGCTGGAGCATGCTGAGTTTTTTTTGTTTTACACCTGTAGGATAAATGGCCGGATGGGCAGGATCTTCTTCATCACCTTGATAGGGAACCAAAAATTTTCTTCTTAGTAAGTCCTTTATAATATTTTCATACTTCGTGACATAGTTTATGCATAATTGTTCAAGTATCTGTTTATACCCTATGGATGGAGGAAGTTTCTGACTTGAAGTACGAGGATATGAAATTAATGCAGCCAGATAGAGAGATTCTACGATAGAAAGAGTTATGACAGGAGAGATCTTGAAAATTCTATAAGCTTCCTTTTGCAAATTACTAATATTGAATGGTGTGGGAGGATTGATCTTCTTCTTTCGCCGAACAATTTCATTAATAAGACCTGTTTCATTTTGGCAACTAGTTAGTATTTTTTCTATCTCGGAAGATTTATGAACTACAGAAATTAAATTACCCTTGAAAAAAGAACCACCCTTATCAAATTTTCCAGTAACATACCATACTGGATCTGGTATATAGTTTCTAATTTTTATCTCTCTATTTACAATAAATCCTAAGGTAGGACCTTGAACTCTTCCAATTGTTAAGTTATGATACAGGTTATTTTTATTGGAAACGTTCAAGCAATTAACTAGCGCCCTAGATAGGTTTATACCAAAGATAAAATCGATTATATGTCTAGCCTTTCCCGCATCAGCAATTCTGATACTGGTTTCTTGTAAATTATTAAATGATTGACTTATTTCTGAATCAGTAAGGGAAGAAAATTTGGCCCTCTTTGAAACCTCATATTTATTGTCGCAAGCATATTGGAGTATGTTGTAACCAATAAGCTCACCCTCTAAATCATAATCACATGCGTGTATAAATCCGGAAGCACCCTTTGAAATATTTGCTATGAGTTTCAAGGTTTGCATAACTCTTCTTTTTTCTCTTACAGTAGCTGAATGTCGTGGAGACCATCTTACCTCAAATATAGGATATTTTTTTCTATTTTTTTCAATAGGAAATAAACTGTACAAATGTCCAAGTGCTGAGCAGACAATAAATCTTTGGTCATTATTTGTAATAATTTCAAAAATAACTACACCAGGTGCAGGTTCTCTCTTTATCATTTTTTTAGATCCTAAGACTTGAGAGATTCTTTTTGCTGCGAGCGGTTTTTCGCAAATCACAAGTTTGTATTGTTCCAGACCTAGCCCTTGAGATTCTCCTGGCAATCAATCTAGATAATAGAGAATTATAATTTAGATTTTGGGTTCGTAAAACTATTAACCCATTATGAATTTGAAATCGACTTTGACTATGATATTATCGAAATTTTATTCTGACGTAGACCTTTCTCGAACATTTTTATATTCTCAATTAATATTTTTCATATAGATGGTAAACAATGTATGCGTTCTTGGAGCTGGAAGTACAAAATATGGTAAACTAAGTCAAAGTATTATTGAGCTGGGATTGGATGCAGCAAAAAACGCGATTGATTCGGCTGGAATTACGCCGAAGGATATTCAAGCAGGTTATATATCTAATGTATTTGGAGTCGCTGATAAGCAAGTACATATGGCACCAGTATTGATGAGCAACCTTGGAATTCCTCATATCCCCGGACTAACAATCGAATCTGCTTGCGGTTCGGGTTCCGTAATGTTTAGAGAAGCTTATGCAAATGTTGCTGCAGGCTTTTATGATTGTGTATTGGCCGTTGGCGTAGAAAAAGTAACTCATACGGGAACTAGTTTGAGTACCACACTCTTTTCATATTGTTCTGACTTCTTTTTTGAAGGTGGAAATGGAGCTTCGTTTCCGGGACTGTTCGCTTCTATTGCCAGGGCTTATCTGACTAAATACAAAGCGACAGAAGAGGATATGGCATATGTTGCTGTAAAAAATCATGAAAATGGATTATTAAATCCAAAGGCACACATCAGAAAAGCTATAACAGTAGATGATGTTTTGAATTCACCAGTTGTAGCATCTCCATTAAAGATCTATGATTGTTGCCCATTTTCTGATGGTGCATCAGCTGTTATCTTGTGTACGGAAGACTTTGCCAAGAAGGTTGGTAACAAATATGTAAAAGTTATTGGTTCAGGGAGAGGTGGATCACCTGCTGCGGTACAAGCTAGAGAGGATATTACGACTATCCCAAGTACAATAATTGCGGCGAATCAAGCGTACAAGATGGCAGGAGTCACACCAAAAGACATTGATTTTGCAGAAGTTCATGATTGTTTTACCATTGCAGAAATAATTGACATTGAAGATTTAGGATTTTTTAAAAAGGGCATGGGAGGAATTGCTGCAAGGGAAGGCATTACTCATAGGAATGGAGAGATTCCAATTAATCCGTCAGGAGGACTAAAATCCAAAGGCCATCCTATTGGCGCGACAGGAGTAGGACAAGTTGTCGAAGTTTTTGAACAATTCACTGGCTTAGCTGGCGACAGGTCCGTAAAAGACGCTGAGACAGCCCTAACGCACAACTTTGGAGCCACTGGCGCAAGCGCAGCAGTTCATATCTTTCAAAAAGTCTAGTTTTGGTGTAACAAATTGGAAAAAAATCTTAGTACTCATGATAGATTTATTCAAACAGCTATCAGTGGAAAAATTCTAGCCAGCAAGTGTAAAAACTGTGGAAAAATTATGCTTGAGACAATGTACTATTGTAGTGAATGCTCTAAAAGTGATTTTGAATTCGTTGAATTTCCTGGTATCGGCACAGTAGTAACGCATACTATTCAAGCAGTAGCTCCCGAAGGGTTTGATGATATCAACTCATATGCATGGGTAGTTTTCAAATTAAAGGATGCTCCTATTTCAGCTTCGGGATTTCTGCCAGGAATCAAAACTCCGGCTGAACTACCCATAGGCTCAACTGTCAAGGTAAAAGGTTATGATGCAAAGCACGGACTAACTTTAGAAAAACAAGGTGTCTAAAAGTCATTATTCTAAAGCAAAGAAGTTGCATACGACTAATTTTTCTTATTTCCTTGATCATTTCATATGGAGCAAGATTTCATCATATACTAGAAATTTTTTAGATTAGCTTTATGTTACACTTTTGTTGATAGACACTGACAATCATTTTTACATTCATCCTGACCTATATTTTTTCTGATGCAGCATCATACACAGTTTCAAAACGATCTATCTAATGCTGCCCAAGTTATTAGTAATCAAATTACAAAGCTGAATAAGCTCTCAAAGAAATTCGGTATGATGGATACAGATTTTAGAAAACAAATTGTACAAAACATCAAAGTGGGTAACAATGTTCGTGCCAGGGCACTAGCTAATGAACTTGTAAATATAAATAGAATTCAGCATACAACAAGAAACATGGTCATGTCACTTGAAGTTGTAGCTCTACGTTCCACTATAATAGGTGAATTCGCAGTCATAATGGACACTATAAATCCAACAATAGATTTGATAAAGGACATTGAAAAAGATATTTCAATGGTAATACCGACTGCGCATGAGGTGTTGAACGATGTTACAAACGCCTCATCCGAAATACTAAATTACAATGTTAATCCTGACTTAAAAATAACAATGCCTATAGATGAAGATGCCCTAAAGATTTTAAGTGAAGTTGAACATAGTGTTGAAGAAGAGACAAGACAAAAGTTACCAGACATACCAGCTACGATTAATGTAACGAAAAACAGGAATGAATACGAATCCCTATTAGAGGAAAACGAAGTTATGATCTAAGTTTGATTTTCTAACGCGTAGTAGGTAAATACGTAGTAGGTAAATAGTTTTGTACTTTTAGTCAATAACTATTTACGACCCAATTTTAAATTATCTCAGGATAATATCGGGTGAGATGGAGATAGAGGCAAGTCATGATCTTTTAAGTCAAACTGAAATTAAACCTAGTGGAATTTTACAAGCAGCAAAAAGAGTTAGGATGATTTTTTCTGTTATGGCAAGTCCTAACAGGATAGATATACTTCGTATTTTAAATTCCAAGGGACCTTTAACTTATTCAGAATTAAAATCGTTAGCTGGTTTTAAATCTAAAAAAGAGTCTGGTAAATTTGCTTACCATTTGAGGAAGCTCTTGAGGCAATCTCTTGTCGCATTAAATAAAGCAGAAAGAAGATATACAATTACTAATCTCGGAAAATTAGTCCTCAGTCTGGCAAGGCAGATTGAAGAGAGATCGATAGTTGAAAGTGGAAAAATGTACGTACGGACATCTAGACATTCTATTGAAGAATTTAATTCTAATAGGATAACACAATCATTAGTTAGGGAGGCGAATATGCCTCTTGAACAAGCGCATAAAATTACAGAAGAGGTTGAAAATAAAGTTTACAAATTTCAAACTGTCTATCTAACATCCTCGCTTATTAGAGAAACTGTGAATTCAATTTTAATCGAACACGGCTATGAGGAATTTAGGTCAAAACTTGCAAGGTTGGGTCTTCCAGGGTCCGATATCTCAGATATGTTGACCAATCCTATCTATAGCAAAAATGGGGTAGAAGGGATTTTATCAGAAACATCTATGGCTGTATTTTCCGAAAACCTGCTATTCAATGTGTTACCCAAAGACATAACAGACATGCATCTTGCTGGAGAACTAAATATTTCGAACACGGGGCTATGGAATTTGATGCCTGATACTGTTTTCATTGATACTAGCAATATTATTGAAAATGGCCTAAACTTTAAAGGAAAATACTTGAATGTTTCAAGAGTTAAACCACTTCGGACACTTGACGATATTACGGCAATTCTGCCTGTATTGATTTCCGTCTTAAGTAGGGAAACTTCAAAGGAGATAATACTTGATAATTTCATATCTTCTATTTCAAATAAGATTCAAAATAATAATGAAGATATAGCGTCTGTATTTGCTAGAGCATTTATTTCATCATCCATATCAAGATCATATTCGTCGTCAGGATTTCCGGTAATTACTTTTCCTATCTCACTCGATGGCAGTTCAATTACTAGATCCATTTTGGGCGCTTACGTGAAATATTTAGATAATACCCCTACTCCAACTATTGGGTTATCTCTAGTTGGTAATGATCACGACACAGTGAAGAGAAATTCAGATCTGATATGCAACATTGTTAAAAATGGAGGAATTTTGTCCATATCTAGGAATTTCAGAAGTCATACAGGTATTGTAAAAACTCTAGCCGATGAGAAATCTAGTTCGGTCATAAGCTTACAGTCTTTAGCAATAAATCTGCCCAGGTTAGCTTATCAGTCCAATAAAGACGAAACTTATTTCAGAGCCAGATTGGCCCTGATGATAAAACCAGCCATTTCCGCTCTGCTAGGAAGAAAGAATTCCATTATAGAAATGATGCGAAGAGAAATGCTTCCTGTATTGGCCAACATAACGCAAATGATGTATTTAAGCAAGATGAATCTTGTGATTAATTTAACTGGTATAAGGGAGTCTGTATATAATCTTCTAGGACATGAATTTGATGGAGAAGAAATAATTCAAAAGGTATTACATACTGCTGTTGAGGTTGCTACCGATCAAGGAAATCAAGCTGGAGATGACTCTGTAAGGATTGCTATGATTACAGATGACAGTAATACAAGATTAGCTTCTCTAGACTCGGAAAAATATGGAAACATGTATCGTCAAGCTGGTGATGAAATGTTGATAAAATCTTATTCGCAAGGTCTTCTTATAAGTGGCAGGGATTTACTTTCAAATCCTGATTCTACTATAGAATCAAGTAATTCAATCGATAGATTACTGAATGGTGGAACCTCACTTAATGTTGACGTAAGCGATCTTACGGATAGTGAATTGATGGATTGTATTGACAAGTCGCGTGATTTCAATTTCTTCAGACCAATATACAGAAACAAAGTCTGCAGCTCATGCGGTACAAAGATATCCATATCAATTGAAGTATGTCAAAGCTGCGGATCCACTAATTTATCAATATAATCATATTGAATCAAATAGTTTAAACCTTCATTATATTATTTTTTAGTAAGATAATATTTTTAAGCTAAGCCTTAGCTGTATAAAGGGGTATGGCAAAAGAAATTACTGAGGTTGATGATTCTTCAAATAAAAACACAAAACCAATAGCGCAAATTAAGAAGAGGGATAGAGGATTAGTCGAGTTTAATAATTCAAAGATTTCTAATGCCATCTACAAAGCATTAATGGCAGCAGGTAAAGCGGATTATAAGCTTGCTGAAAAATTATCAGAGAAAGTTGTACAAAAAATGGATCAACAATTTTCCGTTTTTGATACCAACCGAATTCCTAGCGTTGAAGATGTGCAGGACATGGTCGAATCGATTTTAATTGAGGAAGGACTTTCAGAGACCGCCAAGGCCTACATCCTCTACAGACACGAACGGCGCAAGATCAGAGATGAAAAGAAGAAAATTCTAAATAAGAAGGATCTTGACGAAGTGGATAAATCCTTTGATATTAATTCTCTCAGGGTCCTGGCTTCACGCTACTTGTTAAGAGATAATACTAATGAGATAATCGAAGATCCGAGCTCACTCTTTGAACGAGTCGCAATTCTCGTAACAATCCCTGATATACTCCACGATACTGAATTGTACTCTAATAACGATGTAGTAGTTCAAAATATCACCGAAGCTGAAGAATACTATAAAAAAATAGATGATTTTCACCTGAAACTAAAAATTGGCAATTACTATCTTAATAGATACCATTTTGAATCACTGATTAGACATTACATTTATTTGGCAAAAAGCGGCCATATGAAAATTAGCTTTAAAGATCTTTTACGACTGATTGCGGAAGGTAACTTGTCAAAGTATTCTGATAGAATCATTGAATATTATAATTTGATGGTGTCAAAAGACTTCCTACCAAATACACCTACTCTTATGAATGCTGGCGCAAGACTTGGTCAACTTTCAGCATGCTTTGTATTGGATATGAAAGATGACATGTCAGAGATAATGAAATCCTCAACTGATGCAGCCATGATATTCAAATCGGGTGGAGGGGTTGGTATTAACTATTCTAATCTCCGTCCTGAAGGTGATATAGTAGCATCAACTTCTGGCGTTGCTTCGGGACCGATCTCTTTTATGAGAATTATAGACACAATTACAGACGTGGTAAAACAAGGTGGAAAAAGGAGGGGAGCAAACATGGGAATAATGGAATCTTGGCATCCTGATATTGAAAAGTTCGTCACAGCCAAAACCAAACCAGGTATATTTGAAAACTTTAATGTAAGCGTTGGGATTTGGAGTGATTTCTGGGAATCAATAATTAACGAAAATAATCACAGATACACCCTTAGAAATCCAACAACCAATGAACCAATCAAGCAGATTGATTCACATCAGCTTTTAGATCTAATTACCTTCAGTGCCTGGAAAAGCGCTGAGCCAGGTGTCATATTTTTCGACAATATCAACAAATATAATCCCTGCATAAACGTAAAAGAAGGACCTCTTAGAGCAACAAATCCGTGTGGCGAACAATCACTCTATCCATATGAATCATGCAATTTAGGATCTATTAATTTGGCCAATTTTGTTAAGCGTAATATTGATGGAAAATATGAATTTGACTGGCAGCGTTATGAGCAGGCAATACGCCTCTCTACGAGATTTTTAGATAATGTTATAGACATGAACAAGTATCCTGTTGAAGAAATTGAACGCAATACGCTATTAACAAGGAGAATAGGCCTCGGAATAATGGGTATTGCTGATCTATTATTTACCCTAGAAATATCATACAATTCAAAAGAAGGTTATGAGTTTATGAATAGAATAGCAGAAGCCCTATCTTATTATAGCATGGAAGAAAGCGTTGCGATTGCCAAAGCAAGAGGAGCTTTTCCATTATTCAATCAGACTGATTATGTTGAAGGAAAAATGATACCAGTAGCAGGATACTATGAAATTCCAAAGCGATATCACTCATACGACTGGGATTCATTAGTTGAGAAGATAGAAAAATATGGAATTAGAAACTCATGGACCACTACAATCGCTCCTACAGGAACTTTATCTATGATAGCTGACACCTCAAATGGTGTTGAACCAGTATTTGCACTAGTTTTTGAAAAACGGGTTACTGTAGGAAGCTTCTTCTATACAAATAGGATATTCGAGAATGTTCTGAAGGAAAATGGATTGTATAATGATGAAATTCTAACAAAGGTTGCTAATAATTATGGTTCTGTAAGAGGATTGGCCGAAATTCCAGAAAGACTACAGAAAATATTTGTAACTGCTATTGACGTACATTGGACTGATCATTTAATGGCTCAGGCAGTTTGGCAGAAATGGGTTAGCAATGCAATAGCAAAGACTATTAACATGCCATCAGACGTTACAGTCGAAGACATAAAGGCAGCTTATCTTTTGTCACACGAATTGGGATTAAAGGGGGTTACAGTTTATAGAGATGGCTCTAGACATGAACAGGTGCTCCATATAACTGGAAATGAAAAGGAGAAAAAATTTATTGTAAAACCAAGTGCCTATGTAATTGACCAAATTCATAGTAACATAAAGCAAGAGTATGTTATGACACAAGTTAAAAAAGTCTTCAGAAGTACAGAAGAAATGGAAACAACAGATAATACAATCAATATTTCTCAATCTAAACTAAAAATGAGCATGACTGCATCTCCAAATGAGTTTGAGTACGAAGAATGTCCGTCATGTAATGCAAGATTGATTATTACTGAAGGATGCAATTTGTGCATTGAATGTGGTTTTAGCTCCTGCATGTCAGGATAAATACACGATTCACATTTTTATTTTTAGTAAGATATCTTCTTCACACAAAGTAGGAATTATCAGTAGTTGCTGCCTTGCCAAGTAGTTTTAAAACATAAAATTAAATCGGTAGATAGTTTCTTATCTCAGTCGTACATAAGAGAAATATTGTCATATAACACTCACATTATGGAGAGAAGAAACAATTGGTGATCCACAAATATGATGTCTACAGAAGTCCAAATGTGGGTTTATTTTCACGAACAAATAATGATACTCTTCTACTCCCATTTGGATTTGCAGAAACAAAAGCCAAAAAACTTAAAGAATATTTAGATGTAGAAAAAATAATACATGTTTCAATAGCGGGGACCAGATTGATAGGACCAATGACGGTTATGAATAACAATGGAATCTTGTTACCATACACAGTTTCAGATGATGAGATCCGAATCTTAAAGCAAACAGGCCTAAATGTGGACCGACTAAAAAGTAAGTTTACTGCAGTTGGAAACTTAATTTCAGCAAATGATAAAGGAGCATTAGTTTCAAATTTATTCAAAGGAGAGGCGGATCAAAATATTAAAGATATTTTAGGCGTTCCTCTTCAAACATTCTCAATCGGGGGATATGTCCAGGTTGGATCGATGATAGTCGCTACAAATGGTGGAGCTATTGTTCATCCAATAGCTAATGATTCGGAAATCAGCAGAATATCCGAAATACTTCAAGTCGAAGCAGAACCAGCTACCGTCAATGGAGGCTCACCTTTCCTATCATCGGGAATCATAGCTAATTTCAGCTCAGTTATAGTAGGTAATTTAACTACGGGGCCTGAATTAATAATGATAAGTAGGGCACTAAAAGTATAACTTACTCTAATAGAGCTTGATCCTTCTAATTACAAAACAACATATTTAATTGCCAGCAGCAAAATTGCAGCTTTCCTTTAATCCAGTTATCACTTAAAGAATATGTTAGGACTCAGGCGTGATGATGATATTGCATGGTCATCGTTTGTAAAAATCGCATCAATATCAGAGCTTTCGATTTGAATGTTAATAGCATTCAATTCAGAATCTGATAAATTAAATCTTTCCTTCAATAGAGACTTAAGACGAAATACTTGGTCGTAAATTTGATTCGTATTGGACAATAATGAAACTTCTAGCAATTGTTTTAAAAATGGTTGGGGTATTTTTCCACTAGGATCACTTAATATTCTAAAATCAATCTTACTAAAAATCATTTCATTTGGAAGTTTAGGTAGTGAGTTGGCCGTATAAAATACCTGGACATCAATCAAATTTGATTGTGAATCATTAATAGATCTTAAAATCGATGCTTCTGGATTATTAGGATCCGGGAATGCACCAATGATATTACCGCTAATTGGCAAAGACAGCAAAACAAATCCTTCCAGTAAGTTCTTTCTATCAGTAAGTAGCCGTAGAATATCTTTGCATGTTATAGCAGTTGAGCTTTCAGATTTAAGAATCTTGATGATTGAATTTGAAGAATTACCATCATTAGGTATGACGTTCCAAAGGATTTTTATCGGATAATCTTGTTTATTAAGGATACTTATATCAGTATCATAATGGCCTGGTCTTACGGGACCTTCATTAGAAGTTACATTTCCGCATAAATATTTTGGAGTATAGGTAACAGTCTTAACAGAGGAGTTCTTTTGATCAGCTAAACCAAAGAATTGAATCTTAGATTTATTATCTAATATCGTGGTATTTTTAATAGGCATAGTCAAATTAGAATAATTTTTAGTTGTTGTATCGGTGGCTTGGCCAAATGAAGATGCATTCTCATTCTGAATTAATATTGCAAATGTTAACACCAAAACAAAAAATAAGGTCGATATGCTCTTATTCAAATTGCAAATTTAATTAAAAAAAATCTCTAATATATGCTATATAGAAAGTTATCATTTTATTTGAATTCTGATAAGAATCTTTTTGTAAAGGGGCATTATCATATTATGATAGTGATAGTCAGTGAAGACTAATAGATTCTTTAATCGAGATATTGTTTCAATTAAAAATTTCGAGAGAGATGAGCTTGAGTTCTTATTTGAAAAAACCGATAAAATGAAGAAGCTAAAACCGAAAGAAAAAGACGAGTTCGGAAAAGCCAGAATAATGGGATATCTGTTTTATGAACCAAGTACCAGAACTAGAATGAGTTTTGAAGCAGCAATGGCATCAATAGGTGGAAGCTCAATTGGAATATCCGATCTAAGATCATCTTCAATAGAAAAAGGAGAAAGTTTACATGACACTGTGCGAGTTATGGATCTTTATTCAGATATCATAATCCTACGTCACCAACTTGATGGTTCAAGTAAATTTGCTGCCGAAATTTCAGATAGTCCAATAATTAATGGAGGTAGTGGAAGTGAAGAACATCCAACACAAGCAATGCTTGATTTATATACAATAACAAAAGAAAAAAAGAAAATTGATGGATTAAAGATTTGTATCTTGGGAGATTTGAAATACGGACGAACCATTTATTCCTTATTATATGGTCTTTCCAATTATGATGTTGAAGTCATTCTAGTCTCTCCACCAACATTACAAATTCGACAAGAGTCGATCTATGGTTTACGAAATAAGATGAAAATTGTAGAACTGGTAGAGATTAATGAAAAAGTTTTCCAAAATTCAGACATACTGTACGTTACCAGAATACAAAAAGAAAGATTTTCAGATCCGCAAGAATATGAAAAAGTTAAAGGAGCTTATACTATTGATAGTAACATTCTGAAACAGTTTAAACCTGATATGTCTATTATGCATCCGTTGCCAAGAATAGATGAGATATCGCAGGATGTAGATAGTAAATCTAATGCGATTTACTTTAAGCAAGCGTCTTATGGTAAAGATTTAAGATCAGCCCTCCTTGCATTAATATTAAATGAATCTCCCCTCTAGAGAAATTTTAATCGATTTTTAGTCTTCTAAAAGATTAATATGTAAACGTTAACATTACCAGTTCGATAGAAGATTAGGAAAAAATTGTAATTTTTTTAATTAATATACGTGAGCCATTTCTCAAATTTTTTATTATCTCCATGTACTATTTGATAATAATAATTTTGTAGCTTATTTGCAATTTTTCCAGTTTTTCCATTGGCAATAATTATTTTATCTATTTCCCCTATTGACTTAATTTCAGCAGCTGTTCCCGTTAAGAATACCTCGTCAGCATAATACAATTCATCACGTGATATATCGCTAATTTGAAAATTAATGCGAAGATTCTCCGCGATGGATAATACACTAGATCTGGTAATCCCATCTAGTGCGCCTGATGTTATCGGAGGTGTAACGAGCATTTTATTTTTTACTATAAAAATATTTTCAGCTGTTCCTTCTACAACCATACCATTCATATTCAACATGATGGCCTCATCAACCCCAGACTTTATTGCTTCTATTCTTGCTAAAGCTGAATTTGCATAGTTTGCGGTAGCCTTTGCATGAATAGGTAAGCTTCTTGAATCTATTCTAGCCCATGAAGAAATAATGACTCTCATTCCCTTGTCACCTACTGTTTTTATGTGATCTTCCCAATTCCACAGGGCTATTGACGTCGATACTTTATTGGGTAAAGGATTTACTCCCATCTTTCCATATCCATAGTAGCAAATAGGACGTATGTAGCAATCTTTGATTTTATTAATTTTTATAGTTTCAATAATCGCCTCTCTAAGTTCTTTATCAGAGTATTCTAAAGTCATATGATACATTTTACAACTATTGAATAGCCTTTTGATATGATCCTCTAATCGGAAAATTGCAGGACCATTTTTAGTATTGTAGCAACGAATTCCTTCAAATACTGCCGTTCCATAATGTAATGCATGTGTAAGAATGTGTATTTTTGCATTATCCCATTCAACTAACTTTCCATCCATCCAAATCTTGCTTTTACGGTTCATTAAACATCATCTCGATCAATTCTGTTTCTCTTATCATGAATTGCCCTTACAGCATCAGCTACCTTGGAATCATCTACAATAATTAATATACGTGATGTTTCTTCTTGGGCGTCAAAGTTCAAAATATTAATCCCATGTTCTCCAACAGTGCTACTGGTAGTAGATGCAATTTTAGGCATTTTCCACATATTATCACCAATTAGAGTAACAACACCTCTATCATATACTATCTCTGCTCTGGAATAATATGCCTTAAAATGATGTTCATTGCGGCGAACGTAGTCTCCATCTAGAAAAAGAATTCGAGTGATTTCAACACCCTCTTTCTTATATGGTGATAATTTAATAAAGTCATGGTATTGCTTATCACTTTCAAGTGAAGCCAACAAATGTGATGATGCAATGCTTTCCATTCTCACTATTGCACAATTTCGTTTCCCTGTAACAATTTTAACAAGATTATCTGATTGGTCAGGAGCTATTTTTGATATCATAGTTGTACTCGATGGATTTTCCATGTCAGTAATTACAATGGGTATATCCATACTGTTATCATCTATTTCTTTAATTGCTAGAGGATCAAGAATCTTCATGCCAAACAGGCCGGCTAATCTAGCTTCATTATACGACAGAAATTTGATACTATCCAATTCTTTCTTTACTATCTTCGGATCGGCACTCAGTACCGCATTATCTTTTTCAAAATCCAACTCTGGTCTGTAATGTTCGTTCAACAATATTGCCACGTCAGCAGCAGACCTATCAGAACCTCCTCTTTCATAGGTAGTCTCTAGTCCATCAATAGTTTTTCCTATGAAACCACCTATTGTTACTACATTATTTTTTTCAATCAGCTCATAAAAATTCCTTGATTTTTTCTTAGATTCTTCGATCAAAAAATTTGCGGCTTCAAAATTATCATCTGTAATTATAGGCCATAGTTCTATCTTAACATGATCTGACTTTATATGCTTAGTTTTTAAAATATAGTCCATTAAATATGACATAGGTATCTCTCCACTATATGCAAGCGTCCTAGATCTGGTAACGTCCACAAATCTATGATTTTCTGCAGCTTGTTTGAGTGAAATTATGACTTCTTTGTGGAACCTATTTATGTCATCAGAAAATTTCTTATCAAATTCCTGAGAAAGATTATTGGATGCTATGTTTTCATATACTTCTCGTAGAACATCGATTTCAATAGGATTGGCTTGAGCATAATTCTTTCCAATATGAATTGCAACATCAGTCATAGAACTTGATTTACCCCTATATCTAATCAAAGGTGCAGAAAAAACAGCAACAATCTTGCTTTTACTTTCTATCTTCTTATTTATTCTTTCAATTATTTTATCTATGCAAGCTCCATCCTCTCCCATTGTGCTTCCTCCAAATTTCATTATAGTAACCGGTACCAAACTAATTGATCTTGAAAATGCAATAATCTATACCTTATATTAGGCAACCTGTTATGCCAAAATGCAGATTAGATTAATTATTTGAAAATTTGAAACTACAAATTTTGAGTGGCTGACTAGTTCATCAATAAATTATCGTTGTCTTCAATTTTAATTGTGATTATTTTCTCTTCCTTTTTCTTCCAACCATCCTTATTTTGAATAAATAATACTTTCTTGAGCTAAATAGCCCACATTTCTTGTTACTGCTACAAAAATATTCACAAGGTAGTATCTTTCATCATGGTATAAGATATACCAAAAAACTTGTGGCAACTACTGCTGCTACAATTATAATTGTTATAATTATACCTTTTTTAGTCGTTCTTTTCTTGTTCTCAGGAAGGTCCTTATTTTGTGACAAAGACTATTTATGAAAATATCTCTCTATATATAAATATACACTGTATTCTTGGTGTTTTTTGAAATTTATAGTATTGTAGAAAACTCAATTCTTGATATGACTTGCAGATTAGTTGAAATTCATACTTGATTACACGTCTTACATAAATGGGTTAAATTTATAGAAACATGTTTTACCAATATGCGGAACTAGATAGGATTATTAAATGTGGTAATACACGACGGATTGCCTTCCTACAACAAAGCATTTCAAAAGGAGTTCTATACTTTGAAGAATCCTAGAGTAAAGAACATCCGTAGTATCTCAGTAAGACATGAAGGTCTCAACTCTTCAGGAACGTCTCAATAATACAGTGAGAGATAAAGAGAAAGTAATGCGAGGTATGAATACTAGAAATTCGGCACAAATGATCATTGAAGCAATGAGAATACATTATAACTTTTGCAGACAACACTCTACTTTGGGTAAAACTCCAGCAGAAGAATCAGGAATTAATTTGAATCTAAAAGGTAATAGGGTCGAGTCGCTTGTTAGATTTGCAACAACTAGACCTGTCTAGTATTTCTGTTTAATTACAATTTTATTTTTGTTACGGATTAAACGAATCGGAAATTCGCACCTTTCGCATTTAGTTTCTAGAGACGGGATGATAACATCGAAACGAATAGTCGGTTTGAGTATTTATATCTGAAATGTATTTTTCATCACCCGAAATGCAGCACTAGATGTTTTCACCCGTTATTGCAGCAGAACTTGGCGGCAAAAAAAAAACTAATATATCGCTAGCGATATTACTAGTGATATGTTATCTAATTGGCTTGCTAGGGTAGGTAGTGCTATCCCAAGAGGCTTCTCACGCCATTATATTCTCGGTCTACTCGAGGAGGAACCTATGACAGGGAAAGAAATCATCGATAAAGCTATTTTCCAGAGTGGAGGAAGATGGAAGCCGTCACCAGGCTTGATCTATCCAATGTTAGGAAGATTGTTAGAAGAGGGACTAATTAGGGAGACTGATAGTGGCAAATACAAAATTACAGGGAGAGGGATGGATATAGCAGCAGATGTAGATTCTGTTCACAGTATTATGCAAAAGCAATTGGACGTTGTCATGAGGGTTGGAAATGTTGGCAAGTTTATGGCTATGGATATGATAGACAGGTTTTCGGCCCTTGGCTTAACGTTGAGTTCTAATTTGGATAAAATGACTGAACAAGAAAGAGAAAAGTATAAGCAGTTCCTGGTTAGCGAACTTAAGAAATTACAAGAACAAGAAAGCAAGAAAGACGAATTAAGAATAGACTCTGATTAAATTCCATTACTATAATAATTAGGTGGATTTTATCATGGTATTTGAAGGTGTCAAAAGAGTCAATGAGCTCGTTAAACGAATGAGTGTTTTAGAACGTAGTATTGCAGTGGAAACTGAATACATAAAGGAGGTCTATGCAAAAGCAAGTAAATCAATGTCTGAGTCGCAGCATTATTTTTTAAATGGAGTTCAGGCTTCGCCAGTTGCGAAATCATATTTGTTAACTAAAAAAGGTATCGAAGTGGTTGGAGAAGAAGCTATTCCAATATCAACCTTTATTGATGAAGTACTTAACTTTGCAAATTACCCTAAAAAAAAGATTGAAGTTTTACTGGTACTAGCTAAACATTTAGAAGCAATGCCTATAAATTTATCATAAAATATTGGACGTAACTATAAAATTGGAACGTTATGTATATATCTACTAAAATTATTATTCCACATTAATCACTGAAAAAATATACAACTAATATTTCTTGAGTATTACCATAAAACTTATGGTTTACATTGGCGGGTACATAAATAAATAGGTCTTTCTTTAGAATGTATGCTTTTTTTCCTATTTCTATAAATCCATTTCCTTCTAAAACTAGATATATTTCATCTGATGAATGAGGTTCTTGTCTATCCCTTTCACCGGGTTTTAGTCTTAAAATTCCAGCCTGCAAGTGTCGCAGATCAAAAAAATTAAGAAATTCTGAATTCTCCAAATCCATTTTAGAAAAAAGTTCTCGTAAATCAAATATCTTTTCATTCATCTACATTTCTATCATTACTCTAGAATATAATATAATATTCCTTAACCAAATAGATGAAAACTTATTTTCTTGCGTAATCACCAGATCTAGAGTCTACTTAATTTTTCTATAATAATTATATCTAAAATCCTTCGGAAGAGCCTTGTGGAAACAATAATTGCATGGAATAATCAATAAATTCAATCAATTTTTAAGAAAAAAATTCTGCGATTTTTTCTAGCAAATATTAAGCGTAGCATAGTATATTACCTGTTTAGGAATTAGATTCTTGCATTCATTTATCCAATTTTCTTATTAATTTTGTTAAAGCATTCTAAATATACTTAGTATTAAATGTGATATTGACTTGAACAAAGACAAAAAATGTCATTCATTAGTCTTTTTATCCTTGCTCACTATTTTTTCTACCACTGTCTTTACCTTTGTCTTACCCTCCCAAAAGATATTTGCATCTGGGATTACTATTTATTCTCCATATTGGATGAACTATGAAAAGGATCTTAAATCGCCATACTTTGAATCTTGTGGAATTTTTGATTCTTGTTTGAGTAATGACATCAGGATTTTTCCATTCTTGCCACTAGCTACTCATACACAAAGCAATGATAATAACAACAACATTAGTCCTAGAAATACCGTATCCTCTATAATACCATTTCATACTCATACACAAAAGAATGATAATAACAACAACATTAGTCCTAGAAATACCGTATCCTCTATAATACCATTTCAGTTGCCATTCCCATAATATGTAAACTCATGGACTTAAGAGTCAAAAAAATCAGAATTAATTATAATACTTCGCTAACTGAAACTTGATCCTGTGGATTGGAACGATAATTGAATAGAATAGTTAGATATAAGGCAAGCTTAGTCATTATGGATAAGGTTCTCCTTAGCCCAGACATACAGTGGAATTATGGGGTGATCGAATGGAAGTTTATCTTGTTCTTTATTGTATCCCAACATAACTATTTTGCTAGATAACAAATTGCGAATGTCACGTGTTAATTCGTTCTCTTTTAGCGGGCCATAAATAAAAAACGAATACTTCTGATCATAGAAGGCTACATGCTGTGAAAAACATTCAGATAATATCACAGGATCATTTATGATTCTCCTGTTGATATTTGGCGTATTTTTATCATTTTTATTATCATCTTTATCAACAGTTATCTGTAATTGTCTACGTATGTAATTATTGCGCGAAAATTCTGAATCAAAAAAAGATTTAGGACCATTCCTATACTTTACGATGCTATGTTCTAGTGTTTCAACAGTTTTCTTTGCAATTGCAAGAACTTTCTCAGGATGACTGACTATTCTGTTATTTCTTCCGTATAAGTATAAAAGTGATATTAGTTCGTCCTTTTTAATAAAAGGAAAGTGCAAACTTCCTGCAAGAAAGGAAGAAATCCTTTCTGAAATATCCTCAGGGAGGATCATCGTCATATGGAGATCAAAATTGGACATCAAGGTATGCATCAACAATATTATACAGATAATTATCTTTATAGGAGTGATTGATTGGAAAACTAATAGGAAAATGTCGACAATTGATCATACTAAAATAGTTCATTTGATCGTACACGGGCAACATGATTTGATAGGTACCGTAAAGCATAAACTTACCTCATTGGGTTTTACAGAGAATAATTTAGTTCCAGCTTCCTCGAAAAAATCTGGCAATATTGGTGATTATGTTGCAATGGTTTGGCCCCCCAATGCGTGCGACAGAAATAATTATTAATGAAATAACGGGAATAAACCAGACACAAACAAACGATGATGTGATGGGAGTCTGGTCGAGTATCAATCAAAAAGAAATCTCAAGAATTCCATTGTCATGAATAAATAAAAGTTGCTGTATCAAATATTTAGAGAAATTTCTTATTTGTATTCATAAAAATTTTGATTTGTTGTGTTAACACTTGATTACGAGAGAAAAAGAGTGCGATATACTTTTAGCCCTCAAGTCTCCTAATTATAATGATGAAAAATAAAATTTGTTCCTTGTGCAATTCACTGACTACTACCAGAGATTGTCCCAGTTGTAGAAAACCTGTATGTAAAGATTGCATGAAAAGCTTCCCATTCTCAGAAGATATTTGTATTGAATGCGCATCAAAAGTCAAATCTGGACTTGGCGGCATGAGGAAGGATGAAGAAATTTTCTAGATAGATAAAAGGGTTTAAGGCCCTGAAACCAAATTATGCAATCTTGTTACCTTCTAAAGTACTATTTAGGTTTATCTGCTTTCCTATACCCATGTGTAAACTGTGGATCATATACTTTTGAGAATTCATAGCTACTTGGATTAATGACATTTCCAACAATAATTATTGCAGTTTTGGTTATCTTGGCTTCCTTCACTTTGTCCGCAATATTGCCAAGGCTTCCAACTATTATTTTTTCATCTTCCCATGTGGCTTTGTATACAACAGCAACAGGAGTCGAAGTTTGATAGGTTTCTCCTTTAAGTAACTCATCTACTATGTTTTTTATCAGATGAACACTTAGATAGAAAGCCATTGTGGCACCGTGTCTAGCCAAGTTGGAAATGTTTTCTCTTGCCGGTACCGGAGTTCTAAGTTCGGCCCTTGTAATAATAAGCGTCTGAGTAATTCCCGGAAGAGTTAACTCTAAATTTAATGATGAGGCTGCACCTAAAATTGCAGTGATTCCTGGAACAACCTTGCTATTTATGCCATCTAAACTTAATTTATCAATTTGTTCTCTTATAGTGCTAAATAACGCAGGATCTCCATCATGAAAACGTATTGCAAGTTTTCCTTGTTTGGTGGAATCCCTTAAGATTTCATAAATCTTATTCCTGTCCAAAAGAGCTGCATCATGAAGGGTTGCGTCTTTTTTAGCATATTCGAGTAATTTTGGATTGAGTAACGATCCTGAATAAACAATAACTTCTGCCTTTTCCAATAATTTTTTTGCTTTTAGGGTTATGAGCTCAGGATCACCTGGTCCCGAACCAACAAAGTAAATAGTGTTGGCGTCAATCATTTTTTCTGGCCACCATTATTGAAAAGTATTTTCCAGCTGGATTTTTTGTGTTTCGTAAATCTTTTAATTTCTTTGTTTCTAAAATTTCTTTGTCTATAGATACATCTTGAGCTATAGTAATGTTGGAATTATCACTAAAACCAGTTTCAGAGAGTATTTCAATCACACTATCAAAATAACGTCCGTCTTTCAGAAAAATTATTGAATCACAAGATGCGACTGTATGCTTTATTTTGTCCAGATCGTAGCATGCAGGAACGATACCAAGAGTTTGATCACCTTCCACTAAGCTCATTTTTGCTTGAGCAGCGAATGCAAAGAAGGAAGGAATTCCAGGTATGATCTCGATATTTATATCATTGTAGTTTTCCTTCAATTCTTTGTGAATATAATTCCAAGTACTGTATAAAGATGGATCCCCTACAGTCAGATACACACAATTCTTACCAGAATGTACTGTATCTGCTATTATCCGGGAATTAGTTTTCCATTGTAATCTGAGGGATTCTTTGTCCTTTATCATTGGAAATATTAGGTCTGTGATCACAGTTCTTGATTCGTCTATGTATTTTTTGGCTATTGCTAGGGCTATACTGGGCTTGCCCTCCTTTGAGGTTGGGGTAAAGATGGCATCTGCTCTTTTGATTCTATCCACAGCCTTGACTGTCAGTAAGTCCGGATCTCCAGGCCCACAACCTATACATGAAAGCTTCATGATTTGAGTTGTAAAAAATGTGTTATTTAAAGTAAAAAGAATCTGTATAGCAATCGAATTCTAGGCTCATATACTGAGTGAATTAGAGTTATTGTTAAAAACAAAATCACTTTTTAGTAGCAGACAAAATCAATATGGGATTTCTAGAAATAAGCATTGTTCCACTTGACACGTCTTTGCCTTTTGATATTGTGACTTGGGTAACTTCAATTTCGCGCATTTTTTCCCTCTTGATGGTCCTTAAGGCCTTGTACATTGTTTCGATAAGGATTGTGTCTATAACTAGTCTCCCATCCTTCTTTAATTTAGATATGCAAAGCTCAATAATTTTTTCAGTTTTACCCTTTGTTCCTCCGACAATAATTGCATCAACTGTAGGTAGTGATGGTAAGATCTCTTCGGCCTTGGAATAGATTAGATTTGCAGAAACACCAAATTTATCCAGATTTTTTTTTGTTAAATCGAGAGCATTTTGATCCGAATCAATTCCATATACATTTTTAGAATTTACCATTAGACAAACCTCTACAGTAATGCTTCCACTACCACATCCTACGTCAATTACCGAATAGTTTTTTCTGAGGCGTAGTTTACTTAAGACGATTGAACGTATATCCTCTTTAGTTATTGGAACATTTTCTGAGCGTTCAAACAGCTCATCTGGTATTCCTGGTGTAATATAGTCCCATATCATTATGTATAGGTAAAATGTTTTGAAATTAAATTCTTTTAGATTATTGCCTTCCAGTATATAGACCGGTATACGTAAGAATTAAGAACATCATTACCAAGAAGAT
>Ga0193719_10000036_pt1 | contig 38773 bp, 34 predicted proteins | sample U2a2metaG_FD_160103 | JGI IMG/M metagenome (GOLD analysis project Ga0193719, IMG submission 160103) | Soil microbial communities from a riparian zone of the East river system, Colorado, United States - U2a2 | ecosystem: Environmental > Terrestrial > Soil > Riparian zone | place: USA: East... | reverse complement strand
GAAAAACAAGGACGGCGACTGCTTTCGATTTAACTTTGGCGGCCGCCGGATTCTGCGCCACGAGCTGTTGTAGAGCGCGCCGGGAGTCGCCGGTCAACTCGTCGGCGGATGCCGTGCGGGTGCTAAGTAACGCGACAGTGGCGAGCAACAGCCCGGCCGCGTATTTCAATTTCGATGTGATATTCATATATGTGTTTATTTCGTTAGGCGGTTTAGTTCTGCCTGGAGGGAAATAGGTCACTTGATTGCATCGCGGAGACTTTATTTATCTTTGCTGTATGTCCCAGGGATTGGCCCCGGCTGCGGTCTCGCGGTCGGGTAAAGCAAGGTCAATGCGAAGCGCACGCCCCAGTCGGGCCCATAACGCGGGCTGTCGGCGTAGTACTTGCCGCCGATCTGAAGGCTGATCGGTTGTTTCCCAATCTTCAAAATCTGGCTGATTTGAAAAATGAGCGGCACGGTCCATTTCGCGTCGCCCGGCGTATTGTTCCAGTTTGCCGTGGATTCCGTACTGAGGGTGAAAGTCGTATGCGTCTTGGTCGTGTAGGCTACGAACGGTTGAAGGAACATTTGGCTAAAGCTCTGTCGGTGCTCTTGGATGGCGACGGACCAAAGTTGGTTCATGAGTGCGCCGGCTGTTAACCCACCCATTTGTTTCAGCACCACAACCGTCGGACCGATTGAGAATGTTCCGGTGCCAAGAAATGGGTGCGTCCCCGTGGGATAAAGAAGCGCCGGGCCAATACCCCAGATCAGGCCGAACGGTCCGGGATTCTTGGGTGAGAAGAAGAAACTTTGGGTGGTATCGCTAAGGCCGTCTTGTGAGCGATTTTGCGCCGAAAAACCCAGATGCTTCGGGACATTCTCGACATAGAAAAGGTCGTGTTGCGAAACCACCGGCAGGATCGTGCGCAGAATCAGATTCCAATCTTTGCTAATTGAGATCGGAATAACCGGCTGAATGTTGAGGGTGAACTTATAGCCGTTATGCGACGGGCCGTAGCCGAAGTCTTCGTTGGCTTGAAAGGGCACGCTGATGAGCGACGAAATGGGATTCGCCAATTGCTTGGCGAGCTTGGTCGCCTCATCCGTTTCCGCTTCCACCTCGGGAGCATCGGTGGCGTGGAGCCTTTGAACCGACAAAAGAAAAGCGGCAAAGATGGCGCTCAAAGCGCTGGACGTCGCTTTGTACTTCATATCCATGCGATCATACTTGTTGTGGTTTTAATGTGGCGAAGAAGCGGCGCTGAATTCTCAGCACAGGCGGAGAATGACGAAATCTCGCCGGAGGCGTATATTGGACTTTGGTCTTACGTTGCTGTAACAACGGGCTCTGCATCCTCGAGAGCGCGAGCTAACTTGCGGGCTCCCTCACGTTGTCTGTCACTGCTTTTAATAGTTTCCGATCGCCTCGGCGCCCATCGCGCCAAAAGCCGACCAAATTCTAACTGGATTCAGTCTCCCTGCATCGGGTTCAATGGACCGAATCCATCGAACTCCTCGACTGTGATGTGACGTGGTCCCGCAGTTTCGCCAACCCAGACTGGGGAGCCAGCAGCCATCTGTGCATTCTGCTGCGCTTGTTGGCTTGCCTGTTTTGCTTTCAACGCCTGTTTGTAGGCATCAAATTGGGCCTGCTTGCCGACGAGTATCTGGTCTTTCTTGGCCGTCGGATAGACGTAGTACAGTTTCCCCTGGTACTTCACCGCCGAGACCTTGTCTACGGCCAGTATGCTTACTTGTTGTTGCTGCTTTGGGGTCGTGACCATTTTGACCTTAAAACCCGCCTGCGAGAGCAACATCTCTTTCTTGGATGTGGCGATCTCGCTCTGGTTGACGGCCGCGGTCTGGCATCCCACCACTAATGCCAAGATCGCCATGACACTAACAATACCTGTTAGGGCTAATAGTTTTTTCATATGTTTTGTTTTGATTCGTGCTGTTAGTTCCGGAGAGAATTACGGTTGTCCTTTTCTGGTTCCTACACCCTGACAATTCCAAACTCAGCGCCGCTCGTCTATAGGACCAAAGTCCAATCCACCTGGTGCAGGAGCACTCGCCGCCGCGAGCGCAGGCATAATGAACTTCCGTTGCCTAAAAGGCCTTTCCCCAGATAAAAAAACCGGCCTCCCCAATGAAGGAAGGGGCCGGTTCACTTAACCAAATTAGTATCGGTTTTAGAAATGGAACCGCAAACCTGCGCCAATCAGGTGCTGCCCCAGATCGCGACTCTCATTGGTGTTGATTTGGGTGCTCGTATAATTGAGGTAGTGGTATTCGATGAAGGTGCTGAACTTCGGATTCCAATAGTAATCTGTGCCCGCGAGCACCTGCCACGCCAGGTCCGCGTGGCTTTCGCCTCCGCTGGTGTTAAAGGTGCCGCGGGGGGTGCTGATGTCGACACCCGCGGATTCCGCATAGTAAATGCCGACCCCCGCCCCGGCATACGGCTGGAATCTTCCAAACGCGAATCTCAAGATGAAGTTCCCCATAAACGCACCAGTGTTAATAAAGCTAGTCGCGCTGGCGTTTCTCACTGCCACACCATCGATCGTCAAAGTGCTGTCAGCGCCCCCTCTAAAACCGTTGTAAAAGAAGTCCCCTTCAATGGTCGGACGAACTACGCCAGTGCCGAAGACATAACCTGCTTTGATGCCGCCGAAAAAACCGACGTCATTTTTAGGGTCGATAGTGAGAGTGTCTCCGAACTCATTCGAAAAAACTTTGGTTCCGCCGCGGTTTTGATAGACATTCGCTCCGGCGTCAATCGCCCCGTAAAAACCGAGTCCGTAAAGCTCCGGTGGTGGTGGCGGGGCGACTTGCTTGTAGGCGACGGCCTCCCCGGCTTGCAGCGGAACGGTGGCAAACGCCACCAGGATTGATGTTAAAAGCGAGAATCTTTTCATAAGCGACGAGTATTCAGCGAGCACGGTTTGATCGTCTATAAGACCTTGGTCGTACGTCGAAACAGCATTTACACACTGTCGGCGCCATCGGTAAAAGCTCGATATTTCCAATTCGTAAAATCCTAGATAGTGGTGCAGCTTGAAATTTGAAATCCAGCTAATCCTCACCACCTTCTCGGGCCGACCCGTCTCCGTCGCTCGGCTCCCACCGGCTCCGTTGTCGGTCTTAGTGTCGAAAAAATCTTGCTTATAAAAATTATCCGGAAGTGATGTAGCCTTCCTCGCCGTGTTCGTTGATGTCGAGACCTTGTCGCTCGATCTCTGGCGCAATGCGCAAACCGATTGCCCCGCGCACGATCGCGCCAATGATAGCCGTTCCAGTGACCGCAAGCGCAATCGTAATCGCGATTGCTTTCAATTGTTCGAACCAAAGCGCGCGGCCGGCGAGTTTGGTTAGGTTGGCATTCACACTTGCGGTCGCAAAAACTCCGGTCAGAAACGCGCCGAGCGTTCCTCCAACCGCATGAATGCCGAACGTGTCGAGCGCGTCATCATAGTGGAACCAGGATTTTAGTTTCGTGCAGGCAAAGAACGGGACAATCCCGGCAGCGACGCCGATGATGACCGCGCCGGTTGGATCGACGTATCCGCACGCTGGTGTGATTACAACCAGTCCACCGAGCGCGCCGGAACAAAATCCGAGCACGCTTGGTTTGCCTCGCAGCGCGTACTCGAGCATCGCCCAGGTGAATGAGGCAATCGCGGTAGCCAGAGTCGTCGTCATAAACGCGTTCGCGGCGATTCCATCCGGCGCGAGGGCGCTCCCGGCGTTGAAGCCGTACCAACCTACCCAAAGCAATCCGGTCCCGACCATGCAAAGGACCATGCTATGCGGCGCCATGACTTCTTTTCTAAATCCGAGTCGATGGCCTAGAAGAATGCAAAGAACCAGTGCTGACCAACCGGAAGACATGTGCACCACAGTTCCGCCGGCAAAATCGATGGCGGTGATTTTCGCCGCCGGATTCCAGACGCCATTCATCCAGCCATCGATTCCCCACACCATGTGGGCGATCGGGAAATAAACGGCGAACATCCACACGGCGACAAAAACAAGCACGGCCGCAAATTTCATCCGTTCCGCGACCGCGCCAATGATCAATGCCGGCGTGATGATCGCGAACATGAGTTGATACATCGCGAAGACATTTTGCGAAACCCAATACGAATAATCGCCGTTCGGATGCGCATCCACGCCGCGGAGAAAAGCGAACTTCAGTCCGCCGAGAAACGCGGAACCGCGCGAGAAGACGAGTGAATAACCCGCCGCCCACCAAAGAATCGTGACGAGACCCGCAATGCCGAGACATTGCGCAAGCACGGAAAGAACGTTCTTCGCCCGAACAAGGCCGCCATAAAAAAGAGCGAGACCGGGAAGCGTCATAAAAAGCACGAGCGCCGACGCGGTCATCATCCAGGCGTTGTGACCGGGACCTGGCCCGGGAACATTCGACACGACGGCCGCGTTTGTGGCATCGGCGCCGCGCGCTGAATTATTTAGATAAGCTTCGAGATCGGCGACGCGCTGCTCGAGCGATGGCGCGGTCGGAGCGGGAGAAGTGGTTTGCGCCGGTGAGACTGCCGCGACTGATAAGAACGTAACGGAGATGAAAGCTCGAGTGAGATTGTCAATCTTCACGTGCAGCGTTATACGGCGGGCCGCTCAAGATCGACAAGAAAACTCCGCCGAGCGGCTGGCCCGGGCCGGGTTAAGGCCTCGGCGAAGTCCCTGCCTCAAATCAGACCAGTGCGAAATGCTTCCGCCTTATGCGGAAGCCATTGCAACGAGACTTGCTCTAATGATGGCTGAGGAGCTTCATCTTCATCATCATTCGCGTCGGCTGAGTCGTCATCGTTATCGATGCCGGCTCGCGGTGCGACGGCCGGCAAATCATGTTGCTGCAACTTGTCGTAACGCTCGCGAACCTCTGGAGGGAGTTTATCTAGGTCCTCCTTTGTTTCGACCGGACCGCTGAAGAGCAGTTTACCTTGCGGATCTTTGGCCGTGAGCAGTTTTTTCCCATCCACTGCCTCCACTTTCATCTCGCCTTTTTCATCGGAGAAAATGATCTGTGCTTTGCCAATGTCGATCTTGGTGGCCTTGAGCGCGCCGTTATCCCTCGTCAAAATGCGGACGTCTTGCACGGCACGACGGGCTTCGTCGCGCGCGCGTCTCGCCTCCTCGTGCGCTTTCATCACCGCATCGTGAATCATGCCACGCTTGGCGTCCCCTAATTGATCTTTCAAATCGTTGAACTGCTCGCCCAGTGCACCGAAACCTTGATCGCCGAAGGGAAAACCTGAATGTTGATGGTGCCCTGGACCGAACTCCCATCGTTCTGGCACTTCTTTTTTCGTCAGCTTAACGGTTATTTTTTGCTCCTGGCCTTTGCGCAAGACAATCAGCGTCACGTTCGTTCCTTCCGAAAAACTGCGCACGAGCTTGGAAAGCTGGTTTGGATTGATCAGGATTTGATCGTTCAACATTTTGATGATGTCGTTCTGCTGCACGCCGGCTGCCGCCGCCGGGCCATCTGGTTGGCTCGCCACCCGGCTCGGGCTGACCCCTCTCCGTCGCTCGACTCCCGCCGGCTCCGGTGTCAATCGGATGGTTGCGCCGCCAAAGGCGAACGAATGCTTCCTGAACAACATCTTCCGCGTCGGCCCGCGACCGCACCCATTGCCGCGCAAAAAGCAGCAAGCCAGGCGCGAGCGAGGCGAAACAAACTTTCCAATCTTCATGAGTCGCGACATTCTCCATGACCTCTTCACGGTCTTTATAATCAAGACGCCGCCAAATGCGGATTTTGTCTAAGGCGCTGATTTTTTTGACTCGCGTTCCTTCAGCGACATCCCAAAGCGTTATTTTGCAGTCGATCTCGGAACCGCCCGCAGAATCAGATTGCCTAACCAATCGGCATTCGCGACGCCTTCGCGATATGCATTCAGCGATTCGACGGAAGAGTTGACGCGCAAGTTGCTGTAGGACTGATCGGAATTTTGCCAGCGTTCGTGCCAGTAAACAGCAGCTTTAATGCGCGGATAACGCGTGCGAAAAAGATCGAGGCCTTGTTTGATCCACTCATTTTTCCTGATACCGGGCTCGTTGACCGAGAGCGGAAATTCGCCGGTCGCCCATTCGGCGATCATGATTGGCTTCTTCGGATCGAGGCCGCACATTTCCTGGTACGGCCAATCCATAAGTGAACGGATATCCGGATTTGGTTCGTCTTTGAACTGCTGGCCGTAAACGCTCAGACCGAACCAATCCACGTAGTCGGGGCCGGGATAATACGCAGGCGCGAAGTTCCAAGTGTCCAGCGGATAGGAATAATTGTTCGTGTGAAACATCCATTTGATGTTTGTCGCTCCGCGCGCCCGGACGCGATCCACGACGTGGCGATAAGCCGCCTTGAAGTTTTCCGGGCCTTTCCAACTGTCGCGCGCATCATCCCATTGATCGCCGCCGTAATAGATGCCCGACCACGGGAACCAATCACCATTCATTTCCACGCCAAAAGCCACAATTAACGGATGACCAAACGCCCGCGCGGCATCGGCCCACTTGTCAATGTAAGCGTCCCATTTTCCAGCGATGATGTCGTTGAGATTAAACTTATCGGGGCCACGATTTTGTTCGTAGGGCCGGTCCCACGGCGACCAGAAAACGAGCGGCAGCGAACCGTGTCGCCAGACTACGTTCAAATTTGCTCTCGGGAAACTTTGCTCACCCCAATAACTCGATGACGCGATGATCGCCTGATGTTTGCCGACCATTGTCTCGAAATCCTCGATCATCTCCAGTGTCACGTCGTCTTCCTCGTCTCCAAAATCCATGAATGCGCCTGTATACGCGCCCTGTTCGGGAATGACAATCTCGACCGGGCCATTTGGATCGACATACACTTGCGGCGTATTCTTGCGACAAGCGGAGAGCGCCATCAGCGCCGGGAAAAGAACCGCTAACAAGACATTCGCTAGGCGCACATACAGCATGCGTGTGTTCCGGCGTCTCGGCAGTTTCATTGATGCGAAGATCGAAAAATCTACGCACGCACTGGCACGCTGGCTGTGCGCTCGAGTTTGCCCCAACTTACCCATGCACCTTTCACCGCGCGCAAGATCGCTTTCCAGATACAGTAGCTGAGCATCGGACGATAAATCAGGCGCATCGGGAGAATTCGCCAGGCGCGCATGATCGGTTCGTGCTCCAAAATGCACGCAAGGGTGGCGAGAATCACATCCATGGCGAGGAACGTGATGACGAATGGCATCACCTCGCGCCAGGCACCAAATGGCAGCGAGGCGAGCAAAAACAAATCCACCATCGGAGTGACGGCCACGAGGATGATCTGGAAAAACCAGATACTCGGCAAACTAAACCAGCCAAGCGCGCGATAGTTCCAGTTGAACACCATGTCGCGATGTTTCCAAAGACATTGCAGCGTGCCGTAAGCCCAGCGAAAACGTTGTCGCGCCAGTGTGCGGACGCTTTCTGGCGCTTCTGTCCACGCGATCGCATCGGGCACGTAAACGATCGTTTGTCGATGTTTGTGCAGTGAGAGCGTCAGGTCGGTATCTTCAGCGAGCGTTTGCAAACTAAGACCACCCGCCTGGTCAATCGCATCCTTGCGAATGGCGCTGATCGCACCGGGCACCACCGTGATGCAATTCCAGCGATTATACGCCCGTCGATCGAGATTGAAGCCGCAAGTGTATTCCAGGGCTTGGCACCGAGCGATGAACGTGCGCAAGTTTCCAACTTTGGCGTGACCCGAAACGGCGCCGATACCTTCGTCGGTAAACGGTCCGAGCAAGTGCGGCAGTGTGTCGCGCTGACATTGCGTATCCGCATCGATAAAGACGACGATACCGTGATGCACGGCGGCGAGACCGCGCTGCAGAGCCCGCGCTTTGCCGCGATTCTCCTGTTGCAATAAGCGAATGCGTGGATCGACATACGCGACGTGCTTAACTTCAGATGCGGTTTCATCCCGCGAGCCATCATCGACAACGATAACTTCAATCTCGCCTTTGTAGTCGCTGGTCAAAAGCGCGCGTAGCGTCTCCGCGATCACTTTCCCTTCGTTGTAAGCGGCCATGACAACGCTGATTGGCTCCGCAAAATCCGTCTTTGCCTTTCGTCGAAATCGAGATGCAAGCCAGATCACGACAAGCGTTCGCCCAACCACGAGCGCGGTTGCGACGATCATGAACGCCCAAAGAAATTCTTCGGTTGCGTGATAGATACGAAATCCCGTGCTGCTCACAATTCGCGCCATCAGTTGACCTCTCTCGGCTAGAGGCGGCATAAGCGCATCTCGAGTGGTTCCAAGCAGCGTGCTCAACGCCACGATCGTGTCTCCACGAGTGTGCAACCAATCCAAAATCCGCGGGAGTGCCGCGACAGTCTGTGAGCGATCGCCGCCCGCGTCATGCAGCAAAATAATGCTGCCATCGCGGCGTTGCTGTTTCACACGCTGCAGGATGATGTCAGCGCCCGGTTTCGCCCAGTCCTGTGGATCGATGCTCTCCAAAACCACGAGATAATTGAGCTCTTGCGCGATTTGTAGCGGAGCCAGCTCGCTCAGTTGCGATGGATCCGTATCGGCTGCGTAAGGCGGACGGAACAGTGTTGTCGCGCGCCCCGTGATCGTTTCGAGCAGAAGCTGCGTCGCATTCAGTTCAAGACGTACGTGCTCAGGCCAGCAAAGTGCAAGGTTCGGATGATAATACGTATGGTTCCCGATTTCATGCCCTTCATCGACAATTCGGCGCACAAGACCCGGGTAGCGCTCCGCGTTTACTCCCACCAGGAAAAACGCGGCCTTCACGTTTGCCGCCTTCAGAATGTCCAAAATCTTTGGAGTCCATCGCGGATCAGGGCCATCATCGAAGGTGATGGCGACCTGATGTTCAGCGCCTGCGCCTTGGTGATAAAGCGTCGGGAACTCTGGGAACTTTACGTATTTCGCTGTGAGATAACCTTCAAGATCGACCGTAAGATTTCTCCTGCCATCGGAGCGGCTTTCATCGACCGTTACAATTTCGCCGTCACCGACGTCAGTGATCGTATCCGTGCCTTCCAAGACTTCGAGCGATTGTCGTGTTCGATTGTCGATCTTGAAATCGCGCGGCACACTTAGGGCGTCCCAGATCGCGGGGTCTTCGCTCCCAAGCCGATACAACGCAAATCCACCTGCTTTTTGATCGCGCACCTCCCGCAATTCATTGAGGAACGTCACGACGTCGAGGAACCAAACGGCATGCTCCTTGTCGCCATCTTCGAAATAAAAATATGGATTGTAACTCGGCGCCTTTATTTCCGCGCTCTCGACTTCCGCATTGTTGGCGCGGCTCATCGCTTCCGGGAAAGTGATCAGCTCTGCTTTTTTTTCACCGATCGTCCAATCGTATCCGTAACTGCCGAGCGCGATGATCCATCGTTTGGTATCGGAATCTTCCAACAGAACATGCAGCCAGCCCTCGAACCACGAGCGCGACCCAAGCGGGCCCGGGGGATCAACGTCGGACGTCTCGTCAAACAACATGGCCACAAAACGATCGACGTTGTCAGAGAGATTTTCGAAGTCGATGTAATCCAGCTCCTGTCCGGGCTGAACACAGAGCCACAATTCCTTATCATCGTAGTGGAGCGCATCGGCAAATTTGTCGATGAATCTTGCGATGTCTTGCTTGTAGACCGGATCGATTTGCTCCCAATCGACCACCACCCCAGCCGCCTTCGCGTTGCGCAAAACCGCCAGCACGTTGCTGATGAATCGCTCTTGCCGATTTTGCGGACCGTGCGCCAGATTCTCGATCGCTTCAGGCTGCCATGTATCGCCGACCAGATTCGTCAGCAGCGGCATGAGTGCGATACCCTTGCTTGCAGCGAGCTTCGGCAGCCGCGGGTCCGCGTCGATCTGCAAGTCGCCCATGCCATTGATCACCGTCATCCATTCTGGACAAACATGCGTGATCTGCCCCGCGTGCTGCTGGAGGGATGCGTAGCTGTACGAATCGCCATTTGTGTAAAACGCGAGCCGCACTTCGTTATTCCGCGATCTTTTTCGGGGGCGCGCCGGCGGCGTCGGCGTTGGGCCGACGAGTTTTTTTGCCGCTTGTCGTGCCTGGCCAAATTTCTGCCAGAGCAGCGAAGTTGGAGAAAATTGTCCGGCCGGATTTTCCTTTTGCAGGGCTTTTAACTGACCTTTCAACTGGCGCAGGGAAAAAGGCACTCTCATTTGCGGCGCGACAAAAAGCGTTTGGACAAACAACACCGTCCCAAGAAAAAGGAGCACTCCTGCGATGAGCAGAATCAGTCGCAACCGCGGCCAACGTTTGCCGGCCGGATCGGAGAAGACAAACGGCGTCAATGTTTCTGGAGGGACTTGAGGCATGCGGCGCTTACAATCATCGAGGCGCCAGGATAAGAAATCTCATCGTATGATTCAATGTTGGACGTTCGGCTTTTGGCGTTGGACGTTAACCCCCAAATGCATATCGATCCAGACCCGCTGCCAACTGGACATTCGGGTATTGCGGCGCGTTTAAAAAAAGGCCCTACGATTCATCCAAGTGCGTGGATTGTTCCCGGCGCAACGGTAGTGGGCGACGTCGCGCTTGCAGAAGAATCGAGCGTTTGGTACGGTGCGGTGTTGCGCGGCGATCTCAACCGCATCATCGTCGGGCCGCGCTCGAACATTCAGGACAATGCCGTCGTCCATCTCGATACCAGTTATCCAACGACCATAGGCGAGTTAGTCACTGTCGGTCACAGCGCCATCGTGCATGCGTGTAAGATCGACAATGAAGTGCTTGTCGGCATGGGCGCGATCATTCTCGACGATGTAGAAGTGGGCGCACGTTCCATTATTGGCGCAAACGCCCTCGTTACACTGGGAACGAAAATTCCGCCCGGCTCGCTCGTCTTGGGCTCACCTGCTAAAATTCGCCGTCCGCTCACTCTTGACGAACAAACCGACATCGCCCACTGGGCCTGGAGCTACGTGGAGGCGGCAAAACAGTTCCGAGAATTTTACAAGAGATAGGACGCCCGTTGAAGCGGCGGCAGTGTCAGCCGCCGAAACCAACCAACCGGCGCTTGGCACAATCGCCGCTACAATTTCTTTGCCAACTCTCGCGCGTTCTCCCGCAATAACTCCGCGGCGCGCGCCACGTTCTCCTTCACGCTCATCCCCGGCTGCGCGAGAACATAAACTCCATCGAAAATTTCGCGCACTGGTCGATCTTCACTCGCACGCCCAACAATCGCGAAAACGCGTTTGCCAAGTCTTCGTGCGAGCCGCGCCACTCCGGCCGGCGTTTTTCCTTGGAGTGTTTGTGCATCGAGACTTCCTTCCCCGGTGATGATAAGATCGATATCTTTCATTTTCGCTTCGAGTTTGACCGCTTCCGCCACCGCATCGAAACCGGGCCGAATTCTCGCACCGCAAAAACTCATCAGACCAAATCCGAGTCCGCCGGCCGCGCCCGCGCCAGGCTCATCGCGATAATCAACATTGAGGTCCATTGCAACAACGTCCGCGAGTGTGGTTAGCGCACGCTCCAGGATGTCGATTTTGTCTTCGCTCGCGCCCTTTTGCGGACCGAACACTCGCGTCGCTCCATTCTTTCCGAGCAATGGGTTTCGCACGTCGACTGCCGCGATAATTTTCGGTAACGACGAGTTTCTCGGCCTTTGAATTCGTCTCAGCTTTTGCAGCTCACTGATAGCGCTCTTTAATTCGTGCTCGTGATCGTGATCGTTCCCGCTAAAAAACCGAAATCCCAGCGCTCTTGCCATTCCGAAGCCGCCATCGTTCGTCGCGCTGCCGCCCAGCCCCATAACAATTTCACGGGCACCACGCTGCATGGCATCAAGTAGCATTTCGCCGACGCCAAATGTGTTCGCGCGAAGTGGATCGTATTCACCTCCCGAGAGTCGGCGCATCCCCGCCGCCTCACTCATTTCCATAACCGCGAACTTGCGATGCTCGATCCAGGCGTAGCGCGCGTTGATCTCGCGCCCGAGCGGGGCGTGCGCGGCACAATTCACCCAAGAACCACCGAGCGCGTCGCCAATAACTTCGGCCGTTCCTTCGCCGCCATCGGCCATAGGTACCATGGCGATCTTTGCGTCCGGCAAAACATCGCGCAGACCAGCTGCGATGTTTTCTGCGACTTCGCGCGCGCTGAGCGAGCCTTTAAATTTGTCCGGTGCAATGAGGATTTTCACGACGGCCTCTCAAAGGTGTTGTAGGGCAGGCGCATTGCCTGACCAATCCGCAAAATCGGCAACCGAAGCGGTCCCCGTACAAATTGGCTTCGCGGTTGGGCGTTGAGCGTTGGAGCCTTCTTCAGTTCTTCAACTTGCGCTCCAAAATCTCGCCAGCCAACTGCGGGTTGGCTTTTCCTTTGGAAAGTTTCATCACCTGCCCTTTCAGGAAATTGAGCGACGGGGCGTTGCCGGCTTTGAAATCTGCCGCCGGCTTCGGATTGGCCGCGATCACTTGGTCGCAGAGCGCTTCGATTGCGCTTGCGTCGCTTAATTGTTCGATCCCTCTTTCGTTGACGATGTCGTCCGCTCCTTTTCCGCTCGCGAACATCTCCGCGAAAACCTCCTTGCCTTGTTTGCCGCTGATCTTTCCGCTGTCGATCAGATTGACCAGATCATCCAGCGCTTGCGGCGGAATCGGGCAATCATCGATGGTCTTGCCGGCGCTGCTCAACGCACTCTGCAAATCGTTCAGAATCCAGTTGGCAACGTTCTTTGGTTTTTTTGCGACCTGCGCGGCCGTCTCGAAATAACGGGCAAGATCGAGATCGTTCGCGAGCACGCCGGCGTCATAGGCGCTTACTTCATACTGGTCGACAAATCGGGCGCGTTTCGCTTTGGGTAATTCCGGAACACGCGAGCGCGCATCAGCCAGCAGCACTTCGCTTTTTACCGGCACCAAATCCGGATCGGGAAAATAGCGGTAATCGTGGGCCGATTCCTTTGTGCGCATGAGAAATGTTTCGGCAGCAACGTCGTCCCAGCCGCGCGTCTCCTGCTCGAGTTCTTCTCCACGATCCAGCGCCTCGACTTGCCGCTGAATTTCATAAGCCAGAGCGCGGCGCACGCCGCTGATCGAGTTCATATTCTTGATCTCGATCTTCGCCCCGAGTTCAGCCTGCCCTTCCGGGCGAACGGAAATGTTACAGTCACAGCGAAGTTGCCCCTTCTCCATGTCGGCATCGCTAACCGCGCCGTAAATCAAGATTTGCTTAAGCGAAGTGAGAAACGCGAAGGCTTCCTCAGGCGAATTGATCTCTGGTTGCGTCACGATTTCCATCAACGGCGTGCCGGCGCGGTTGAAATCGATTCCCGTGGTCGATTCAAAGTGAAAACTTTTCGCGACGTCTTCCTCGAGATGAATCCGCACCAAATGAACTTCCTTGTCCGGCGTCGCGATATTTTTCTGCGCGTCTTTTGGATAAGCGAGATCATGCAGAGGCACGCTGCCGTTAGTGCAAAGCGGCATGTCATATTGCGAAATCTGATAATTCTTGGGCATGTCCGGATAGAAATAGTTTTTCCGGTCGAATTTACAGATCGGTGCGATGTCGCACCCGAGCATGAGACCCGTGAGCACGTTCATGCGCAGCGCTTCGTGGTTCATCACCGGCAATGCTCCTGGCAAGCCGAGGCAAACCGGACACGTGTGCGTGTTCGGCTCTGCGCCAAACTCAACCGGACACGCGCAAAACATCTTCGAGCGCGTCTTAAGCTGGACGTGCACTTCGAGACCAATGGTGATGATGTAATTCATGCAGATTTATTTTCCCTGAATTGAATAATCAAGCGCGCGCTGCCAATCGAATTTCTTGATTTGTTCACGCAGCATCGAGTCATTCGCTGCATCGATGATGCGCCGATCTTGTAAAAGATCGAGAACACGTCCCTGCGCGATCATATCTGAGATTTCCGGATCGTTTCGTAAAGCGACAATTTTCGGATGCTCGCTCAATTCTCGCGCACCGGGAAACGTCAGAAATTTCTGAGCCGCTTTTGGATTGGAAAAAACACTTCCCACCTTGCCGAGCGTCTCATAGGTCTGCGATGGAACGAGGTCTGTTCCCTTAACGGCGTCTCCAACTGTCCCAAGTTCGAGCGAATTCCTTAGTCGTGCTAGCGATATTGCGAGCGTCGCCGATTGCTCGCTTGACTCCTCAAGAAAACGTCGTCGCACATCAAGCGCATGAACGTCGGTGGCTTGAGAACTTGTTCGACTGCGGACTTGGGCGTCCGCTATTGCGCCGATCGCACGAATGCTTACCACGATCATCCAGAGGAGAAAGGCGCCAAAAAACAATCCGACGACTGCTCCTGAAAGTGCATAAACAACTCGGACAAGCTTGGAATTTTGTTGGCCAATGCGTTTGAACAAAATCGTTCCAATGCTGACGACCAGCGCATAAACAACGAGCGCTAGCACGGCGCCGCCTAAGACCGACAGGATGATGTCAGGGAGTTTCAAAAACGGTCGCGCTAATGGGACAATCAATTTGCCGCCGAGGAATCCGGCCGCATACGCCGCGGCAAGCCCAGCAACACGCACCAGTTGACGGAACAGACCGAGTCGCCAGCCCCGCACGACTTCGAACAAAATCAAAACGATGGCGAACGAGACGAAGATTGCCTGCCAAAGTGGCGACCCAGCCACCGCCTGCGGTTCTGGCCTCATTCTAACGCGGCCGGCAAATCGATCGCTTGCTGCCGCAAGGTATGGTCGCAAAGCACGAGCGCGGTCATCGCTTCGACTATTGGGACGGCGCGAGGCAAGACACACGGATCGTGGCGTCCACGAGCAGAGAGCTTGGTTTGCTCACGTGATGTGCTAACGGTTTTCTGTTCGTGCGCGATCGTCGCGGTCGGCTTAAAAGCGACGCGAAAGTAAATCTCTTCGCCGTTGCTGATCCCCCCCTGCACGCCCCCGGAATTGTTTGTCGCTGTCCGGATTTTACCTCTGCGCATTTCAAATGGGTCGTTGTGCTCGGAGCCGCGCATGCGCGTCGCCGCAAACCCGGAACCGATCTCGAATCCTTTGGTTGCCGGCAGGCTCAGCATTGCTTTCGCCAAATCAGCCTCGAGCTTATCAAACACCGGCTCGCCAAGTCCGGCTGGAATTCCCCGGACCACGCATTCAATCACGCCACCTACTGAATCGCCTTCATCGCGAATTTGCCCGATCAGCGACTCCATTCTTTTCGCCGCTGCGACATCCGGACACCGCACCGCATTCTTCTCCGCGTCCTTCATCTTGACGCTGGAACGATTGATCTTCGCGATGATCTCGTGAATCTGCGCGACGTAAGCGACGATCTCGAAATTCGAGTACAGGATCGACAATATCTTTTTCGCGACTGCGCCCGCCGCAACGCGGCCAATCGTCTCACGCGCCGAGGCGCGCCCGCCGCCCTGCCAGTTACGGATTCCGTATTTAGCCTCATAACTAAAATCGGCATGCGACGGGCGAAATTTTTTTGCGATCTCTGCGTAATCCTCCGCCCGAGCGTCCTTGTTCCGCACGAGGATCGCGATCGGCGTGCCGAGCGTTCGTCCCTCGAAGATGCCGGAGACAATTTCGCATCTGTCCTCCTCCTTTCGTTGCGTCGTGATTTTGCTTTGGCCGGGACGACGCCGATCCAACTCACGTTGGATATCCGCTTCAGAGATGTCGATCTTTGGCGGACAACCGTCAATTACGACACCAATCCCGCCGCCGTGCGATTCACCAAATGTCGTGACGCGAAAAAGTTGGCCGAAGGTGTTAGCCATTGCGCAACATAGCCATCCTGGTTTCTTGACGAATATGAAACAGGCAAGGTGCCTGTGCCACGTTAAATCGCCTCGAAGGCGAATTGCAGATCGTCGATCAAGTCGCGCACATCTTCCACGCCGACAGAAAGCCTAACGAGCGAATCGGTGACGCCGAGCGCTTCGCGTTGCTCCTTTGGAACCGATGCGTGCGTCATGAGCGCGGGATGATTGATCAGGCTTTCCACGCCGCCCAAACTCTCCGCGAGTGAGAAGAGGTGCGTGTTCTCAAGAAACCGTCGCGTGCCAGCTAGATCGGTCTTCAAGACAATCGTCACCATTCCTCCGAATCCGCGCATTTGGATTCGCGCCAGATCGTGATGCGGATGCGACTTGAGTCCAGGATAACTGACGGACTTGATTTCCGACTGCTCTTCCAGCCAGCGTGCGATCTCGAGCGCGTTCGCGCAATGCCGCTCCATCCGCAGCGCGAGCGTTTTCAAACTGCGCATGACTAAGAAGCTTTCGAAAGGCCCCGCGATCGCGCCGACCGAATTTTGCAGAAACGCAATTTGATCGGCGAGCTCCTTGTTCTCGCCAACAACGATAACACCGCCGACCAGGTCCGAGTGCCCGTTTAAATACTTGGTCGCGGAATGAACCACCATATCGAAACCGAATTCGATGGGGCGCTGGATCCAGGGACTGGCAAACGTGTTATCGGAAACCGAGATGATGTTTTTCTCGCGCGCGATTTTCGCGATCGCTTCGAGATCGATCAGCTTGAGCAGCGGATTACTCGGCGTCTCGATCCATACCATGCGTGTGTTCGGTTTGATCTCACGTTCGAACCGGCTGGCATCGGTCAGATCGACATAGGTGAAATCGAGATTAGCGGAACGACGACGGACCTTCTCGAAGAGTCGAAATGTGCCCCCGTAAAGATCGTCGCTCACGACAACATGGGAACCGCTATCGAGCGCATCGAGCGCAGTTGCCATCGCGGCGAGTCCCGATGCGAACGCGAAGCCGCGCGTCCCGCTTTCCAAATCTGCAATACATTTTTCGTAAGCAAGCCGCGTCGGGTTGATCGAGCGTGCGTAATCGTAACCTTTATGTTTGCCCGGGCTTTCCTGCACGTAGGTCGAGGTCGCGTAAATCGGCGTCATGATCGCACCGGTGCTGGGATCGGGTTCCTGTCCGGCGTGAATGGCGCGGGTCGCGAATTCGTGCTGCTTCTTCATATCGATCTAATCTAACCGTGGATTACCCGCCTCCGCCAGTAGCTGCGGCGGGCAGGGAGCGGATTTCACGGATCAGAAAATTAATTAGAAACGCAGGAAATGAGGAAAGAATTCTCAGAAGATTTTAAAGCGAAACAACTTTTTCACTGAGCTCCTGCTTTCCTGATTGATCTTAACTGTATTCGCGACTGACCGGCACGGATGACTTCGGCATGTGAAGCCGCAAATAAGAAAGCAGATCGGTGCGCGTAACGAGCCCGAGAAATTTGTCGCCTTCCATTACGATTGCGACACGGCCACGATCAAATACTCCGAGCAAGTCGTTGATCTTCGCATTCGGTGAAAGCGTCTCCAAGCGATCGGTCATCGCATTTTTCACCAGATCGTTAAAATGCGCCGGATCGCGATGCACTTTCACCAGGAGATCGGACTCATCGAGAATGCCGATGGCACGACCCTTTTCATCGACCACGGGAACTTGCGAGACATCCGCCTGTCGCATTCGCGTAAATGCGGTGAGAAGGCTGTCGTCCGGACCGACCGAAATGACTTCGCCCGCTTCGTAGCGATGGGAAATCAGATCGCTCAAGCCGCCATGGGGCGCACGATGGATGAAACCTTGCTCGGCCATCCAGAAATCGTTGTACATCTTCGAGAGATATTTGTTCCCAGTGTCGGCGACGAAGGTGACGACACGTTTCGGTTTCGTTTGTTGCCGGCAATAACGTAGCGCCCCCGCGACCAGCGTACCGGTGGATGAGCCGCCGAGAATTCCTTCCTTGTGCAAAAGCTCCCGCGCGGTTGCGAAGCTTTCCTCGTCATCAATTTCGAACGCATCGGTGACGAAAGACATGTCAGCAATTTCGGGGACGAAATCTTCACCGATGCCTTCGACGGCCCAGCTTCCCGATTCGACCAGCTTGCCGGTCTTGACCCATTCGTAAAGAACCGACCCGGTCGGATCCGCGAGAATCATCTCGATACCGCGCCGCGGCTTCACTCGCGAAAAAAATCGGCCGAGTCCGGTTAACGTTCCACCGGAGCCGACGCCGCAGACGATTGCATCGACATCATGCCGCATTTGTTCCCAAATTTCCGGGCCGGTCGATCTTTCGTGCGCAAGCGGATTCGCCTGGTTGCCAAACTGATTCACGTAAAACGCGCCCGGAATCTCTGTGGCCAGTCGCGCGGCCACGTCTTGATAATATTCGGGATGTCCGCGGGTTACGTCGGAACGCACGATGCGCACTTCGGCGCCGAGCGCTTTGACGTGGAAGATTTTTTCTTGCGACATCTTGTCAGGAATTACCAGCAGCACCCGATAACCTTTCGCGCCCGCCACCAGCGCAAGGCCAAGACCGGTGTTGCCAGCAGTTGCTTCGATCACCGTGCCACCCGGTGCCAACGTTCCGTCGCGCTCCGCCGCCTCAATCATGGCCAGGGCGACGCGATCCTTGATTGAACCGGTTGGATTTTGGCTTTCGAGTTTGACGAAAAGGTGGCACGGCCCGGTGTCGATCTGGGTGATCTCGACCAGCGGCGTGTCGCCGATAAGGGAAAGGATTGCCGGCGGTTTATCGTGCGAAATCGTCGGCGCAGGAGAAGTCTCGATCATTCTCAAAATTCTAGTCGATCTTCGGCTCCCCTTTGTGCGACCACTCGGACTCGCTATCGTCGAGAAATTGCTGCAAGACTGGAAAACGGACTTCGCCGTAGCTCAAAGCGTACCGCAGATCGCCGCCTTTGTAGACCCAAGTCGTTGGAATCCACGAAAGCGGCAGACCAGCAAATTGCTTGATGTGATTTTGACCGCGCGGCCCAGGATCGGCCAAAATGGTGACGTTGGGCTGATCGGTGATCTCGAATTTTTTTAACATCGCGGCCCCATCTTCACCGCCATTCCAGACGGAAACGAAGTAAAAATGCACGTTCGGATTGTCTTTTACCATTTTGATCCAGCAGCCGCCTTTCAATTCAGCCTGGCAATTTGAACACCACGGAGCCCAGAGATGCACCACGCTGAGGTGTTGCGCCTTAATCGCCTCCGCAACCCTTTGCTCCGCTGCAGCGGGTTCGCCATTAAGCGGCGAGGTTGTTGTCAAAAGGGCGGTCAAGATCGACAACCCCGAAATAATCGGAGCTCGCGAATACTTTCGGAGGCGTAAGATCGACATCTTGATCATAAGCTAAGGGGAAAACGCCCAACCCTCAACGTCCAACATCCAACGCCGAATTCAGAGATGGAGGGATACGGGCTGTCTTGTCCCAAATATTGAGCGTCGACGGCGCGCCGCCGTCCAGCGACACGAGTTGACCAACACTTTGAAAACGCCTACTATGGCGTCCCATTTTCGCTGCTTAACTGCGCGGAAAGATTGACGCTCGATAAAAGCGTCGCCGTGGCCGAAGGAGGTCTTTTAATTTATGGTGCAAATGCAGGATGTAATGTCGAAGCCGATGCCGGACTTCCGTGAAGGCAGCATCGTCAAGGGACGGATACTGGAAATCCGTCCACGCGAAGTGTTGGTAGATATCGGTTACAAATCCGAGGGCGGGATTCCGATCAACGAGTTTGAGGACATCGAGAATCTCGAAGTTGGTGATGAAGTGGACGTGCTCCTCGAGCGACTCGAAAACGACGAAGGCATGGTCGTTCTCTCGAAGGAAAAAGCCGCGTATCGCCAGAATTGGAACAAGATCGCGAGTGTTTTCCACGGCGACGGCCTGATCAAAGGCAAAGTGAAATCGGTCGTGAAAGGCGGACTCATGGTAAACATCGGCGTCGAGGCGTTTTTGCCTGCATCGCAGATCGACGTTGTTCCTCCGAAAGATTTGCAGCAGTTCGTCGGCAACACCTACGATTTCAAAATCGTTAAAATCAACGACGACCGCAAAAACGTCGTGCTCAGCCGACGCGAACTGATCGAGCAGGAGCGGAGCGAGAAGCGACAAAAATTCATGGAAGGCGTGAAGGTCGGCGACAAGGTGCAAGGCACGGTCAAAAATCTCACTGACTTCGGCGCATTCATTGATCTCGATGGAATGGACGGCTTGCTCCACATCACGGACATGACGTGGGGCCGCCTCGGACATCCGAGCGAACTGGTGAAAGTCGGCCAGCAATTGGAAGTCGTCGTGCTCGACATCAACAAGGAAAAAGAGCGCGTCTCGTTAGGGCTCAAGCAGACGCAAAAAAATCCGTGGGACCAGATCGAGGAGCGTTTTCCGGCTGGTCAGCGCGTCAAAGGCAAAATCACCAACCTTGTTCCCTACGGCGCGTTCGTAGAGATCGAGGAAGGCGTCGAAGGTCTGATTCACGTCTCCGAACTTTCGTGGACAAAACGGATCATGCGCCCATCCGACATTCTCACCGCCGGCCAGGAAGTGGAAGCAGTCGTGCTTGGCGTGAACAAAGAGGAACAGAAAATTTCCCTGGGCCTGCGCCAGCTCGAGCCCAATCCGTGGGATGAGATCGAAAAGAAGTTTACCATCGGCAGCACCGTGCGCGGAAAAATTCGCAACATGACTGCTTACGGCACGTTCGTGGAGCTCGACGAAGGCATCGACGGCATGATCCACGTCTCCGATCTGAGCTGGACCCGCAAAATCAATCATCCGAGCGAAGTCTTTAAGAAAAACGAAGAAGTCGAAGCCGTCGTCATCGACATCGACAAAGTGAATCAGCGGATCAGTCTCGGGATCAAACAACTCGCGGAAGATCCATGGAAGAACATCGACGAGAAATACAAGATCGGTGACCTCGTCAAAGGCAAAGTGACCAAGCTCGCGAGCTTCGGCGCGTTTGTGCAATTAAACGACGACATCGACGGTCTCGTTCACATCTCGCAGTTGAGCGAAGACCACGTCGCGAAAGTGAAAGACGTGCTCAAAGTCGGCCAGGAAGTCGAATCGCGTGTTATCAAGGTGGACAAAGTCGAGCGCCGCATCGGATTGTCGATCAAAGCGGCCAACTATTCCGAAGAAGAACTGCGCAAAGAATCGGAAGCGTTCGACACGCTCAAGCCCGGCGAAGACATGGTCGGCTTGGAAAAGGCTTTCGCCGCCGCCGAGCAGGAAGAATATCGCCCCGGCGATTCCAAAAAAGAATCAAAGGAACCGAAGGAATCGAAGCGCGAGTCCAAAAAAGAATCCAAGAAGAAGTAACGGCCCGACGCAAACGCCTTGGTGATGCTCAGCGTTGAAGCCACGTCGCATAATCGCGGAGTATTTGTTGTCAGTTACATGCGATGTTACAGAGCGTCGTGGACGAGTTCGTCGACAAGTCGCCCAACCAGATCCTGTCGTATGCGCCAAAGAATCATTCCTCTCGGCATTTTTTTCATGCGCGGTCGTGGGTTGATTATACAAAGCGGGCGAGCTCGCCCTCAGCTATTCATTACGCCACATTCGAACTTCGCTATGGAATCGAGTATTTGCTTTTTGAGTTGCTGGTATTGGCAAGCGAATCACTAACAGTAAAAGAGTATCTGGATTGCCTTGGCGATCCGAAGGGAGATGAAGCGGAAACTGTTATCGCCATCTCGGAATTACACAAAGCTCGCAGAATTCTCCGAAATCCTTATCGACTTGGATTCCCAAGCCCCAACGCTTCGGTTCTGGAAAATCGACGAGCTATTCAAATACTAGGGTATTGCTTCGGAATTTCTTCATTTCCTCGGAACTCACGCGCTTAGTTATGCGCATGTAAACTGGTTAATTAAGGCAGTCGGTTGAGATTTGGTTTCATCTTTCCGAACTAAGAGTGAGAGATTCCTCGACTGCACTCGGAATGACAAGATCGACAATAGGTCTTATGGCGATCGAGTGCAGATGCGCTGCGAAAGGCCGGCGCTTCAACCGACACGACCGAGAAAGAAACCGCGACGATCTCAAGCGGCTGGATTATTGTGTAGTGGTGACGACCGAAGTCCAGATGCACGACTTGGTTGCTTTGACTGAAGAGGCAATGCGGGCATGAAGGGCACGGTCGGTACAGTTTCGAAAGGCGTAATGAGGAAACGAAGCGCATCCCGATCCTCTGATCAGGAAGTTATGCGACATCTTTCGCGCTCGCAGATTTTCAAAGATTACGAACGGGCTTTCAGCGAAGCCACGGGTTTGCCGCTTAATATCCGACGGCACGATTCGTGGTCGCCGGCTCGCCATGGAAAAGAGGATCACGACTCATTTGCGTCAATTCTGGCTCGTTTCAACAAGGCTCGCGCCGCGTGCTTAAGGGCCCAAACCGACGCATCTGGAGAATCGGACTCGACAACGCGCACCGTTACCTGGTTTGCGGGACTCTCCGAAAGTGCAGTGCCCGTGTATGTAGGTGACCATATTCTTGGTTTTCTCGAGACGGGCGAAGTAATGCTCAAGAACCCGACTAAGAAACACTTCGCGACCATTACTCGGCAGCTCCGCGCGTGGGGCTACAAGACGGATTGGAAGCAACTTGAGCGGGCTTATTTTCGGACGTGCGTTTTATCCCCGGACCGGTATCGCGCGATGTTGCGGCTCCTAAGCATTTTTGCGCAACACCTTTCGATCTTGTCGAATCAACTAGTCGTACGGCGCGAAAAGGACGAGCCCGCGAACATGGCGCGATCGCGGCAATTCATCGAGAAGTATCAGGCGGAGCCGCTGTCGCTCGGGCGGGTAGCCCACGCGGCTAACATCAGCAGGCATTACTTTTGCAAGATGTTCAAGAAAGCGACCGGGATAAATTTCATCGACTACCTCTCGAGAGTTCGAGTGGAGAAATCGAAGACGCTTTTGCTCAATCCCAACTCGCGAATTAGCGAAGCTGCCTTCGCATGCGGATTTCAATCCATGACGAACTTCAATCGCGCGTTTAAGCGAATCGTCGGTCGCTCTCCCACGCAATTTCGCGAATCGCTTCCGAAGCTGCGACGCTCTTAGCTTTTGAGGGATTCGTTGATTACTAGTGGAGTAGCGGTAACGGATATCCGGACCGCCGACGCTGTCGAAAGGAGGAGTCGACGAAGTTAGCCGCCTTACACCGCGGCTAACGCACGGAACCTTCCGCACGCTCGCCGTCAGTGTTAGCGCATTACTGCACTTTAACTTCGATAGCTTTTGATTTTGCTATCGGCGTGATCGGGAGGTGCACTTTCAGCACTCCGTCGCGGAAGTCCGCCGTCACTTTCGAGCCAATGGCATCTTCAGGCAGCGTGAAGCTGCGTCGGAAGTTGCCAATGGATCGCTCGATGCGATGGAATTTTCTTTTCTGATCTTCCTTCTCGCTTTTGCGTTCTCCGGAAACGCAGAGGATGCCATCTTCGACTGTTACCCTAACGTCATCCTTGTTCATTTCAGGCAGGTCAGCCTTGAGCAGGTACCCGTGATCATCCTCACTGATATCAACCTCCGGTGACCAATCTGCGACCGCCAGGCTCTGGATCTCGCCACTGCCCATTCTATTCGGAATATTCGGAAATCCGCCCAAGAACTGATTGAAGCGATTTTGCGCTTCCATGTCTCTAAGCTGATTCCATGTTATTAATGTGTTCATATATTTTACCTTTCTGGATTTTAGTTAAAGCCATCTTGGTGCATCGCGCTCACCGCTTATTGTCAGAGTCGACCCGAATCTTGTGCACGTTGAGGGACAGGCTCGTTTCGACCAACTTTTCAGTAACTGAGCAAGGACATATCGAGCAGGATGAGAAATGCTTTCTCAATGGTAGTCCCCATTGCCCAGCACGGAGAGCAAAGAACACTTTGGCATCGAAAAGGAGTCGTTGGATATGTATTCTTCCGATTACGTCCGCGCCATAGAGAATTCGCGCCTGTCATCCCATTTATGTTCGCCCGACATAAGTCCCGGTTGGTGATAGCCACCATGACAGTTTTGTTTTGTGGGATGGCCGGTTGCGGGGGGCCTTCCCGCGACGTCGTCGGTAAATGGCGCATGTCGCAAGATGCAAACGCGATGGTTTGGGAATTCTCTAAAAATGGGGCTGTCGTGATCGGGAGCACCCGAGGCAGATATATTCTCGACCGCAACCGAATGAAGATCGAGACGTCGTTCGCCAAGACTGTTTATCAGATGGAATTTTCGGCCGACCGTATGATTTTGAGAGAGCCGAACGGTCCGAAGCTTGAGTTTACCAGGCTAAGATAAATTCGCGAAATCCGCGGTTATTTCGCTTTCGGTTTTTCGCACATGAGCGCGAGAACGTTATTTTCGGAGTCACGAAATTCAGCGAGCCAGATAAAGAATCGAACTTGGACGATCATGCGTGTAGCTACACGCATGATTGCGGGATTTATCCTGCGCCGGTCTAGGCGGACGTGGGTGCGAGCTCCCTGGCATTCACCAGCCGAATGAAAATGCCGATGTGAACCGTAAACAATAGCGGGACCAAAAAACCTGGGATCAAGAGCCACGGCAGCGTTGTCATGATGGCCGAGCTCGGTTCGGCGCAGATCAAGCGAAACGGACCGGGCGATGACGTTGCTCCTAATGCGACAGCAGCGATCAAATCCACGATTCCGATCATATTCCAAATCCATACAATCGGCCGAGCGTTTGCGCCCTGTCGGTGCACAAGCCATGCGACTAGCGGCGCAGTTGCTCCGACAAAGATATCACCCCAGCCCGCAACCGGCGCGAACGGCGCTGGCAGGCGGCCGGCCGCATAAAGAACAATAAAAGTGACTCCGAGAAGACGAACGGTGTGCACACCGACAAGGAGCGATAGCGGCACACGATGGAAACGATCGCGCAACGATTTCATGCGCGCGACCGTTATGCAGAGGATCACGATCGGCAGCGCCACGGCGAGGCCGAGACCGGGCGTGCCGAGTCCATGTTCATAATACAACGCACGCGTCGCTGCCAGAATTACTACAAGAATAAACCAGCCGCTGAGCCAAACCGCTACGCGGATTCGTGTCGCCGCATTGGCACCGAATCCGATCGACAAAGCGGCGATCACGATGGCCGCCGAGGCGGTTAATTCAATGGAACTCAGTAGGTCAACATTCATAGACGGGCTTAAACCGGAAGCCTCGACGTAAGCTGCAGGAATGAACCGCGCTAACTCAGGGGCAGCCAGTTGCCCGGTTGCGGCGAGAGCTTTGCGCCGTTGAATGAAAGATAAGTGTATTCCTGAAGGAGGCGCTCGTAGTCGGAGAGGAGTTTCATCGCATCATTTGGCTTGAGCCGATCGGATTTGATTGCAGCGTCGACTTCCGATTTGAGACGCCGCATCAGCTCGACCTTATCCCATTGCGTCATGGCAAGCACTTCGCCGATGGTGCTGCCTTCGATTACCTCTTCGATGTACCAACCCGATTCTTCATCGGGATCCAGGAAAACGTGCACCTCGGTCACGCGTCCAAACAAATTGTGGAGGTCGCCCATGATGTCCTGATAAGCGCCCACCATGAAAACGCCGATGTAATACATCTCGCCGGGCGAGATGCGATGGAGCGGCAACGTCTCCTTCACATCCTGGAGGTCGATGAATTTTGCGATTTTGCCGTCGGAATCGCAGGTGATGTCAACGATCATGCCGTTGCGATCGGGTGGAGTGGTGAGTCGATGGATCGGCATGATGGGAAAGAGTTGCCCAAGCGCCCAGTGATCGAGCAGGGACTGAAAAATGGAAAAGTTGCAGATGTATTGATCTCCCAGTGAGATCTCAAGCTGCTTTACTTCCTCCGGCACAAAGCGCAGACCGCGATGCATGTTGACGATCTGCTGCGCAAGCTGCCAGTAAACGGTCTCAATCTTCGCCTTCGATTCCAGATCGAGCAGCCCGAGATCGAACATTTGCTGCGATTCTTCCTTGATCTGCTGGCTGTCATGCAGGCTCTCTATTCGATTGCCGCGCTTCAGTCGCTGTTTCACATCGAGGATGTCGCCCACGAGTTTGTGATCTTTTTCGGTCGCTTCGACCTTGAGTTTCGGCGCGGTTCTCTCGATGGAGCTGAAAGCTTCCATCACGAGCACCGAATGATGCGCGACAATCGCGCGTCCGCCTTCGCTTACAATCGCGGGATGCGCGACACCTTCGGAATCGCACACGTCCATGATGTTCCAAACAACGTCGTTAGCATATTCCTGGAGGGAATAATTGGTGGAACTGTCGAAATCGCTCCGTGAGCCATCGTAATCAACGCCAAGACCGCCGCCGACGTCGAGATAACCGAGCTCGTAGCCGAGTTTGGCGAGCTTCGCGTAATAGCGGGCCGCTTCGCGCACGGCGCGCTTGATTGTCGAAATGTCCGGCACCTGCGATCCGACGTGGAAATGAACAAGTTTTAGGCAATGGGTCAGACCGGCGTCTTTCAACATCTGACTTGCAGCAATGAGATTAGTTGTATCGAGGCCGAACTTCGCGTTTTCGCCACCGCTCGGCGACCATTTACCGGATCCTTTGCTGTGCAAGCGCACGCGAATACCGATGTCCGGTTCGACGCCGACTTCGTTTGAAGTTCGGATGGTTTGCTCAAGCTCTTCCAGCTTTTCGATAACAATGATGACCGATTTACCCAGTTTTCGGCCGAGGAGTGCAATGCGAATGAACGCGGGATCTTTGTAGCCGTTGCAAATGATCAGGCTTTCCGGGTCCTTGTGCATGGCAAGCGCGGCGACCAGTTCCGGTTTGCTGCCGGCTTCGAGCCCGAAGTGAAACTGCTGGCCAGCATCGACAATCTCTTCGATGACTTCGCGCAATTGGTTGACCTTAATCGGGAAAACGCCGCGATACTCGTTGCGATAACCGAACTCAGACATCGCAGTCTGAAATGCGCGATTAACCGATTCGACGCGGTGCCGCAGCAAATCCTGAAGCCGAATTACCAGGGGAAAACCTAGCCCGCGATTGCGCGCTTCGTTGACGACTTCGAGGAGGTCGATGGAACCGCCGTTTTTCTGCAATGGCCGCGCCTCCACGTTCCCTTCGCCGTTGATTGTAAAGTAACCACGGCCCCATCCATCCACGTTGTAAGTAGCGATGGCGGACTCAACGTCCCACTCGGTTTTCATCTATAGTTTGCGACGCAGCGGCAAGCCGCAAACGCACATTCAATCACCAAGTCGAACATGCAAGCCCACTTAAAGAAATTTTCGGCACTTATTCACAGCGAGCCAAGTTGGATCGAGCAGGCCCTTGCTCGATGTTAAGAATCACGCGGCTTCGACGCCATTTTGCAAGCGCGCGAGCGAGCATACGATCCACCGTCGCTTGTTTTTCATGCTCGGGCGGCTACCGTCCATGTGATGAACAAAACGGTGATCGAAGTGCAAGTGCGGGCAGTTTTGCCGACGAGCGGCGGGTGCGCGGTGTTTATCGGAAATAATGACAAGGTATTCATCATTTATGTCGATCAAACTGTGGGTGGCGCGATTACCATGTTCATGCGCCAGATCACCAAAGAGCGTCCCCTCACCCATGATCTCATCGGGCATTTGATGACGGCCCTCGGCGCGAAGGTCGAGCGAGTCATCATCAATGATCTCAAGAATGCGACCTACTATGCGCGCGTCATTATTCGTGTTGAAAACGAATTGCAGCAGAAGAAGATCGTCGAGCTTGATGGGCGACCGAGCGATTGCATCGCGATGGCGACACAGCAAAAGGCGCCCATTTACGTGAGCCAGGAGGTTTGGGACGAGGTGGACGATATGAGCGACGTCCTGCGCAAGATGGAGGAAGAAGGGCTAAAGCCCGATCCTGAGACTGAATCGGAAGAGTGAGTCTGTCGCTTGCTCTGCGAACATGAGATGAATTGGTCGTGCGACGCGCATAGAGCGCGGTTACAACATCAGCCCAGCAAATCGCCGTAGCGCTTGTTCGCTAACTCCAAGCACCGCGCCAGAATCTCCGATGGCGTCTGAAGCTTGAGCGTTTCCTCGACAAGCTCGCGACATTCGGAAATAGCCAGACTTTGCACCGCGCGCTTGACCCGCGGCACTAGCGTCGCGCCCGCGCTCAACTCATCCATGCCGAGCCCGAGCAAAAGCGGGATGAGCGCGATGTCTCCCGCCATCTCGCCGCAAACACCGACCCAGATATCGTTGGCATGCGCGGCATCGGCGATCATTTTGAGCAAACGCAATACCGCCGGATGGGTCGGCGCGTAGAGATGCGCGATCCTCTCGTTCACGCGATCGACTGCGAGCGCGTACTGAATCAGATCGTTTGTTCCGATACTGAAAAAATCGACTTCGCGCGCGAGCACGTCGGCAGAAATGGCGGCACTTGGGATTTCGATCATCGCGCCAACTTCCGTTTTTTCGCCGATGTCGATCTTCGATGCACGCAACTCTTCCGTGCATTCGGCGAGCACGGATATTGCGCTGCGCAATTCGTCCAGGCCCGATATCATCGGAAACATGATTTTTACATTGCCAACAGCGCTGGCGCGAAGAATGGCGCGCAACTGCGTTTTGAAGATGTCGATGTTCTCGAGGCAAAAACGGATTGCGCGCCAGCCAAGAAATGGGTTCAACTCGTCGCCGATATCCACAGTTCCGGGGGCCAATTTGTCGCCGCCGAGATCAAAAGTTCTAATAATCAGCGGGTCGGGCCGGACGCGCTCCGCCACTTTTCGATAAGTTTCGTATTGTTCATCTTCTGTCGGTAGAGTGTTGCGATTCAAATAAAGGAACTCGGTGCGATAAAGTCCGATTCCCTCCGCGCCGTTGGCTGCGACGGCCTCGACATCCTCTGGAAGCTCGATGTTGGCCGAGAGGACAATATGGCGGCCATCGCGCGTCGTGGACGTTGTTTCGCGAAGCTCTTTCAATTGCGCCACGACTTTGACTCTTCTCGATTCGATTTCGCCGTAATGCTTAAGGGTTTCCGGCGTTGGATCGATAATGAGAAAGCCGTTGGTCCCATCGAGGAGCACGTGCTGACCGGTCTCAAGTTTTTCCGTGATATCGTGCAAACCGACCACAGCGGGAATGTTGAGCGAGCGTGCCATAATCGCGGTATGCGAAGTGCGACTGCCTAGATCGGTGGCGAGCCCAAGCACGCGCTCCCGATTCATCGCCGCCGTATCCGACGGGGTCAGATTGTGTGCGATGAGAATGTGCGGTTCGCTCAGGCCAAGAAATGTTTTGGGGGCTTTGCCCTGTAAATTTCGAATCACGCGCTTCGTCACGTCCTGAATATCCAGCGCGCGCTCGCGTAAATAGGGATCATCGATCTTATTAAGGGTTTCGGCGTAAGTCGTGGCAACTTCCTGAAACACCCATTCGACATTGCAAAGCTCAGTTTCGAGTTTCCGCAGCACTTCATCGATCAAAGTGCGGTCCTCGACCACGAGAAGATGGGCATCGAAAATGGCCGCGTCTTTTGCTCCGATTGATTCCGCGATGCGCTGTTGCATCTCGAGAATCTGCATCCGCGTTTGAATGAGGGCAGCTTCGAAGCGCCCAATTTCATCCGTGACTTGGGAAGGCGATATGCGGTAGCGCGCGACGTCGTCAAAATCGTCACGAACGACGTGAATCTGGCCGCGGGCAATTCCCGGCGAGACGCCGGCTCCTTCAAACCGTATTTCCTGTCGCGCGTTTTGCTCGTTCATCCACCTGCGAGGTTAATTGGGATGTCAACTCGCGAAAGCTTTCGGAGTCAATCTTCGTTGAAGCGCGCGTTGATTAATCCCTCGAGCTCTTCGATGGCTCTGTCAGCATCCGGGCCTTCGCAGCGGATGCGCAGTTTCGATCCCTGCCCGGCTGCCAGCATCATTAAGCCCATGATACTTTTGCCATTTACTTCTTCGCCTTCCTTCGCCACCCAAATTTCCGAGCGATAACGGCTCGCGATGCGCACAAACATCGCTGCCGGGCGCGCGTGGAGACCGAGTCGATTCACAATCGAGATTTCCTTCTCGACCTTCTGGCTGGACGCGACGCGACTCGCTCTTCGATTCAATAAACCCATTAAGTCATTCCTTCTGCTCCATTAAGTTGAGCAGCTTGGTGTTAAACTCGACCGCGCTGTTGTGACCGAGTCCCTTCAGTTTTTGATCCATCGCCGCGACTTCGATTAGACGCGCCATATCGCGGCCTGGCCGCACCGGAATTGTCAGGTGCGGCACCTGAAGCCCGAGAATCTCGTAAAATTCCCGGTCGAGCCCGATCCGATCAACCGCCTCGACCTCCTGCCACTCCTTCAGGGTGACGACAAGATCGAGGCGCTTCTCGATTCGAATACTGCCAATGCCGAAAACGGAAGCCACGTTAATGATACCGATCCCGCGGACCTCGATGTGATTGCGGGTCAGTTCTGGCGCCGTCGCCATTAGCTCGCGGCCTTCGAACGAAGTGATCCGCGTCACGTCATCAGCTACGAGGCTGTAGCCACGCTCGATTAAGCCAAGGACGCATTCACTTTTGCCGATGCCGCTCGCACCGCGAATCAAAACCCCAACGCCCAAAATGTCCACCATGCTGCCGAACTCGGCCACCGTCGGCGAAAAATCGACTTCAAGAGCAATAGTCGCCGCGTTAATGAACTTCATCGTGATCATCGGCGTGCGAAACACGGCGATTTGTGCTTCCCCCGTCACGGCCAGTAACTCCGGCGCAAGGTGAAACCCGCGCGACATCACCAAGCAGGGAATCTTGCGGTCACAAAGCTCGCGAAATCGCTTCACACGTACTTTTGGAGCCAAGCTCTTCAGATACGAGTGTTCGGCCGCGCCGAGCACCTGCACCCGTTTCTCTGCGAAATAAGTGTAGAATCCGGAGAGCGCCAGACCGGGGCGATTGATCGTGGGCTCGCGAATTTTCCGATGAAAGCCTACGCGCGGTCCTTCCAACTTCATGTGCAGCTTCTCGGCATGAGAATTATAAAAGCCCTCGACCGTAACCACCGGGACGCTCTTCTGCTGATCGCTTGTCGATGTAATCGTTTGGGTCCCGCTTTGCTGCGCCATTGGTGTTAACTTCTAACGTGAATAACGCGCAATTTCCAATATCCATCGCGTATTTGACTTAAGATTGCGACGTATCGCTGAACAGCGATGCGAAGCCAATGCCGAGCACGGTGCGATTGAGCCAGCGGAGTTACGGCTTGAACGGGCGCCCGGCTCATATTTCCGTGTACGTTTTTCCTCAACGTTTACGAGATTGGTTCAAGCAGAGCGCTGCCGGAAATTCAGATTGCCATTTAGTTGCGCCAACTCGAGCGCAGGAAAGAGGCGCGGCACGCGACACCCACTGATCCGTCGTGACCGAGCGAAAGTTGCGCTCATATATCATCCTCATCGTTCACGTCCTCGACACTCATAATGCGGAAGGCGGACCCTTTGATTTTCTTTCGGTAGATTCGTCCCCAGGCGTGCATTGTTTCGATGCTTGGCTGAAAGAATTTCTGCGCGAAAAGCGTCGGCACGAATGCACTCAAGATCACTGTGCTGACCAGAATCGTGTATTGCGTCTGGTTGATGATGTGGTTTTGCAATCCAAACAACGCTGAAATCGTTCCAAAGGTTAAACCGGTCGCCATGAGGAGCGTAGTATAAGTCGCCTCACGCGGTCGCATGTAGTGCAGCCGCGCCAACGGAAAAACCCCCACAGTTTTTGTGAACATTTTCAAAAGCAAAAACGCGACAATGATCAAGAGGCCGGACCAGAGCGCCGGCAGCGACACGTAAAGTCCAGCTTTAATAAAGTAGAATGGGGTGAACATCGCGAAGGCGATGCCGCGCATCCGATGCACGAGGGTCTTATCACGCAGAAAGACTCCTGCGACCACCAGGCCAACCAGATATGCGGGCAGGACCGCTTCACTTTTCGCGGTCGTGGCGAGGCCACCGAGAAAAAACAGCACGAAGAAAATAAATTTTACCTCTGGCTCGCTCACACGCGTGGCACCCAATCGTGTGATGATGGATTGCGTCCATCTCGACATGAACCACAACACGAACACCGTGACGACCACGAACACGAGCAGCCAGATGTCGAAATTGGCAAACAGACCACCAAGCGCGAGCACTGTCCCAAGATCGGTGACGAAGCATGCAGCCAGGATCATCTTGCCCATCGATGTGTCGCTAAGGCCGCCCTCGATCATTACCGAGTAAACCACGGCGACGGATGTCGTCGATAGCGCAATTCCCGCGATTTGCGCCTGGTGCAATGACCACCCAAACACGAATTGCGCGACGAACCAGAGGACGCCGAACGGAATCGCAAAGGAGAGAACCCCGATCAGTACGCTTGCTCGCCAATTGGCTCTAAGTGAGTGCGGATCAATTTCAGCGCCCGCAAGAAATGTGAGCACGCCGGCGCCGAGCATGGCCAGAAAGTTTGTCCATTCCGTCGCTTGCAGAACATGGTGCAGTTGTCCCGCATCGATATTACCACCTGCGATGCCGATCTGAAGGGTACCGCCCTCGAACCCCAGCGCGATGTTACCGGCCACTACTCCGACCAGGATCTCAATCAACGCCACAGAAATTCCCGTCCAGATCGAAATTAAACTGCCGACAAGCGCCAGCCCCATCCAGATCGCTGCAATAAACCAGATGTTATTCAGCATGAGGTCTTCTCCTTCTCGTTATTCTTCGTTGTAACGCCGTTTATGAATCGTCGCCCTTTCAGATGAACGCTTCCCGAGCGTGAAAACGCTTCAAATGGCAACGCGAACGGATCGCAAGCCGAGAACCGTGCGCTGGTTTCGAGCGCGTTGCCTGGTATCACCCAAATGTAATTGAGCACAAAAAAACTCCCACCATTGCCTTTCGGCGTTAGTAGGAGTCATTAGCTCAGGCGATTTTCCCCTTCGGGATGGCAAACTCCATTGCCTTGGCCGGACTCTACCGGCATCTTCAATTCGGATCAACCAAAAGATTGGATTGTCGATCCGGAAAATAATTTGGGCCGACTGATGGGAAGATCGATAACTACATCTTGAAGCGTTCGCCGAGGTAAAGCTGCCGACTAATGGGATCGTTGATCAGAAAATCTTTTGTCCCTTCACTCTCGACGCGACCCTCGAAAATCAAATAGGCGCGGTCCACGATCGACAAGGTTTCGCGCACATTGTGATCGGTGATCATGATGGCGAGCCCCAACTTGCGCAGATTCACGATAATCTGTTGCACATCGTAGACAGCAATGGGATCGACGCCACTAAACGGCTCGTCAAGCATCAACAGCTTTGGTTTGGTCACGAGCGAGCGCGCTATGGTCAGGCGCCGTTTCTCACCGCCGCTCAAAGTCAGCGCGGTATTTTTCGCGATCCGCTCAATACCAAACTGGTGCAGCAATTGATCGCAACGATTCCGCCGCTCAGTTTTGCTCAGCGGGAGTGTTTCCAAAATTGCCATGATATTTTGCTCCACTGTCATCTTCCGGAAAATCGATTCCTCCTGCGGCAAATAGCCCATGCCGAGACGGGCACGCTTGTACATTGGGTAATTAGTGACGTCGGTATCCGAAAAAATAACACGACCGCTATTTGGCCTAACGAGTCCCACAATCATGTAAAAACTGGTTGTTTTGCCTGCGCCGTTCGGGCCCAGCAATCCAACGATCTCGCCGGCGTTGACGTGCATGTTGATCCCGTCCACCACCGCCCGACCTCCATAAATTTTTACTAACTGGTCAGTAGTAAGGACATTCTCCGGTTTTGCCGAAACCGGAGAAGTGACTTTCAGACTCGAGAGAGGCACAGTTTGGCTGATCATGGCTTTGGCGAAGGCGGAGAGGTCGGAGACGGTTTCGTTTCGTTTTTTGTTTCATCCTTCGGCTGCTGGCGAATCTCAGTGCGACTTGGGCCATGCGTGGTCAGCTGGCTGTTCTGGTTAATAATCATGACCGTATCAGGATTGGTCGCCACGTGCATGTTCGGTCCTTCCTGCACACGCGGTGTCCCAGTCAGTTCAACATCCCCCGTGGCAGCCGTGTAGGTGGCTTTATCGGCTCGACCAATCGCCCGGGTCGGCGGCCCGCCGTTGGGGTCCGGCCGGTCGCGGACCAGGCCAACGTTGCCTTCCGCAATCGCTCTTTCAAGGCCCTGATTTTCGCCCTTCGAAATGAACACGGTCAATTTGTCGGATTGAAGATTAAATCGCGGATCGGTCACTTTCACACGGCCGCTAAAGATGCCCATACTTTTGTTCGAATCAAAAAATGCTTCATCGGCATAAATTTCCGTCGTCGTCGGTTCATTGGACTGCAGCGCGTTGCCCCCGCCAAATAATTTATTCGCCGACGATTTCTCTTCCTTTTTCGTCGCTGGTTTCTCCTGCTTCTTTGGTGGCGCGGAGGCGGATCCCGCCGGCAGGGCCGCAATCTGCCCAAGCAGTTGCGCTGCCGCCATGTTGGCCATTAGCAGAATCAACGTCGCCAGTCTTTTCATTGGCTCGTTTTTCCCGCGAGGTGCGATTGGTCAGTGATCACCATTTTCACATTGCCGATTAATCGTCCCGTCCTTGTGTTCGTATCGAACTGCACCGAATCGCCAGCGATGTTGAAATCTGCGCGTTGGATCGTTGTGCGCTCCTGCGAACTTAAAATCCGAGTCTTCAAATCAAGGACTGAAGTCTGCATGTCAATCTTCAGATCCGGGCGATTCTCTGGAGTATAAGTCGTGATTTTAAGCTGCTGGAAACCGACGTGCCCTTCGTCAATCCGGTGCGCCGTTCCTGCTTCAAATCTTCCGCGCAGATGACCCTCGCCATCGAAATCCGGTAAGACAAGGCCTTTGGCTTCGTGGCCGATGGGCAGCGGAATATTTGTCAGGCTCTGCTCTCCCAGCGAAGTAGCCGGTGTCGCCGTCACGCGACTTTGTTTCTTTTTGTGGCCTTTTGATTGGGCAAACACCTGAGCCGCCGATATCAAAATCGATAACAAAATCGATAACAGCCAACCGAACCGGTTCCAACGTGCGAAGCGGCCGCTACGAAACAGCAGCATGAATAGCCTTTAACATGCGCAAGTGCTTCGGCAAATCCTTTAGCGGAATCTGACTCGGCCCATCCGACAAAGCACGCGCCGGATCTTCGTGCACCTCCATAAACATTCCGTCGCACCCCGCGGCCATGGCGGCCCGCGCCAGCACCGGCGCGAGAACGCCATCACCCGAAGTCGCGTCCCCTGCCCCACCCGGCCGCTGCACGGAATGTGTCGCATCGAAGATCACGCGATATCCGGCCTCGCGAATCCAATAGAGCGAGCGCATATCGGCAATGAGATTGTTGTAGCCGAACGTCGTGCCGCGCTCGGTGAAACAGAATTTTTCACTACCGAACGTCACGAGTTTTTCGGCAATGTTTCGCACATCTAATGGCGCGAGGAATTGACCCTTTTTAACATTCATGGCGCGACCCGTTTCCGCGGCGGCGCGCAGTAAATCGGTTTGCCGACAGAGAAACGCCGGGATTTGTAACATGTCGATCTTTTCCGCAGCAATCTCCGCTTCCGCGGGCGAGTGAACATCCGTTGTGACCGGAATTTTCAACTCGTGGCCAATGGCCGAAAGAATCTCGCAGCCTTCGTGCACCCCAATTCCGCGAAACGAGCGCACCGAAGTTCGATTCGCTTTGTCATACGACGATTTGAAAATAAGATCGACATCTTCAGCCGCGCAGATTGCCGCAATCCTTTTTGCCATGCGCCAAACGAACTTCTCCGATTCAATCACGCACGGCCCGAGAATAAACGCGGGACGCTTTCCACCAATGGTGACTTTTCCGACACGCAAAGGCTTCGCTTTCATCAACGACATTGCATTCTGTCGGTTCGGGCGATTGAGGTCAATCGCCCCTACCTAATTTGCGCGTCAGGTAAGGGCGGTTCAGTGAACCGCCCGCGCCGAATAAGATCGACAACGGCAAAAGGGGCATACAGGCCCAGAAAAAAGAGTAACGCGACTCCGTGCATTTGTAGAAGGTAAAGCGAGTGCGAATCGGACAGAAAACTCAAAATGGAAAACGCCTCCGGTTTGTGGAGAAGGAAACCGTAATTAAAACCGGTCAGCTCATCGGCGATTAGGGTCACGACAAAATAAAATTCGGACCACAAAAAGGTGCGCAAGATCGACATTGGATATGGGCGGTATTTTTGCGTCAACATTAAGAAAACCACGCCGATGATGATGCCACAGTGCGAAGTAAAAAAGCTGATGAATCGCCAATCTGGAAAGCCAAATCGCAAATTGGGAGTGAGCACGGCTTGGAGCGTGCCACCGATTCCCCAGAAATACGCCACCTCAAACCAGCGCTGATTTCCGGTCCACATCGCCACAATGACAACGACTATTCCCCAGTCGCAGAGCTGCAACGGCAGCATCTGCTGCCAGCTCACTACGCCGTGACTGCGCACAAAAATTAAATAGGCGACATAGTTCAGAATGAGCAATGCGGAGAGAAGCGCAACAATCGCCCGTTCAAGGCGTGGCGATTTTGTGCGCCGGACGAACGCGGCCAGCGCAAACGGCAAAGCGATGGTAAGGAAAATGACCGTAAGATGCGGCCAGCCGTACGGCTGGAAGGGGTGCTCTGGGCTCATTGCTATGTGCGTTGTAGTGGCGGCCTGTCCTCAGCCGCAATCTCTGCGCGTGGTACAGGCGCTTCTACACCAAACATCTCGCGCGCCGCAAGATCGACAATCAACTCAGCGAATCACCCAGAGGTTACAGGGAATGACATCGGTGATCCACGCGATGTTACTCGCCAGTCGATCGCTGGTATCGCCGTTTTTCTCCACGGGCACGACGAGCAAGTCTGCTTCCACTGATTGAACGAAATCTGAGGCAGCTAATCCAGTGTTGCCACGGATGCATCGCGCTTCGATCGGGACTTCTGTCGCACCGGCTGACAAAACGAATTTTTCCAACGCGTCTTCTTCGTCCGCATCGCTTTTCGGCTGTTCGCCAGTGCCGGCATCCGCCCGAATCGAGGCGCGCGCCTGATCAAACGCCGTGATAATGCGAATGACATAAAGACGATCGCACGATTCCGCTGACGCGAGCGTCAGTGTTCTTTTCAAAGCTTGCAATGCATGCTTGGAATAATCCGCAACAAAAACGATTCGGCGCAAAGGTTTTGGTTTCGCTTGCGGCCTGGTAAAGAGCATGACCGAGCAGACCGCCTCCCGCACAAGGCGACGCGCAACATTGCCAAGAAATGGATGCAGCACGACCTCTTTTTCGAGCGCGCCAGCGACGATCATATCGATATTGTTCCGGGGGAGGACCTGTAGAATCGCGCCGGCTGGATCGCCTTGCTCATAGTGAATGATTGAATCCCCAGGAAGCTGCAATTGCGCAAGCACATCGCTGAACTTCTTCGCCGTTTGCTCAGTGCGTTCGCCCACATAAATCAGACGAAGATCGGATGAAAATCTGTCCCGGATTCGCTTTGCCTCAGCGAGCACCTTCTTGAAGCGCGGGGAGAACGCGCTGGCTACTGCGATCGTGCGATAAGGCGATGGATTGCTCATGGAAGTGGAAAATCAATCTCCCGCTTCCTCGCCGTTCGGCAACCGCAGAAAAGTTTGATGTTTGACGTTTGATGTTTGATTTTCCGGCTGCAATTTCGGCTTATGAGACGCGCGATTTATCCGGGCAGTTTTGATCCAGTGACAAATGGTCATCTCGATGTGATTGAACGGGCGCGAAAACTATTCGATGAAGTGATCGTGGCGGTGGCGCATAATGACGAGAAGCAGGCGCTTTTCTCACTGCAAGAAAGGCTCGATTTGCTGGGAGAAACCGCTGGCAAGATCGACAATGTGCGAATCGCCCAGTTCGAGGGACTGCTTGTCGAATTTGCCAGGACGCAGAAAGCCGGTGCGGTCATTCGTGGTTTGCGCGCGGTTTCAGATTTTGAATTTGAATTTCAAATGGCGTTGATGAACCGGAAACTTGACGCTGCTGTGGAAACGATTTTCCTCATGCCAAAGGAGGAATACACTTACCTCAGCTCCCGAATCGTGAAAGAAATCGCGAGCCTCGGCGGGAATGTCTCCAGTTTTGTCCCGGCCTGTGTGGCCAAAGCGCTGAGCAGAAAATTCAGTCGATGAAAGTCCATCTGAAACAAATCCCGACCGAGGGTCTCCATCTCGAAGGTGAAGAAGAATGCCCGATTCCGGAACTGGAAACGGACGGAGTTCGCTGCGCCGGTCTGCTGCATTACGACATCAACATTGGAGTCTCGGGCGGCGCTCTCTGGGCGAGGGGATCGCTCTCGCAGCCGGTGGAGCTACGTTGCGTATCGTGTCTGAAAAAGTTTGTGCACGAGATTCAGGTCCCGGCATTTGCAGTTCACACAGACTTGCGCGGGCCAGAAAGTGTCGATCTTACGCCATTCATGCGGGAGGATCTTTTGCTCAATCTGCCGCCGCACCCGCATTGCGATCGAGACGGCAGCGGCGTTTGTAAAGCCAAACACATCGAAACCGCGGAGCAAGATACGCAGCGCAAATCAGATTGGAGCGCGCTGGACAAGCTAAAGTTAAACCGTTGAGGCGATGAAGAGCTGAGGCGGAGTTAACGGCCTGACACTTTAACACTTCAACGCTTTGGCGCTTTAACGCGTCAACGGGCACGCCGGTTGTTTTTTCACGGAACCGTGCTTTCGTAGTCGACTCACATGGGAGTCCCAAAACGCAAAACCTCGAAGATGCGATTACGCACGCGCAAGGCGGCAAACCGCTGGCATGCGCCGCACCTGAACAAATGCCCGCAATGCGGCAGTACCGTTGCCTCGCACACTGCTTGCCCATCGTGCGGTTACTATAAGGGCCACCAGGTTTTGAC
>Ga0193719_10000035_pt1 | contig 39659 bp, 36 predicted proteins | sample U2a2metaG_FD_160103 | JGI IMG/M metagenome (GOLD analysis project Ga0193719, IMG submission 160103) | Soil microbial communities from a riparian zone of the East river system, Colorado, United States - U2a2 | ecosystem: Environmental > Terrestrial > Soil > Riparian zone | place: USA: East... | reverse complement strand
TGGGTCAAATGGGCGAGGGGGACCAGCACTATGCCTTGGGGATCGCTTCTGGCGCGCCTTGTGTGCCGCCCACCGAGGTACCATGGCTCTCGCTCGATCCTGCTTCGGGCAGCATACCACCGGGCAACAGCGACGAGGTAACCGTGCACATGGATGCCAGCGAGCTGGCGGCTGGAACGTATCACGCTGACGTATGCGTGGGCAGCAACGATCCCGTGCACCCATTGGTCGCCGTGCCAGTTACTCTAACTGTAACCGGAGGGAGTCCTACACCTACCCCTACAGCGACATCAACGCCAACACCCACAGTGACCCCAACAGTCGCACCAAGTGCGACGCCGACTGCCACACCAAGAGTTACCCCGAGGCCTCGCCCGACTCCGCGACCTCGGCCAACGCCGCGGCGTTAAAAGAGACCTACGACCATCCCCCGTAACAGCGTTGTTACTTTTCGGCGGCAGCCAGCTGCGGTGGCTGACACGAGAATCGTAGCAGCAGATACTCACTAACAAAAAGCACGGAGGGAAACATGTTCCAATTCTCAAAATCTGAAACCAGCGTAAGAGCAGCCATTCTCGGAAGCGGCTGGATGGCAGGTCGAAATCCATTGGAGATATTCTAATGAAAAACACCGTATCGCCTTTCTGCCTGTTGTTATCGGTCATTTCGTCACTGAGCGCGCAACATGCACCATGGGAAAAAACCGCAGGACCACCGGGATTAACAGTCACCGCCATTTATAAGGCGAATAATATTGTTTATGCAGGGACAGAAACACAGGGAGTATACAAATCGACCGACAACGGTTTGAACTGGGTGGCGGCAAATGCCGGCATCGAGCGGACTTCAATTAGCGACATGATTCTCTCAGGACCTAATTTGTTAGCTGCCGGGAAAGGCGGATGCCCCAGTTTCCTAAATGTCTTCAAATCCACAGATAATGGAGAGACTTGGAGCAGCACCACCGGGCTAGGTGGAAGGATAGTCCGTTCCTTTGCAATCAAGGGTTCCTTTGTTTACGCGGCTGTCGCGTCTTTCCCAGGCAGCAGCGGCGTTGCTCGATCCACCGACAACGGAAATACCTGGCAAGACGTAACGTCGCCAATCGGGAATGGAGGCAAATCCATTGTCAGTGACGACGCGATCATTGTCGCGGAAGACAATTTCGTCTGGCGATCAACGGATGACGGAGCCAGCTGGGATGTCGTGGAGCAGTTTGCCCTGACCGGCATCAGCTCTTTTGCCAAGGCCGGCACAAAGTTGTTTGGTGCAGGCACGACCGGATTTCATACCTCCACGGATAATGGCGGGAGTTGGACCTTTAGCCCATTTTCGAATGGAGCGTATTCTTTTTCCGCAAATGGCAATACGATTTATCTGGGTTCCGCCAGTAAGGTTTTCAAATCCACTGATTTTGGGACGAGTTGGATAGACGTGAGTGTCGGCCTTGGCAAAGGAGGCATCCAGGCGTTGCTGTATGACGGCAGCACCATTTTCGCCGGAACCCCCGCGGATGCATTAGGAATTTACAGAAGCACAAATGGCGGACAGGGCTGGGAGCCAGCTGCCGTAGGACTGGCGCTCGGCAAGACCATCCGCAGTCTAATATCTTTTGGAGAGTCCCTATTCGCAGGGACAGACGGTGACGGAATTTACCGTTCAGACGATCATGGAGATAACTGGGTCAAAACCGATGCGAATAACAACTTGCTTGCTCAACAGCTGGTTCTTACCTTCTGCAAAAAGGATAAGGCACTCTTTGCTGGAGCCGTTAACGGCATCTACAAGTCGACCGACGGCGGCGCGACATTTCAAAGTGTCCTGAACGGCTTTCCGCCCAACATAGGTGTGATCGCTTCCTCTCTCGCTGTGAGCGGCGGTAACATTCTTGCAGCAGTAACGGTGTTGCTGTCTCAGACAGAAACGCTGGATACCATATTTTATTCGTCTGACAACGGAAGCACCTGGCACCAGGCCAACTTACCTGTAAATGCTACGTTCGTCAGTGCTGTCGCGTCGGATGGAAGCCTCCTCGCTTATGCTGGAGTTTTTGGACAAAGCTTTACTGAAACAGGCTTGTACAAGTCCACGGATGCTGGCATTACGTGGGTGTTCAGACCTGCCCTCATGGTGGATATTGAGCGTCTCGCAGCAAACGGAAGTAATGTGCTTGCAGGTGGGCTATTTGACGCTTTTTATTCAGCGGATTTCGGCGAAGGCTGGAACTTTAGTGCTCCCCCCGGAGGCTGCCCGGGTGGTTGCGGCATCGCCACTTATACGTTTAGAGGCAGCTCAGTATTCGCAGGCGATACAGCAGGAATGTTCTTATCCACCGACAGCGGCGCAACGTGGATCCCCGTCAATGAAGGATTTCCGGAATGCCCCACACCTGTCGTTGAAGCATCGTGCGCCGATAATAATTATCTGTTCGCTGGTACCGCAGGGGAGGGCGTCTGGCGAAAACTTCTTGAACCAACTCCATCTCCCACGCCGACTCCGAGCCCAACTCCAACTGCAACCGTAAGCCCAACTCCGACGCCCACGCCTACTGCAACGGCAACCGCGACCGGAACACCAAGGCCGAGCCCGACACCTAGAGGCACTCCCTTGCCGCGGCCACGCCCAACGCCAGCGCCGCGTCCTACCCCTCGGCGTTCAGACGTAAACTTCCTTATAGAGGAACAAAACAATGGTAGGGATGTCGCAATTGGGGCATCCCTACCACACCGTCATTCCGATCGCGATTCGGCTGGTAAGATCGGCAACTCCAATTTCTCGGTGTGCCGAATGACCGTCAGCTTAGAGTTCACGCCAATTTGTTCGCCGACCAAAACCCTGTGCAGATGGTGCACGCTCCCAATAGGCTGATCGTTGAACGCAACAATCAGGTCCCCTTCGCGTAATCCGGCGCTCGCGGCGGGACTATTTTTCTCGACCGAAACAACGAGGACCCCCGTCTCAAGGCGCAAACCATAAAATCGGATGACCCTCCGGTGAATCGGCACGTTCTGCCCGGCTACCCCGATATAACTGCGCCGGATGCGCCCGTCGCGGATGAGCCATCCAGCAACCAATCTTGCCGTGTTGCTGGCGATCGCGAAACAGATGCCTTGCGCCGGTCGGATCATCGCCGTGTTTACGCCCACGACTTCGCCCGCTGAATTAACCAGCGGTCCACCGGAGTTGCCTGGATTCAACGCAGCATCGGTTTGAATGATATTGTCAATCAAACGACCCGATTGCGCGTGCATCGAGCGACCGAGTGCGCTGATCACGCCAGCAGTGACGCTCGCCTGAAAGCCGAGAGGATTTCCGATCGCGATCACCAGTTGGCCGACGCGCAAATTTTCGGAGTCAGCCAGACGCACATGGGCAAGTTGCGGCGCGTCGATTCGAATCACCGCGAGATCGGTGTCCGGATCGTCGCCCGCCAGTTGCGCCGGATATTCGCGTCCATCGGGCAAATTCACAGTAATAGAATTCGCCGAGTGCACGACGTGACTATTAGTCAGGATGAATCCGTCCGGCGTGATAATGAAACCCGAACCGTTCCCGCTTAGCTCGCGCGTTCCACGCGGGAGGCTCATGCGTTGTTTTACATCGATGTTCACAACGGCGGGGGCGACACGCGCGACTGCACTGACTACGGTGCGCGAATACGCATCGAGCAAGACGGAATCGTCCTGATCTGCTGCCGCCTCGACTTCCTTACTCGTCGGCGATGGAGAATCAGACTCCGTCGCGTTGAAGAGAAAATCCATCGGGACAGCGTTTTCCTTCTTAAGAGATGCAATTGTCATAGTCTAAATTTCGGACGGCCAAACCAGCAGTCAACTACATATGATTCCAGACCATACACTCTTTCTCGAATGTTACTCTCCCCTTGCTCGTCAGCGGTAATTGTTTTACACAGGAGCGTGCGAAAAGCGTCGTCGGCCCCTTCCGTTTTGGATGCGCAGTGCCCTTCCCGGCTCGTGCTCGACCGAATTGCCGACAAATGGACGGCTCTCATCATCCAGATTCTGGCGCACGGAACGATGCGTTATGCTGCGTTACAGCGTGAAATCGGGGACATTTCGCAAAAAATGCTGACCCAGACGCTGCGCAGTCTCGAGCGCGACGGCCTGGTGCAACGCACGGTTCATCCGGTTGTGCCTCCGAAAGTGGAGTACTCTCTCACGAGACTGGGCCGAACGTTGATTGAACCGTTGCATGGGCTTTGTCGCTGGTCGGAAAAACATCTCGCTGAGCTTCAGGCGAATCGCGCGCGGGCAAAGCAGGCCGTAGTGGAGTAATGGAGTATTGGGGCGCCGTGGTAGTGAAATTCGATCAGTCTATTGCTCCACTACTCCATCTCTCTGACAGCTGATCATGCACCAAGCTGAGATCATTGTCCTTTTGTTCGCTTTGGTAGCGGTTCTCGCTGTGCTCGCGTGCAAAGTTGCGCTGCCGTATCCGATCGTACTCGTCATTGGCGGACTTGCCCTGAGTTTCGTGCCGCGATTGCCGGAGGTGAAACTCAATCCCGACACCGTCTTCTACTTCATTCTCCCGGCACTTGTTTATCCGGCGGCGTTGTTCACATCGTGGCGTGATTTTCGGCGCAATCTGCGGACGATACTCCTGCTTGCTATCGGCCTGGTGCTGACGACGATGGTTGCGGTTGCCTGGATTGCACACGCGGTTGTGCCGGGACTTCCCTGGGCGGCTGCTTTTGCACTTGGAGCGATTGTCTCGCCGCCGGACGCGATTGCAGCCACAGCAATCATTCGCCGGCTTGGCGTGCCGCATCGTATTCAGGCAATTCTCGAGGGCGAGAGCTTGGTGAATGATGCCACTGCGCTGGTCGCCCTACAGTTCGCGATTGGGGCGCTCGTTACCGGTACTTTCTCGCCCGGTTATGCGGCCGCCCGCTTTATCTGGGCAGCGGTCGCTGGCATCGGATTCGGGTTGCTTGTCGGCGTGGTAATGCGCTGGGTACAAAGCCATCTCGACGATCCCCCAATCCAGATCACAATTTCTTTGGTCACTCCATTCGTCGCTTATCTACCAGCCGAACGTCTGCATGCCTCGGGCGTCCTGGCTACGGTGGCCGCCGGGATCTTTCTTGGCTGGCACTCGCCGCTGATGATCAGCGCACGAACCCGGCTTCAGGTTTATGCATTTTGGGAAACGGTCATGTTCCTTCTCAATGGTTTCGTTTTTATTGTTATCGGGCTGCAACTTCCAGGAATCCTGCACACCCTGAATCGCGAGTCGCTTACCGGCGCGGTCGTCAGTGCGATCATTATCTGCGCCGCCGTCATTTTAGTCCGTTTTGCGTGGGTGATACCGGCGGCTTATCTGCCCCGTCTGCTCAGCAGCAAACTTCGGATGCGCGATCCGATTCCCTCGTGGCAAAATATTGTCATCGTCAGTTGGGCAGGCATGCGGGGCGTTGTCTCGCTGGCGGCGGCGTTCGCGTTGCCGCTGGCGTTAAGTGATGGCAGCTCATTTCCAGGCCGCGATTACATCTTGTTCTTCGCCTTCTCAGTGATCTTCACCACTCTTATACTTCAGGGTTTGACGTTACCGCTTTTGATTCGGAAACTTGGAATCACACATGACAGGGCGGCAGATGAAGAGGAACGCCGGGCCCGCCTGGAAGCAAACAACGCCGCAATTGAATTGATCGAGGAGCTGCGTGCCAACGGGAAGTTTTCGCCCGACACAGTGGCTCGATTACGCGCGGAATACGACGAACGCGTGGAGCAACTACAACTTTGCGCCGAGAACCCCGACGATTGCCGCGGCGAAATCGCCACGCCGCAATATCAGCGTTTGCAACGCAAAGCGCTCCGCGTTGAAAGGCAGACCATCATCCGTTTGCGAAACGAACGCGTGATTAACGACGACGCGTTGCGACGTATTCAGCGTGACCTCGATCTGGCCGAAACGCGCCTGACAGAAAGTTAAAACTGGTAAGTTTTCATAAGGCAAACGCAAATGGTCACAATCGCGGCTGCCAGTTAAACTCTAGACTTAACACTTAAGACTTCCCGCACTAAAAACCGTATCGTGCCGGCCAATCCCTGGCTGGCCCGCCTAGTCGCGCTGCGCAGGTCTTCAGTTCCTTTTTGAAGAACTGAGCCAGATGCGATCGCACCTTGTTTGTGAGCGGAAGCTTTTCCATCCTGGTCCAACTGTTGTAATCCGCGTTGAGTCGACCGCTCGGCTTGTCTGGATCAGCGCCCAGGAAACGAAGGATCGAGCGCCGCAATTCAGCGGGATTTCTTTGCAGGTCATCAAAGAAATAAACGCGAAACTGCTCTGGATCGACGTAGTGTTTCCATCGCGCGACCACGGCACTCGGATACGAACGCAAGAGCATCCCTCGGCGGAGCAAATTCCGATTGACTTCATCGATGTTGGTCACGTCAAAAGGCTCAATCTGGCGATAGTGCACTTCCATGGACAAATGGGACCACACCCGCTCAACCGGATCGCGGGCCAAAAAGATGACCTTTAAGTTTCGGAAATATCCGACGACTTGCTGAACGACTTTATTATTCAGCGTCGAATAGTTTGGCGAAATATCACCGGAAACGAGCGATGCCTTGGGTTCAAATAGTCGTCCATAATTCTCGAGGTCGATACCCGCTTCAGCGCTAAGGCTCTTGAGCCGATCCAGAAATCGACGATCGCGCTCGTCTCTGCAGCGCGGATGAGCTGCGCGTTGGACCCTGCTCAGTTGATCAAAGTAATGCAGTTCCTTTACAGGAGGCATCCAGAAATCGGGATGGGAATCGAGTTGCTGATAAAGCCAGGTGGTTCCGGCTTTATGGGCTCCGATACACAGAAAATCGGGCCCTGCACCGCGAGTAGGAGACCTTTTTCCTTCCTTAAGCGATCCAATCACACCAGAATAGGAGGTCGAAGTCGTCCATCAGTTGCAGGACAAAGATCAGTAACGAAAAACCGTATCGTGCGGGCCAGTGTTTCGCCGGCCCGCCCAGTTCTGCGGCGCAGGCTTTCAATTCCTGTTCAAAAAACTGAGCTACCCGGGACCGAACTTTATCGGTCAATCGAAGTTTTTCTATCCCGGCTTGGGCGTTATAATCCGCGTTGAGTCGACCGCTCAGCTTGTCTGGATCAGCACCCAGAAAACTGAGAATAGAGCGCCGAAATCCAGCAGGGTTCGTTTTCAAGTCGTCGAAGAAATAGACGCGAAACAAGTCGGGGCGAACGTGGCGCCGCCAGCGCCCGACCATCTTGCTTGGATAGGAACGCAACAAGACTCCTGGGCTGAGCAAATTGCATATCACTTCATCGGGGTTGGTTGCGTCAAAGGCAGCGATGTTTTGGACCCGCACGTCCATCGATAGTTGCGACCAGGCTCTCTCGACCGGATCGCGAGCTAGAAAAATGACTTTCAGATTTGGGAAATATCTAACGACCTTCTCAATGAGTTCGTCATTCAGTGTGGAGTACGCGGGCGTAATGTCACCCGAGAGAAGCCCTGCCTTCGGTGCGAACAGCTGAGAGTAATTCCCAAGATCGATGTAAGACAGCGCACTGAGTTCCACTAGTCTCGCCAGAAACCACTGATCGCGTTCATCCTTGTAACGGGGGGGCCTTGTTCGTTTGACTCTGCTCAGCGTGTCGAAGTAATGCAGCTCCTTTATCGGCGGCATCCAGAAGTCCGGATGAAAGTCGAGTTGGTGATAAAGCCACGAGGTTCCGCCTTTCTGAGCCCCCACGCATAAGAAATCGGGGCAGGCATCGCCCGTTGAATAGTGATTATCTTCACCGTTCCGATCGTCACTTACGCGAGGTTTAAATGGCCAGGCCCAACGCATGGCCGCATTATTTTCCATCTCACAGTCAAAAAGCAAGATCGGAGCATGGGGTAGGCTCCGGCTCGTTTGCTACAAAGCGCGAATTGACCTGCTTGCACTGCTCGCCGGTGAATCGGAAAATTGCCACCAATGAATCACGTCGCTCGTTGCCGCATTTTCCTTCTCTCACCCGCCTACGCCGGCGGTGAACGAGCGCGGATGATTCTGAGCGACCGGGCGGAATTCGAACTCGCGCAAAAATTGCGCAGCAAACGGGGCGCGCCAATCTCGAAGGTGTTCACCTTTCTTAGCGGGCTCTACTTCCGCGGCAAAATCGAATACGCGACTGCGTTCGCGCGGCCCGCGACGGGAATCCCCGGGGTATTTGTGATCACGCCCACTCGTGGGCTTGTTGACGCCAGTACGCGGATCCGTCTCGATGACTTGCGGGAATTCGCAACGGTCGATATTCACGGTGACGAGCGGCGTTATCGAGCGCCGATTGAGCGAGACGCGCGTGTTCTCGCAAAAAAACTGCCATCTCGGAGCGAGATAATCCTTCTCGGAAGCATTGCCACAGGAAAATACGTGAACGTTTTGCTTGCGAGTTTTGGCGACCGGCTCCGATTTCCCGTTGACTTCGTCGGTCGCGGCGACATGAGCCGTGGCGGATTGATGTTACGCTGTGCAGCAGATCGGCAGGAGCTTCCATACATCGCAGTGGCAGGCGCGATCGTTAATGGAAAACGCCCGCCCAAGCTCCCTCCGCGGAGATACCAGTCCTCGTTTCGATAGAGGCTTTTCTCGTTTATTTTATTTTGCGTCGGAGGCCGGTGTTGCCTTATGCTAAATTTACCGGTGTTTCGGCAGCAAAGATTTTCTGGATGATATGGACGTTAGCGGCACGATCGGCGCGATTCTGAGTCAGAAAAGCAAAGGTATCTTTTCCATTCGGTCCGACGCGATGGTTTTTGAAGCGATTGAAATGATGAGCGAAAAAAATGTCGGCGCATTATTGGTGATGGATGGAGAGCGATTGAATGGGATCATTTCCGAGCGCGATTATACCCGCAAAGTTTTTCTCCGTGGCAAACGTTCCCGGGAAACGAAAGTTTCCGAGATCATGTCAACCGATGTGACGGTTACGCATCTGCGTGAACCCGTGGAAAAATGTCTGCGCCTGATGACTGACAAACATATTCGCCATCTGCCCGTGGTCGAAGGTGATCAAGTAGTTGGCGTGATTTCAATCGGGGACCTCGTCAAACACGTCATTTCCTGTCAGCAGGCTGCAATCGCACACTTGGAAAACTACATCCACGGCGGATACGCCGCGGGGTAGTTTCTGTAGGGCGTCTGTGTCAGACGCCGATCCGGTTTTGGCGTTTCACAGAAACGCCCTACAATTTCCAAACGGTTTTCCCGTCGACAATTGTTCGCACCGCGCGGCCTTTTAGTTTCCAGCCATCGAACGGCGAATTGCGTGAGACCGATTGAAATTGATCGACGTTAACAGTCCATTTCAAGGCCGGATCGATTAGCGTGACATCGGCGCGGGAACCGGGCGACAGAGTGCCCGCATCCAGCTTTAACAAGCGCGCCGGCTCGACGGTGTACATCTCGATCAAACGCGTGATGTCGATCTTTGCGTGTTTATGCACGAGCAGGTTGATAAAAAGAGCGAGCTCAGTTTCCAATCCAATGATCCCGAATGGCGCGACGTCGAACTCAACTTCTTTTTCAAAACCCGCGTGCGGCGCGTGATCAGAACACAAGATCGACAAGGTCCCGTCGGCGATGCCCTCCAGCAGCGCATCAACGTCTGTTTGCGAGCGCAGGGGTGGATTCATTTTATAGTTCGTGTCGAAATTTTGGATCGCTTCGTCGGTTAAAACGACGTGGTGCGGACAGACCTCGCCGCTTATTTTTACGCCGCGCTGCCGCGCTTCACGAAGCAATCGCACGCTTCCTGCCGTCGTGAGGTGCTGGCAATGAATCGGATGATCGCAAAGTTCCGCGAGCAAAATGTTGCGCATGACCATCGCTTCTTCGCCTGCAGCGGGCCAGCCGGGTAAGCCAAGTAGCGTGCTCCAGTAGCCCTCGTGTGCAACTCCGGTACCGACCAGATTGTAGTCCTGACAATGATCGAGCACAGGCAGGTCCACCATGCGAGCATACTCAACTGCGCGTCGCATCACTTCGTGATTTTGAATGCAATGACCATCATCCGTGATTGCCACAACGCCCGTCTTCGCGAGGGACCCGATGGGTGCGAGCTCTTCGCCTGCGAGACCTTTTGAAATTGCGCCGGCCGGCAAAACATTGACGCACGCCACTTCCGCCGCGCGATCTTTGATCCATGCAATCGTGCTGGGATTGTCTGCGGTCGGTGAAGTATTCGGCATGCAAACAATAGTGGTGAATCCGCCGGCTGCTGCCGCGCGTGCGCCCGACTCAATCGTTTCCTTATGACTGAATCCGGGCTCGCGCAGATGCACATGCATGTCGATCAAACCGGGCGCAACGATCAAACCTTTCGCGTCAATCTCTTCGATTTCGGATTTCCCATCGCGGCGGGTAAACGCCTCGCGAATTTCGGATTTCGAGCCGATGACTTTCCCATTCGAGATGTAAAGATCGGCAATTTCATCCCGCTTATTTGTGGGATCGATAATCCGACCGTTTCGAATGATTGTGGTGCTCACGTCGCGACCCCTCCGCAGAGATAGAGAACAGCCATGCGCACGGCGAGACCGTTGGTGACCTGAGCGAGAATGACGCTGTGCAATCCGTCGGCGACCTCGCTGTCGATCTCGACTCCGCGGTTGATGGGGCCGGGATGCATGATCAGACAATTGGGCTTCAAAAGCTTTGCGCGCTCTTTGGTCAAACCGAACAAGCGAATGTATTCGCCGATGCCAGGAAAATATTCTCTACGCTGGCGTTCGTGCTGGATGCGCAGCAGGTTCACCACATCGGCTTTTGGCAGCACATCCTCGATTTGGTGCGAAACCTCGACGCCAAGTTTCTCAAACTCGCGCGGCACAAGCGTGCTTGGCCCGACAAGTGTCACGTGCGCACCAAGCTTGAGCAGGCCGAAAATATTTGAGCGAGCAACGCGACTGAACAGAATGTCGCCGACGATCGCCACCCGCAGTCCTGCGATTTTTCCTCTGCGCTCGCGGATGGTGTAAAGATCGAGGAGCGCCTGCGTCGGATGCTCATGTGCGCCGTCGCCGGCATTAATCACGCTGGCTTTAAGCTGATTTGCCAGGAACTGCGGTGCTCCGGCGGAGCTGTGACGCAAAACAAGAATGTCGGCGTGCAACGCTTCCAGATTGAGCGCAGTGTCTTTGAGCGTCTCGCCTTTAGTTAGGCTCGACGTAGTTGCCGAGATATTGATCACGTCCGCGCTCAATCGAAGCGCGGCCAGCTCGAAAGATGTCCGCGTCCGCGTGCTTGGTTCGACGAAGAAGTTCACCAGTGTTTTTCCACGTAGAGCGGGCACCTTCTTGATCTCGCGGGTACCGACTTGTTTAAATGCGTCGGCGGTTTCGAGAACGAAATTGATTTCGTCTGCCGATAATTCGCGCAGGCCTAGCAAATCTTTTCGTGTCCAGCGTGTGGTCATGGTGGAGCGAATGCGTTCATTGCTTTTGCAAACGTACCTCGTCAGGTTGGCCATCGGTTTGTTCAAGGCGTACGCGCACTTTTTCGTTACCCGAGGTCGGCAAATTCTTCCCGACGTAATCCGGGCGAATAGGCAGCTCGCGATGACCGCGGTCGATTAGTACTGCGAGCTGAATCCGAGCAGGCCGTCCAAATGAGTTGATGGCGTCCATGGCAGCGCGCACAGTGCGGCCGGTGTAAAAAACGTCATCGACAACGATGACGGTGCGTTCCTCCAGGGGTAGCGGAAGTTTCGATTCGCGCACGATTGGCAATTCAGAGCGCGTTCCCACGTCATCGCGATGCATCGCCACGTCGATGACGCCGGTCTCAACGTTGATCTTCCGGATCTGGTGAATGAAAGCAGCGATGCGCTGGGCGATTTCCACTCCGCGCGACGGAATTCCCGCCAGCACGACGTGAGTCAGTTGCGGGTTTCGCTCAATAATTTCGTGCGCAATTCGTTGAAGCGCTCGACGAATTGCCTCCGCGTCCATCGTTGGGACCGCGGCATCAGATGTCCTTTGTTTTGCTTGTTTCATGCGTTTCCTTTGCGACCTCGCGGGATCGCATTAAAGGAACAAAAAAATTAGGAGGCGGACTTTTCGGTGCGCGCCTCCTTTCTTCGTCGCTCCCGCCAGTTGGAGCGATGTTTCACGATCCAATCCAGCAAGGCCTTTTCAAAGCCGATGTCTTTTCCGGCTTTCTCGCTTTCGATCCACTTATGCCTCAGGATCTCGGCACGCTCCGCCAGAAACTCCTTGTACAGCACCGAATTCTTAACGAATTGAGAGTGAGCCTCCTCTGAAGATGGCATCTCTGGGTTCTCTTTCATGGAATTGGGCACGAGTCAACAAAATCGAAGCAGTTAAATTCGACGCGCCAACCGCCCTATTTATTTAACTCCCGGTTCCAATCACGGTTGCGGACGCCCTCACTACGGCAGTGTCTTACGAAGATTTCCGGCAATTTTTTTGAACTCGGCTGCCACGGGGGACTCTCGATTTTCTCCCACAATTGGAATCCCTCGATCCCCCGATTCGCGCGTGGGGATATCGATCGGAATTTGTCCAAGCAATGGGACGCTGAGTCGTTTCGCCTCGCGTTCGCCGCCGCCACTGCCAAAAATATGATAGCGTTTGCCGTCGGACGGAGAGGTGAAATAACTCATGTTCTCGATGATCCCGAGCACAGGCACATTGACCTTCTCGAACATGGTAGCGGCTTTGCGAGCATCGATGAGCGCAACTTCCTGAGGCGTGGTTACGACGATCGCGCCCGAAAGCGCGACGGTCTGGACAATCGTGAGCTGAATGTCACCAGTGCCAGGAGGTAGATCCAGCACCAGATAATCCAGTTCGCCCCATTCCACCTGCCGCAGAAATTGCTGGGTATAACGCGTGACCATTGGCCCGCGCAAAATCGCCGGCGAAGTGTCGTCGAGCAGAAATCCCATCGACATGAGCCGCAATCCGTATTGCTCGATCGGGACGATTTTGTTTTCTTCCGTCGCCATTGGCCTCTCGCGCGTCCCAAACATCAATGAAATGCTCGGGCCGTAGATATCGCAATCGCATAAGCCTACACGCGCGCCGGTTTGCTCCAGTGCAACCGCGAGGTTTGCCGCGACAGTCGATTTGCCGACGCCGCCTTTGCCGCTTGCCACTGCAATGACGTGCCTGATTCCCGGGATTCGCGTCGCGCCCATACCGGTCCCCGCGCCTGCGGGCGGCGCATGAATATCAATCAGAACCTTTGCGCTCTTGACACCGTCGATACCTCGCAGCGCTTTTTCGGCGTCGTTTTTAATTGCCGCTGGAACATTCGGATCGTTCGTCGCCAGGGCGATCCGTACTTTGACTTCGCTATTCTCGATCTGGACCGATTTCACAAGGCCGAATGAAACAATATCGCGAGTGAAGCCGGGATATTTCACCGACTTCAAAGCGTTCTTCACCTGTTCCTCAGAAATCGACATGTCAGAAACTTACGCACACGGCACGGGAGGTAAACCTCGCCATCGGGTGGATCGTCTTGTCCTCAAGATGATGGCAATTGGTCAAGGCCAGTTTTCCCACCGCGTTGCGCATGCGGCAAAATCCGGACGGGAGGGCCGCGGTAGCCAATGCGTTGAAGACCACGCGTTCCACCTACGAGTTATGGGTTCTGATAATCCATTTTGTAGCGAATCTGATACTCGTTTCCGCCAGAGGGGCGGGAAGGTTGCTGGCCCGCTTTCGCTACAAAGTCCGGGTTTTGCCAGTCAGACCAGGCGCGGTATTTCTCCCTCATTGGATTGGCCGGCAGCTTGAGCCTGAAAATTTTGTCCTCCTGACCTGCAAATTTCAACACGAAGAGACGCTGCGAGGTCCGGAAATATACTTCGACGTAACCCGCTCGCACGCCTGGGTCTTGAGGCGCATCGGTGTGCCAGTAGCCTGGCATTGCGTTGCGGTCTGTATCGAGCTTAGGCTGAACGTCAGCCAGACTTTGGACGGACTGGCCGGCCGGTGGTTTTACTTCAAATTCCAGTAGCGGCGTCGGACCATTGATGTTCAAAACATGCGGTTGACCAGCATACCAAATTCCAAATCCGGACACCGCAATGATACCAAGAGATACACAAACGGTTATCAACCCGGCAAAAAGCCAAAGTCCTCTTGTGCCGCGCCAATAAAGCGTGAGAAGAATGAGGCCTGGCGCGACGACGCACGTCACAATGAGCGCGATCGCCGCGGCAAAATAACCGGCCTCCCCTTCAAACGTGGAGACGTGAAACGCAGCTGCGAGCGCCGCGCCCAAAGCGAAGCCGAGAAACAGTCCGCCCCCGATGCCGATAATCCCCGCGAGAATTCCGAAGAGAATTGCGCTAACGGAAAGTTTTCTTGTCGCGGGTTGCACGGAAATGATCAGGGCGAATGTGGACCAGTGCTCTGGAGAAGGTCGATCCGTTGATGCGTTTTTGTGACCTCTAAGATGAGACCCGAATAGTTCCATCGACCAAGCGACTTGTTTGCTGCCACGTAAATCGTCCCTTTTCCATTTGGGCCGGAAATGGGAATCGACAGGTTCGCTTCTCCGGATGCGCCGTTCACGTTTGTGTTTCCAGAGACGAGAAATCCCTCTTTGATCGGCGAGCCGAGGGCCTCGATTACAGAAGGGTGCGCCCGGGCCCGCGCCAAAGCGCCTTTGTAAACGTCAGTGGATTTCATCGCGCTGAACACCATCAACGCGATCGAGACAACAAAAGAGACGAACAATACCAACATGCCGAAGCAGCCAACTGGCACGAACCAATTCCAGTTTCGCTTCCACCAGTTGGGTCGTGGCGTTAGAGCAACCGCCGGATTTTGCTCCATGAGCCTTTCTACTTCAGCCGCGAAGCTCTGTGCAATCATTCCTTGTAACTAGTGCTTCGCTCCACGCTTGACGGGCCTGCTCACTGCCAGGCAGGGATCGCAAAAAACTTGCTACTCGCCTGGCATCAGAAGTAGTGGTCAGCCGTCAAAGACAGACTAGTAACTGACACGGTATTTTCAGCGCAGCGTTCAGACGCGGTCTTTTAACTGCGTTTTGCCGGCCGTACGCGCGCAATGAACGCAGCAATAGATTTGCCCATCGGTTTCCACACCGTGCCCCACGATCCGGCAGTTGCAGTGCGGGCAGACCGGCGCTAGCGCGTGGATCGCGCATTCGAAGCTATCGAATGTGTGATGCTTTCCGGCTACGACCACTTCAAACGCCTTGTCATATTCATTCTCGCAAACTTCGCATGTAGCCATACAGAATCATTTCGCGCCTCGGCACCTTTGCGGCGGTGTCCACGTGCTTTTCGAGAGAGTAGAGATCACACGGGAAAGTGATACTTTCCCTCGGAGGCGGTTATGGAAATACCAAAGCAACTGATCGATTGTTTGGACGGAAACAAAGTGTCTTATGAGGTTCTGCATCATCCCGAGGCCGTAACTGCGCAACGAATCGCCCAGGCCGAGCACGTGAAAGGCCGGCATCATGCCAAAGTGGTCATGGTGAAATCGGGCGACCAGCATCTCATGATGGTGCTGCCTGCGGATCACCAAATCGATCTGGAGAAGGTTGGGAACGCGATCGGCAACACCGTATCGCTGGATCAGGAACAGGAATTCACGTCGCTCTTCCCCGATTGCGCGATTGGAGCGATGCCGCCCTTTGGCAATCTTTATGGTTTGCCAACGTATGTGGACAAGAGTCTGGCGGAGCAAGATTACGTCGTGTTCGAAGCAGGAACGCACACCGACACGATCAAAATGGGCTACCGCGATTACGAGAAAATCGTGAAACCAGAAGTGAAGGATTTGGCGATCAAGCTTCAGCCGATGAAAGGAGCATAACCTTACGCACCGTCGAGCAGCGCACCGTGAAAGACAGACAAAAGTGGAGGGCGGAGCTCCGCGACGCCTAACCAGCGATCCGAGACCTCCAACCGGTGCTTGGGCTCGCGGAGCTCGCCCCTCCACCTGCGTTGCTGCGCTGGTCCTTTGGCTTGCTTGCACGTCCGCAGTTCTCGCAGCGGAAAAGATTTCTCTTATTAATATCGACGGAGCCATTGGGCCGGCGACGGCGAGCTATATTTCGCGCAGCATCGACGAAGCCCGAGCGCAGAATGCTCAGTGTCTTATTATTCAACTTAATACGCCCGGTGGCTTGCTCGACTCGACCCAGAAGATCGTGCAAAGCTTTCTCGGCTCACCGGTGCCGGTCGTCGTTTATGTCGCTCCGACCGGCGCGACAGCAACCAGCGCGGGTTGTTTCATCACCATTGCGGCGAGCGTCGCGGCAATGGCTCCAGCCACGACAATCGGCGCCGCGCATCCGGTCTCGATAGGCGGTTTTCCCAGTGGCGGAGAAGAAAAGACCGACGAAACGATGAAACAGAAGTTGGAGAATTTTTCGGTGAGCTACATCGAGACAATCGCTGGCAAGCGCCAGCGTAACGTCGAATGGGCCAAGTCGGCGGTAAAGGAAAGTGCATCAATCACTGCTGAAAAGGCGCTGCAATTAAAAGTCATCGACCTGATTGCGTCCGATATTTCCGACCTGTTACAAAAATTGAACGGCCGGGTCGTGGATGGCAAGACGCTTAAAACCGCAGGTGCCGAGGTTTCGGAGATCAAGATGTCGGCGTCGGAACACGTCTTTCAAAAACTCTGGCGACCAGAAGTGATGTTCATTCTCATGCTCATCGCGATCTATGGAATTATTGGCGAACTGACCACGCCGGGAGCGATTCTTCCCGGAGTCGTTGGAGCGATTGCGCTGGTTGTCGCGCTTTATCTCGCAGCCGTCTTGCCAGTCAACGTCACCGGACTCGTCCTGATCGCGCTCGCGTTGATGCTCTTTATTTTTGACGTTTATGCGACGACGCACGGGGTCTTAACGATCGGCGGTATCGTTGCGTTTCTTATCGGCTCGCTCATGCTCTTCAATCGTGGCGACCCGCTCTTTCGTTTATCGTTAAACTACATTATTCCGGCCACATTGGTCACCGCAGCGTTCTTTGTTTTCATCATCGGCAAAGGGCTGCGCGCGCAACTCTTGCCGGTGAAAGTGGGAGCGCAAACGTTGATTGGAAAAACGGTGACCGCATTGACTTCCATCGACTCCCGCGGCGGCAGGATTTTCGTCGAAGGCGAATACTGGAACGCGGTCAGCGACACGCCCATTGAAAAAGGCGACGTCGCAGAAATTGCAGCGGTGCAAGGATTGACTCTAAAAATAAAAACCAAAGGAAAATAAAGCCATGTCATTAATCGAAACACTTCCGAAGTTACTTGGTTGGGCCATACCGCTCATCATCCTAGCCGTGATCATCCTGCCGCAGGCGATCCGCATCCTGCGCGAATACGAACGAGGAGTGATCTTCCGTCTGGGAAAATTACTCGGCGCGAAGGGGCCGGGACTGATTTTCCTCATTCCGATCGTTGATCGGATGGTGCGAATGGACTTGCGCGTCGTGACCATCAGCGTCGAGAAGCAGGAGGTGATGACGCGTGACAACGTGCCGGTGACGGTCGATGCGGTTGTTTATTTCCGCGTGATCGATCCACAAGCGGCAGTCGTGAAAGTGGAGAACTTTCTCAAAGCCACCTCGCTGATGTCGCAGACGACACTGCGCAGCGTGCTCGGCCAGGCCCCCTTGGATGACCTGCTTTCGCAGCGCGAGTCGATCAACCTGAAGTTGCAGGAGATCATCGACCGGCAAACCGAACCGTGGGGCGTCAAAGTCACGGCGGTCGAGGTCAAGGACGTTGCGCTGCCCGACACCATGAAGCGAGCGATGGCCAAGCAGGCCGAAGCCGAACGCGAACGCCGTGCGAAGATCGTCAACGCCGAGGGGGAGTTTCAGGCCGCGGAGAAAATGGTGCAGGCCGCCGCGATGATGAGCAAGGAGCCGATTGCGCTGCAACTGCGCTTCCTGCAAACCATGCGCGAAATTTCCAGTGAGCACAACACGACCACATTTCTCCCGGTCCCGATCGATTTGTTCGCGCCATTTAAGAAGACCGAACCTCCCAAAGGGTAGGTCGGCGCGCTGCGCCGACCGGACGCCGCAGCGCGGCGTCCCTACCAACATTGAAGTAAGCTAGGGGTATGAGAGATCGACTCTCCGGAAAAGATCGACAACTGTGAACGATCGAGTGGAGGTCCACGAGCGGCTGATTTCGTTCCTTGAATCGCCTGCCTCATATCCGCACGGGCCGCCGGAAGTCCTCGCGATTCAAACGCACATCTCCTGGGTGTTTATTGCGCCACCGTTCGTATTCAAGGTGAAAAAGGCGGTGAATCTCGGGTTTCTCGATTTCAGCACGCTGGAAAAGCGCCATCATTTTTGCCAGCGCGAAGTTGAGCTGAATCGTAGACTTTGCCCGGAAGTGTATTTGGGAGTGGTCCCAATCTACCGGAGCGGTTCCGATTTTTCATTCAAAACTGGGGATGAAGTTGCCGAGTACAGCGTAAAGATGAAACAACTGCCGCGCGGCTGGTTCTTAAGTGAACTGCTCGCGAAGGGCTTGGTCGGGGAAAAGGAAATCAATCGCGTGATCTCGTGCCTGCATCGGTTTTATGAGTCAGAGAAGCCCAACGGTGAAATTGAGGAATGGGGAATGCCCGGAAAGCTGAAGATCAGCACGGACGAAAACTTTTCGCAGGTGGAATCTTTTGTGGGAAAGACGATCACGCCGGCTGCCTTCGAGGTAATTCGCCACTTCACAAACCGTTTCTACGCCGTGAATGAAGATCTGTTTCGCGAACGGACTCGGCAGCGTCGGATTCGCGATTGCCATGGAGATTTGCATCTCGATCATATCCATCTCACTCCGGAATCGACAACCATCTTCGATTGCATCGAGTTCAACGACCGATTCCGGTTTATCGACATCGCGAATGATCTCGCGTTCTTGGCGATGGATTTCGATTTCGAACGGCGAAGTGATTTGGGAAATCTGCTTCTACAAACTGCGGCACACGAATTTCGAGACCCCGAAATGCTAGACGTTTCAGATTTCTACAAGTGCTACCGGGCCTTTGTGCGCGGAAAAGTCGAAAGCCTTCAAGCGATTGAAACCGAAACAGTGAATCCTGAAGAGCACATCAAACAAGCCGTGCGCTATTTTCGCCTCGCACTGCGATATGCGGTAAGCGATTCCGAACCGTTGGTCCTTGTTGTCATGGGCCGCGTTGGCGTTGGCAAAACGACTGTAGCCAGGCAATTGGGAGTTGAATTGGACTGGCCTGTATTTTCCTCCGACCAGATTCGCAAAACGTTGGCTGGAATCCCATTGACCGAGCGCACCGCAACAGAACGGCGCGGCGAGGTTTACTCGGAGCAAATGACCGAACAAACTTACAAGCAGCTTGTAGAACGCGGACTTGCCGCAGTCGAAATCCACGGTGGAGTCGTCCTGGATGCTACATTTTCAAGCCGAGCGCACCGTGAATTTCTGTGCAAAGAATGCGAAAATGCTCGCGTTGGTCTTCAGTTCGTCGAGCTCAATGTCGATCTTCGCGAAATGGAATGCAGACTGAGTGCGCGAAACGAGAGCAGCGGCGAGATTTCCGACGCTCGCCTTGAAGACCTTGAAAAATTGAATGCTGGTTACGAACCACCGTCGGAACTAGCGTCGGATCTGATTAAGATCTCAGCCAACAATGACGTTTTTGGTACTGTCAAGGCGGCGCTATTGCAATTGACTGAGAAGTCCGCCAGTTCGCCGCAGCGAATCCGTCCTGTGTCGGATCGGACGGGTTCGTCCCGTGGCGAACAGCTTCGCTAATTCACCGGGGCCACGATCTTGGCGATCTGCTGGCGAAAAAGCTTGGCGCCTCCGGAAGCCGGGTGCCGCACATGATGCGCGGAAACGCCCAGGTTCTCAAGCTGCGCGGCGGCGATGCGACCGAGCGCCACAACTTCGCCGCATGGAAATAAATCGAGAAAAGCTTTAAGCACCGGGATTGCGCCAGCTTGTTCTGAACTGGTCGGTGTCCTGTTACTTAACATGCCGCGACGCGGATCAAACGAGTGCCATGGGAACGCGTTCCAGAAAACGAATTCTTCTGGTGGCAACTCGGATCGCAACAACGCGCTCCAGACGATCGTGGCGGTCGGCTCGGAAAATCCATCCGGACATTTTCGGAGTTTGCTTGTGCGCCGCGGAATCATGCCCCGGAGAATGTGTCGCGGTTCGATGCAATCGATCTTCGTTCGTCCAAGCAAAATGCGTTCGGATGTCATCGGTATTCCGGTGAAATGACCGCCGCGATAGCCAAGCGCTTCGCCGAAGACTGCGAACCGTACCTTTCCTAACCGGGCACTCAGATAAGAGCGTAGATGTTTCCGACGGATACTTGGCCCATTCCAGTCAATGTCGTTTTCCTTATCGACCTGCCACCACGGATTGAAGACAGCGCCGGATGGCGACTTTTTCAAATGCCGCAGAAAGTTTTCGACTGATTCTGCGGGCATAATCGTAGCTTACAGTAGAAATGAACTCCCGGCCCAGGTCGTTGCGTGTGTTTCTCTGCGGCGATGTGATGACCGGTCGCGGCATCGATCAAGTGCTGTCGCATTCGGTAGATTCGATTTTGTACGAACCGTACGTGCGCGATGCGCATGAATACGTCGAGCTTGCTGAAAAGGCGCACGGCCCGATCCCGCGACCTGTAAACTTCGATTATACCTGGGGCGAGGCGCTGCAAGAACTGGAACGCGCTTCCGTCGATCTCAGAATCATAAACCTGGAAACTGCCGTCACGTCGGAGGAAACGCCGTGGCCCGATAAGGAAATTCATTATCGCATGCATCCACTGAACATTGATTGCCTCTCCGCCGTTCGAATCAGCGCTTGCGCTCTCGCGAACAATCACGTCTTGGACTGGGGATATTCGGGGTTGTCCGAGACACTGCGGAATTTGGATAAAGCGCGGATCGCGCACGCGGGCGCAGGAAATAACGCGGAAGAAGCAGCAGCCCCTGCCGTTCTCAACATAACGGATAAAGCGCGCCTACTTCTCTTCTCATTTGGATCACCAACGAGCGGCATTCCGCGTGAGTGGAGTGCCACGCCTTCTCGCGCGGGAGTGAATCTGCTGGAGGAAATTTCAGAAGCCTCGGCCGCGCGAGTTGCGGATCAGATGCGGCACTATCAACAGCCGGGCGATCTTCTCGTCGCGTCGATCCACTGGGGAAGCAATTGGGGTTATGACATCCCACCAAAACAAATCGCGTTCGCTTATCGTTTGATCGAAGAAGGCGTCACGATTGTGCATGGCCATTCCTCGCACCACGTGAAAGCAATCGAAGTCTTCAAAGGCTGCCTCATTCTTTACGGCTGCGGCGATTTTCTCACCGATTACGAAGGGATCGGCGGTTACGAAGAATTCCGGAGCGATCTGGCGCTGATGTACATTATCGAACTCGATTCGAGCAGGGGCGAACTGATCACAGCGCGGCTAGTTCCGATGCAAATGCGACGCTTCCGACTCCAATGTGCATCAGCCGCCGATTCGCTTTGGCTTTGCGATCTTTTGAACGGGCTTGGCAAGCCATTCGGCACGAGTGTGCGACTGGAGGAAGATAGCATGATGCTTGAATGGCAGTAAGCGCGCGGCGCTTTCGATGATTTCGATCCGGCAGACGAGACGCCCGCCTGCTCCACAGACAAGATGTCTGTGCTACGAATCAGCGCCAGCTGGGAGGCACGCGACGAGTTTTCGTAGGAAGCATTCGACCTCAGACGGATTTTTGAGTGAATAACTCGCTCCGGTGGCCCGCGGTTGCTCGCTCAAAAGGATGCCTGCACCGCGTTGGCGAATCGCGCCAAAAGCATCTTCATCGGTACGATCATCGCCGATATAAATTGGAAAGACCTCCTTTCGATCCAGGCCTAACGACTCTAATAACCAGATCAACGCTCGACCTTTGTTCCAATCGATGTCGGGTTGAAGCTCGTAAACCTTCTTATTCTCGATCTTGCGCAACTCGCGGTGGCGCGCGGCGACTTCGTTCACGATTCGCTCGACTCTCTCGACGTGGTTCTCGTCCACATTTCGGTAATGCGCGGCCACGGAAAAGCGTTTCCTGTCCACTAGCTCGCCAGGAATGCCTGCGAGCTTTTGGCGAAGCTCTTTTTCCGCAGCATCAAGAATCGGTAGACATTCCGTCGCGACCTGTTTGCGGAGCCCGAGTGGCCCGGCGATATCAAATCCATGACAGCCGGCGTAAGCGATGGCGTCGATATTCACACGCTGACGAACGTCATCCAGGTCGCGACCGCTAAGGATGGCGACTGGCACCCTCGCGGCCAACGCCCGCACTGCCTCTCGCATCGAATCGGAGAGCAACGCCTTCTCCGGTCGGTTGACGATCGGCGTCAGCGTCCCGTCATAGTCGAGAAAAACAGCAAGCTGCCGTCCACGAATCGCGATCTCGTGAACATGCTCAAGCGCAGAAGGCAGCTTCCGTGTCATATTCGTAAGGCGAAACACCCGTCATCTTTGGTTAAAAATTGTAGGGCAGGCCCTCCGCCTGCCAAAGAAAGATTCGGCCATCCCGACACATTCGAGATGGCTAACTATTTCTCATCGCAACCCAATAGTCGGCGCGCTATTCATTTGTAGAAGCTACAACAAAAGAGTTAAAAGAGTTACAACGTTACAAAAGTTAAAGCGCCCTACCGCTCATCTCCGTTGTAACGATGTAACCTTATTAACTCTATCAAAATGAGTCGCCTCATCGTCGTTTCCAACCGGCTGCCATTTGCTCTTGACGTGACGAGTGAGGACTTGTGGACGGTTACGCCTGCCGCGGGCGGTCTTGTGTCGGCCATCGAGCCAGTTCTGCGTGAGCGCGGTGGAACATGGATCGGGTGGCCCGGAATCGCGGGTAAGGTTCCAAAGACGGCGCTCGAGGAAGCTACGCGCGGTGTCGGTTACGCCGTCGTCCCAGTGAGCTTAAGCAAGGCAGAACGCGACGAGTTTTATTACGGCTATTCCAATGAGGTCATCTGGCCGCTCTTTCACGACCTGCAAAACTTCTGCCACTTTGAGCCAGCCTTCTGGGAGACCTACAAAACAGTGAACGAGCGTTACGCCGAGGCGATTGCGCGACACTGCCAGCCTGGCGACTTCATCTGGGTGCACGATTACCATTTAATGTATGTCGCTCAAGCGCTGCGCGCGCGCCGCGTGCATGCGGCATTGACATTCTTCCTGCACATCCCGTTTCCGCCATTCGACATTTTTGCCAAGCTTCCACAACAGCAGCGATTGTTGCGCGCCCTGCTCGAATTTGATCTGCTCGGTTTCCAAACACGGCGCGACCTCCGCAACTTCCTGCAATGCGTGCGCCGCGTGTTGTCCGAGGCAGAGGTGCTCCCCAGCGCCGGGATCCAACGTATTCGCTATAGAGGACGCGAGATCCGCGCCAGCAGATTTCCGATCGGTATCGACTTCGAGTCGTTTGAAAAAGGCGCGGCGTCCGAAGAAGTCACGCAGCGGGCTCAGATGCTGCGTGCAGCTTTTCCAGGCTGCCAGCTCATGCTAGGTGCAGATCGCCTCGACTATAGCAAGGGAATCCCCGAGCGCCTGCGCGCGTTCCGCGACGCGCTGGAGCGTCACAGTGAGCTGCGAGGTCGCGTGGTCCTCATCCAGAACGTGGTGCCGAGTCGAGTAGAGATTCCCAGATATCACGAATTCAAAGACCGCATTGATCGCTTAGTCGGTGACATCAACGGTCGCTTCTCGACCGACACCTGGTTGCCGGTGCATTATCGTTTTCGCAGCCTTAGTCGCGACGATTTGCTGGCCCATTACCGGGCGTGCGAAATCGCGCTGGTCACGCCGCTTAAGGATGGAATGAACCTGGTGGCCAAGGAATATTGCGCATGCCGCGTGGATAAAAACGACGGCGTGCTGATCCTCAGCCAATTCGCAGGCGCAGCCGAGCAGCTCAAGCCCGGCGCGGTGCTGGTAAATCCCTACGACGTGGAGCAGGTAGCCGACACCATTTTGAAAGTATGCCGCATGAGCGACGCCGAGCGCACCACGCGCATGAAGCGCATGAGACGTGTGGTGCGCGACGAGAATGTCTTTTGGTGGGTGGATTCGTTTCTCAAGGCTGGATCGCAACTTGCAATCCGATCTGCGCGAATCGCCAGCCAGCGGCACGCCAGGATCACGCGATAGGCTGCGGGAATTGAGTTTGTTCAGGCCCACGCCCAAATGCGGGGCCAACTCGATACAAAGAAATCTTTCGTGGAAAACGATGTTTTATTGAAGCGCAAATCACATCCATAAAATCGGGAAACGAACAGCCTCCCACTACCGGCTACAGGTAAAACGCATTCACATGGCCATCATCAATGACATGCGAAAGATTTCCGACACGGTCTGGGAGTTACCGACGAATTACAAAGACGGCATGCGCGTGCCGGCGCGCATCATCGCGACCGAAAAGCTCGTGCGCGAAATGGACAAAGCCGTTTACCAGCAGATCAGCAACGTCGCCACGCTGCCAGGCATCACCCGCTACGCGCTCTGCATGCCCGACGGCCACAGCGGCTATGGGTTTCCTATTGGTGGCGTCGCAGCGATGGACGTGCATGAGGGCGGCGTGATCTCGCCCGGTGGCATTGGATTCGACATCAACTGCGGCATGCGCCTCGTCATCACCAACCTCACGGTCGACGACGTGCAACCGCGTTTGAAAGAAATCGTCGATCTTCTCTTCCAGCGCGTGCCGGCCGGCGTCGGCAGCCACGGTTTTTTGAAAATCTCGCGTGACGAGTTTCGCGAAATCGTCGAACAAGGCGCGCGCTGGTGCGTTGAACACGATTACGGCTCGGACGAAGACCTCGAAGTCACGGAGGAGAACGGCTGCATCTCCGGCGCAGACGCGGCCAAAATCAGCGACCGCGCGATTGATCGAGGTCATAACCAGGTCGGCACGCTTGGCTCGGGCAATCACTATCTCGAAGTGCAGATCGCGCGCCCCGAGGATGTGCGCGACAAAGAGCTCGCTGCGAAGTTCGGGATCACTATCCCGAACCAGATCGTCATCATGTTCCACTGCGGCAGCCGCGGTTTCGGGCACCAGGTTGCGACCGATTATCTTCAGGTTTTCTTGAAAGTGATGGAGAGCAAATACGGCATCAAGGTCCTTGATCGCGAACTGGCGTGCGCGCCGTTTGAATCGCCAGAGGGTCGCGATTATTTCGCCGCGATGAAGTGCGGGCTCAACATGTCGTTCGCAAACCGGCAGGTGATCCTTCACCGCATCCGCGAAGTTTTTTCCGAAGTTTTCGGGCGCAGCGCCGAAGATCTCGGGATGCGGATGATCTACGACGTCGCGCACAACACCGCGAAGCTAGAAAAGCACGATATCGATGGAAAAGAGAGAAAACTCCTCGTGCATCGCAAAGGCGCAACGCGCGCGTTTGGCCCCGGGCATGAGGAAGTGGCCCCTCGCTACCGAGACATTGGCCAGCCGGTGATCATCGGCGGCAGCATGGAAACTGGCTCGTATCTTCTCGTCGGAACATCATCGGGTGCGGAAACATTTTTTAGCACCGCGCACGGCAGCGGCCGCACGATGAGCCGCACCAAAGCGCGCAAACAATGGCACGGCAAACAGCTCCAGCGCGACCTAGAAGCGCGCGGCATTTACATCCGTAGTAATTCCTGGGCTGGTCTCGCCGAGGAAGCCGGCGCTGCTTACAAAGACATCGACGAAGTGATCGAAGCGACGGAGCTGGCCGGCATCAGCAAGCCAGTAGCGCGATTCACGCCGATCGGGAATGTGAAAGGATGAACAGAAATGCACATTCGCACGCCGATTACCTTGATCACCGGACCGCTTGGCAGCGGCAAGACCACGCTGCTGCGCCACATTCTCGCAACAAAGGCGGCAAAGATCGCGATCGTGATGAACGAATTCGGCGAGATCGCAATCGACACGAAAGTGATCGACGGGAAAAACGTGCGCATCGCCGAGCTCGGCGGCGGCTGTGTTTGCTGCTCGTTGCTCGGTGAGTTCGAAGCCGCGGTGAAAGAGATCATCGAGAAAATCGATCCCGACATCATCGTCGTCGAGACCACAGGCGTGGCTGAGCCAGAGGCGCTCGCGTTCAACATCCAGGAAGCGCTCCCACAATGCCGCACCGATGGCATCGTGTCGGTGGCGGATGCTGACGGGCTAGTTCGCTTTCCCGAGATTGGCCATACCACGGGCCTCCAATTCGAGAGCGCAGACATTTTGCTTTTGAACAAAATCGATCTTGTAGACCGGCACCAGATCGAACCGTTGGAAACGAAACTGCGCGAAATTAATCCGACCGCAGCGATCGTTCGCACCGAGCGGTGCCAGATCGACCCCGAGCTATTGTTCGGCATCGGCCGGGAGAGAAAGGTGGCGCCGCCTGAGTACAAACATCAGCCCGAATTCGAGTCGTTCACATTCAGCTCCGACAAAACTTTTTCTCACGATTCCTTTGAACGCTTTGCAGACGGTCTGCCCGCAAGTGTGCATCGGGCGAAAGGCTTCGTGCTTTTTCCTGATGGTGCGCAGCTTTTCAATTTTGTGGCCGGCCGCTGGGACTTGGAGCCGTTCGAGACGGATCGTACGGACTTGGTCTTCATCGGCAAAGAAATCGCGGCTCAAAAACCAGCGATCCTCCGTGCGCTCGATGCGTGCGCGCACCCAGACAACAAATGACGAAGGAAGCCGAAGCCAGAATGACGAAAGGATTTACGCGCCCGCTTCGAGTTTCGACATTCGTCATGAGTCATTCTCCTAATGCCTTTTCACTACCTCGAAGAAATCGGGACCGCCGACATCGCGTTTGAAGCCACAGGGCGTGATCTGCCGGAATTGTTCACTGCTGCGGCCGACGCGACAATGAACGTGATGATCGACAATCTCGAAGCGATCGAGCCGCGCGAAACGCGGCGCCTAGAGCTGAAGAACGACGCGATCGACATGCTCCTTTTCGATTTTTTGCAGGAGCTCATTTACTTCAAAGACGCCGACCGTCTTTTGCTGCGGATTCGCGAAGTGCAGATCGACGAAAAAGACGACGCCTATTCTTTAAATGCGACAGCCGCGGGCGAGTCGTTGGATCCAGCGCGTCACCGGCAGCGCGCAGACGTCAAAGCTGTTACGCTCCACGATTTCCGCGTCGAGAAAAGCGACGACGGATGGAAGGCCAATGTGCTTCTGGATATTTGATCTGGAAAGTTTCCGGGGTGACGACGGAATTGTAGCGGTGCGGGCGTCGCGCTCATCCGCAGCCGACACAGCTGGCACTACAGTCCTTCCCTATTTCGGTTCCAGCGCGACGTAGCTACTGCGCCCCTGGCTATAGACGCGCATCAGAATTTTTTCGTTTGGTTTCAGCTTCTTGCTTAGGGCGACGAGGTCTTTCGCATTCTTAACAGGCTGCTTATTGACTTCCTGGATCACGTCGCCTTCGCGCAGGCCGGATTGCGCGGCGGGCGATGCAGAGTCGAGCTCGACGATGACGGCGCCCTGAATCTCCTTCGGTAAATTCAAGGCGGTGCGCACGTCGTCGGTAACATCCGCGACAACGACAGCGCCGAAGACCGTAGATTTTTCGGGCTGCGCGCTTTCCTCAGAAGAGGCTTCGGTCGCGGGCTGGATCGCAGCAGCCGGCATCTCGACAAGATCGACATCGAGTGTTTTCTTCTGGCCACCGCGATTGACCTCGATTTGCACCTTCGTCCCGGGCGACATCGAACCGATCATCAGACGCAGCTCGTGCGCATCGCCGATTTTCTTTCCGTTAACCGATGTGATCACGTCACCGGTTTTAATCCCAGCTTTCTCCGCGGGACTTTTCGGACTGACTTCACCGACGAGCGCGCCGCTCACTTGCGCCTTAAGCTTCATCGCGTCGGCCAGCTCGGGCGTAAGCGTCTGCACTGAGGTGCCGATGTAACCGCGGATAACGCGGCCTTTTTCGCGCAGGCTCCGCATGACATCGCGAGCGAGATTCGCCGGAATAGCGAAGCCGACGCCCTGGTTTCCACCGCTGCGGGTCAAAATCGCGCTGTTGATTCCGAGGAGGCGGCCCTCGGTATCAACAAGCGCTCCGCCGGAGTTGCCCATGTTAATGGCCGCATCGGTCTGGATAAAATTTTCGTAGTCGACAATGCCCATGCCGCCGCGGCCGACGGCGCTGATGATCCCCATGGTGACCGTTTGCCGCAGGCCGAACGGGTTACCGAGGGCCAGTACAACGTCGCCGGCACGCGCTTTGTCACTGTCGGCAAACGTAATCGCCGGCAGATTTTTCTCCTCGATTTTTAATAGCGCGACATCGGTGCCGGGATCAGCGCCGACTTTCTTTGCCTTGTATTTGCGGAGCTCAGCGCCAAGCCCGACCATGATTTCGTTGGCTTTCGCAACGACGTGGTTGGCGGTGAGAATATATCCATCGGCGCTGACGATGACGCCCGAGCCGAGGCCTTCGAGCGTCTGGTTGCCTTGCGTATGCGGAAGTTGGCCACCGAAAAATTCGCGTAACGTTTCGTCCGAAAGCGGAAACGGCAGAACGGTTTTCGACACATTCTGAGTGGTAAACACTGTTACGACGGTTGGCGCGACCTTTTCGACGATGGGCGCGAAGCTCGTGCTCGCCCCTTGCAGTGGTCGAACAGGTTCCTGCGCCGGAGACGAAAGCTTGCCCGCACAGACCAACAGCATCGTCAGCAGCACGCTCGCCACAGTGAGTCCGCCTCCCCGTGGCGGACGAGATTGAGAATTTCCCCTTCGCACAAAAATGCCCTCGTTTTGAAAAGAATCGGATGCTCACGCGCGGTCGGTTCCTTTTCAGAAATTCGAGCCCAAGGCGTACACGCCAGCGCCCGTACGCGCGACCTCCCGGTGTGTCCACGCGTTTGACTTTGAGCGCGCGAATTGACTCCGAAAGTGTTCGCGAGTTGATCGCATGACGCTCGGAAACGATTCTCTTGCCCGGTGAAGCCCACATTTCTCGGCACGCGTGGCGAGATCAACGCACGAACACGGCGGCATCGCATGCACAGCTCGCTGCTGGTGTCGTATCGTGACGCCAGCGTGATGATTGATTGCGGCCTCGATTGGCTCGGGAAATTTGAACGGCTGCATCCCAACGCGATCGTCCTTACCCATGCGCATCCGGACCACGCGTGGGGGCTGAGAGATGGCGCTCACTGTCCGCTGCACGCGCCGCAAAAGACGTGGCGAACGTTAAAAAACTGCCACATCGAAGATCGACATCTGATTAAGGAACGGAAGCGAACCGAGATTTGCGGCATCACTTTTGAAGCTTTCCCGGTTGAGCACTCGATCCTCTCCAGCCGTCGGATATCGGATCAACGCGGGCCGAGCGTGCGTTTTTTATGGGCCTGATCTTCTTTTCATTCATGAGCGCTCGGCGGCGCTGAAGAATGTGCAGCTTTACATTGGGGACGGCGCGACGCTCACGCGGTCGTTCGTTCGGAAGCGCGGCGATGCCCTCATCGGGGCATACGACCGTCCGTTCGCAATTGGGTTAGTGTACGAAAGAGGGGATACTGCGAGCAATCATCACGCACTGCGGCTCCGAGATTGTCACTGGCGATGAGCGTGGCCTGGCAGCAAAGCTGCGCGGGATAGGGAGTGAATGCGGACTCGAAGCGCACATTGCCGACGATGGGATGGAGTTGATTCTGCGATGAACAAGAGTCGATACAGAAAGACAAAAAGTCATGCGGCTGGAATAGCGTGATGCAACGAAGTATTTTGTATGAAGTCGTTTCCAATCTCGCTAATTGCATTGATCCTTTTGTCGCTCACGGCCATCACCGCGCAGGCGCAGGCGCCGGAAGAGAAATCGTCGGTGCCGCTGAAAGCCGTTGCTGTGCTCCACCCCACACAGGGCAACAACGTTAGCGGCACCATCACGTTCACTGAAGTCGCGGACGGGGTTCAAGTCCACGCGGAGGTTACTGGCCTTACTCCGGGCAAACACGGGTTTCATGTCCATGAATTTGGCGATTGCACGACGGCCGATGCAAGTTCTGCTGGCGCCCACTTTAATCCAACGAAACAGCCACACGCGGCCCCCGATGCGACCGCCCGACATGTTGGCGACATGGGCAACATCGAGGCGGACACTTCGGGTGCGGCAAAATTGGACTACCTCGATCACAATATGTCTCTGGCAAATGACGAGCGATCGATTATTGGCCGTTCCGTTGTGGTTCACGCGAAAGCGGACGATCTCAAATCGCAGCCGGCAGGCGACTCGGGAGCGCGCGTTGCCTGTGGCGTGATCGGGCGGGCGAAAAGCCAATAGTGCCGCCGATTCAACTGAGAAGCAAAGTTATTTCACGCCGTTGACCGGAACGGTCGCGAACGTCCGATTTATTCTTGCAAATGAAAGTCCTCATCGAAGGCGGCGAAGAGATCGAGATATTGTTCAACATAACGAGTGAGCAGAAATTTTTCGCGCACAGTTTCGCGAGCCTTTTGTCCTATTTCCTCGCGCAATTTCTCATCCTTCAGTAAGCGAACGATGCATTCGGCGGCTTCTTCGACCGACGAAACCAGAAAACCATTCACGCCGCTTTCGATCTGGTAGCGAATTCCGCCGACGTTTCCGCCGATCACAGGTGTCCCTTTCGACATCGCTTCGGTAACCGTGAGTCCGAATCCTTCACGCAGCGATTTTTGGAGAACGACCGCTGCACGGGTTTGCAACGCGTTCACCAGCGCAGTGTCGTCGCCGCTAGTCAGAATCAGTATGCGCTCATCCTGGCACGCGCAGAGGGACTCAAAAATCGCTCGGCCTTCGGGATCGTCAGTCGCGAAGTTCCCCAGCAATACAAGTGTGGCGTCGACTTCTTTGCGCGCGCGCCTGAGCGCTTCCACCACTCCCTCTGGATCTTTCCAAGGATGAAAACGCGAAATTTGCACCACCAATGGCAAATCGGTTGGAATGTTGTAGTGCGCGAGGCGCTCGTGGATTTCGTGATCGCCCAGCTCACGATTTTTGATCGTGAACGGATTGATGGCGGGCATGAAAACCCGCTGCGGTGGTTTCATTTCCTGCTTGTATTCCGGACAGCTCACGATAGCGGCATCGTAGCTGTCGATCCACCGGCGTAAATACTTCCACATTTCGGCATCGGGTCGTGAAAGATCGATGTGGCAGCGCCAGATCCATGGGCATTTTTTCTCGTAATGCTCGACAAGCGGGAGCGGCTGTGGATCGTGCACGATGACGAAATCGTACTCTAGAAAATTGCGGACGCTGTTTTCGTAAATGACCTGTTCGTAGATTTCTTTTTTGATTGTCGAGAGATCGATCTCTCCGCCTTGGAGCGCGTTGTGCATCTTCTTCGTGATCGAGAAAAAGTCAGCCGTCCCTTGAATTACGCGCCACTCGGTACGAAGACCAAGGCTGTTCATGAGAAGGGTGAGCGACGAAATCATCTCGGCCACGCCGCCTCCGTAATAGGTTGAATTGAAATTGGCCACGCGCAGATCCTTGAGCCTCCGGACTTTCTCGCGAACACGCTCAACGTTCTCGCTTCCAATGAGCGGTTCGTAGTCTTCAATCTGCGTGATGCGATAACGCGCCATTTCTTAGGTGATTCGTTTGCTGCCGCCGATACGCTCGCCAGCATCGCGAGCGGCGATTATTTTTTGCAGGATCTGGATTCGTCGCCAATGCAAAAACCCAAGATCGATGACAAACTGACGCTGCTGACCGACTTCGGCGAGACGGAAGCCATCTGCGCCGAAGTGCTTGACGATCCGGCCACGGCAGAGGGCGTCTTGCTTAAAGTGATGGCGCGTGGGCCGTTCCAAGAAGGCCAGCAGTGTTGGATCCTTGATCGCGACGGATCGAAGATCGGCGCGACAGTCGAGAGCGTCTTCAAACAAACAATTGATAGCGAAGTGACGCTCTCGACCGTGCTTCCTGCCTAGGGCAACTCGCGGCTTTCCAGAAGAATTGCGCCGACTCGCTTCATCTCATCGAGCGCACGATCCACGTCGCCCGGCTCGAGCCCGATTCCGCGGCACCCGTCTACAATCACGTGTGTGTTGAGGCCGAGCTGCCGCGCGTCGAGCGCGCTATATTTCACGCAGTAGTCAAGCGCAAGCCCGAGCAGGTAAATGTCTTTGATCGAGCGCTCCTTTAAATAGGCGGCGAGTCCGGTTTCCCTGCGATGCGCATTGTCAAAAAACGTGCTGTAACTGTCGATGCGCGGATCCACTCCCTTGTGAAAAACCTGCGCGATTCCGCTGGTGTCGAATAAGGGCGCAAACTCCGCGCCGTGCGTGTTTTGAACGCAATGCACCGGCCAAATAATCTGCTCGATGCCATCGAGCATGATGCGATCGCCCGGCTTTTTCCCGGGATGATTTGCCGCGAAGCTGCCGTGGTCGGGCGGATGCCAGTCTTGCGTGGCAAGAACCAGCTCGAAGCGTCGCTGCAATTCGTTGGCAAGCGAAATGACTTCGCCGCCGCGCGGTACCGGCAACGCGCCGCCGGGCAAAAAATCATTCTGAAGATCGACAATGATCAATGCATTCATTCGATTCGATCGCGCTCCTCCTCTGCGCGCACGATCAATCTCGATCTTAATTCGTACAGGGAGTTTTCAAGGCCGATATCGTATCGGCGCGGCTTCTCAAATTTCAAAATCTCCGGCGGCGCACGCCCGAGTTGCTCATGTGCGTAGGCACGCGACTCTTGAATGTCCGGCACGCGGTAAACAAGCTCGCCCCGGCGAAAAATCGGGATGAGCAAGTCGGCATATTCGGTCTTTGCCTGAATCTCTGTCTGTCCCTGCGTTTGAAGGTCGACAATTACGCAGGGCTCGCTGACTGCATGATCGATTTCGTAAATCGCGTCGGCAATGAATCTGCCGTCCCGCTTATGAAATCTGCGTACCTGCAATAGGCCCGGGCACGAAGTTTTCGCTGGTTCATCGGACAGTTTGATCCGATACCGCCATTGTTCGCCCGGAGACCGTATCGCGCTGAGTTTATAAATACCGGCAAGCGCCGCGTCTGGTTGACCCGTGGTCAGCTTCGTTCCCACCCCCCAGACGTCGATCTTCGCGTCGCGCCGTTTCATGTCCGCGATCGCGAATTCATCGAGATCGCCCGAGCAAACAATTTTGGTTTCTGAAAAACCCGCGTCGTCGAGCATTTTTCTCGCTTCGATGCTCAGCGCCACGCGATCGCCCGAATCCAGGCGCACGCCGATCATTTCATGTCGATCTTTGCGCAACTCTTTGGCGACTTTGATCGCTCGGCGCACGCCATCGATCGAGTTATAGGTGTCCACCAGGAACACGCAATTGTTGGGCAATGCTCTTGCATAAGTTTCAAACGCCTCCCTCTCGCTTTCGAAAAACATGATCCAACTGTGCGCTTGTGTGCCGCTGACTGGGATTCTGTATTGCTGGCCTGCCTGCAAGTTCGACGTGCCGGCACAGCCGCCGATGTAAGTCGCACGCGCCGAACTCAAACCGCCATCAACTCCTTGGGCGCGACGTAAACCAAATTCGATTACTGCGTCATTCTCAGCGGCAAGACAGACGCGTGCCGCCTTCGTCGCAATGAGGCTTTGAAAATTTAAAATGTTGAGCAAAGCCGTTTCCAGGAGCTGACATTGGATGATGGGGCCGCAAATCCGGATCAGCGGTTCATTCGGAAAAACCAGCGTTCCCTCCGGAACTGCATCAATGTCGCAAGTCAGTCGCAGACTGCGCAGGTGATCGAGAAAACCGGAATCGAACAACGGCCTGCCATCGTTCCCGTTTTGCGAGGCAAGGTAATCGATTTCAGTTTCGGTGAAATGAAACGTGCGCAGAAAGTCGATTGCCGTCGCGAGCCCGCATGCGACCGTGAATCCACCACCAAACGGGTTCTCCCGAAATGTGACGTGGAACGCCGCTTCGTGATCACTCACACCGGCTTTCCAATAGCCGCACGCCATAGTGACCTCATAAAGGTCAGTCGTTAGGGCGGAGAAATTATGTGCTGGTGGCGTCAATCTGGTTAGTAATTTAGACACCTGACGCACGTTCGCGAGTCGCCGGTTAGTCCCCATGCGTCGCTCTTGGAGGTGGATCGGCCGCTCCGTCGGGCGATGCTAATTAATGTGCGGCTTCGCCGCCTGACTTTAACATCGAGCATGGGACTGCTCGAGCCACCTTGCCCAGCCGGAAAGCAGCCAGCATGAGTTTGCGCAACGTTTCTTAAATGAGTAGCAATGAAAGCGAAGTCGAAGCAGCCTGAACGCAGCTTTCCATTTATTCGAATCAACGACCGGGAAAGCAAGCCGCGGAAGCATGGACTCACCGAAATTCGGGGATCGTATTACTCAGTCGTCGGCCGCCACTATCTCGAAGATTTGTTTGAGATGATGGGCGCTTACGTCGATTCGCTAAAATTCGCCGGCGGCTCATTTACTCTCATGCCGGAGGGAGCTTTGCGAGAGATCATCGATCTTTGCCACAAACATGACGTGCTCGTTTCGACGGGCGGATTTATCGAGCGCGTGCTGGTCCAAGGCAGCGAGGCGGTGCGGCAATACGTCACCGAATGCAAAAAGCTCGGCTTCGATATCATCGAAATCTCAGCTGGTTTTGTCTCGATCCCGACCGACGACTGGCTCCGACTCATTGAACTTGTGCGTAAATCTGGATTGAAAGCAAAACCCGAAGTTGGGATTCAATTCGGAGCGGGCGGCGCGACGTCTGCCGCTGAGCTGGAGACCGAAGGCACGCGCGATCCAAATTGGGCCATCGCGCAGGCGAAACGGTTTCTCGATGCCGGCGCAGAGATCATCATGATCGAGAGTGAAGGCATCACGGAAAATGTGGATCCATGGCGCACGGAAGTTCCCGCAAAATTCATCGATGAACTCGGCATGGAAGAGCTCATGTTCGAAGCCGCCGATCCGGATGTGTTCGCGTGGTATATTAAAAACTACGGCGCAGATGTGAATCTCTTTATCGATCACAGCCAGATCATTCAGTTGGAATGCTTGCGCGCCGGTATATGGGGCACAAAGAGCTTGTGGGGCCGCGTTGTGACTTACAAAGAGTCACGCGAATAAGACGTGCGCGAATCCGATCTGTTGTAGCGGCGCTCTTTGAGCGTCGCATCATTTTCGTGTTTGGATTCGAGGACTTTCATAGACCGCCACTACGGCTAATGCGCGAGGTGAGCCACGAACCAGTCGCTCGCCAAATTTGCGACCTGCTCCAGCGCGCCCGGTTCTTCAAAGAGATGCGTCGCGCCGGGAACGATCTCCAGTTTCACTTCGCAGCTCATCCGGTCGCGTGCCTGCTCGTTTAGCTCAATGACGACATCATCGTTGCCACCGACGATGAGCAGGGTCGGCGCCTGCACCTTGGGCAATGCTTCGGCTGCCAAATCGGGACGACCACCGCGCGAAACCACTGCCACGACATCTTGTTGGATCTCCGCCGCCGCAACCAGCGCTGCGCCGCCGCCCGTACTCGATCCGAAATAACCAATGAGCAAATCGCGCATTTGCTCCTGCTGCTTCGCCCATTTTGTCGCGTGAATAAGCCGCTCGGCGAGCAAACCGAGGTTGAAACGAAATTCACCCGTGCGCGCGTCGATGGATTCCTCCTCCGGCGTGAGCAGATCAAAAAGCAACGTCGCAAGTCCGGCATTGTTCAGTGTGCGCGCGACGAATTGATTGCGCGGGCTGTGACGGCTGCTGCCACTGCCGTGCGCGAAAAGCACCAACGCAATCGCATGATCGGGCAGACTCAAGTTTCCCTCAAGGGTCACGGAGCCGGCTGAAATCCGCGCGGCTTTGACGGGCATCATACACCTCGCCGCGCGGCGCGCGCGAGTAACTCGCGCACTTCTTCATCGCTCGTCTGCGAAAAGTCTTCGTAATACTGGCCGACCGCCTGGAAGAATTCAGGCGCGGTCGCGCAGATCGTTTCGTCGGCTTCCTGTTCGAGTTCCCTGCACGTGTCGGGTGCTCCGACTGGCGCTGCCACGACAATTTTCGCCACGCCCCGCTGCCGCAATGCCGCGACCGCCGCGCGCATCGTCGCGCCCGTAGCGAGACCATCGTCAACTAAAATGACGACGCGGTCGCGCAGTTCAGGCGCCGGACGTCGGTCGCGGTAAGTCTGTTCACGCCGCTCGAGCTCGACAGTTTCCTTTTCTGTGACCGACTCGATTAGTTGATCTGCGTTGGGCAGGGAGCGCATGATATCTTCATTCAAAACGCGCACACCGCCCGACGCGATTGCGCCGACAGCGAGTTCCTCAAAACCCGGCACACCCAGTTTGCGTACGACAAAAACATCGAGAGAAACACCCAAGCGCTGCGCCACTTCGTACGCAACAGGCACACCGCCACGCGGCAGACCGAGCACGACCACATCGGTACGACCGGCATACTTTTCGAGCTTTTCCGCAAGTAACCGGCCGGCCTCTTCTCGATTTGCAAAAGCTCCTTCCATGCGGCCGAATGCACCGCGTTAAGGGGTTGCCGCAGTAAGTGCGGGAAATAACGGCTGCATATCCTGTGGAAAACTATGCACGACTTTTCTTTCAATTTCGCCTGGACCGACATGATTTGCCACCACCGAGAGAACATCCCGTCTGGTTTCCAGCCACGATTCGCACGTCGCCCTCATGCCCCATGATCGCACGGTTCGAGACCATAGTGTTGGTGATCGCAGTGATGTACGGCCGTGCCGGCTACAATTCAAGGCAAGGGCGATCTTTTCATTCGGAACTCGCCCGGTTTGCAAAAAGCCGTATGGAGTAAAATCAAAGGTAGTTTTTTCAAGGAGGGGTACGGGGTTGGAGCGCTGCCCAGCGGGAAAGATTTTGCAAACGTTTGCACGCAGAAAGCTCCTAGCCTCCGCCTATGACGAGCGATCCTCCTCGTCCGACGGCTCGGTAAGTCGTGCCGCTTCGGGAGGCATTGGGACGGCTGCCAAAGTCGGAGCTATTTCAGGTGTCTGAGATCCCTAATTTTCCCCTTTTGAAATCCCCCTCTTTTCCTGTTTCCCCCGATCGCCGTCGGCTCACTATATCTAGTTCCTGCGCTTAAGTAAAGCACTTTCTGTAGCGGAGTCGCTGTCAGATACCCCGCCTTTCGATCGAAAGATGAGGTTACCTGTGGGATTGAGTATGCAGCTATCGCAACGCCTCTCGGCTCGAAGTCGTTTTCGTGGCTCATGGGCAGATTTCGGCTTTTTGTTCATATCCCGAGCGGCCGTGTCAACTCCGCTCAAGACCGAAAGGACTAAAAAATGCGAGGGAGATGCAAAAAATAATGAAATTTGGGGGACCGAGGCTCCGGGATTTGAAATTTCGCGTCGGAAGCGCTCTTTTTGTGAGCGTGAAAAAACATCCAATAACGGTGCCTGCGGCAACCGAAATAAAGATCGTGATACCGAAAGCTCGTGCGACATCAGATCACCTTACGGCGTCTGATGAGGCAAAGGCGGTAGTACACAAAGCTCGTGCGGCAACAGATCATCTCGGCGCAGCTGATGAGGCAAGGGTCTCGCATATCACGCGTCTCTATCGATTCGCCCTTGAGCTGATGATCGCGGCGCGGCTCATGGCCGGCAAAGCGAGCACAGCTACTGGCGAACAAAGCCGTGAATTGCGGCCTTTCGTAACGGCAGCCGTTGTCCTGGCGTACTCCTTTCTGGAAGCGGGGCTGAATGAATTCATCTATGTCAACGCATCGGCAAGCGGAGTTCTGAGCGAGGCCGAAAGAGCGGCGATCGCAGCGATCGCGTCCAAAGATTTGCGGCGAAAGTGGCGGCCAGGCCAAACCACCCTGCAGCTCTTTAACGCAATCCTGCGTACGTTAAAAAAAGACGAGCTTGCAAAAAATAGCGAACCATATCGTGCAGCTGAAGCGGTGCGGTCGCTTCGCAATTTACTCGTCCACCCAAAACCCGGCCGGGTCACGACTTTTTCAGATGATCCTAACGAAGACCTGTCGCAACAGCAGGAGATAACAGTTGATCTTCGAGATTATCTAAAACTAGATCGTTCTGCCACGTTTCCTGCGCAGCTTTTGACAGCAGAATGTGCCGTGTGGGCGATCAGCTCGTGCGAGGCCTTTTTCGCGGAGTTTGTGAAGCGTTCAGGAGTCAGCCCCGGATTTCTGACGGATGGACGAATTTGAGGCTCACGCGCCAAAAGGTTCCCGCCGGTCAATGCCACCTCATCGATCCGCAAATAGTCGAGAGCATCCCCAAGCTCCAGCTCATTTAATTTCCGCGCTTTGTTTTCCCACCAGTGTTCTGACATTTCCTCCAGCCCTTTGAAGTAGCGAAAAACAAGATCGTATGCGTCGCCTGTTGAAATTGCCGAGAGCTGTTTCGGCAGAACGGTATCAGCGCGCAATTTCGTTTGTTCGTTTTCAAAATCGGCATGCACTCGCAAACTTTCGAAACGTACCCTCCGCGCCGCTTCATGCGGATCGGATGTGTTGAGAGCCTTGCGAATGATCGGTTGTTTGAAAACTGCACGCAGGTCTTTGGGAACTTTCACATTGAGGTAATAGCGCGAACCTCTTCGCAATAAATGCGTTTGACGGGGCATCGGAATCGGCTGGGTAAGTGTGTCAGTCTGGTGTGACATAGCGGGATTCCACGCCTTTGATTTCCAGAGCCTTACCTGATTTCCAGCCGGTTACAATAAACCGGCGGAAGGGGTGGGATTCGAACCCACGGTGGGTTACCCCACGCTCGATTTCGAGTCGAGTGCCTTAAACCGGACTCAGCCACCCTTCCCTTTTCGCAAAGCGCCGGTACCTGGCGCTGATTATCAATTGCGCGTCTATTATTGTAAACATTGTAAACTTCGGTCTCGCACAAACGGCGGCGTGCCGAGGAAGCAACAGGCTTCAAATCCCCGTTATGACCGGTGGTGACTCTTGCCCGAGGGTTCTCCGCAAAACGGGGTTAGAAAAATGTTACAATTTTAGGCTTGCGTAGGGTATCTTCAGTACTGCATATTGTATGTCCGCTGGACGGCCAGCGCTATTACTTGTTGTTGACTGGAATTCACAGGTTGTTAGCTCCGCTGTTCACGATTATTCGCACCTATTCAGAACCTCAACCCGCTTCACCGCCATGATTCAACTAAGACCCGGAATTCCGCCTGCTTCACTTAATGAACCGTCTAAGCTGGCCGAGCGCCAAAAAAACAGGGCTGAAAAAAAGAAAAATACCGGTCTGCGTTTTAAGCGCGTGTTCAGTGATGCTGCCGTTTCGCCCTTCGATCAAATCGAATGGGAACGGCGGACAGCGGAGATCAATGATGACAGTGGCAAGGTTATCTTCAAGCAGGAAAACATCGAGGTCCCGAAAAGCTGGAGCGCGCTGGCAACCAAGATAGCGGTCTCAAAATATTTCTACGGCGACATCGGGAACGGCACCGATCCGCATAAAGGCGGAAGAGAAACTTCGGTGCGGCAATTGATTCATCGTGTCACGCGCACGATTACCGACTGGGGAATTGCAGATGGTTACTTCGCGGATACAGAGGCCGCGGAAACTTTTCACGACGACCTGACCTGGCTTTGTCTGAATCAGCACGGAGCGTTT
>Ga0193719_10000034_pt1 | contig 39992 bp, 39 predicted proteins | sample U2a2metaG_FD_160103 | JGI IMG/M metagenome (GOLD analysis project Ga0193719, IMG submission 160103) | Soil microbial communities from a riparian zone of the East river system, Colorado, United States - U2a2 | ecosystem: Environmental > Terrestrial > Soil > Riparian zone | place: USA: East... | reverse complement strand
GGCTTAAATCGCTGAAATTTCAATTTTAAGTCCGTTGCGTCTGCCATTTCGCCACATCGGCGCGGCGCTATGCATTCTAAGCTTGTTATTCGACCGGCGAAAATGAATTTCGCAACGAGCGGGAGCTTTAAAGCGTTTGTACGCGCGTCGCGACGACGGAAAGCGTTTCGTTGTACGTGTCCATAAAAAATTAACCGCGTTTATAGAACTTGAATCAGGCGATTCCGGATTGACACGAGAGGGCGGCGGACATATCGCTCTTACTCAGAAATAGAGCTACAATCGAAAATTCCAGCTAAGGAGAAGTATTATGTTTGCCGTCATTCGCCACTACCACTTTAATCCGAAGGACAGTGCAGAGATCGATCGCCGAATACGCGAGGACTTCGTGCCGATGGTTAAGAAGGCGAAGGGGTTTGTGCGCTACTATTGGCTTGATACTGGTGAGGGCGAGGGCGCATCCGTCAGCGTCTTTAAGGACAAAGCCGGTGTTGATGAGTCGGTGCGCCTGGCTGCGGACTACATACAAAAGCATCTGTCGAAACTTATTACTCAGAAACCCGAGATTATCGAAGGGCCGATCAAAGCTCACGATTGAGCGCCCGCAAAATCTCAGCGAATCCGGTTGGAGTTGGGGCTGCGTGTCAGCGATTGATTCTTGCGGGCGAACCATCTTCACCGCTGACGCGCATCGTGGCGACGGAAAACGCTTCGTTGTGCACACCGATGAAAAGCTGACGGCGTTTGCTGAGCTTGAATCGGCGATTCAGGGCCGCGGCGATCGCGCGCCTCAGATAAGCGCATGCGACGTGGCAGCAACGAATACTTTGTACTATGAAAGCGTTCTTTTCGATCATTCTCGCCTTAGCCGTCTCCATTAGCACGGCTCTGGCGAAACATGGCGGACATGGCGGACACCGCGGACACGGTGGATATCACGGCAAACAGGGCAAACATTTTAGCTCGGTATCGCCGCGAGGCGGACATGGCCGACAGGGCAAACATTTTAGCTCGGTATCGTCGCGAGGCGGACACAAGTTCAGCCGAAGCGGGTCGGAAAAATTCAGCCGCGGCAACTCGGGAAAATACCGCAACTGGGGAGGTCGAAACTGGAGTGGCGGCAATTGGAGTGGCAACTGGCGCCATCATGGATTCTACGGTGACCGATTCATCTTCACCGGTGGATTTGGTTATCCGTACTACTGGGGTTGGTATCCCTCTTGGGGCTGGAGCGTTTCCTGGGGTTGGTACCCCTCTTGGGGTTGGAGCGTTCCTTACGCGCTTAGCTACGGCTATGATTCTTATGGGCATTATCCTTCGTATGGGTACGAGTATGGTTATCCGAACTACTGGAATTCGTACCCCGATTGGGCCTGGAGCGTTCCCTACGCGTTTAACTACGACTATTATTCTTACGGGTATAATCCTTCGTATGGGTACGATTATGGTTACAACAGCGACCCCGCTTACGAATACGGCAATGGATCTTCGATTGCCCAATTGCAACGCCGGCTGGCCAAAGCTGGCTATTACAATGGCGCGATCGATGGGATAATGGGACCAGCAACGCGTCGCGCAATTCGCACCTACGAACGCGATTACGGCAGGCTGAGTATGCAGTAATTGCGAATTAATTGCTTTCCGACGAACTCCTGGCTTACGCGCGCGCGATGGCGTGCATCTGGAACTCTCCGACCCTCGAATCACGTCGGCTTGCCCAACGAATGCGTGTCTGCTTAGCCTTCTTGAATCACAGGCTCTGTTACGTTTATCTTCCGAAAAATCATCCACACGCCGGCGAGAACAAAACACGCGCCCACTAGTGACCAGAGCGAGAATTTTTCTCCGCCGATTGCCCATCCTAGTGCCACAGCACCCGGCGGCGTGACGAGCGAGATCGCCTGCAGGTTCGCTACAGTCATCCGCGGCAGGAGCCAGTAAAGAAGCAAAAACGTGAGCGCCGAACCTATCACGGCCAGGTAAAGCAAACAGAAGATAGACAAGCCGCTCCAATGAAAACGCAGCGGATTTCCCTCCACGATGAATCCGGTCACGAGCAAAGGCACTGCACCAAAAATCATTTGCCAGCCCGCGATCATCGCTGGAGCCAACTGCATCCCTCGCGCCTTGAGCAGGACATTGGAGAACGCCGCGCCGGCAGCCCCGAACACGATGCCGAGTCCGCCCCAGAACGCCATCCATCCGTTGAAACCGAGAAGCCGCTCGCAAATTATAGTCACCCCGCCGAGGGCAAGCAACGCGCCGGCGAGTCTTTGCAGGCGCAATGGTTCATCGGGAAGCATGAGATGCGCGAACACCATTCCAAAGATCGGGATCGTCGCCTGCAACACCGCCGCCAGCCCGGATGAAACATGCAGTTCACCCCAAAAAAGCAGTCCGTAGTTTACGGCAAACATCAGGACGCCAGTGAATGCGAGCACTGCGTAATCCGACGCCTGCTGTGGCAACAGGCGAACTCGCCCAACGGAAACGGCGACAAGCACAATGATCGCGAGCAGAAAACGGATTCCGGCGTAGGAAATCGGCGGCAGATCACGCAATCCGATCTTGATCACGAGCCAGGTTGAGCTCCAAACGACACAAAGCGTAAGCCATGCCACAGGCACGCCCCATCCGACTTTGGGCCGCCAATGCTGTTTCCACGATGTCGTTTTCATTTTCGTCGACGCGCGACCATCGCGTGTTGGTTGCGATCCGTAAAGACGGACTGGCGCCCCAATTCCGAGGAAGCCCACGAAAAGATTCTTCTTGCCGCCCTTGGCTCGACCCGCTAAAACCCGCGCCAACCAACCTTAACCATGAAATCACTCCTAAAACTCTCGCTTACTGCGTTTTGCCTCTTGCTCCCAAGCCAATTTCTGCTGGCTCAGGAAACAACCGATTACACGACTTCTGCCGGCGGCGGCAGTCCCGTTCCGGGGATCATCGGACTGCTCATCGGGCTGCTGATAATTATGGCGATGTGGAAAGTATTCACGAAAGCCGGCCAGCCCGGTTGGGCCAGCATCATCCCGATCTACAATCTCTACATTTGGTGCAAGATCGTCGGCCGGCCATGGTGGTGGATTCTGTTGATGCTCATCCCTTTCGTTAACTTCATCATCCTGATTATTCTTTGCATCGATACGGCGAAGAGCTTCGGCAAAGGCGCAGGCTTCGGAATTGGCCTCGCTTTACTTGGAGTTATCTTTTGGCCGATCCTTGGCTTCGGCAGTGCGCAATATCAAGGCGCTGCTGCAACGCCTAGAATCTAAAAGATGTAGCAGCTGGCCTATGGCGGGGTCCGCGTCGCCCAGCGTCGCGGCTATAGGACCCAATTCGGTAGCCGCTTTTCGTTGAAGGCTGCAATCCCTTCGCGCGCTTCGCTCGATTCGCGCGCTTGCATATGATATTTGAGCGCAACATTGACATCTTCTTTCACCGAAAGCCACCATAGCTCCTCGATCAATCGTTTCGTTTGCGCCAATGCGTCCGGCGCGCCCTGCAAGACAGAGTCGGCAAACTTTTGGGCTTCGCTCATCAAATCATCTTGAGCGACAACGCGATTGACGAGACCGATTTCCTTTGCGTATTCGGCCTTAATCAATTCCGAGCCCAGCAATAGTTCGCGCATATTTCGTTCGCCTATCTGCCGCCGGAGAAAAGTCATGACCAGACCGGCCACCAAACCACGACGCACTTCCGGATAACCAATCTTCGTGCCCTCTGCTGCGACAACAAAATCGCAAGCCGACATAATACCTGCGCCGCCGGCGACCGCCGCGCCATGCACAGCGGCGATTGTGATCAAACGAGTTTCGCTGATGGCGATCAACGTGCGCGCGACCATCTCGGCAGTAGCATGTGCTTTTGTCGAATCCGCAGCTTGCTTCAAATCCAAGCCAGTACAAAAGGCTGCGCCTGCTCCGCGCAAAATAAGCACCCGCTCTTGCGGTTGATCCGACGCAATCTTGATCGCGGCGACCAGCTCACCGAGTAACTCAATTGTGAGCGCGTTTCGGCGTTCGGGACGATTGAGAGTCAGAACAGTTATTTGCGGCGTTTGTTTTTCGATCAGAACGACGGGCATGGCAGAGAGGTTGAAAGGTTAGAAAGTTACAAAGTTAAAGGGTTGAAGTTTTTGCTTGGATGGCGTCTGACACAGACGCTCGACAACATGATCGATCTAAACCTGAATCACCCCGGTGTGGAAGCGCGCTTGGGGCATCGGGCGCGAGACGTATTGTAGCAAACGGATGAGAACATCGCGGGTCTCGTGCGGCTGAATGATCGCGTCAACCCAGCCGCGGGCGGCGCCGTAGCGAATATCGGTTTGTTCCTCGTAATTCTTTTTGACCGTAGCGCGCAATTCTTCCAGTTCTTCCGGCGAAGATTTTTTGTCGCGCTCCCTTGCCCGAGCAAGAACTGCAAAGACGGTGTCGGACGCCTGGGCGGCGCCCATCACAGCGTAGCGAGCCGTCGGCCAGGCGACGATGAATCGCGGATCGTAAGCTTTCCCGCACATCGCGTAGTTCCCGGCGCCAAACGACCCGCCGACAACGACTGTAATCTTCGGAACGACGGAATTGCTGACCGCATTCACCAACTTTGCGCCGCTACGAATGATCCCGCTCTCTTCCGCATCGCGTCCCACCATAAAACCGGTGACGTCCTGGAAGAAAATGATCGGCAGGTTCGTTTGATTGCAGTCCATCACGAAACGCGCCGCCTTATCGGCGCTATCGGAGTAAATGACGCCGCCCATCTGGATGCCTTCTTTCTTGGTCCGCACTTGCAAGCGTTGATTTGCAACAATGCCGACTGCGCGTCCGTTAATGCGGGCATACGCCGTCACGATTGTCTTGCCGTAATCGGCTTTATATTCGTCGATTGAGTTTGCATCGACGACCGCCGCAAGCAGATCGCGCGTATCGTACTGCTTCTGACCGTCAAAGCTGATCAAATCGTAGATCGAATCAGAATTCTTCACCGGTTTCGACGTTTCCTTCGCCATCTCAGACGTTTCCTTTGCTTCCGGCAGCAATGCGATGAGCGAACGAAGGCGTTTGAGACACGATGGATCGTCCTTTTCGTAAAAATCTACCGTGCCACTTATCTCCGCATGCATTTGCGCCCCGCCCAGTTCCTCGGCATCGACTATTTGTCCAATAGCGGCCTTAACGAGTGAAGGCCCGGCCAGGTACAAACCGCTTCCCTTCGTCATTAAGATTTTGTCGCACAGGACTGGGAGATACGCGCCGCCCGCGACGCAATTACCCATGATGGCGGCGAATTGAGGAATGCCGGCCGCGGAAATGACGGAGTTATTGCGAAAGATGCGGCCGAAATCATCTTCATCTGGAAAAATTTCGTCTTGCATCGGCAGAAACACACCGGCGGAATCAACCAGGTAGACGATGGGAAGGGCACATTCAAAAGCGATGCGCTGGGCCCGGATCACTTTTTTGGCTGTTTGCGGAAAGAACGCGCCGGCCTTCACGGTTGCGTCGTTGGCGATAATCATGCACGGAACTCCCGCGATATTCCCGATCCCAGCGACTACACCGGCCGCCGGGATCTTGCCCCATTGTTCGTACATCTTATAGGCGGCCCAGAGACCGATCTCGAAAAATGGCGAACCTTTGTCGAGCAAATGACTGATTCGTTCGCGCGCTGGCAGCCGGCCCATCTTCCGTTGACGTTCGTGGCCGGCCTTGCCTCCGCCTTCACGCAGAACGGTTTCCTCCCTGGCAATGGCGGCGCAGTGAGCGCGCAACAATTCACTGCTGGACGATGTCGAGGTGCGAGACATGACGCGAAGCACGCTTAATCTGCAGAACAGGTGGAATCAAGCATTGTAACGACGGATGCCTTCAAGGAAGGAGCCCCAACTGAGAATCAACGAACACTCACTAGAATAACAACCGCGTCTTCCTCGTGCCGCGCTCGATTCGGCCAATCCGTTTTGCGCGCAGCATTGCCATTACCTTAGCGGCGTCCTGCGGCGCGACAATTGCCACCATCCCAATGCCCATATTGAAAACCTGAAACATCTCCTTAGGATCGACGTTTCCATTTTGCTGAAAAATTTGGAAGATCGCCGGGGGCTTCCAGCTTTTCGTATCGATCACCGCGTCGCAATTCGTCGGCAATATCCGTGGCAAATTGTCGATCAAGCCGCCGCCGGTGATGTGCGCGAGACCTCTGATCGTGCCGCCAGGAACTTTTGCGAGAAGCGCTTGATAGTTTTTGTGTACACGAAGCAACTCCTGGCCAACGGTGGTTTTCGATCCCGGGAGGCGCGAAGTGAGTTTTAGGCGCATTTTCTCGAACAAGATTTTGCGGGCCAGCGAGTAGCCATTCGTGTGCAAGCCGTTTGAAACGAGGCCGAGAACAACGTCGCCTGGTGTGATTTTGCGGCCATTGATAATCTTTGCGCGATCGACCACGCCGACGATGCAACCAGCGAGATCGTATTCGCCTTTGCGATAGATTCCGGGCATTTGCGCTGTCTCGCCGCCGATCAAAGCGCAGCCGGCGGAGCGACACGCGCGAGAAAAACCGCGCAGCAGTTGCTGAAAAATAGCTGGGTCGAGTTTCTCGCAGCCAATATAATCCAGAAAAAAAAGCGGACGTGCGCCGAGCACGGCGATGTCGTTTACACAGTGGTTCACCAGATCAGCGCCCACGGTGTCGTGTTTGTTCATCGCAAAAGCGATCTTCAATTTCGTTCCGACACCATCAATGCTTGCCACGAGAACGGGTTCGCGCAGGCCAGAGAAGTTTGCCCGGAACAATCCGCCAAAACCGCCGACCTTGCCGAGCACCTGTGTCCCGTGGGTGTGCTTCACGAGCAAATGAAGATGGCGTTTTAGTCGATTGCCGAGATCGACATCTACGCCGGCGCGAGCATACGACTTCTTTGTCATTTCTGTAGGGGAAGCTGTCAGCTTCCCTCGGGAAGGCAACGCCTGCCCCTACAAAAAAATGTGCCGGCCTTATTTTAAATCTGCGAACAACGTCGGATGGGTTTCCTGATTGGCGAGGGCTTTCGCTCGGCCCTCTCGTCTTTCCATGATGAATTTATCGAGTGCGGGATCGACGGGCAGGGGATAATCGCCGGTAAAACAGGCGAGACAGAAGGTGTTCAACGGCCTCCCGGTCGCCTTCACCATGCCTTCGACATCGAGATAGCCGAGACTGTCTACGCCGAGATATTTACAGATATCTTCCATCGACATCTGATTGGCGATCAATTTTTCCGGATCGGGAAAATCGATGCCGTAGTGGCAAGCAAACCGGTGTGGCGGACAGCTCACGCGCATATGCACTTCCTTCGCGCCGGCTTCGCGCAAGTTCACCACGCGCGCTCGCGCGGTCGTGCCGCGTACGATTGAATCGTCAACAACCACGACGCGTTTGCCGGCGACCATCTCCCTGATCAAATTCAATTTCACCCGAACATCGAAATCGCGGATGAGCTGGCTCGGCTGCAAGAATGTGCGGCCAATGTAGTGATTACGGACAAACGCGTGCGCGTACGGAATATCGAGTTCCTGAGCAAAACCGAGAGCGGCGTAGTTTCCAGAGTCGGGCACCGGCACGACAATGTCCGCTTCAACGGGAAATCTGCGCGCGAGTTCGCGTCCCATTTCCATTCGTACCTTCCCCACGTTTACGCCGCCGATCATGCTATCCGGGCGAGAGAAGTAGACATATTCAAACATACAAAACGCAGGCTGTTGGTCCGGGAATGGTCGTTCGGAACGCAATCCGTTTTCATCGATGATCAGCACTTCGCCCGGCTCAATTTCGCGGATGAACTCCGCGTGAATGAGATCAAGAGCGCAGGTTTCGGACGCCACAATATAAGCGCCATCGAGCTTACCGAGCGCGAGCGGCCGCCAACCGAAAGGATCGCGCACCGCGATGAGTTCGCGCTCGCTCATGATCAGGAGCGAAAATGCGCCTTCGATTCTGCGCAATGCCGCGAGCACGCTGGTGCCGTTATCGGCCGGCCGCGCCAGTAAATGCAAAATGATCTCGCTGTCGGCGGTCGTTTGGAAAATCGACCCCTTATGTTCCAGCTCGTCTCGCAAAAGATCGGCATTAATCAGATTGCCATTGTGTGCGATCGCCATCTGGCCGCGCACGCAGTCAACTACAAAGGGCTGCGCGTTCTTAATTGTGCTCGTGCCAGTCGTCGAGTAGCGGGTGTGCCCGATCGCGCGTGTGCCCTTGAGCCTGGCCAGTTCTTCCTGGCCAAACACCTGCGAGACAAGGCCCATGTCCTTGTGGCTCAGAAAGCTTGAGCCCGGACCGTTGCTCGTGACGATCCCGGCGCTTTCCTGTCCACGATGCTGCAGCGCAAACAAACCGTAGTAAGTCAACACGGCCGCGTTCGGGTGGCCGAACACGCCGAAAAGGCCGCACTCGTGCTGCGGGTAGGCCCCGGCTTCGGTCGGCTCGACGGCCTGGAGGTTGTCTGGAGAGGTCACACTAAATAATCCACCAAATTAGTTAGCATTCAATGACGCATTGTCTGTCTGTTGGAATGCGCGGATAATATCCAGCGATAGGAAATACGGTTCGGCGGACCGCCTCATAACGAACGCCTTCCTCACAAGCTTGGAATTCTTTCCGATTCACCTTCCACGGCACGGCGGATGGCGTTGAACCAGTCGTCGTGAAGATCGGCGACCGGCCAGCGGAAAGTCTCGTCGTTCACACGGATGCTCAGTTCATCCCGGCCGACTTTCCCGAGCTGTTGAAAGGGAACTCCGCAATTGCGCAAGGTCGACATCGTCCTCTCCGCGTCTTTCGAAGCGACGGAAATGATGACGCGGGACTGCGATTCATTAAAAAGCACTGTAGCGGCAGACGTCTCGTCCGCTTTCAGATCGATCTCTGCTCCGAAAAGTTGTTCGGGATTAAAGCAGCATTCAGTTATAGCAACCCCCAACCCACCTTCACTGCAGTCGTGTCCGCTTTTTACGAGACCTGCGCGAATCAAATCGCGAACAGCATTTTGCACCTTGATTTCAAGTTCGAGATCGACATGTGGTGGCGGACCGACCTTTTTCCCGTAGCAAACTTTTAGAAGCTGTGACCCCCCAAGTTCACTTCCCAGTTCGCCAACTAAAATGATTGTGTCGCTCTCTTGTTTAAACCATTGCGTGGTAATGTGCTTCTCGTCATTGATTAAACCGACCATCGCGATGGTTGGCGTTGGATCGACAACTCCGGCAGGGCTTTCATTGTATAAAGAGACATTTCCGCCTGTAACCGGCGTGCCGAATGCGCGGCAGGCCTCGGCGATCCCTTCTACCGCTTCGCGCAATTGCCAAAAATTTTCCGGCTTATACGGATTGCCGAAGTTCAGGTTGTCGGTAACAGCCAACGGTCTTGCTCCGGAGCAGGTGAGGTTCCGTGCGGCTTCCGCAACAGCGATTTTACCGCCCTCGCGCGGATTAAGCGCGCAATAGAATGAATTGCAATCGGTGGTAGCGGCCAGAATTTTGTTCGCGTAACGAACGAAAAATACGGCTGCGTCCGATCCCGGCTTTACGATTGTACCCGTGCGCACGGTGTGATCATACTGACGATAGACCCAGTTTTTGGATGCGATGGTCGGATCGCGCAGCAATTGGCGGAGCGCCTCGTGATTGTCTATCTCCGGGAGACTATTAGTTCGGTCATAGGCCGCTGCTACAGAAGGAGGCTCGGCTTCGCGCGAATAAAGCGGCGCTTCATCAGCTAGCGCTCTGGCCGGGATCTCGGCGGCAATCGAGCCGTTGTTACAGACACGCATCAGTCCATCGTCAGTGACACGGCCGATTTCTGCGCAGGGCACGTCCCATTTTTCAAAAATTTCGCGAACAACATTTTCTTTTCCCTGCTTGGCAATGATCAGCATTCGCTCCTGCGATTCGCTTAGTAGAATCTCGTACGGCGTCATGCCAGGTTCGCGTTTCGGCACTTTGGCCAGATCGATCTCGATGCCGCTTCCGCCGCGGCTCGCGGTCTCGCAGGTGGAACAGGTTAAACCGGCTGCACCCATGTCTTGAATGCCAGTAACCGCATCGCGCTCGAGAAGTTCCAGACACGCCTCGAGCAATAACTTTTCCTTGAACGGATCGCCTACTTGCACCGCGGGGCGATCCTCGCGTGATTGTTCGGTTAATTCGCGCGATGCGAATGCCGCGCCTGCAAGACCGTCACGTCCTGTCTCCGCGCCGACATAAAAGACCGGATTGCCTGCGCCCTTGGCTGTGCCGCGCGCAAGCTGCTCGTGACGCAAGACTCCGAGACAAAAAACGTTCACCAAGGGATTACCCTCAAAGCCTTCGTCGAAATAAATCTCGCCGCCGATGGTCGGGATGCCGACACAGTTGCCATAATGCGCGATGCCGGAGATGACGCCGGTGAATAGCCGTCGGTTAGCGGCGATGTTTGAGGTTTGCTGTTTGTTCGATTGCTCCGTAATTGGCCCGAAGCGCAGCGAGTTTAGGCAGAATTCCGGGCGCGCGCCCATCGTGAAGATATCGCGAATGATTCCGCCAACGCCAGTGGCCGCGCCTTGGAACGGCTCGATGGCGCTCGGGTGGTTGTGGCTCTCGATCTTGAACGCAATCGCCCAGCCGTCACCGATATCGACGACCCCGGCGTTCTCCTCACCGGCTTTCACGAGAATGTCTGAGCCAGTGGTCGGCAATTTCTTCAGTTCTTTTTTTGAATTCTTATATGAGCAGTGCTCGCTCCACATCACTGAAAAGATGCCCAGCTCGGTGAAATTCGGCTCACGGCCGAGGAGTTTTTGGATGCGCTCGAATTCTTCCGGAGTGAGACCATGCTGCTTGACGAGTTCGGGTGTAGCGACCGGATCGGTAGTCGGCTTCTGGCTGGTCATCGACGCGATCACACTAACCGATGTGGCCTATGTCTCAACGGCTCAATTTGCAAGAAAAGGTGAATATAGACACGGTGCTCCAAGTCTAAGGCAAGAAGAAAGCATCAACAGAAGGAAACTAATTATGAAGAAGACAATCCTTGGATTCGCTTGTGCGCTGATCGCCCCACTGGCCTTTGCGCAGACAAGCACGACAACTACTGAGCAGACAACCACAACCGTGCCCGAGACGACCACGAGTACAACGACGACGTATTCAGCCGGTACCGTAACTACTTACGAGCCGGGGAAAACCATCGTGGTCAAAAGTCATGAAGGCCCGGTCAGCTTCGCGCTCGGCACGGCTGCGCGAATCGTTGACCATGCGGGCAAAGTAGTGACAGCCCCGCTGCAAGCTGGTCAAAAGGTACGTGTTTACTACACGGGCCCAACTGAGAAGCGCGTGGTGGAGCGGGTAATTGTCGAAGATTGAGCGGAGAATAATCCGCACACTCAAAGCCGCAGGATTCCCTGGGATCCTGCGGCTTTTTTTCTCGTTGCGAATTTCGACTTCGCTCTGCTCGCGAATGTTCTGATAAGCTGGACGGGTGGATCTTTCGACATTGGCCAATGTAGCCACGGCATTAACGGTCTTGACTGCGGTCGCATTCGGCTTGCTGGAAACGCGTCGCGCCCGTCACGAACGCGCGGAGCGCGCTGCGTTCGCCGCCGTTCAGGCGATTCTCACCCCCGAGTGGATGAATTCGATGATGGTGGTCCAGAATATTCCGGATGGGTCAAGTGCGTCGGCGATCGCCGCAGACGCCCGCGTGCAGGAGGCGGCGCATGCAGTCGGCTGCATTCTGGAGGGGCTTGGCTATTCGGTTTATGCGCACATTGTTCCGTTACATGTGGTGGGGGACTTGTTGGGTGGGACAGTGCGTCTGGCCTGGCGTAAACTGCGGCCCTACATCGAAGAGGAACGCCAACGCGGCGGTTCACAAAAAACTTTTGAATGGTTTCAATGGCTCGCTACACAATTGGAACGATATTCACCGGGAAAAACGAGCTTGCAGATCGGTGCGCACGAAGCCTATCGCGACTGGAAGCCGTGAATGCGGCATCGGCTTCCCAGCCGATGATTTTTTACGGACGTCGGCCGGGTAGCCCCAGGGTCCCCACCTTGCGTTTCCACCGGAAATCGCAGAACATTCCACAATGGCTTTTGATCTGAAAGAAATCGTAGCGGCACGGCTGGGTGAAAACTATCAACTGCACGAGCGACACGTGAACCCTACGCTGGTGGCGGCGCAACGGGTGATCGGCTTCGACAAAGTCTATGCGCGGGCCGAGGGGGCCTACCTCTATGATATGGACAACCAGCCGTATCTGGATTTTCTGAGCGGCTATAGCGTTTTTAACATCGGGCGAAATCACCCAGTGGTGAAGCAGGCGCTTCGTGATGTGCTCGATCTCGATTTGCCAAACATGGTGCAAATGGATTGCTCGCTTCTAAGCGGGTTACTGGCCGAGGCGCTCACGAAACGAACGCCGCCACATCTGGATGCAGTTTTCTTTTGCAACTCCGGCACCGAGGCAATGGAAGGTGCCTTGAAATTCGCTCGCGCTGCAACCGGACGAAAACGCGTGGTCTCGCTGGGCAGCGCATTTCACGGGCTTAGTCTCGGCTCGCTGTCGCTGATGGGCTGCGAAAGTTTCACGGAAGGGTTTGGGCCGCTGATGGAAGGATTCGATGCACGGGTCCCGCTCGATGACATCGAAGCGTTGGATCGACAATTATCCTCGCGTGACGTCGCAGCCTTTGTGATCGAGACCGTTCAGGGAAAGGGCTGCAAATTGCCGAGGACCGATTTCTTTGTTCGCGCACAGGAACTCTGTCGCAAATATGGAACGCTGCTGATCTCCGATGAAGTCCAGACCGGACTGGGCCGCACCGGCAAGATGTTTGGTTTTCAGCATTGGAATCTTGAGCCAGACATCATCACGCTGGCCAAGACCTTGAGCGGCGGCTACGTGCCGTGCGGTGCGATCGTCACGCGGCGTGCCATTTACCAGAAGACGTTCAGCCGAATGGATCGTTGCGTCGTGCATTCGAGCACGTTCGGGCGCAATAATCTGGCGATGGCTTGTGGCTTGGCCGCGCTGGAAATCATCGACCAGGAAAATTTGATTGAGAACGCGGCCAAAACGGGTGCGTTGCTCATGGAAAAAATCGATGCGTTGCGGACGCGACATTCTTTTATCAAAGAGGTGCGCGGCAAAGGGCTTATGATCGGGATCGAATTTCATGAGCCACAGGAATTCAAACTCAAGATGGCCTGGAAGTTATTGCATAAGATCGACAAGGTGCTCTTCGCCCAAATGATTGTGACGCAAATGTTGAGCAAGCACCGTATCCTGACTCAAGTGGCCGGGCATGCAATGGACGTGATGAAAATCCTGCCCCCGTTGATCATTGCGGAGCGCGAAATCGACATGTTCGTGAATGGATTGGACGAGGTGCTGACGGAATGCCGCAAATTTCCGGGACCGATGTGGGAGATCGGAAACAATTTTGTCAAAGCTGCGCTTGGCTCGCGGCGGTCCGCCGAAACGCGGCCAGCCGTTTCGGCGTAATGTCGCTCTCATTAACACCTCGCTTCAGCGACGTGGAAGAAGCAGCCACGCATTGAAACTGCTCGCAGCAGATTTTCCGTTGTCGATACGTCGTTCGGGCGTACGTTCTACAAAGAAAGAGGAAAGATTATGAGCACCGCTGTTGCTGAAGAGAAAAAAACCGAAACGAAATTGAACCAGCTCGACCAGCTTAAGAAATTCACCAAGGTCGTCGCCGACACGGCGGATTTTGAATCGATCAAGGAATTCAAGCCGCAGGACGCAACGACGAACCCAAGCCTGGTTTTTGCCGCTACTCAAAAGCAACAATACGGGCACTTGCTCGACGAAGTGTTGGCTGATCGAAAGAAATCGGGTTTAAGCGGCCAGGCGCAGATCGAGGACATCTGTGATCATCTCCTTGTCCAATTTGGGTCCGACATTCTGGAGATTGTGCCGGGGCGCGTATCGACCGAGACCGATGCGCGATTGTCGTACGATGTCGAGGGTTCCATCAAAAAAGGGCGGACGCTGATCAAACTTTACGAAGAGCGCAAAATTCCGCGCGAACGGGTGTTGATCAAAATCGCGTCGACCTGGGAGGGATTGAATGCCGCGGAGCAACTGCAAAAAGAAGGGATCCGCTGCAATCTAACATTGCTGTTCTCGTTGCCGCAGGCGGTGCGCGCCGCCGAAGCGAAAGTGCAGCTCATCTCTCCGTTCGTCGGGCGGATTTACGATTGGTATAAGAAGGAATACAAGCGCGAGTATATTGGACCGGAAGATCCAGGGGTTCAGTCAGTTAATGAAATTTATACGTACTATAAGAAATTCGAATACAGGACCGAAGTCATGGGCGCGAGCTTTCGCAATATCGGCCAAATCCGCGAGCTCGCCGGTTGCGACGCGCTCACGATCAGTCCCGAACTGATGAAGGAACTTTCCGAGTCGACCGAGCCGCTCGAACGCAAACTTGATCCCGAAAAAGCCAAGTCGGCGAAGATTGACAAACTCGAGTTGGACGAAAAGAAATTCCGCTGGTTGCTAAACGAGAACGCAATGGCGTACGAGAAAACGGGTGAGGGGATCCGCAAATTCGCCGCCGATGTGGTGAAGCTGGAAAAATTTGTCGCTTCGAAATTGTAATCTCTAAGGAAAGCAAGAACGCAGGAAAATTCTGAAGTAATGTTCTTTCTTGCTTTCCTGGGTTCTGAGAGATCTCGTGTTCAACGTCGTTTTGGTTGAGCCGGAAATTCCGCCTAACACCGGCAACGTTGGACGGCTTTGTATGGCGACCCACTCGACGTTGCACCTGGTAAAGCCCCTCGGGTTTTCCCTTGACGATCGGCACCTAAAGCGCGCCGGCCTTGACTATTGGGATGAAGTGAATGTGCGACTTTGGAATTCGTTCGATGACCTGCAGGGCAAGCAGTCCCCGAATACACGTTATTTTTTTCTGACGACGAAAACCAAGCGCGCTTATTACGATGTGACGTTTAGGGCAGATGATTTTCTCGTTTTCGGTCGCGAAACAAAGGGGCTGCCTGAGAGTTTGCTCGCGGCCAACGTCGACAATTGCATCACGATTCCGATGTGCGGGACGCGGAGCCTGAACCTGGCGACCGCGGTTGCAATTGTGTTATTCGAAGCAATTCGGCAAGAACGCCGGGGAGTGGAAGTTGCACGCTGACGTCCACGTTTTTTGCACGGGGCAAGGCATCCAAAAGACCTTGTGCGAACGTCAAATAGATAGGCACATCGCCGGGGGGTCATCGCCCGTTTGTCGATGATGTTGAATAATTCGACCGCGCTTCTGTCGAAATTAGATAAGGACAAACAAAGGGAAAACTATGAAACGTATTCTATATTCACTATGTATCGGGAGCGTGATGCTGGCGTTAACCGCCGCAAGCGCGCCTCCCGATAGGACGAACCAAAAGGGTAAGGGACGCGGCAAAGCCAGCGCCCAAGTCACGGCACCAGCTAAAGGCAGGACCACCGTAAAAAGTGGTGGAAAAACGCGAGCGCAGTATAGCGTCGCGAGGCCTCATGCGAGGTCGAAAGCGACAGTCAACCGCGCTAGCGTGCGACCAGATCGCGGACGCACAACCCGGCAGCCAACTGTCGCGGCCAAGAGCAAGGTTCGCAGAGGCACCGATGTCGTGGCCAGGAGCAACGTTCGCACAAGCAGGGAGGTCACGAGCCGTAGCAAGGTCCGTGCAAGCAGGGATGTCGCGGTCAGCCGCGAACGGGCACTGAGAGGAGCCGGAAACCAGTTTAGCTCGCGGGGAGAGGTTGCAGCCGCTCAGGGGCGCAGCTTCAGGGCTGATCGGACGGGGAGATTCGATCGCAGCCGCAACTTCAGAATCACGAATAGCTGGCGTGACAGTCGTTTCGCCGGCTCGCAATATGCGGCCTTTCGAGACTATCGCAGGGTGTATCGTGATCGCGATTGGTACAGACACAACTATTCGCGCATCATTTTTGTGAGCGGCGGCTGGTGGTACTGGAACACGGGCTATTGGTACCCGGCGTGGGGTTACGCTTCAAATGCGTACTATCCATACGACGGACCAATTTACACCGGTTACGCCGATCTATCACCCGACCAGGTAGTAATTAATGTGCAGGTTCAATTGCAGCGCGACAGTTATTACTTCGGATCGATCGATGGAATCCTTGGACCGCAAACGCGGCAGGCGCTGGCAGCTTTTCAAGCTGACAATGGCCTGGCGATCACTTCGGCGATCGACGAGCCCACCATCGCGACGCTTGGTTTAACATAAGATCACGCATCCTATTCACCTGAGGGCCGCACGATCAGTTCCTCGTGCGGCTCTCTTTCCCGGAGAAGTCTTGCGGCGCTTGCCGACTTCCGGCAGCCTCAGCAGGAACACATGAGGCATCCAGAAAGCAACGCTCTAACGTTGAATAAATAAAGACGTCACGATGTCTAACAACCCAGAAGGAAAAAACTTATGAGAATAGTTCTTGTTTTAATTTGCAGTTTTGCGCTCGCGTCTCTCGCGCTTGGCGCGCAAAAAGAGAAAAAGAAGGAACAACCCAAGAAAAAGCAGGCGCAATCAACGCAGCACGCAACCGCGCCGGGTGGCGGACCACAAAAGGCAAAAGGGTCACAGAAGGTGGCCACGCCAGGCGGACACCGGGCGGCTGTGACACAGCCGTCCTCGGTGAGTCAGAAAACGGCTGGGGGACATTCGGCGGGCGCTGGAGTACAGAAGACGAAGAAGATAAAAGGCGCGCAGCAGGTGACTACCGCTGGGGGACGTTCGGCGACTGCGGCGGGTGCTGGAGCAAAGAAGACGAAAGGATCACAACAGATCGCTGCACAGGGCGGGCAGACAGCGGGCGGTGCAGCGGGCGTCCAGAAGACCAAAAAATCGAAGAAGAGCGCACAACAGGTCACTACATCGAGTGGACAGATTGGGGCTCGTGGAGCTGGCGTGCAGAAGACAAAGGGAGCCGCAGCTACCGCCGCTCAAGCGAAGGGCAAGCCGTTCAAGCCTCAGCATTTCAACCTGGCAAGCAAAACCAAGCCGAACAAAGCCGTTGCGCCTGCTGTGACCTTCCAACAAAACAGGCGCATTCAGGGAAGCCAAAACTGGCAAGGTTCAAATTATAAGGTTTTTCGAAATTATAGATCTGAGTGGCATGATAGAGATTGGTGGAGGCACAATCACGCGCGCATCGTTTTCGTGTTTGGGGGACCGTATTATTGGAATAGCGGCTACTGGTTCCCGGCTTGGGGCTACGACCGGAGTGCCTATTATGCCTACGACGGCCCGATTTATGGCTACAACGATCTGCCGCCGGATCAGGTCATCGCCAACGTGCAGGCCGCGCTGCAACAGCAAGGCTATTATAACGGCGATGTCGATGGGCTGCTCGGCCCGCTTACGCGTGATGCTATCGCCAATTACCAACGCGGCCACGGACTCTACACGACATCCACGATTGATCGGCCAACGCTGGAATCGTTGGGAATGGCTTAACGAGACTTCGCACCACGAAAGCCGCTGCCGAGTGATTTAGGCAGCGGCTTTTTGCGTGACGAGGTCGGCGAAGCTGCGGGAGCAGGCAAGGCCAAAGCCAAAGGTAAGCCAACGGAGGTTGGCAAACCGGCGGAAACAGGCAAGCCGATAATAACAGCCGCCAAGCCGACCCCGACATAAGCACGCAAGCCGCCGTCAGGAATTGAGCAGCAGTCATGGTTTGGCCTGAACTCAGGCGCAAAGAATCTTTTTTCGTTGCAAGTGGCGGCGAGGACGGGTTAGAAGAGATGCCTGTAAAAGCTGCTGTCGAATGACGGTTACGTCGTAAGTGCCTAATGGCCCAGAAAGAAAAAGCGTATGAGATTATTTTTTATTTTGATTTGCAGTATCGCCCTCGTGTGCTTCGCGCCTGGCGTGGAAGCCGGAAAAAAGAAAGATAAAAAGCAGGCACAAAGCAGCGCCGTTTCGAAAAAGGACAAACACGGAAAGGTCAAATCAGCGGAATCGAGCAAGCCGAAAGGGGCAGGCAAGCCGAACAAAGGGAATAGTTGGAATAATCAGAAATACTCCAAAAAGGGGAAAAGTTGGAGCAGCGCGAATAATGAGTGGGCCGGTGGGCAAGCATACAAATACAAGACGAAGGTAAAAACAAAACACTACTCTCTTTCTTATAAGCACAATCCGACGACCCAGAATGTGAAATTCCAGAAGAGCTATCACATTACGGGCTCTGAACACTGGAATGGTGCGAGGTACGCTGCGTTCAGAAATTATCACCCCGAGTGGCATGATCAATCGTGGTGGAGGAATCGCTACAACCGCGTTGTCTTTATCTCCGGCGGCTGGTATTACTGGAATGCGGGTTGGTGGTATCCTGCGTGGGGCTACGCTCCGAACGCGTATTACGCTTACGACGGCCCGATTTACGCGTATAACAACTTACCGCCCGATCAGGTGATCGCCAACGTGCAGGCCGTCCTGCAACAGCAAGGTTATTATCAAGGCGACGTGGACGGTCTGCTCGGACCGCTCACGCGTGCGGCAATCGCAAATTACCAACGCGCCAACGGGCTGGCAGAAACAGCCGCAGTCGATCAACCAACCCTGGAATCACTGGGAATCACGTAACGACATTCCCACGACGGAAGCCGCCGCGGAATTGATTTCAACGGCGGCTTTTTGGCGTACTTAGAGAAAATGCCTAGTGGAGTAATGAAGCTTTGAAGGGCTCCAAATCTCAGGTTCCAAGGAAATCACAATCGCCAAAATTCCAAAAGGCAGACTGGCGGATTTGGAGATTTTTTGGTTGCTGCTGCTTGGAACCTGGAGCCTTTTATAGCTTCATCAACCTGCCTCCAACTCAATGAAATCGTCCCCGCAATTAGTCGCGCGAGATCTTTTTCAATCATTCCGAATGGGCGCAAGGCAGATTGAAGTCTTGCGCGGTATTTCGATGGAGATCGCGCACAATGAAGCGGTCTTTCTTTCGGGCGCTTCCGGTGCGGGCAAGACCACTCTCCTTTATACGCTGGCCGGGCTGGAACGTCCCGAATCGGGAACGGTGGAATTCGAAGGACGCCGGCTCTATAGCGGCGGCTCGACTATGCAGGCGCGTCTGCGAAATGAGAAGATGGGCTTTGTTTTTCAGGGTTATTTTCTCCTCCCTGAACTCACGGCATTGGAGAATGTGCTGCTGCCCGCAATGATTGCGCATCGGGCGACGAGAAGCGACGCAGAAGAGAGCTTGGCCGCTGTCGGGCTGGGTGATCGCCTGCAGCATCTGCCGGCGGAGCTTTCAGGAGGCGAGCAGCAACGCGTGGCTATTGCGCGCGCTCTGACGAACAATCCCGATATTGTTTTTGCCGATGAGCCGACCGGAAATCTTGATTCGAAAACCGGCGATGCAATTATCGATCTTCTGTTGAATCTCGCACGGGAGCGAAACACAACGCTACTTGTCGTGACGCACGATGCTCGCCTGGCCGCACGCGGCGACCGTCAATTGCACATCGCCGACGGCGTGTTGGGCTAAGAGCGACTGGACGACAGCTTCTTCGTCAGGATATTTTTCGCAATGACGCGGTTTGGCCTTGTAATATTGCTGACTTGGTTCGGCAATATTTGGCTTTCTCCAGCGCAGGAATCCGCCTCGCGGGCCGACCAATGGAGCGTTCGCGACACCGGAAGAGGAACGTTCAGCTCATCGGCTGGCGGAATGGTCGAGCGTCAGCTCCGGAGCCGCGGGATCGACGATCCGCGCACTTTGCGAGCAATGGCAAAGGTGCCGCGCGAAAAATTTGTGCCGAACGAGTTGCGCAATAGCGCATATGACGATCGGCCGCTGCCGATCGGTTACGGGCAGACAATTTCGCAGCCGTTCATCGTCGCCCTCATGACGCAACACCTTCAACCGAAGGCGAGCGATCACGTGCTCGAGATCGGCACCGGCTCCGGTTATCAGGCCGCCATCCTTTCGGAATTGGCCGGTGAGGTTTACACAATTGAAATTGTGCGACCACTCGCGCAATACGCTGAAGTTTTATTGCGCGAGCTCGGTTACAACAACGTGCATGTGAAAGCCGGCGATGGTTACAAAGGCTGGCCGGAACACGCACCCTTTGATGGGATCATCGTCACGGCCGCGCCCGATCACATACCGCAGCCGCTCGTCGAACAATTAAAGGAAGGTGGCCGCATGGTCATTCCGGTCGGCAAGACTGGCGCGCAAATGTTGTACTTGCTGGAGAAACGCGGCGGAAAAATTAAGCAGAAAGCAGTCATTCCGGTGAAATTTGTTCCGTTCACACGCGATCATGTCGAAGATAGGCAATCGCGTTGAAGCGATGAAGAAAATAATCCGCTTCCACCTTTCCCCTTGAATTGCGTGGTGAACCACCGAGATTTTTCTAACGATTATGAAAACCCCTGATGCGATGGTGTTGGACGAACCGAAAACTCACGTGCCCGGTGCTGATGCAGTAATCGAACCCGCAGTCGAAAGTCGGCCACGGCCGGCAACCGGCATCAAGGATGCGAAGATTTACATCGATGGAAAATTTTACTCGGAGGCAAGTGCCAAAGTATCCGTTCTCGACCACGGCCTGCTTTATGGCGATGGGATTTTCGAGGGCATTCGCTTTTATAATGGGCGTGTCTTTCGGCTCGAAGAGCATCTTGCCCGGCTGTGGGATTCAGCGCGCTCGATCTGTCTGGAAATTCCAATGTCGATGCGTAACATGACGGAGGCGGTCCTCGAAACGATCAGGCAAAATCGCCTGCGTGACGGTTATATCCGCCTCTTGGTCACGCGCGGGGTTGGCAATCTGGGGTTAAATCCGACGCAATGTAAATACCCGAGCGTGATTATCATTGCGGCGACGATCGCGCTCTATCACGAGAGCTTTTATCGAAAGGGATTGACGATTATCACCTGCGCAACACGCCGCAGTAATCCGGCCGCGCTGAATCCGGCGGTCAAATCACTTAATTACCTGAACAATGTAATGGCGCGGATTGAAGCAAACCTGGCTGGCGCGGATGAAGCACTCATGTTGAATGATGCGGGGAACGTCGCCGAATGCACCGCTGATAATGTTTTCATCATCAAGCGCGGTCAAATCTTTACGCCACCTATCACAGCTGGCGCGCTCCGCGGCATTACGCGCGGGATTATTTTTGAGATCGCGGGGGAACTCGGCATCAAGATTTCGGAAGCAGATATTACACGCCATGATGTCTTCGTGGCCGACGAATGTTTCCTCACAGGGACTGCCGCAGAGATCGTTCCAGTCGTCAAAGCTGACGGGCGCTTGATCGGCAACGGAAAACCGGGACCAATCACCACGCGCACAATCGCACGATTTCGGGAGATGACGCGTGAAACAGGCACACCGATTTTTGGGGAGCGCTAAGCAGTGCGTCTTCCGAAGCGGAAAGTGCTCGGAAATATTCAGATTTGAATGTATCCAAACTTTCGAGGTCTAATTGGCAGAGATGTTGTGCGACGTTTGCAAATGCAATGACGCGACGGTCTTCTTGACCCAGATTCTGGAGGGCAAGATGCAGAAGGTGAATCTCTGCGACGCTTGCTCAAAAGAAAAAGGGGTGCAGGATCCCACTGGTTTCGCACTCGCCGATTTGCTCCTCGGCATCGGTGCAGCGGAGGAAATCGAAAAAGGAGCCTCGACTCAGAAGTGTCCGATGTGCGGTTTTAGCCAGGCCGATTTCAAGAAAACTGGTCGTCTCGGATGTAGTGTGTGCTACGTCACGTTTGCCGAAGGCTTGAACACACTTTTAAAAGCAATGCACAAAGGGACGGAGCATGTGGGCAAACTCCCGGAACGCGCGCATCGTGCCATCGAGCTGAACCATCGAATGCGGGCTTTGACTGAGAACTTGCAGAAAGCAGTCGCGGACGAAAACTATGAAACGGCGGCTTCATTGCGCGATCAAATCAAGCAACTCGAAACTGATCTCCCGAATTCACCATGAAATTGTCTAGTATGACCTCCACGGCCGGCGAATGGTTGCGCGGCGAAGGACCTCATCACCAGATTGTGATCAGCAGCCGCGTTCGACTCGCGCGCAATTTGCGCAACCGCCCGTTTCCGGGTTGGGCAAAGAAGGCGGAGCGCGGTTCGATCCTCGATTTGATCAGACCGCGCGTGGAAGATCTGTCCGAAATGCAGGATTCATTTTCCGAAAGTTTGCAGGATCTTTCGGCGCTGGACCGGCAGGTGCTTGTCGAGCGCCATCTGATTAGTCGCGAGCATGCCGCCAAGGGCGCCGGCAGCGCGGTGGTGGTTAATCGGCGACAAACCCTTAGCATCATGATCAATGAAGAAGATCATCTCCGAATGCAGTCGATCCGCTCTGGTTTGCAGCTAAAACAGGCTTTTAAACTCGTCGATAAGATCGACAGCGCGCTCGAAAGCAAACTGGAGTTCGCCTTTGATCCGCGTGTCGGGTATTTGACCGCTTGCCCCACCAACGTGGGCACCGGCATGCGCGCGTCCGCGATGTTGCACTTGCCTGGGCTGGTCTTGAGCGAACTGATTAATCAGGTCATTCAGGCGGTAAGCAAAATAGGTCTCGCCGTTCGCGGCCTTTACGGCGAAGGGACCGAAGCGATGGGCAACCTTTTCCAGATTTCCAATCAAACCACACTTGGTGAAAAGGAAGAGGAAATCATTAATCGCCTGAGCAAAGTGATTGAAACAATCATCGAGAAGGAACATGACGCCCGCCAGGTTTTGCTTCAAAAAAAACCGAATACGCTTTGGGATCAGATCGGCCGGGCCTACGGTGTTTTGACCTATGCTCACGCAATGGCTTCCAAGGAAGCACTCAATTTATTGTCGATTATCAAACTCGGCGTCGATCTGAGCGCATTTCCGGAAGATCGGCGTCTGCCGATCGACGAATTGTTCATTGATACTCAGCCGGCACACCTGCAGAAAAGCTCTCAGCAGAAATTAAATGCGGAAGAGCGCGACCATCTGCGCGCCCAAATTATTCGCGAACGTTTGAAACTCTTCCCCAAACCTGATATTAGTAAGATGGCGAGGAAGTCGGGCAATGGTTCGACTGCCGAGGCCATCGAATAATGAATAATTTCACGCCGCGCGCTCAACAGGTTCTGGCGCTTGCTCGCAAGGAAGCCGATCGCTTTAATCACAACTACGTCGGCACCGAACATCTGCTCCTGGGGCTCATCAAACTGGGGCAGGGGGTAGCGGTAAACGTTTTGCAGAAGATGGGTCTCGATCTTGAGACCGTGCGCATGGAAGTCGAGAAGCAAGTCGGCTCTGGGCCGGAAACCAAGATGGTCGGCAACGTTCCGTACACGCCGCGAGTGAAGAAAGTCCTCGCGCTTGCCGGCAAGGAAGCCAAGGCGCTCAATCATTCCTATGTCGGAACGGAACACATTTTGCTTGGCCTCTTGCGGGAAGGGGAAGGTGTCGCTGCACGAGTGCTGAAGAGTCTCGAAGTCGATATTGAGCGCACCCGTAATGAGATTCTAAGAGAGCTCGATCCAAATTTCACACCGCCCGAATCCGATCAGGACAGCGGCGAACCAACAAGAAAAGACGTCAAGACTCCGGCGCTCCGCGCATTTGGCCGTGATCTCACCGATTTGGCCAAGAAAGGGGAACTCGATCCGGTGATTGGCCGGCGTAACGAAATCGAACGCGTCATTCAAGTGCTCTGCCGAAGGACGAAAAACAATCCGGTCCTGATCGGTGAAGCGGGAGTCGGCAAGACAGCAATCGCCGAGGGGCTGGCCCAGGAAATCGCGAACGGCAACGTGCCCGAATTGTTGCGCGACAAACGCGTGATCACGCTGGATCTGGCGTTAATGGTAGCGGGAACTAAATACCGCGGCCAGTTCGAAGAGCGCATCAAAGCGGTGATGGACGAGATCCGCCGTTCCAAGAATGTGATCCTTTTCATCGACGAGCTGCACACGATCGTCGGAGCGGGTTCGGCTGAAGGCGCTATGGATGCATCGAACATTATCAAACCCGCGCTCAGCCGGGGCGAATTGCAGTGCGTTGGCGCGACGACGATGAACGAGTACCGCAAATACATCGAGAAGGACGCCGCGCTCGAGCGCCGTTTCCAGACGATAAAGGTGGATGCCCCCACCGTCGATGAGGCGATCCAGATCCTGAAGGGTTTGCGCCCAAAATACGAAGCGCATCACAAGGCCAAACTGACTGACGAAGCGCTCGAGACCGCGGTCAGATTTTCCGACCGTTATATCACTGGGCGTTTTCTTCCAGATAAGGCGATCGATGTCATGGATGAAGCCGGCGCGCGCGCCCGCATCAACGCCATGACGCGGCCTCCTGACGTTAAGGAAATCGAGAAGGAAATCGAAGAGATCCGGCTCGAAAAGGAAGCCGCGATCAAAGCGCAGGATTTTGAAAAGGCCGCCGCGCTGCGTGACAGAGAGAAGCAAGCCAAGGAGAAGCTGGATGCAATTCTGACCAAGTGGCGCGAGGAACGCGAAGAGAGAGAAGTCGTCGTGACCGGAGACGACATGATGCACATCATTTCCAAGGTCACCGGCGTTCCGCTTCAGCGCATGGAACAGGAAGAGACGCAAAAGCTGCTCATGATGGAAACCGAAATGAAACAGCGGGTGATTGGCCAGGACGAAGCCGTCACTGCCATCAGCAAGGCGTTGCGTCGCTCACGTGCCGATTTGAAAGATCCAAAGCGCCCGATCGGTTCCTTTGTCTTTCTCGGCCCTACCGGTGTCGGCAAAACCTATCTCGCGCGCATGCTGGCCGAATTCATGTTCGGCGACTCCGACGCGCTTATCCAGATCGACATGTCGGAGTACATGGAAAAATTTACGGCCTCCCGATTGATTGGTTCGCCGCCGGGCTACGTCGGTTATGAGGAAGGCGGGCAACTTTCCGAAGCAGTGCGGCGGCGGCCCTATTCGGTTGTGCTTTTCGACGAAATCGAAAAAGCGCATCCGGATGTGATGCACTTACTTCTCCAGATTCTCGAGGACGGAAAAATCACTGACTCGTTAGGCCGGAAGATTGATTTCCGGAACACAATTATCATTATGACCTCGAATGTCGGGGCCGAGTTACTCAAGAAGCAGACAGTAATGGGCTTCGGCGCGCCGCTCGAAGGACATGATTACGTTTCGATGCGCGACAAGATTCTCGACGAAACCAAGCGCGTCTTTAAGCCCGAGTTTCTCAATCGTCTCGACGAGATCATCGTCTTCCATTCGCTGGGCAAACCGGAGTTGCTGCGCATTGTCGATCTTGAAGTCGACAAGGTGCTCAAGCGCATCAAAGCGAAAGAGGTTCATATCGAGCTGAGCCAGAGCGCAAAGGAATTCCTAATCGAGAAAGGCTACGATCCGCAATATGGCGCACGCCCAATGCGACGCGCAGTTGAGCGTTATCTTGAAGATCCGCTCGCGGAAGAGCTGCTCAGAGGCCACGTCAAGGCCGGGGACCGCGTCGAGGTTGTGGCCGCCGAAGGAAGACTAACATTCCACGTCGCCGAATCGCAACCGCAGAGTAGCACGGCTGCGTCCGCCGCTGGCTAGCGTTTTCGGCTCACCCGGCGTCTAGTCTTACCAATCACGCGCGCGGATGCGCGTCAGCATAGGCTTTCTTCAACCGTTCCACGGTCACATGCGTGTAGATTTGGGTGGTGGAAAGACTGGCATGGCCAAGTAGCGCCTGCACGCTGCGCAGATCGGCGCCGCGATCGAGCATGTGCGTCGCGAAACTGTGCCGCAGTTTGTGTGGACTAATCGAGATTGGAATCGATGTGTGCCGCAAATAACGTTTCAGGACGAGCCAGATCGAGCGCGTGGACATTCGTCTGCGCGATTTGCTGATGAAAAGCGGCCCTGAATGGACATTCGCCGCTGCGCGATAACGCGAGATTGCCTCCAGCGCCGGCAAACCAACCGGACAAACGCGCTCCTTTCTGCCTTTGCCCAACACGCGCACCGATTCCGTATATAGATCGACATCCGCCACATCCAGAGCGGCCAGTTCACTTAGCCGCAAGCCGCTGCTGTAAAAAAGTTCCATAATCGCTACATCGCGCAGCGGCATCCAGACAGGGGCAGCCCGATTTTTCGCCACACGAGCCGGAGCGGTCAGAAGTTCCTCGACCTGCTGCCGCGTGAGCACGAGCGGCAGCTTCTTCTCGAGCTTTGGCAATTGCACTTCACGCACAGGATTACTTCGCAAATCTTTTCGCGCCGCGAGAAACTGATAGAACGTGCGCAACGCGGAGAATTGCAATCGCACATAGGACCGTGCTTGCCCGCGCTTCATGAGCGCAAAGAGGTAATCGCGGAAATCGTTGGCCGTGCATTTTTTCCATGGTGTTTTAGTTTCCGCTCGAAACGTAGTCAGCGCCTGGCGATATGCTTTGAGCGTGCGCGACGAAGCATTGCGCTCTACAGCCAGATAACGAAGAAATTCCTCGCCGAGAGGATCCTTCCTTTCAGAACCGCTCGCGGCCTTTGTTATATCGAGCGGAGTCGGCACATTTCTCATTAGCGCGCGTTATTCAGGTTTTTCAACCGAGTAACGCAGTTCCGCCGGTGTCGGGGTGCCACGGATTTGACTTTTGAAAATCGGCGTGGGGTTTGTTGAGATCAATTCGTACCCCTTCAATACGAACTCTGGATAAACGCTGTTACTCGCCGGCTCGTAAACTTTGTCGCCGCTAAAGTCGCCGTAGAGTTTGTATTCGTAATTATTGTCGTCCCCAAACTCGAGCCGTTCGCGGTCGGGTGCGAGCTTTTGTTTTTCGTTCAACATCACCAATTGCGCCGTGGTCCAAGGCTGGCCAGGCCGGCGGACGTAGCCCCAAAATTTGTAATCGGGTTTGTAGTAACGCCGGCCGATATAATAGTCGCCCGCCGGTTCGACCGCGATGCGCTGCGCCATTTCGATCCTTGCCTGCTGGATTCCTTGCGGGACGGTTTGGCAACTGTCGAGAAAGAGCACGCCAATCAACAGATTGCTCGCAAGCAGAAGATGAACAGCGCGCCTCATTTCTCAGATCGACATCTTTTATCGCAGCTTTACCCCGTACGCAAATTATCGGAGAATCGATGGCGATCAGGGAGTCCCTCGATTACTTTCGCAATCTGGGGGCATCCATGACTAATCAGTGAATCATAAAAGGCTCTTGCAGCATAACCGTTTACCGATCACTAGTCTCTGATCTCTGGCGTCAATGATTGTTCGCTTCTTTAACGCGCTGGGCGCGCCGCTGCTCGCGTTTTGTCAATACTTGGGGGAGGTTGTGCTCCTCGCAGCCGATACATTTCGTTGTATTTTTACGCACAAGCTCCGTTGGAAATTATTTCTCAACCAACTCGTCGAGATTGGATTGCTTTCACAACTTGTTGTCGTGATCACGGGTGCATTTACGGGCGCGGTCTTCGCGGCTCAAACTTTCTTTCAATTTAACAAAATCGGCATGGGATCGGCCACCGGCGCGGTGGTATCGGTCTCGATCTGTCGCGAGCTTGGCCCGGTGCTTGCGGCATTGATCGTGGCGGGTCGCGTCGGCGCAGCCATGTCGGCGGAAATCGGCACGATGAAAGTGACCGAGCAGATCGATGCGCTCCGGGCCCTCGCGGTTTATCCGACGGATTATCTGGTCGTGCCGCGTGCGCTCGCCATGATGATATCTATGCCGCTGCTGGTAGCCGAATGTATCGCTGTCGGCATCGCTGCCGGATATTTCATCGCCATTTTTCTGCTCGAGATCAACGGCACGTATTACGTGGCGAACATGGTGCGCTGGACCCGTAATCGCGACATTATCATGGGTCTGTCGAAAGCATTTTGTTTTGGGATTCTGATTGTATTCATTAGTTGTCAAAAAGGATTGGCCGCGCGCGAAGGCGCAGTCGGTGTCGGCCGCGCGACAACTGAAGCGGTAGTGAACTCTTCGCTCGCGGTTCTGATTTGCAATTTCTTTCTCACGATGTTGCTCAACATCATTTATCCAGCGGGATACCAGTAACGCTGTGCGGGAGTTGAGAGTTGAGGGGTTGAGAGTTAACAGTTTGAGCCTTGCGATGATCGAAGCACCGCCATCCCCGAGTTGGTCTGTCAACCCTCAACCATTACCAGCCAACGGTTCCCCAATGATCGCAGTCCGATCGTTGGTCAAAAAGATCGGACAGCAGGAAATCCTGCGCGGCGTCGATCTTGAGGTCGCAACTGGTGAGACACTCGCGATCATTGGACGAAGCGGCGGTGGCAAAAGCGTTTTGCTTAAACATCTCGTGGGATTGATGGCGCCGGACGCGGGAGAAATTTGGATCGATGGTCAAAACATCATCGGAATGAACGAGCGTCAGCTCGGGACGATTCGCGTAAAGGTAGGCATTCTTTTTCAAGGCGGCGCGCTTTTTGATTCGATGACCGTGGGGGAAAACATCGCTTTCCCTTTGCGCGAAGCCGGTGAGCGCGATCCAGAGATTCTGAACACAAAAGTCAAGGAGATGCTCGAGGTGATGGAAATGGAGGGCGAGGAGGAAAAGATGCCGGAGAGCCTTAGCGGTGGAATGAAGAAACGCGTTGGCCTTGCGCGCTCCATCATTCGCCGTCCGTCGTGTGTATTGTACGACGAGCCGACATCCGGTCTCGACCCGGTAGTGGCGGACAGTATCAATCGCCTGATTCGCAGATTGCAGCAACGGCTGGGAGTGACGAGCATAGTGGTCACGCACGACATGAAAAGCGCGTTCGATGTAGCCGACCGGATTGCCTACTTGCATGAAGGACGGATTTATTTTCAGGGGACCACGACCGACCTTCAGCAATCGACCGATCCGCTCATTCAGGATTTCCTGCTCGGGCGCTCTGAACAAGGAGCGGCGGCTTCCTAGCCGCCGAGTAAAAAGACGGCGATTTGGAAATCGCCGCTCCTTGCGAAAAGGTCGCTAAGATCGACTATAGTGTTTCAAAATGAATCGGCACGAACGAGGTTTGGAATTCAAAGTTGGCGCGTTTGTCTTCGTCGGGTTAGCGATGTTAGGCGCGCTGGTGGTGCAGTTTGGCCGGCTCGGCGAAGGCTTGAGGACCTATTATCCACTCACGGTCCGCTTCACAGATGCGAGCGGCCTGTTAAAAGGTTCCGATGTTTTGCTTGCAGGGGCCAAAATCGGAAAAGTCTCTGGTGGTCCGCGAATGGTCCGGGAAGGCCAGGGTGTCGATGTGCCGCTGCAGATTTATGAACACATTAAGGTTCCTGAAGGAAGCAAATTCACCGTCGGAAGTTCCGGTTTGCTCGGCGATCGCTTCGTAAACGTGGCGATGCCGCCCGGGCAGCCGAAGGCTTTTCTGGCGCCAAACACCCACATCAGCGGTGCGCGAGAAACTGGCATTGACGACCTCACGCGCGAAGGCGGTGCCCTGGTGAACGATCTTCGGGGAACCGTGCAAAAGATCGACACGACCGTGGACCGCTTGAATCAAGACACACTTTCCTCGAAGAACATGGAAAACCTGAAATCGAGCATGGAGCATTTGAACGAGGCTACTGGCGCGCTGGCGGAGTCTTCAAAAAAATTGGATGGTGTGATCGAGCAAGCGGATTCGACGATGAGTTCGGCAAAAAAAGCAGCCGACAGTTTGCAAACTGCGATCGCCGACGCGCGCAAAGTATTGAACAGCGCAACAAAGGGGAAAGGTTTGGTAGCCGCACTTCTAAATGATCAGCAGTTAGCGAACGATCTGCACGCGCTTGTCACTAATTTACGGGCACACGGCGTCTTGTTTTACCGCGACTCTGCGGCAAAGACTGAGACGAGGACCCCGGAGCAGACCAAGCCAACTCGGCAGACTCGAGGCCGCTAAGACTAATCACTCCGCTAGGCGCAGACGACTTAGCACTTCTTCATCCCTTAAACCGTCGATGCGAATGATTTTGTTGCGTGATTTGTGGCCACGTTCCAGCACGATTTGGCGTTCGGCTGTTTTCAATTCTTTGGACAGGAAACTGCGCAGCGCGGTGTTCGCTTTTCCGTCCACCGCCGGAGCGCGGAGCTTGATCTCTATCACCGCTCCATATTCGCCCACGACGCTGTCGACCTTCGCATTTGGCGCAATGTGAAACCTAAGAGTAGTCATCGATTCCACTGTAGCGGCGGTCTACGACCGTCGCATTTCGCGCCTTATTTTTAATGCAGGCCGATCGCGGCACGCACCCGCTCCATGACCACATCGGCGACTTCGTTTGCGCGCTTTGCGCCGCGGGCAAGGACGTTGTCGATGTACGATTTGTCCGCCAGGATTTCTTCCCGGCGTTTGCGCATCGGCGCGAAATAATCCGAGAGTTTTTCGAAGAGTTGCTTTTTGAAATCGCCGTAGCCGGAGCCGCCTTTTTGAAACCGTTCGCGCATTTGGCCAATTTCGTTTTTTGAAGCGACGAGCGAGTAGAGCTGGAAGATTGTCGATCTTGAGGGGTCTTTCGGGGCTTCCATCGGCGTGGAATCAGTTACGATGCTCAAGATGCGCTTCCGCGTTTCTTTTTCGTTGCCGAAGATATCGATGTTATTGCCATAACTCTTGCTCATCTTCTGGCCGTCAATGCCCGACACCACTTCAGTCGCCGCCTGAATGCGCGGCTCAGGCAGTTTGAAAATCTGGCCGAATGCCTCGTTCATCTTCACCGCCAAATCGCGCGTGATTTCGATGTGCTGTTTTTGATCTTTGCCAACCGGAACAATGTCGCTGTCGTAAAGCAGAATGTCGGCTGCCATCAGTACCGGATAATCGAAGAGCCCGACTGTCGCGGCCATGCCCCGGGCGAGCTTGTCTTTGTAGGAATGCGCGCGCTCGAGCAAACCCATCGGCGCAACCGTGGATAAAATCCAGGCCAGCTCGGTGACTTGCGGCACGTCGGATTGGCGGAAAAGCGCGGCCCGTTCCGGATCGAGACCGCAGGCCAGGAAATCGAGCGCGACGCGGCGGCTGTTCTCGCGCAACGTTTTTGGATCGCGGACGCTGGTGAGCGCGTGGTAATCGGCAATGAAATAAAACGCTTCCCCCTCGGCTTGCAGGGCAATCGCTGGCCGCATCATGCCGAAATAATTGCCGATGTGCAGCGCGCCGCTGGGTTGAAGGCCGGATAAAATGCGCATGTGCTAATTCTGTAGCGGCGGTCTATGACCGTCGCACTATTTATTTTCTCTTCGGAATGCCGGGGACCACAGGGGCCGCGAGGTTGCTCGTCTGTCTCGTAGCACGGAAATCGTGCTCGCAATTTCTTGGTCGCCGTTAGATAACACCAGCCATGCCAGCACGATCGCAACCGGTTTCCGTCGTCACCGGCGGCGCCGGTTTTCTGGGGTCGCATTTGACGGATCGGTTGCTGGCGGAAGGTCATCGCATGATCGCGATCGACAATCTAATCACCGGCAACACGGCGAACATTGGACATCTGGCGGGAAACGAAAATTACCGTTTCATCAAGCACAACGTTTCCAACTTCATCTTCCTCCCGGAAGAGAAGATCGATTACGTCTTTCATTTTGCTTCGCCTGCCAGTCCAATTGATTATCTCGAACTGCCGATTCCGACGCTGAAAGTGGGCGCGCTCGGCACGCACAACACGCTTGGCCTCGCCAAGGACAAAAAGGCGTCGTTCATTCTGGCTTCCACTTCGGAATGTTACGGCGACCCGCTCGTCCATCCGCAAAAGGAAGATTACTGGGGTAACGTCAACCCGATCGGCCCGCGCGGCGTTTACGATGAGGCCAAGCGTTTCGCCGAGGCAATGACCATGGCCTATCACCGCTACCACGGGATCGACACGAAAATTGTGCGCATCTTTAACACCTACGGCCCGAGAATGCGCGTGCGTGATGGCCGTGTCGTCCCGGCGTTCATCGGGCAGGCTTTGAGCGGAGAGCCGCTCACCATTTTTGGCGACGGCTCGCAGACCCGCTCGTTCTGTTATGTCTCCGATTTGATTGACGGAATCTTCAAGCTGGCCATGAGCAATTTTCACGAGCCGGTTAACCTTGGTAATCCGCGCGAGATGACAATCAAACAATTCGCCGACGAGATCATCCGTATTACCGGCACAAAATCAAAAATCGAGTACAAGCCGTTGCCGGTGGACGATCCGAAGGTGCGTCAGCCGGACATCACACGCGCAAAGGAGGTTCTCGGCTGGGAACCGCGAGTGCAATTCGAAGAAGGGATCAAAAAGACGATTGAGTATTTCAGGGAATCGTTGGCTTCGCCACGTTAAATCGTTAAACCGTCGAATCGTTAGAGCGGGGAGCGCACGCAGCTTGCGTGCATCCGGAAGCGTGCGCTCCCAGGCAATCTGCAAAATTTCGCTGGCGCTTGATGCTTTTCGGCTGTGAATTCTCTCATGATTAAACGCGCGCTTGTGATCGCCCTCGGTTTTCTTGGCTTTTGCTTTCCCCTGACGGCGCAGCAAACAAGTCGTGTGGAGCGGACCAAAGATAAAGCTGCCACGTATCGACAATTGCGCCCCAGCGCGCTGGACACTCCTGCCCGGCTGACCCTCTCGCTGCCGGAATTTTTCAGCCCGATGGAGGGCTCGGTTCTCGCTAATGATTTCCTGATGCTGACTCTTGGGGCCGGACAACGCTCGCCCGCCTCGAGCGAATTGGGCTGGATCGGGATGGCGCCGCTCGACTATTTTCAGGATGAGCTTCCCAGTGCCGCCGAATTAGAGCAGGCAAACGCGGCTCCGGTAGATGGAAAGGATTCGCCCTCCGAGATCGTGAGCCCGCCGCTGAGTCCGATTTATTACAGTGGAGAAGTGGGCGTGTTCTACGGACGCTCGAGTGGCAAATTCGGTCGCGAGATCATGCAGACTTATTTCCTGGGCGAGGTCGGCAATGATAAATTCCATATCACGGCTGGCGCCGCATACGAAGAGTCGAGTGGATCCGCACTGAGATTTCATTCGATCGCTCGTCCAAGGTGATTCTCCTGTCGGAACTGTGCCACAGTTTTTCGGAGCGAATCAGAAGAGATCTAGTAGAGGTGGGTGCCACCTGCCACGTCCACCAGTGCGTTAGTCGATCCAAATCGTCTTTGTGTTCACGAATTCGCGAATTCCTGTGGCACCGAGCTCACGGCCAAAGCCGGAATGCTTGACGCCGCCGAACGGCAGACGTGGATCGGATGCGACCATCGCGTTGATGAAAACCATTCCCGTCTCCAGTTCGGACGTGAAGAGTTCTTGCTCGGCGGGGTCGTTGGTCCATGCGCTCGCGCCGAGGCCGAATGTCGTGTCATTTGCCCTCTCGATCGCTTCGGCTGCATCGCGCACGCGGAAAACAGACGCGACCGGGCCGAAAACTTCTTCGCGGTAGGCCGGCGATTCCGTTGGCACGTTGATAAGAACGGTTGGCTCATAAAAGAATCCGGGGCCGTGAATGCGATTTCCGCCCGTTAAGAGTTTCGCGCCGGCGGCGATTGATTTCTGAACCTGCTCGTGTACCCCTTGCAGAATCTGTTCCGTTGCGAGTGGACCAAGCTCGGTCGTCTCGTCCAGCGGATCGCCGATTTTTAACGCGCGCATTCGTTCGACGAACTGATGCAGAAAATCATCATAGATTTTGTCGGCGACGAAAAACCGCTTTGCTGCGATGCATGATTGCCCGCTGTTGATCGTGCGCGCCTTAACTGCCGTGCTCAGTGCCTCCTCAAAATCGGCGCTTGGCATAACGATAAACGCGTCGCTGCCACCAAGCTCGAGCACGCTTTTTTTGATCTGCCGCGCAGCGGCGCTCCCTACTTCGCGTCCCGCTTTTTCACTTCCGGTTAGGGTCACCGCCTTAACCCGCGGATCGACAATTAATTTTTCGACCTGTCTTGCTTCGATCAGAAGGGTTTGGAAAACACCTTTTTCAAATCCGGCGCGACAGAGCACGTTTTCAATCGCGAGCGCACATTGGGGGACGTTGGCTGCATGTTTGAGCAGTCCGACATTTCCTGCCATCAACGCTGGCGCGGCAAACCGAAAGACCTGCCAGAACGGGAAATTCCATGGCATGATGGCCAGGACCGCTCCGAGCGGTTGGTAACGCACGTAACTGCGGGCGGCATCAGTCTGCGCGGCCTCGTCCTCCAGGAAACGCTCTGAATTCTCGGCATAAAAGCGACAACCTCGCGCGCATTTCACGATCTCGTCCTGCGCGGCATGGATCAGTTTTCCCATCTCCAAGGTAATTGTCCGGGCGAGTTTGTCCTTCTCCTGGTCAAGTATTGCCGCCGTCGCCATCAGGAGTTGCGTGCGTTCGGCAAATGGACGTCGGCGATGATGCGAAAACGCGTGCTCGGCGAGCTTGAGCCGTTTCTCGATTTCGCTATCGCTGAAAGCCGGAAACTCCTTCAGCTTTTCGCCCGTGGCAGGGTTAACCGACGCGATTGGCATTCTACACTGTAGCGGCGGTCTATGACCGTCGCATACTTTCTTCCTTACGGAGGTCGAAAACCAAAAAAGTACGACGCTCATCCCGACTCAGTCGGGACTACAACCGCAGGCCTTTCGGAATCAAAACGCGATCGAGAAGATCGAAACCCCATTGCACCAACAATGCAAGCAGCGCCGCCGGGATGGCACCCTCCAAGATTGTTACGTGATCGTTTAAATTCAGTCCGCTTAAGATCGGCTCGCCGAGACCGCCCGCTCCAATCAGCGCAGCCAGCGTCGCCGTTCCGATGTTGATCACTGCGCTGGTCTTGATTCCAGCCAAAATGGAGCGTGACGCCATCGGCATATAGATTTTCCACAGCCGCGTCATCGGGCTGAGTCCCAACGCAATTGCCGATTCGCGCAATGCTCGCGGGATATCCTGCAAGCCGCTCGCGGTGTTGCGCACGATGGGCAGCAATCCGTAAAGGAAAAGGGCGGCAATCGCGGTGCGGACGCTGATTCCGAAAAACGGAAGCGGCACCAGTAGCGCGAGCAAAGCGAGCGACGGGATCGTTTGCACGACACTGGCGAAACCCAGAATAGCCTGCCCAGTTGGGCCGCCCCGGCTGGCGATGATGCCGAGCGGGATACCGACGATAACGGCGAGCAGGAGCGAGAATCCTGCAAGTTCCAAATGGCGTAATGTCCACCGCGTGAGCTTATGCCAAAATGATTCGCCTACGGTTGTCGATCCTGTGGTGCCGCCTTGAAAATACAGATCTGCGGCCCTCGCATAATTCTTTGTGCGCTCCGCTTCAGCGTTCAACCGGATCATGCGGGTTTCATCCAGGTTTCCTTCCAGCTTGCGCAGCGCGGTGATAGTGGATGCTGGCAACGAAAGCCGATACAAGAACACTGCCTCATAACGTGGGAAAAATTGCAGATCGTCTTCAAGAGTGACGAGATCGTATTCGGCAATCTTGGCATCGGTCGAATAGGCGTCTTTCACGTCAATCGAACCGTTCTTGAGCGCCGCGTAGCCGAGCGCGTGATCGATCCCAATGACGTTTTGTTGTGGAAGGGCGTAACGCGTGCGCAATGGCTGCCATCCATCCTGGCGATCCAAAAATTCGTGCGTAAGTCCGATCTTCAGCTCGGGATGATTTCGCAGATCGCTGATTGTGTGCAGACCGAGTCGCTCCGCTTCACTGCGACGCGTGACGAGCGCGTAGGTGTTATTGAACCCAAGCGGCTCCGTCGCTCCCACATCGAATTTTACCAAAGCATCGCGAATTTCATTGAGCGATAATTTATGGTCTGTTTTCAGAATCTCCTGCGCGATCGTGCCGGTGTATTCCGGGTAAGCGTCGATTTGCCTGCCGCGCAGCGCCTGCCAAAGGATGATCGTGCCGCCCATTCCTTGCCGATGTTCCGCGGCGATGCCGGCGTCGTTTAATGTGCGCTTCGCGACCTCACCCAGGACATATGACTCGGTAAATTTTTTCGAACCGATGACGACGGGCTGCGCATTTGCGGAAAAAACTGCGGCGAAAAGAATTAGGAATGGAAGGGAGAGGCCGCTGAGCTCCCCGCGGCGCGCCCGGGTCAGAGCCGGACGGGCATTGTCGCACCCTACCAATTTTGAGCGAGGCGACAATTTCATGTGAAAACAAGCGCGCGCTGCGAGTTGATGAATTCGCGCACGAAATCATTTGTTGGCTTTTCACGAAGATCGACAAGCGAACCTTGTTGGACGATGTGGCCTTCGTTCATGAGCACGATTTCATCACCGAAATATGCTGCTTCCGCCAAATCGTGAGTGACGAAGAGCGTTGTTTGACGCAAGCGCACGAAAATTTCTTTAAGCTCCTTTTGCAAAGAAGCGCGCACCAGCGGATCGAGCGCGCCCAGAGGTTCGTCGAGGAGGAGCAGTTCGGGCGAAAGCATCAATGCGCGCATTAAACTGACGCGTTGACGCTGACCGCCGGAAAGTTCGATGGGGTATCGCGAGAGCAAATTGTCGGAAAGTCTCGTCAGCTCGCATAATTCCAGAAGCCGCTTGTGCATTTCCTCGTCGGATTTCCCGAGATACCGCGCCATTAAGAGAACATTGGCGCGCGCCGTCAGATGCGGAAATAGACCGCCTTCCTGAATGACGTAACCAATTCGACGACGCAACGTGTCGATATTTGCTGGCGTGATCTGTGATCCGTCGAAAGCGATGGTGCCAGAATCAGGTGTGATTAATCCGATAATCAGTCGGAGCAACGTCGATTTACCGCAACCGCTCGGACCGATTAATACCGTGGCCTTGCCACGCTCGATCGCCAGATTTGTGGAATGCAACGCCAGCGCGTCCTCATAGCGCTTGCTAACATCGACCAGTTGGACCAGCGCGCTCATTTCAGCCGCGGGCGTTGATCGCGGCCGCGGTCACCGACCCCGGCTACATGTGAAATAGAAAACACCGAACAGACGCGCATCATCTGTCCACATCTTTTGAAACTCGAAGCCGGCATCGCGTGCGAGGGCGGCGAAACCTTCCGGGGCGTATTTATAGGAGAATTCTGTGATGATCTTTTCACCTGAACGAAACTCGAACGTATGATCGCCGATATGAACAGCCTGATCGATTTGGCTGATGAGGTACATCTCGATGCGGCCGGTGTCTGAGTTGTAAATTGCGCGGTGCTGCCAATGTTGCAGATCGAAATCCGCGCCGAGTTCGCGGTTCGCGCGTGCCAGCAAATTCAGATTGAATTGCGCCGTGACGCCGGCGGTGTCGTTGTAAGCAGCCTCGATCACGTCCTGATCTTTGCGAAGATCGACACCGATGAGTAGTGCGCCACCCTGGCGACAGACCTTAGCGACGCGGCGGAGGAATTGAGTTGCTTCGTCAGGTTCGAAGTTGCCAATCGTTGAACCGGGAAAATAGACGACGTTGCGCGCCGCTTTGCGGCGCGCGGAAGGGAGTTCGACAGGCTGCAAGTAATCGGCGCACACAGGCAGGATTTCCAGGTCGGGAAAAATGTTGTGGAAAAGAGCTGTCGATTTGCGCAGTTGTTTCTCAGAAATATCGACCGGGATATAACCGGCGGGCTTTTCGAGCGCTTCGATCAGGATCCGCGTTTTGGTGCCTGAGCCGGTGCCGAGGCCGATCAGGTTGATCTGCGCCCCGAGATGCGCTGCGATTTCGGCTCGATGCCGAGCCAGAATATCGATCTCGGTCCGCGTAATGTAATACTCCGGCAGCTCACAAATTTTCTGGAACAACGCCGCGCCGCGCTCGTCGTAAAAATACTTGCATGGCAGCGTACGTGGCTCGCTGGACAGACCCGCTATTACGTCTGACAGGAAATCAGCGCTTGCCGGTGGAACGCCGACTACTGGACGCGCGGTTGTGAGTCGGTTCGCAGTCATTACGGGATGTTCGTTCGGCGCGATCGCGTGGCGACCGGCGCCGTGCCGAATTACTGTGGATCGCGCGCGAGCCGAATTCCGGTGAATTGCCAGCGTTTCTCAGGCTGGAAAAAATTGCGATAAGTGCGGCGAATATGAGTGCGCGACGTAGCGCAGGAGCCGCCCCGCAAGACGTACTGGTTACACATGAATTTTCCGTTGTATTCGCCGAGCGCCCCGGGAGCGGCGCGATAACCGGGATAAGGCGAATAGGCGCTGCGGGTCCACTCCCAAACGTCGCCAAACATTTGATGAAGGTCTCGCGCTTGCACCGAAGTCGCGGCTGATTGCGGATGAAACGCCTCGTTTTCGACAAAATTTCCTTCAATCGGACAATCGGACGCTGCGCGTTCCCATTCAAACTCGATTGGGAGGCGAGCGCCCGCCCAATTCGCGTAGGCATCGGCTTCGAAATAACTGACGTGCGTCACCGGCTCGGATTCATCGACGGGACGAAAACCGGAAAGCGTAAAATTCCACCAGGCGTCGTCGCGTTTCACCCAGTAAAGCGGCGCCTGCCACTGTTGTTCGTTCACAGTCATCCAGCCCAACGAGAGCCAAAGCTCGGCCCGCGCGTACCCGCCATCCTCGATAAATTGAAGATATTCGCCGTTTGTTACTGGCCGTGAAGCGAGTGAAAATGCGGAAACTAGCGCCCGATGCCGGGGACCCTCGTTGTCGTAAGCGAATTCGTGACCATCATGACCTATTTGGACGATTGCTTCATCGAAATCGAAGAAGCGCATTAGCGCCGGCTTTGGTGGGGCGATGTTGGTCTTGTGCTCGCGGAAAACCGGATATAGCGGATTTTGCGCGAACACGTGCTTGATGTCGGTGATGAGTAATTCTTGATGCTGTTGCTCGTGATGGATGCCGAGAATCAGAATCGGCTCGATTTCATCGATAAGGTTTTCGTCGGCATCGGAAAGCAGATTGTCCATGTGCGCATCGATCGACGAGCGATAGCGCTGGGCTTCCCTCACCGTCGGGCGCGAGATTAAGCCGCGCAGATCGCGCCGGTGCATGTCGCCGGCGGCGTTATAATATGAATTGAAGAGATAAGCGTACTCCGGAACGTCGGCGTGATATCCGGAAACAAATTTTTTCAGGATAAAAGTCTCGAAAAACCAAGTCGTGTGGGCAACGTGCCATTTCGTCGGGCTGACATCCGGCATCGACTGGACGACAAAATCTTCGGGCTCAAGGTTTGCGCATAAGGCGTTGGTAAAATTTCTGATTTGGTGAAAACGCGCCAGCAAACGTTCGGCGCGCGTTGAGCTAGCGTCCAAGCGGGATCGTCTAGCCGACACTTTGTCGATGACAGGGGCCGCTGCGGAGATCAAGAGATGTCACCTTCCTGTTGGAGTTCTTCTCTGCGTGCCTCGAGCATCTGATCGTGGGTCGCGTCCTCGACGCCATCAATCACCAGGTGCTCGCCCACAGTTTCCTCTTCCTCAAAGCCGGGACGCGGTGCGCGGTGGCCTTTGGAGCTTGGGATGACGTTCCATTCTTCAGTGAGATCGGCATTATCGGGAGTTTCCTCCGGGGGAGTGTTATTTTCTGCGCCCATCAACTCCTGGTGAGCCCGTCTCCAATCTGCATCGGTAAATTCATCAGGGTTGCGCTCATCAATCATCGCGATTTCCCGGGCGCGTTTTTCGACCTCCTCCGGCGATGGCGCGCCAAGTCCGTTACCATGCAGCGAAATTTTTCCCGCCGGAGGTTGTGAGTAATCGTTCATACCTAATAATATCGAAGGCCACAGCGGCACTGTCCGCACCACACTTTGGACTACAGAGCGCAACGTTGCAATGCAAACGCTGAGAAAGGGTGCCGGTGTTTTTAAAGTGAGTAATGAAGATTTCGTTCAACTTGCAAACGGAGGTGTAATCGCGTTTGAGGAGTACGGCGACGCGAGCGGCGTACCGGTGATATTTTGTCATGGCTGGCCAAGCTCGCGCACGATGGCGCGACTCACAGATGACGCCGCACGTGACCTGGGGATTCGTATTATTTCCCCTGATCGGCCCGGCATCAGCGGATCGAGTTTGCAGCCCAATCGTGGATTGAGCGACTGGCCGCCCGTT
>Ga0193719_10000033_pt1 | contig 40275 bp, 62 predicted proteins | sample U2a2metaG_FD_160103 | JGI IMG/M metagenome (GOLD analysis project Ga0193719, IMG submission 160103) | Soil microbial communities from a riparian zone of the East river system, Colorado, United States - U2a2 | ecosystem: Environmental > Terrestrial > Soil > Riparian zone | place: USA: East... | reverse complement strand
TGTCGGTCGGCGATAACGGCGCAGGCTCAACGGTCGTTACGATTAATGGGCCCTTGAACGCTTCCAGTGCGTCCATTACGGGTCTTGTTTCCGCTTCCACCGTCACTGCTTCCAGCGCGTCGATTGCCGACATTAATTTCGTTAAAGGATCAAACGGAGCTTGCGGTCATTTTTCCGGAGGCGACGCGACATTGGGAACGGCAAGCGGTTCCTGTGAAGGTTCCTTAACGCTCTATTCAAATTTCAACCCAGGCCAATTGACGCTTTTATCGCCGGACACTGGTCTGTCTATGCAGGGTGGGCAAGTTGTTCAGTTCCCGAACGGGTCGCAGCAATCCAGGGCCGCTGACCTATTTTCAACATCGACTCAAGTATTCACTGGCGGAAACACGTTTATATCTTCCACGACATTGTCTATTTTTACAGCCTCTAGCGGGACGGTAAGCGGCCAGTTGAGCGCCGGTTCGATCAAGTTCCCCAACGGCACGATCCAGGTATCCAGCCCGCCGGTCGTCGATACGAGCGGTTTATTAACGACTTCATCCGCAACGGCGACTTATGCCATGATTTTAGGATCAACGAACTATTGGAATTATCCCTCTACGGGAACTTTTAATGCCGGTAAAGGAATCTCTGTGAGCACCTTGACGGCGACCAGCACCTCGACGTTGCAGTACGTCACAATGTCCACCTTCACGGCTGCCTCGGGAACGATTGCGGGTAATCTCAGTATGACTAATAGCCCTACAATCATGACTCTTAGTCCGAGTTCTGATAATGGACTGACGATTAACGGCGGATATGTTCAGCAAGCTACTAATGGCGCTTGGAAATTAACCGGAACCGCGAGCGGAGCTACTTACGCATTTAAGAATGATGATACGACCGGAATGGGCAGCGCGAATAACTCTAAAACCGTTAGGTTCTATGCAAACAATGTAGAGACGGTACGGATCAGTTCGTCCGGTTATGTCGGCATTTCGACGGGCGCTCCGCAGGCGGCTTTAGACGTGAATGGAAGCGTGATCGTTAGATCGGCGGGAACGGCGGCTTCTCCGGCTGTTAGCGTTGGAGTAGGGACCGGCATTTATGCGGCTTTCCCAACTCAGTTGGGACTGGCCGCTAATGGATCAAGGGGAGTTCTCATAGATGGCAATGCCAATTTAAATGTTGATTGGGCTCTTATCATGAGTGATCTTCAATGCATCCATTGGCTTAGCGATAGTTATATTTGCCGGAAGAAAGCCAACACTTTACAGATCGGACAGAGTGAATCAATTGTATCGGATTTGGTCGTGACCGGTAAAGTCGGCATCTCGACGGGGACGCCGCAAAATACGCTGGACGTGAATGGCAAATCGTTATTTCGCTCTTCAATGACGGTATTAGGAGAAGTAGTGGTGGCTCCTACTGCCGCTTTAGCCAAACTTGTGACTTCTACTGACACGACCAACGGACAAACTAATTTTATCGCGCAAAATAATGCCGCTGCCGGCGCTCGTCTTTATCTCGGAACTAACCGCGATCCAACGACGGGCGTTTATACGAAAACCGGCCAAGGCGCGGCGCAAATTGAGTTGATCTCTGCTGATGGTGGCGGGCAATTCGCGGTAAAGAGTTCTACGGTTAATAACGCTTCATTGAATACCATCGCTACTTTTGATCCCAATGGCGAAACGTTCAATTACCCGTTAATATTCAGCCCGACGACTAACGGCATTAAAGGCACTACAACCAACGACAATACGACGGCTGGTAATGTCGGAGAATACGTGGAATCGGTCGTTTCAGGTGATACGAATTATGGAACGGCCAGCCAGTATTCAGACGGCACTTCCATAAGTTTGACTGCCGGGGATTGGGACGTAACTGCTTTATGCTACGCCAATTCCGGTACTACTGCTCTGGTCACATTGGTCGGTGTTGGAATCAGCGTTACTTCCGGTAATAGCAGTACGGGGTTAGTTACCGGCAGTAACTTTGTTTTTGGTGACGTGACTTCGACATTCAGGGTCGATCAGGTTATCCCGGCCTACCGGATGTCGTTGAGCGGAACGACGACGGTCTACATGAAAATATACGCCGCTTATTCAGGCACTACCCCGACATTTAGAGGACGTTTATCAGCCAGAAGAATGCGATAGGAGAAAGCTATGGTTTCAGCCGGGCAGATTCCACAAGCCATAAACACGATCCAGGAGGCGATGGAGATATTGAACAACCTGCGGATTTTCATGCAGAAGGTGCAGGTGATGGCGGGTAAAGGATGGCAGATCGATGTTGGCCCGGAGGGGACTCCGATCTTAGTCAACGTCACTTCCGGCCAGCAGGCGTCGCTCCTGGCGCAATATGACGCTTTGAAGGCGTCGCTTCAGACAAAGTTCCAACTTTTGCCTTAGCCATGAGACTACAAATCCTTATAGGCTTGATGGGTTTGGCGATGCTTCCAGTTCAGGCAACCGTGTATAATGACGAGCCTGAATCAAAAGTTTACAGCGATGAAACGGAGGAGACGATGGCAAATATTGGGAAAGTAAGATTGAAGCATGACATTGTTGACGATATGGTGACGATGACGGCTAACGAAGTATCGGACCTCGCGTCACTTCTAGGAACCGCCGACCTCAAGGCCAATGATTTCGATACGGAGAAAACCGATGGTTTGGTTGAGATGGTTTTAGGCGACAAGAAAATAACGGTGACCGTTAAGAAGATCAAGAAGGAAGAAGATGGGCAGGACTAGGACGAAGTTTGAAGTCCATGAGAAACTGCTGAACAAACTAATAAAGGGGGTACGACAAATGGCTAAGAATCTTGAAGAGACGATGGCGGCGGTGAAAGATTTAAAAGACGCCGTAGCGGAGCAGTTGGAAGAAACCAAGAACTTGATTGCGGCGGTAGAGAAGTTAATTGCGGCGGTCCCTGCTCCTTCGGCGGACTTACAGCCGCTCTTTGACGAAGTGACGAACATCACGACCGCTCTTAAAGGCGACAACGCGGACGTGCAGGCGGAACTCGATAAGGTCAATCCGCCGACGCCTTAAATTTAAGCCCGCAGTGCTTGACACCATTCGGCTGCGGGCCAATTTATGAGGCAATCGCCTCTATGAAACCGTGCATTAAGGATTGGATAAAGCCGCAATCGAATAAACTCAAAGGGCTCTTTAACACACAGATGCGTTGGCTTAAAATGAGGAGCGTGAAAGTCGAAAAGAGCCTCGATAAACAGTTCGGCAAGAGGCTTAGGCCGAAACGGTATGACCCGTTAAATCAGCGGTGGCGGTATGAATAGGAGGCAATCGCCTCATGGCTCCAAGCCCTAAACGCCACGACGAACTGCGAGCGGAGATGACGGCTCCCATCAAGAACTTAGCTCCCGGCCAGAGCGCTTGTTTCTCGATTGAAAAACCCGCCAAGTCAGGATTGATCCCGGTATCCACAAACCTCATTAAAGACGGCTGTTTTGTCATTTCATGGCAGACTCAAAAAACCACCATGCTCGTTACGGAAGCGCCCCAGTGGTACAACTACGCGACGCAGGTGCTCAAGGCCAATTTCTTCTTTACTGCGATATTCGTTGTAGGACTCTTAGTCGTCTTGGTGATAAGTCGCCATGGCCGCTGACAGTGAATTGCATGGCAAAATAACCGATGAGGCGTTTAAATTCACAGTAGTAGGCGCCCAGGCCGAAATCAAGGTCAAGCTTGAGACTATGGCTGAAAGTATGCGAATCGGGTTCCATGACCACTCAGCGAGGCTGGAATCCATTGAGAAAGTGATTTGGGGGTACAAGTCCGAATCCGCCGGACTCTTAGAGCAGAACCGGAACCTGATTAAAGATATGGCGAAGTTGTTTGGGACTTTAGGAATCGCGGGGTTTATTCTGGTCAAGATCGTATCGCCGCTCTATGACGCTTGGATACTACGGTTCATCCCGCAAAAAATGGCGGTTGTAGCGGGACCACCAAAGACATCTGGCAGGGTCCGGTGAGCGATACCTGGTGGTCACGGGCCGTTTGTCCGACTTGCGGACAACTAATGCAGAGCCAGAAATGGGGCGGGGGAGTTTACAGGCTGACGTGCCAATGCGGATACTCACGAAATTCACCAGACCCGTTTGGTTTGGATGGTTCTACCGGGGTTGGTTCGGGTGGCTCGGCGGCGAAGAAAGCATGAAAGATATCCTACTGCTTTTGGACGCGATTCACTTGCCGTTGTGCAGGCCGGAGTATCAGCCGCGTGAAGTGAAGAATGCCAATGGCCACATAGAACACATATCATGTTGCAACACTTACGTTAACGAGGTCTGCCAGATTTTCGGATACAAAGAATTCGAGGGACTCCTAGCAAACCAGATGATTGATTTAATGGTCTCTTCTCCGGCATGGAGCCTGACTGGAATTGATAAAGCGCAGTTCCTGGCGAATCAGGGGTCTTTAGTGATTGCTGGGTTGAAAGCTGAACCGCATGGTCACGTTTGTGTTTGTGTTCCCGGCAAAGAGAAAACTTCCGGAAGGTGGGGAGTCGTGCCAAGCGTGGCCTCCGTAGGGAAGGAAGTTTTTATAGGAAAAAGTCTTAGCTGGGCTTTCGCCGATATGCCGCGTTTTTGGGCTTGGCGGAATAGTCTTTAGCTCAAGGGAGGCGTTATGATGAATTGGCTCTGGAAGCTTTTACCTGCTGATTGGAAATTTTCTGTGGCAATCAAGAAGGTGTGCTACATGGCGGCGAAATTTGCAGCGGCAATCTTGACCATGGGAAAGCTCAAGGCTGTCGGATCTCGCATGACGCCGGATCAGATAGTACAGCTTCAAATGGTGATCGGCGGACTGACGGCGGCAATATTAGAGTGCATTCATGACTGGGCGCGGCTTAAATGGCCGGGACTTAACTGGCTGTGACATGCTTCCAAGTTTTGCGATTAACTATTTTATGAATCGTCGTAAGGCATACATTGAATTTTCGACCCAAATCGTTGAGTGATTTTTTAGGGTAGGAGGCTCTAATAGCACGAACCTTCGCGTTATTTAATTTACTCATGCCTGCATCTTCGCCATTAACGTATTTTGCGCGTCCTTTAGCTTTCATGTCTGCCATATTCTCTTTCTGCGTTCCCAACCACAGATGTTCAGGATTCACGCATTTAGTGTTGTCGCATTTATGAAGTACATATTTACCATCTGGAATTTTTCCCTTAAAAAGTTCCCAGGCAACGCGATTAACTTTGTGTAGTCGTCCATTGATTCTGATATAACCATAAGAGCCTTTACGTGAGGCGCCTGTCCATTGCCAGCAATACGGGGTTTTATTTACATGTCTGAAAAATCTTTCTTCCAGAGGGAAGTATGGTTTCCCCTTTCTAAATTTGAAATAACATGAACGGCAACGAGGTGATTTGTAACCATATATGGGGCCCCCACATTCACATGTTCCATATGTCCTTTTCCTTTTCATGGCAGTAATGAAAGTATACTAAAAAAGGAGACTGTATGAAGAATGAAAACGGAGTGGTCATCCTGGCAGTTTTTTTCATTGGCATTTCAGCATTTATGATAGGAGCCTTTGTGGCCAGAAAACTCCCGCAGATATTTACTGCTTCTCCTGCGGTCGAAACCCCCGCGAAGTAGCCCGGTAAGTTTTAATCTCGTCCGCCTGGCCGGGCCTATGAATCGTCGTGGTCCAGACCGTTTCTTCTCGGTTCCCGCAGCCGGATAGGAGCATTGAGGCTAAAAGCAAAACTTTCATAGTTTTCTTGCCCGCCAGTTATCCACCACGCAGAATATCATCCAGGCGCAGATCAGCGGAACACCGATCCGCCAATGTTTCGCCGTCTCATAACTCAACAGCCCGATCACGATCAATACAAGCGAAGTCCGCCAGCCGATTCTGAGGCCGTCAATCGTCATGCCGAACTCTCCAATCTTTTTTTAACGAATACTTTCTTACCGTCTACCCGGATAGAGATCGGGACAAATCCCGCCGTCTTTAACGCCACTTCAAAATAATCTTCCGCGTTCGTGATGAGCCATCCGCTTGGTTCCAGCACGCTGAACCATTCAATCGCCATCGCGATTCGCCAGGACATTTTGATGCCCAGTTCCCGGCGCAGGCCGTCGGCATAGGGGTTCTCGCGCTCGGAATTAATCAGCACAGAGAATGTCTCTTTGGTGAAAGGAAGATAATGCGGCTGAAGCTCCAGAAACATGGCGTATCCATGGATTTCACCGATGATGTGGAACACTTTGGCGGAGTTAAAAGGGAGGATTTCCAGGGCGGGTTTATTTGGTTCCGGCAGGATCATATACAGGACGTAGCTCTCATGGAACGCGGCGGGTTTCGCCGACCCGATAAAAGCGAGCCGGGGAGATAGAGCCGCGCAGAGGAAAAGTTCAGCGATCATATTATTTCTCCTTTCCCTCCGCCTGGGAATCCCCAGGAATAAATTCAACAGAGCAAACCGTACACTCGTGTCTATTTCCAGATGGACGGATTACAAAAACCATCGGCTCACCACATTTGGGGCAGTTCATTTATGGGAATGGCATGAAATTCGTATTAATTTCCGTCAACTCGCCTTCTGAATCGTAATAGAATAATCTGCGTCCGTTAAGCCTTCCACGTAGTTCATTAACGACATTTTCAGCGTCGTTTGTAATCGTAAAATGCTCGTCCCATGGTCCTATATCTTCCAGGACTAATTTTTTCGGCGTATCCTCTACGACTCGATAATTGGCCGGTTTTCCCATTGGGATTATGGCCGCCAGCAATAGACAGCCACCGCCATCGCCACGCCGTACCACCGATACCAATGCCAGCCGACGATGATCGCGCAGATTAAACCGATCAAGACTTGAAGATGGATTCTCATGTTAATTCAATATCCTTTCATATCGCCATTTTTACCTGTGCTTGTTCCGCCGCGATACGTTTATAGGCCATTTCTACGTAGATCGGGTTGAGTTCGATTCCTAAGAATTTCCGATTATATTGCAGTGCGACAAGGGCAGTGGTTCCGCTTCCCATAAAAGGATCAAAGACGATATCGCCTTGACGTGATCCGGCCAGGACGCAAGGCTTAATCAGGTTTGGCGGAAAAGTGGCGAAATGCGCTTCAGGAAATCCCATTGTTGGAACGGTCCACACGGATCGTTTATTTCGCATACCTTGGCATTGTTCAATCTTCGTCATTGCGTCCCACCGTTCATTAAAACCCGCATGGCGGCGGCCGTGGCCGCGTTGTTTGTCTGAATGTTTACCCTCATAACTTCGAGCGTCTTTATACAAAGCCTTCGGATTTTGCGCCCTTTCAGGATGATCTCGACTGAATATCTGGCTTTTGTTCGGGCCGTCGTCAGCTAAATCAAAATATATCGCGGGTTCTTTGATTGCGTCGTTGTCATAATAATAGGTCGGATTTTTAGTTAGAAGAAACAGGTACTCATGGGATTTTGTCGGACGATCCGTAACGCTTTCCGGCATGGGATTGTTTTTGCTCCATATTACATCAGACCTCAGATACCACCCGTCAGATTGGAGCGCGAAAGCAAGCCGCCAAGGAATGCCGATTAAATCTTTTGATTTTAAGCCTGATGGAATTGGAAATGGATTAATTCCGACACTCCCAACATTTGTCGCTTGCTTTGGTCCTGCATAGCTTCCTTTACCGCTATCGGCGAAAGTATCTCCGATATTCAGCCAGAACGTTGCATCGTCACGTAAAACCCTTTTTACTTCTCGGAACACTTCAACCATTTTCGTTACGTATTCTTCAGGACTTGGTTCCATCCCAAGTTGTCCGGCAATTCCATAATCGCGTAAGCCCCAATAAGGCGGTGAAGTGACGCAGCACTGAATGAAATTATCCGGCCATGACCGCATGATGGTCAAAGCATCTCCAACGTAAATATGGTCAAGATCCGGCGTCATGGCTATTCATCCTCAGAACAAATCACGGTGACTCCCTGATTCCTCAATATCTCCGCATCCGCCCGCGTGATGCGCTCGCCGGTCGGCAGACGGCATGGCCGATAAGGGCGACAGCCGGAAAGAATCAGCCAGTAAACGAACAGGGCGAAAACCAGCGTCCCGCCTAAGAGCCGGCCGTCATAGAATTTTTGGTTCATTACTCATTAATGGCGATAGAGGCGTTAGCGAACATAACGCATTCCTGCAATTTCGCAAAAGCCAAAGACCGTTCTCTTGATTCGGGACACATCTGGGCAATGAGGATGGCTAAATCCTTTGCATTGTCTCTCAATAGTTCGTATCGTATCGGTTGGTCGCCTTTTGGAGCATGATAAGTAAAAACTCTTTCTAGATATGTTCTCATTTCAGGCGAAAGCGGCTTTCCTGATGGTTTCGATTGATCTTGTAATTCATTCGCTATTTCTTGCATGGTTCCTCCTCTGTTTAATTTGCGATAAATATCCGCGATTGAATCATGGCCGCGCGTCCTTGTGAGCCTCCACGAACTCTTTCAACTCTCTTCCGGCCCGCTCTATCTCAGAACTCTTAACCCGTATCACGCGGTCCGCCACGCCGCGCAGTTTCCTGGAAACAGCGACATCATCCAGAACGATCAAGGCGATCGGCTTATCCATCAGAATTGCCGCCCCGATTTGGAGCATACAGATCGGGCTTTTAAGAAATGATTCCGATACGATGGATGCCATCACGGGAGAGCCCGCCAAGACTTCCAGTGTTTTGCTTTGAGCGTCCAGCCATTCGGATATTTTAGGAATGTCCATATTTATTCGGGGCGACGGTAAACTCGGCCGCCACCTTGTCGCTGTCTGTCCCTCTCCATGCCGGACATTCGGCCCTCACGCAAGCCTACGTGCCCGCCGCCTACGCTAGATGCGCCTCTAGGATAAGCATTTCGCATGGTCTTCCCATCTTCAACCCTCACAGTGTCCTGGCGCAACGGCAGAGGGCTTCACAGACGCCGCCTCACCGTACCTCCGCACCCCGAAAATTGAAGGAATTGCAGAGCGCATTGCCCGTATTCCAGGGGCTGCTTGAAACGGTAGCCAACCGCCCGGCCAGGAGGCAATTCCTCGGTCCCTCTGCAATTCCAAAATTATTTTCCCGCCATCTTACGCCAGGTTTCATAAACCGGCCCGTAAGGACAATCGCAGGGTTGCCCGATTTCTTGCAGGCAAGTACCCGTGTGCCAGCCGAGTTTAACGACATTCTCCGCCGCTTGCAGGCGGGCCAGGAGAGCCATGGCCTCCTCTTTCCCGAGGCAATGTTGAAGCCCGATCTCTTCAAAGCTCTCTTTCCAACGCTTCAAATCATCGTCAGTAAAGATCATTAGAAATCCGTGCTCGCGGGTTTGCGGCCGGCTCCATATTCGTAAGGGACGGACCACTTATTCTCTTGCCGCTTTTGTCCCGCGCAACCTGACAAAATCAAGCCGATAATAACCGCCAATCTCATCATGTTGATGGTTTATAGTTTACTATCCATCATTCCCGCCGCCTCGCGCTTTGTGCCATACATCAAATACCAAATTTCTTATTGTCTTATACGCTTCGACTTTCCCGTGCCAATACCACCATTGATCTGAATGAAGCGGCAGAGCGGCTTGATTATTCCTGGCTTCAGAAAGACGCATAACGATTTGACTGTCAAGCTGCGCTCGTTCGTTTCGCGCGATCATTCCCCGCTCCGATCCCGTGTCAGATAACAACCCAGGAATACAAAGATATCGAAAATCAAGATCGCCGCAAGGATCTTCAAATGATCCGCTCCACTTCCACGGGCTGCAATTTCAAGTTGTCGGGCTCAATAATCAACTTTGAGCAAATGCCGCATTGAAAGACGGTCCCAGGAACAACCAGAACATTGTTTTCTCCCGGCTGTTTTTCAAAATATCCCAGGGCATCCTGACTCAAGACTTTCCAGTCATGCCGGAAATGGATCATTTGCTTTCCGCCAAAAGTCTCAAAAGTTGATCGGCGTATCTTTGGAAGGCTTCCGACCACGCCGCACACCACGCCGCCGACTCCGCCGACGACCACACCGCCGACTCCGCCGACGACCACGCCGCCGACTGCGCCGACCGCGCCGCCGACCACGCCGCCGACTCCGCCGACCGCGCCGACGACCACGCCGACCACGCCGCCGACCGCGTCGCCGACTCCGCCGCCGACCGCGCCGCCGACTGCGCCGCCGACTCCGCCGCCGACCGCGCCGCCGACTCATTCCATTGTCCCGTCCGAATAGCATCTTCATGCAAGGCCAAACAATTTTTTATGGCTCCAATGACCTGCTGTTTCAATTTCTCGTCAATATCCAAGGACAAGACACGCTCGATATTTTCCTTCAAAACAAACGCACAGAACTTCCATTTCACAGGCTCAAGATCGATTCCGACAGGAATCGCAATTAAAAAATCCACGGCAAACGTTTTAGCCGCTCCGTTATCCAGCCCTTCAAAAATAGCGTCTTCAAGCTTGGCCAGCCATTCTGGAATGCCTAATTCTGTTTGGTACGCCGCATGATCGGAAGAGTGAATCGTACATCCCACCGCGCAGCCTTTTCCGTTTTCCCAATATTTGCCTTTAATCAATTCATCAGCCTTCGCATGGGCCTTAAGGCGGGTAACATATTTTTCTTTAACAGCAGGGTCGCTATGGAATGACAGCATGGGTTTTCTCCTTTATTCCAGTTGACTCTTGACCTTCATCGCGGCATCCGTCATGCGCCTGTGCCAGGCGGCATGAGAGAGCATTTCTTCCGTTGAACAGAAATATTTTCCGGTCGATTGGAGTTTGAAATCAATCGCCGGTTCCGGGTCGGTTTTTTCGTAATCTTCCAGCCAATTTAAATATCTCATATTAAGATTCGCTTTTTTTATTCGCCGCTGAAAACGTCGATGCAAACGTGCAGATGCTAAAGTGCGAAACAAAGTGCCCCGGAGCCTTTACCGCTTTCCATGGATTCCCCGGATCAAGCTCGCGGTCCAATCGGTACACCAGCGGGCTGGGGTCCAGCGGAACGAGGACGCCATCTGGAAGTTTGCCGAAGATAATCTTCCTGCCGCATCCTCTGCAAGCAACGATCGGCGCGTCCGGCCAACTCGCCAGCAATTCTTTAAGGCTCATAAAATGGACCTCCCATCAATTCCCGCTAAATAGAGTTTCTTTCCGCAATGGTAAAAAAGAACCATGTCGCTTTCTTCTCCGGTTTTCGAGTTTTTATCGACGCATACGAAATGTCTCTTCCGGCATTTCGGGCAGCGGATGATGTCGCCTTTCTTCAAAGAGCCTTTCAGTTCTTCGGCTCCAATAGCGACGAAAGGAATCTCGCTCATCTTTTTTTCAACCCTTCCAGTCATGTCAATGACACTCATGGATGATCGCCGTATAAGCCCAATCTATCTGATAAGAAGCGTAATTCCAGAGTTTGAATTTATTCCCGCTGATCGTAATCTTAAGCGGAGAAGTCGCCGGGTCATGCCGAACCCATTCGGTCGCGTCCCATTTCTTCCATGAAAACGCGACGGTGTCGCCTTTATTCGCGTCAAAATCGGGATGGATAATATCCCAGCCTTCGTCATTTCTGCTGGGGCCGATCCCGCCATTGCTGGACCAGCAAAACGTCCCGCATACAGGCGTCGTCGGAGGCTGAACGGCCACAGATGGGGCGGGATGATCTTCTTTGTCTTTATGGCATCCGAGGAACGGCACGCAAACTACCAATAACAAGGCTCTTTTCATAATCGAAAATCCTCCAAGTTCTTTTTCAAGTTTTCCGAAAGTCCGGCAAGTCCAATAAGAACGCCTGGACGACCCCTTTTTTGAATTGTTCCGGCGTGAAACGGAATACCCGCCAGCCGAGTTTGGCGGCTTCATTCAGCTTCGTCATGTCTGACAGATAATGCTTTCCCCGCACATGGGCTCCATGAGTCCAGATTCCTCCATCAATTTCAATCGCAATTTTAACCGCGATTCCATTATGAACGAACCAAGCGTAGTCGAATCTCCATTTCCGATTATGATGAAATAAAAACTCAGTTGCCGGGTCCGGCAATCCGTAAGCGGTCCAAAAACTCATCTCATCCGCCAATGGTACAGCATCAAAACCGCTTCCCATTGCCTGTGGTTATCTGGACAAATGAATTCAGCGAAAGTCCCGTCGTCATGCAGTTCCACGATAATGAATGGGAGGAATGGAAAGCCGTTGTCCATGGCTAAACTCTGATAGGCCGCTCCCTGTAGTTCAGCGGCGTGGTCATGGCTTTTGGAGCATTTCCAGTCGTAAATCGCTCTGTCAGTGACGAGGTCGGGAGTCCCGGCGAAAAGCCCGGCTTTGTCCGCCATGGGCTTTTCAAAAGCCAGAATACCCTCAGTGCAAAGTGTTGGATCACAGTGGCCTTTCCAATAGGCAAGGAAGGCTTGGAAGCTAGGTAGAACGGATAGATCAATGCTTTTTTCGTCGAGGATTCCTTTTAAATGAAGTTCAATACATTTATGTGTTGCAATTCCTCTGTCTCGAAAAAAAGGATCAATTTGCGAGTAATCTTTTGACAATCCAACCTTCTTTAAAATTTCACTCACAGAAGGAATGCGCTTCTTTCCAATAAAATATTCATGCGTATCAGACTTAAAAATTAACTCAGATTTCGATAGGTTCATATTTTTCATTGAGATAACGAATTTCTCCTTGATGATTAACCAAAGCTAAAATATCAAACGCAGATTTTACGTTTGGATGCCTTTTAAGTAACCATGTTTTTACTTCCACTCGTAAAATTTTATTGGATTTAATGACCATGAAATCGCACGAACAAAGACTAATAAGCGAATGAAAAACTTCATATCCTTTTCCAACGAGATCAATGGAAACTCGAAGTTCACTAAGTTTGCCTATATATTGTCTATTGCTATAACTTCGCTTCCTCGCTAATGAACGAGGGTGACATTTTCCTTGACAATAGAGCGTATGTTTCGTTGCCGCCCTAAAGCTTTCTCCGCAAGTTTTGCAGTTAAGAAAAAGACTCATACTCAGAAAGGGGTTTGTTCATTGTCATATTTCGCAAAATTTCCCATGTGCTGCCGGATTTTGCTGGGATCTTTTTTGTCTGGGGCATGGGACACGGTCGCTTTAAAGAGTTTGTTGACTTGCAGCTCCGAATCCCAAAGGAAAACGTTCGGCGACTGTTCTTCGCAGTCCAGGACCCGCAGGAGGGGCCCCAGCATATTAGCGAAGAAGGTCTGTTTCCCTCCACCGCCGGGATGTTCCAAAGAAAACACCCAGAACTGCGCCGGGGAATAGAATTTCTCAATGGCGGTAATCTTGAAAATACCCGGTCCGTCCGGCAGGTCCCCGGCGAATTTGTTGGTTGTATCCGTCGATTCCATCATGATTTTTTCTCCTCTTTCACGGCTTCGATTGCGGCTGTTGCTTCTATTGTCTCAACGGCTGACGCTTGAGGCAATGGTTTCGGCATGGCTACGGGGCCGCGAGTCGTGGAAGTCTGAACGTAATTGCCTTCGGCATCCATGTCGGCGCCCAGCTCGTCATAGGTATAGATCCCCGCAATGGCGTCGCAGAAGGTCAATCGAAAATTCTCCGCCACGGCCCGCCATTGGAGCATAATCGAAGGCTGCTTCTTCCAATTATCCTTTGTCGCCAGACCCATTCTGGCCGCCATTTCGATAGTGAAAGTGGTCGTGATTTCTTCTTGTCCTTTGCGTTTCACTTTAACGATGGCCCGCTGATCGTTTTTGTCGATTGAGAAGTTCTCCATTTGGCCGGTGCGCCTGGCCAGGGCCAGCATGAGCTGAGGGCTGATCGCTATTTTGCCTTGGATGATATTGATCGTTTGGAAGGCCGTCATGGTCGGGATACCTAATTCTTTGCCAGCCTGCATAATCGCTAAGGCTTTCTCCGGGGTATTGATGGCCACCGGCAGGAAGCCGGATTTCACCAAAGTATCGGCCTGCTGGCGCATCACGGACCATTGGTCCTGGGTCGTCTCTTGGGTCTTAGGCGGAGCAATTTCAGTAGTCATGGATTTCCTTTCTCGTATTTAGATTCTTTGAGTACGACGGATGGAGCATCCCTCCATTGTTCTAGAGCCTGGTCAATGGCGGCATCGGCGGCTGATTCGGCTTCTTCTTCGAGCCGTTTCCAGCAGTTCTCTTCGATCTCTTTTCCGTAAGTGAGCCATTCGCCGGAGGTCAAGGCCTTGCCGGTATCGGCCCAGCGGCATTCGATATCGTCCAGTTCCGCCGGTTCGGGCGGGTCAATCCAGGTCTGGCGCCTAGCAGGGTGGTAGGTATAATCGGTCACAACGACAACGCGCTCTTCACCGCCCGCTATGATGGGGAAATCAAAGTCTTTGTCTAAGACAAAAAAATGGTTCCTGGTCATTTGTGCTCCCAGTACTTGCCTTCTTTTCCGCAATCGTATTGCCGCATCGACACACAAGTTGCATGGCCAGCTCGGCGTTTTCCACTGACCGGATAATAAGGGTCGCCTTGTTTTTCGTAGATAACCGGATGGGCGCAATCGGCGAAACTGTAGTTCAGCCCGCCCAGGATATAAAGGGACCAGCTCACCCGCGCCCATTTGCAGTCTCTACAATAACGCTGGCCCCTTTCGGTTATTTTATCGGCGTCGCCTAAAAACCTCGGAACAAACTTCACAATATCGCCATCAGGCTTAGAAAGGTCGTCTGTAGTCATTGAAGATGCTGATGCCGCTGTAAGTGCCTTCTTTAGACATTTAAACCTCCGGGACGCTCTGGTACGGTTTTTTTGGTTGTATCCAAGGAATCGGTCGCTGGGATGTCATTCTGTGCCGTATTGGACTTGCGGAATCGGCCAGTACGCCCTATCTCCACAAGCTTCTTACGTTGTTCCGGGCTGATGATTCTTCGCTTCGCCGCTTTTATGAACCTTGCCGCAAGGTCTAAATCGCTATAGGGCCTGATAAATGATGTTACCAATGCGCCGTCGTCATAATGCGATTTGGCTTTCCATAGCTTCTCTATTTTGGAAGCTATCCTAGGGCTTTTGACCCAAACATCCAAATCGCCGCTGTTCAGCATCGAAATGATGCTACCAAACGCCGTATTTGCCCTTGGTGATGTTACCAACATCAATAACATCGTCATGTTCGTCATTTTTTGTAACGTGCCAGCGGTTGATGTGGCCTTGGTAACATCGGTAACATCGGTAACATCGGTAACATCGGTAACATCGGTAACATCGGTAACATCGGCTTCTTAGGTCGGCGGTCATGATGGCGCTTCCTCCCAGGACAACCACCGGGTCAACTGTTCAATGATAAATCGCCGCTGCGGTTCGGACGCCCGGGCGGACCTCGCTAGGCGATTCCAAAGTCCCTCAAGCAAGATGGCGCGATAGTTCAGGATCATCGCGTCACCAGCAATCCAAAAATCATGGATAGGAGTATGATAATCCACCCAAGGAACACGATAATCCACGCTCCTTGTTTTTCGGTTATAGGCTCAGGAGCGTAGTCATCCGGCCAATCGTGATTCATTGAGCTCCCATTTTCTTCATATCCCAGTCGCGCCGCTGGCAGCGGGGGCATTTCATGGGGCGCCTAGGCTGGCGCGGATACCAGCGGTATCCACACCGGCGGCAAAGCAATTCTTTGAGCGCGACGGATGAAGCATCCCTTAGGATGGCCATGCCGCCATACTACATCATGTATTGATTCCGCGTCAAGGGCTTCGTTTCCCTTGATGAACCAAGATGAACCATCCCTTAGGGATGAACCATCCCTTAGGGATGAACCATCCCTTAGGGATGAACCAACTCTTCCTGCGAGTACAGGGGCGGCAGGTCTTGATGAGTCCATTAGGTTTTCTTTCGTAAGCAGTTTCATATTTGGCAAATTTGCCATTTTGGCAAATTTGCCATTTTGGCAAATTTGCCATTTTCAAGCTCCTTTCAACCGAAATAAAAACACCGCGCGTAGCGCAATAAGACATCTTCGTCCCGGCGCGACAAGAGGCATGGCGTCCAGGGGGTCCTCCAATTCTGATGCTCTAAGCGGGCCGAGATGGGCTCACCGTCTTCCAGCTCTCCGATCAGCCGGCAAGCCGGGCCCCCCGTACATAGAAGGAGGATATATTCTTTTGCAAGGGTCAGGGCCGCGCCTGGTTTATGCCAGCCTGAGCGCACTTCAACGGATAAGGGGTCTTCATGGATCGCCTGTTCCGCTCGCTCGCGTTTCTCGTCATCGCCCGCGCCCAAGGCCGCCACCATTTCGCGGATTGATTCCATCTGAGACTGGGCCTGCTCTTCTGAATGAGACAATTTCTTAGTTGGCGTTTTCATGGTTTTACCTCCTCTTTTTCCAGATCGTTGATCATGCCTTGAATGGTTTTACTTTCCTTGTGGAAATTCGCGTCTTCAAGCGCATAAAAGAAAGTCTTGAGGATCGCCAGGCCGTCCCATTCAAAGTAATGCGCTATCAGCAGTCCCAAGCCTTGCTCTTCGGCTGCCTGGGCCTGATACTCAAGCCGGAATGATTTTGCTATTTGCCGCGCAATCAAGGTTTTTAGTTGATCTTTATTTTCGTTTTCGATTCTCTCATTTTCCGCTGTTATGTCGCTCATGGTTTTATCTCCGCTTCGGCGATGGCTTGATTGACTATTTTCAGCATTGCGGAAACGAATTGCTTTTCAAAGTAGTCCTGGCATTGATAGAGGGCTCCTAACAACGACTCATGCATATTGACGGCGCGGACCACCCTTTTCCAGTTTTCATCGGTTCCGATAAACGGCTCACCGGCGGAATCAATGACATTCCCGTTCGTGAATTTCAACGGCAGTACCGGCATATGCGGTTCAGGTTTCATGATTTGGCCTCCGTGTTATGGCAAATTTGCCAAAGATGAATCCTTCAAATTCCTTTTTAGCCTCATTGGTGCAGTACCAACACCATCGACTTCCATGTAGGCGTCGGCTTGTTTGACACATCGTGCAAAGCATTTTTTCCAATGCCTTGCGTTCCTTGTCGTGAGCCTTTTGCAGGGATTCAGTTTTCATTCCAATCACCATCCTTCCTAAGATAAGGATAGCAAATGGATAGCCATATAGGTCAACAACTATCGGATGCTTATTTCGTTGATTTAACGATGGGTTTTTGTTTCGAGTGAGTGAAGCCCAACAGATGAAAGCGGAAATACTCGCTCACGGTGAGTCCCGTCGCCTCCAAAAGATCAAGCAACTTCTGATGCTCAGCGTCCGAAAGACGAAGGAAAATAGCGTGCCGGCGGCGGCGCATGATGGGGTGAGTATAGCAAATGGATAGCCACGTATGAAACCATCAAAAGAAAATAATCATAGCCTAGAATCGAATCCTACGATGAACGATATTGACTAAGACGGAGAAAAAGGTTTATAAGGCGGAATGGTGTGGCCATACCCTAATCAATTCTCGGAAACAAATGGTAGGGATTTTTATAAACTTAGATCCCATCGACATTACTTCCGTATGGTCCCTTATTCATTCACTGAATCTAAAAGAAAACAAACGTGGAAAGAACGCTGCGCGTGTGGGGTGCAAATGAAGTGTGAGTACGCGTTCAATAAATTATGGTCTAAGGCTCCGATCTGTAAACGGATTTATTATGATGCCAACGGAAATACCGTAACTTTCAAGGATATTTCAGATGGAAGCAATATAGGTAAAAAGACCTATACCGATGTTACCGATGTTAAACAAATCAACGTAGTGATTTAATTTGCAATATAATAACCATTATCAGCAACTGATTACTAAACTAGTTGATAATGAAGCATTTTGGTGATGCTACCAAATGAGCATCACTAGCTAGCTATCTAGATGATGTTACCAAGAGCGCGAACAGCTAAATAGTAGACGACAACAAGTTTTTTAAAGAAAAGTTCCCGAAAAATGGAAATAAATAAAAATAGTTCTAAAAGCATTGAAAGTATTGACCTTTGGAGACATGACTATCTGGATGGCATGACGGCTAAGCAATGGGTGGAACGAGGCTTAGCTATGAACCGGCTGCTAGATACCCCCACCCATAGGGGGGGACCTTTCCTCCCCCCCCCTGTTTCTAGTTCTAATCCCCCCTTCAAAATTTTCTGACATTTCCCCCAAAAGATATGAGGATGCGGCTTTAGCCGCGGCTAAAGCCGCGTCCTAAAAATCCCACTAAGATGTAAAGAAAGTTGTTAATTTTCTTAACATGCACCCCCCCCTTATTAGTAACTCGTATAGGGGGGGCCCCTCCCTCCCTCCCCATCTCCAATAACGCACTACAATCGTTTAAATATGAAAAATATATATATAGAGGTGTGTGTGTGTGTATGTATAATAAGGGGTCTGTTACCGTCTCAAAACTTTTTCGTAATCTTTTTCGTAGTATCTTACGAATAAGGGTGGGGGGGGTAATTGCTGAAAATTACGAATAAGGTGAATAAGTTTTTGGATAAAAAGGGGTGTTTTTTTTAATCGTCAATCCACTCAATCATAGCGCGTGGCCTGCCCTTGGTTTCCTGGTCATAGGTTTTGATTTTCCGGTCTTGGAACAACCCTGCTAGGATAGCCGTTAATTTCTGAGCGCGTATACCGCGTATTGAGTTAATAAGATCAGAGCGATCCACGACTTGTTTTTTTCTAATGAAATCCGCCACACGGTTCTCTTTCCTACCCCATTCATCCTCGGTAAAAAGTTCGACTAAGCCTTTCCAATTGTTCTCAATGTCCCACAATAGCGGCGTCGCAAACTCAAGATCACGATCATCAATCATGCTAGAACCACGTTCAAAAGCCGACAGAAGCGCGATTTTAAGAAAATAAACATCGCGCATTTTAAGGTAAAAAGCCGACAAGATAGGATCGGCTTCTTGCTGGCGTTTAGTGATGCGGCTATACCAATTTTCATGCAAAAGACGCGCTGAACCTGAAATTGAGTATTCACATGATTTCGTAGCGCGAAGTTCGGCCAAGCGTTCTGCAAGAGCAACAAACTTCGTCAAATCTTTTGGTGGCGAAAGCGCGTAAGAGCGGTTTTTGCCTGATTCTGGGATTAAAAGAATACGGGGGAAAAACCCTGATAACAGGTCTGTCGTTCCGCCGCTAAAATACTGAGCGATTTGAGCTGGAGTTGAAGCGGCGGCCCAGCAAATATATGGATGCGTGATGGTAAAAATGTTTTGTTCGCCTTTTTTGCCTTTGATATTCTTTTGGATAGGAGCCCGGTCAAACAAATCCATCATCAAAGACCTCATGCCTTCATTCCAGGATTGTGAAATCAATTTAAAATAGGTTTCGGCTTCGTTATAAAAAAAGCTGCGTTGCTCGTTAGCGGCGATATCTTCCAGGAGAGATTGCGTGCTGTACACTTGCGAGGCGAGGATGGAAGGATCGACTCGGTAAATTAAATCCCTCGCTTCTTTAAGCCCGGCAGATTTATAGGATGACGATGTGGCCGTCAAAAGAATCCAAAGAGAAGGCCGTATGTCCCATGACCCCGTTCTGAAAACATGTTCGTCGGAAGCGACGCTTGAGAGGGCATATAACGCCGACCATGTTAAAAAACTATCTGAACACCCTGTAAATTCCTTGGCATAAACAAGAAAATCATCAGCAAATTTCATTCGCTTAAACTGCGCAGTTTTTTAAATGAGCGACGTTTTCAGCCCACAACTCTAAGGTTTTGTTTGCTGATGAACCGAGCCATAGAAGATTCGACGAAATCCATAAGGCAGCCTCTTTGTCAAATTGGTCGGCCGATAAAAATGTTTGGTGAACCAGATCAGGGTAGGTCTTTTTCAGGCGGTTCATTTCGGAGCTTGAAAATACAGGCATCCGCGAAACAGCCGTACGGGTTTTTTGCTGAAGAAGCGATAAGCGTCCTTCCGGCGAATACCGCCGAACAACATCCTCAACCAACGCGCCGATATCTTCGCCGAAACCGCACTCGTTGGCCATGGCTTGCAAAACAGCCAAGATTTCGGCGCTTTTCCATTTGGCGTTGATTAAAGAGCCTGCCAACCGCACAAAAGTATCATGACGGTTTCCTTTACCTAGCTCTTGCATCGCTTTCAACCGCCAGTTTTTATCGCCCTGGTAGAGCGTTGCCGTTTTTAAGAGAAAGGCTTTGATCCATTCAGGTAATAAGGCGAGCTTCGTTTCTGGCGGTAAGAGCTCCCATGTCCTAGCCCGATCATTTTCGTTTGGAACAATGGCGTATCCGCCTTGTCCTCGAATATCAAAGCCTTCGACCCCTCCAACTCCGGCATTGGTTGTCGGGATTGAGAGCATCCAATCTTCCCATTGGTAAAAGTAATGGCAGCCATGTGTTGAAAGCGATTTCCAAGTGATGCCAAAATCCGCGTTAGGAAAATGTTTGATCCATTCCTGGCCGTCGATATCGACGACAAAAAACCCTGAGATAGGACCCGCCACCGCGCCGATGGACATTTTGGGATATTCTTTTTGCCATTGGGTGATTTCGGATGAAGTGGGTTTTCTGGATTGGTAAGGTTTCCATGTCTCCAGAAGCGGGCGTTTCGTGTCGTCGTAATTTTTGCCGTAAGCAGGCCCTTTAACGGGGAAAACAGACCAGCCAAGGTCAATGTAGTATTGGAGATTCACGTGGCAGCATCAATCAATTACATTTTTATGAGGCAATCGCCTCTTTTGTTTGGGCTTCCCAACAATCGCGCAAAAGCCGGATCGCTAGATTTTGAGCGCATTGGGGGTGCATGAAAATAAAAGAAGCGCCATGCCAGACGATATTCGGGTATTGAACAACGACAAGACAATAAAAGCACTTTTCATCTTTGGCTGGATCAAACGCTTTTGTAGGCTCTAGGTTTAGAGACATAAATCCTCCTTAAAAAAATAAATCTCCGCTCGGACGCGGCGATAGCCCGGCAAGGTTAGAACCGCGCCGAGACGGAGAAAATGATTTGATGAGGCAAGCGCCTCTTCTGATGAGTCCTTTGATTTTGCCGAGCCATTGCTGATACATTAGAAAACTTTTCCGAACCTGTCAATTTGAAGACGGACGGGCCCGCGCTGTTGACAAACCCCCGGAAGTGGTTTACCGTAGCCATCATGAGCCAGGCCGTAAGCCGCGATTTAATTGAGATCCGTAAGTCCTTGGACCGGGAATCCGGGATCAAAGGATGGTTCGTGAACGGCAAATATCTCATGCCGTCAGTGCGCGTCGCGGGCCAGTACGTTTCCTTCCGGGAAGACCAGCTCCGCTTCATGCATAAACTCACCCAAAACCCCTCCGACATCGCCGCCGCCGAGAAAGCCGCCGGATGGGAAAAGGGCCACTCCCAGAAATTCTTCAAAACGGAGAGGTGGGCCCGCTACGTCGAAAAGATCATGGCCCTTCAAAGCGTCCAGAACGGCGACATCAAATCGGAGTGGTGGGGATTCATGCTGGACGGAATGCAGGGCAAAAAAGAACGATACCTTGGCCAATGCGCCGCCTGCCAAAAGAAATACGACCTGCACGCCGCCGTCGCGGAATCCTACCGCACCGACGCCGGCGATCTCGAAATGGCCTGCCGCCAGTGCGGCGGAGCCGTCGCCCTAGAGCGCAAAGAAGAGATTTTTAAGCCCAGCCGCGAGCAGGTCGCCTGCGCGGTCGAAGTGGGCGCCCGCGTCGAACCGAAAGCCGAGCGTATCCACCACAGCTTCTCGGAAGAGAAGTTCTCGTTTGTCTTAGACGGGGAAGCCGAAGAAGCTAAGCCGATGACCGGACCCGAGGAGGCCGCCTGAGATGCCCTTATTGAAATCATCGTCGAAAGAAGCCTTCGTATCGAATTTTAAGAAAGAGTTGTCGTCGGGAAAACCGAAAAAACAGGCCCTGGCTATCGCCTATTCGGTGAAGCGCAAGTCCGGCGGATCGGACGCGCTTTATCACGCGTTGGGGAAAAAGAGCGGGGACCGCCGGTAAATGATCGCCGAAGCCAAAGAAAAGATCTATAAGATCGCCCTCAAACTGACGCAGGCGCAGAGGTCTATCGCCGACGGGATGAAACGATTTACCTTCGTAAGAGCGGGAAGAAAATTCGGGAAAACCCGGCTGGCCGAATGGAGGGCGCTCGAACTTTTATCAAAACCATTGAGCCTTCACCTCCACATTGCTCCGACCTATCGCATGAGCAAGATGATTTCCTGGGAAAGTTTCAAACGCCTGATTCCCGCCGAAGCTCTTTACCGTCGTCCGAACGATGCGGAATTGACGATGACGCTGAAAAACGGGTCACAGCTCATGCTCGTGGGTTCCGACGAGATGAACAGCTTGCGGGGCCTGGCTCCCACGAGCGTGACTCTGGAAGAAGCCGCGTTTCATAAAGAAAACGCTTGGGCGGACGTGATCCGCCCGAACCTCGCTCCCCACCGGGCTCCCGCTTTATTCATCTCGACGCCTAACGGATATAACTGGTTCAAAGATTTGGAAGATGAATGCAAAGACCGCATCTCAGACGGCGACCCGGAATGGGCGTTCTTCCAGTACACGATCTACGACAATCCTTACATCGACCGCTCCGAAATCGAGAAAATCAAAAAGACCTGCGACCCCAGGACCTTCTCGCAGGAATACCTGGCCGAATACGAATCGTCCGTGGGGCGGGTCTTTCATGAGTTCCAGGACACCGAGCGCCACGTGCGGCCATTCCCTCTGCCCGTCAAAGGCGAAGCCTGCTACCGCGCCATTGACTGGGGGCTCCGCGACGACACGGCGGTCCTGTGGGCGTTCATCCGCATGAACAAGCTCCACATCTACCGCGAGAATTCCGAGAATTCCATTCCCGCTTCCCAGCAGGCCCGCATGATCTTAAACCGTACTCCTCCGACTGAAGATGTCGTCATGAACATCATCGGCCACGACGCCGCCAGGCAGGACCCGAACATGAAAGGCCTGACGGTACAGTGGCATTTCTCAAACGCCGGAATCACCCCCTTGCGGCTTTCTTCCAGAAACAAAGACGCCTCACGGACGTTCATCGCGCAGCTTCTTTCCGAAGACCGCATCGTGATTCATCCCGAATGCCGGAAGCTCCGTAAAGAAATGCTGGCTTATTCCTGGAAACAAACGGCCCGGAGCCCAGGAATCTCCGCGATGGAAACGACCGAGCACGACCATTTCGATTTGATCGACGGCGCGGCGCATTATTTGACGGAAATGCTTCAGTACAAACTTTTCTTGAATCGCCCCGACGACAAACCGGTGAGCTTAGACGAGATCTACCGCAAGATCAGGGCCGGTGAAGCGGAACAAAAAAAACCTAAATATCCTTTGGTCCGGCGGGAACAGGGCGGCGTTTTAGAGGTGGCCGGGACGCCGGCGGGATACGTATGATCGACTTCCAGGGATTTAAAGACCCGTTCTTGATGATTAAAGAGAAAGTGGATTTCTGGCGCGCCCGTTTGTCGAGCCACCTGTCGCGGTTCAATACCTACGCCGATTTCTACCGCCTGATCCGCCCGGCGAGGGCGGCGGACTTGTCCGGGTTCGCTAACCCGCAAGTGACCGAAACCACCCGCGCCGTCGAAGCCATCGCCACTTTCTTCTACCGCGCCATGACGAGCGCTCAGCCGAATTTCCAGCTTCTTTCATCGAACCCGTACGCGTCGGAAGAGGATCTCTGGACCGCCGAGCAAGTCTTGATCTGGCAGCAGACCGCCACGCAGTATCGCCGCAAGCTCCTCAAAGCCTGCCGCTCCGCCGCGCTCATGGGCACGGTTGCCGTCGAGGAGCCATGGACGGTGAATATGCCGTACTTTGAAGCGACGGATTTTATGCCGAGGAGCCTGCTTCAAGTGGCGTTTGATCCTTTGTGCTTCGACATCTCGCTTTCGCCCTGGCACGCCATGATTGATTTCGTGACGCCGGACCAGTTGCGGGACCTCGCCCGAAGAATGCCGGATGTGTGGGACGGAGACGCTATTTCTAAATCAATCGCCGATTCGTCCGATGTCAAGAATGTGCCGTCTGAAGTCATGGCGCGGCTTTCTAATGCGGGCTATAACAACTACGCCGGGTCCGGCTCAGTGTCGAGCATCATGCAGCTCGTGACTTACTACGGCAATCTCCCCGGCGACACGTCGGGGACCGAATGGTGCGTGGCGACCGTGAACGATCTGGCGACGGTGAAGTTTCATTCCAACGTCTACAAAAGAAGGCCGCTCAGTATCGCGCATTTGATCGAGTTTGAACTGGAGCCTTACGGCTACGGCGTGGGCCGCATCGCCGAGAACACCCAGCCGGAAATTAATTCCAACCGTGGCCGGATGCACGACACCATCACGTTCGCTCTTTTTAATCAATGGCTCGCTAACAGGAGCGCGGGACTTAAGACTTCCCAAATGAAAATCAAGCCTTGGGGCGTGACGGAAATCGACGGCGACCCGGAGACGATGATAAAAGCCTTCCGCCCGCAACTCGAAGGCGTCAATTTCGGGATGCAGCTTGAAAACATGATGAAACAGGAATTTCGCGGAGCCACGGGAGCCACGGATAACTTGCAGGCCCTGGTGACGGAGGCCTCCGCCACTGAAGCGTCTATCGCTCAGACCGAAGCGGTACGCCGCCTTTCGGTTCAGGCCGAGATCTTTTCGGAAACGATGCTCCGCGACCATATCGCCAAGATGCACGAAAATAACCTGACGTTCCTGGACAAGCCATTCTCTATCGCCGCCACGGGCCGGGTCGATAACTTAAAAGTGTTTCCCGGCGACCTGGCTCTGGATGTGGAAGTCCAAACCAAGATCGTTACCGACAAGGATTTCCGCCCGCAGCGCAATAAGGACTTGCTCCAATTCCTGCAAGTGGTGACTTCCATCCGTTCTCAGAACCCGCAGTTGGGACAGGTGAACTTGCAGCCGTTCGTGGAAGAGTTTGCCCGATCCGTCGGAATGAACCCGAAATCCGTCTGGCAGGCGGTCCCGCAAATTCCCGGACTATCAGGCGGAAGCCTGGGACCCGCCGGAGGACCGCAAGTCCCCGGAGCGATGGACCAGTTGGCGGGCGGGGTTTCGCAAGCGGAAAGCCTTCGGTCCGTCGCGGGCGAACTTGGCCAGGCGGCGCATAACGGAGCCCAAAGAGAACTGGCGGGAGCGACTCCATGACCGAAAAAGCAAAGGATTTGGTTTTATTGACCGCACTTAAGAGCCACCCCGCATACAAGCGATTGCAGGAGTTGTGGCTGGAAGATATCTCCGAGATCGAAACGAAGCGCGACCTATCGGCTGCAAGAGGCCAGGAATCGGCGTGGCGATATTGGGCGGGCCAGGAGAAAGGCGCCAAGCGACTGATGGTGCGATTGGATATCGAGATCGAACGCTTGAAAGAAGAAGGCGCCGATCCATCGAACGCTCCTTCAGAAATCATCGAAAAGCTCTTGTCGGAAGCGCGGGGTGAACCGCAATGAGGTGGGCCGCAATGAAGAAAATACTTTTGAGGCGATTGCCTCTTGTCTCGTTACTCCTGCTCTCTAGCGCGTCTCGGGCGCAAGCCTATGAGGTCTGGCGGAGCTCTTTCACGCAGACGGCGGATTCAAACCAATCTCTTTGTTCTAAACACCGGGCCATTCTTCATTCCGTCTGCATTTCCAGCCCGACGGCTGCGGCTTCCACGCTGAAAGTGTTTTTATCGACGAATACGCCCGTTCAAGCGGCGTCAATTGACGCCACGCAGTTCGGATGCTTGAACTTCGATACGGTGGTCGCTTCCACGAACACGAATTCTTTGGCTTACACGAATTCGTCTACGGCGAACGTTTTTATCGAATATGAATGCTATTAATTTGGCCGTTATCGCCCGGCCTAGTTTCACGGCGATAAGAGAAGGACGAAACAATGGTTGACGAACTAGCCACATCCGCCCTCCAGACATCTGGCGGGGAAGCGACCGCAAAAACAGGGACCGAAAGCTCAAACGGTTCAGGGACAGTCGCGCCTGAAAATCCGCAAGGAAAAGAGAGCATCGCCGGAGGGGAGCGATCTTCCTCCGAGGGCGGCAAGGAAAACGGGACTGACCCGGGAAGGCCGAGGTTCAAATCAAAAGCAGAAACGATCTATGAACTCAGGCAGCAGTTGAGGGAACGCGACGGCTATTGGAACAACGAAGTCGGCACAATGAAACAGCAGCTCGCGGAACTTCAGAAGTTATTCGACCCCAATCAGAACCGCAAACCTTCGCGGACGTTTTACGACGCTCCAGAAGACACGCTGCGCGAGATTCTTCGTAATGAGCTGGAAGGGTTCCGACCGGAACTCTTAAAAGAAATTCGCCAGACGGAAGAAGAACGGGCGCAAGCGGCGTCTCTGAAGCAGGAAGCGTTGGAAGCCGCCAAATTCATTCGTTCCCAAAAAGGCATCACGGAGGAGGATATCCAGGAAATCCGGGAAATTCTTGCATCTGACCCGCTCGCGGGCCGCATCGAAGCGCCCATGGAACAGGCCGAGTATGTCCTGTATAAATGGGAAAAGTCACGCGGCGTTTCGGATAAATCCGTCCTGAAAAACAAGGCGGCATCGGTCGCTGGAACATCGGCTTCAGCAAGCGGGCCGAGAATATGGACGGAACCCGAAATGGAGGCCGAGCTAAAAAAAATCGGCGACGTGCGGCATCTGACGCCGGATCAAAACAAGAAGTTCAAGGAACTGGAATCGGAGTTCATGAGAGCCTATGCGGAAAAACGGGTGAAGAAATAAAATTAAAAGCGGGACTCAATGGCTAACGAAACGGGATTAGACACAACCGGCGTATCGACGACTCTGCCGAACTGGTTACGGGTCAAGGCTTTAAAAGCCAGATACGCCGCGCAGAAAGCATGGGGCCACTGTTTGAACGCCATGGAAGGCGACGCCAACGTGACGGGTTCAATCAAGCAGGCCGGGGACCGGGTGACGCTACAAATCTTCCCGTCCTTAGCGACATCGGACATTTCCACGACCGACGGCTCCTTCACCGACACGGAGGTTTCTCCGACGCCGGTATCGATTGTCGTCGATAAATGGAAGAACGTGTCAGCGAACTTGGTGGATATCGTCGATTACCAGTCGATTTTGAACTGGGAATCGGAGTTCTCGGAAGCGTTCGGGAAAGCCGTCGCTCAGAAACAGGATGACGACGTTCTGGCTCTGGTGGCGACTTTAACGACCAACATTGACGATACGGGCGGGGCGTTCAGTGACCCGAAAATCCGGGGCGCTCAGACGCTCCTAGATGACTTGGAAGTGCCGAAAGATGACCGCGTTTGGATCATCGCGCCATTGGCGCACGCGGATCTTTTGGGTAACGACAAGTTCACTCTGGCGAACGTCACGGGCTTTACGAGGGGCGTGCAGGTGGATAACGGGCGCGTGGTTGGGCTCTACGGCACTCCTGTAGAAGTTTCCAGCCGCGTTACGACCACGGCTTCCAAGCGCGACAACGTGCTGTTTCACCGGGAAGCTTTTGCCGTTATCATGCAGAAAGACTTCGAGATGGGGAAATTCGCTAAAGTGCAGTACGCGACCAAATACCACGGCTCAGCCTTGTACGGCGTGAAAGTCGTTCGTGACAATCACGCGGTACGGGTCACGAGCGCGGCATAAGGGGGGAATGACATGAAAACAAAACTTGCTGTTCTTCTCTTGTGTCTAGCTTGGGTCGGAACGTCTCATGCGGCATCGGCGGCCAGGGGAGCAAAACAATCTCTGGCCATCAACTACACCACGGCGGTTTCGACGGTTGCCTTGAACGCGGACGTTGTGATTTACGGCGTCGTGATGTCAACGGGCGCGACCGGCGATTTCGTCGCGTTGTTTGACACGACCACGGCGGCGGGGATCTCCTCCGGCGTTCAGTCGAGCGTTTTAAAAACGCGATGCATGGCGGGTTCGGCGAGCGTAACGACGATGTGTTTGTACGATCCGCCGCTTCAGTTCAGTCAGGGAGGCATGGCCGTTTTGTCTACGGCCAATGACGCCGCTTTGATTGTTTATGAGCCGGGCCGTTTGTCGGCTGGATACTAGGAAATTATTTCCCGGCGGAAAGAGGGGGTTTTTACTTGATCCGTCGAAGCTCTTTCCTCCGCCGGGAATTCCTCGCATGATCCAGCAATGCGCGGTTTGTTTGAAGCCTTGTTCGAGCCTGTTTTTTGATTTGGGCGAAGAAGCGTGGCTTTGCCGCCATTGCCGGGAATTGGAGCCGGGAACGTTTCCGTATTTCAAGGAAACCGGAAACAATCCTTATAACCCGAAAGCGACGGTGGCGCATTTGAATGATGTCGGAGACAGGCGCTGGCATCCGAAAGAGAAACGGATGTTTCACTATTCAAAAGAAGGGCTGGGAAAAACTTACTTTTTCCCGAAGGGATCATAATGGACTCGAAATCGGCTACGACGATCAAAGGCGTTAAGGAATTGGGCGGGGAGCTCTCGGCATGGGAAGCCCGCACGGCGCATTTACAGATGGAATCGGAGAACTTAAAACGCAAGAACGACCAAACGAAAAAAGATATCGAGCAGGCTCTCGCCTTGGGCCAGCAGGAACTTGATAAGAAGCGCGAAGCGGCCCGGCTTGAAGGCCTCAAAATAAGCGAGGCATCGGCTAAATTGGAAGCCGATAAAGCCGATTTCGCGAAGCTTCTGATTAATTTTAAGCAGGACAAAAACGGTTTCGAGACTGAGCGCACCAAGATTGAGGATCTGCACCAGGACACGCTTAAATTGCGCGAGAAGCTCGGCAATTTTATCGTGTGGTTTAAGAGGGAAGCGGAGAAATTGTGATATGCTCAGGCCCGCCCTTTTGGCGCAGACCAGGGCCCTGATCGACGAAACCGATTCGGCTAACAGCCATTTCACCGACGCGCAGATTTACGGCGATTTAAATCAGGCCATTCGTTATTTGGGAACCGATCTCGAATGGCCATTGCAACTGGCGCAAGCGACGCCCGTCGCGGAACAATCGACTTACACGCTTCCTGAAAACTTCATTTCTCTTTCGGATGTTTTCTACGACAATCAGCAGCTGATTATCGTAGATCGCGCCGACCTCGCGCATATTCGTTCCGACTGGCAGAACGCCACGTCCGGCCTTCCGCTTTACGCCTACAAAGCCGACAACGTCAAGATCGGGCTTTATCCAAAACCTTCTGCTGACCGCGTCGCTAATTCTGAAGTGATACAGATCCAATACATTAAAGTCCCGCCCGATTTGACTGATGACGTGACGGCGCCGGACCTGCATGTCGCGTTCCATGACTGCCTTCCGTTCTACGCGGCGTTTCTTTTAGAGCACAAGATGGGCAACGATAAAAGGGCGCAGGTGAATTTGGCTCTTTATGAAAACCAGAAAAAACGCCTGACTTCGCACGTACAGAAATTCGCTGACGACTTGATGCGTTTCCGCTGGGCGGGGAGGTATTAGTAATGTCTGATTTCATTGATATCGGCGACGCCGGAGTGATACTCATTCCCGGCGTGGGTTTTGGGGAAGGCGGGTTCGGCGAAGGGCCGTTCGGAGGCGGCAGTTCGCTGATTGTTTCTTCCGGCATAACGACATGGACGGAGATTGAAGAATGACTGCCGTTTTAGAAGATGCTAAGGAGTTTGCGATAGAAGAGTGGGGCACGCTGAACACGGCGGCGTCGCCGACGAAACTGCCTGCCGGCCATTCTCCGAATCACCAGAACGTTTGGGTGGACGAGAAACCAGGGTCGGTCGTCACGGCTCACGGCTACCGATTTTTAGGCCAGAATCCTTCCGGCAATCCGACGACCCTGCTCGTTGATTTTTTCAAGACTTCCGACGGATCAAGCCAGCTTGTTTTGTCCGATAACGTGACGGTCTGGCATACGACCGATTTTGTGAATTACACGCAGATCGTGACGGGCCTATCGGGTTTCTTTCAGTTGCGCGGCATGGTGATCCGCGACAAGTTGTGGCTGACGAACGGTTCCGATGACGTGATGACCTGGGACGGGACAACTCTTGTGAGATTGGGCGGTTCCGGCGGGACTCCCGACGTTCCTGCGGGAAAGTATATTGCTTATCACGACGAGCGCGTGTGGCTTTACGGCATCTCGGACGCTCCTTCAGCGGCGCGGTTCACGGCTTTGACGGACGCGGCGGGAACGGAGATCGCGCCGGATAATATAGCGGCATGGCCGACCGATAATGAGATCCAGATTTCGGAAGGCGACGCCGATCAAGGAACGGGTATTTTCTTGTACCGCGGCTACCTCTATTGCTCTAAACAGTATTCGATTTACCGGATCGTCGGATATGACGAGTACACGTACACCCGCGTCAAGACGCGGGCTTCAACAGGCACGCGGTTTCAGGAATCCATTCAGATCAAAGATAACTTGATCCATTTCATCGGCGTAGACGGTTTCTATGTCTTTGACGGCGAAGAAGCCCAGCGCATTTCTGACCCGATTGATCCATCCAATCCCGCGTCCGGCGTGTTTGCTTTCAGGAATCTCCAACAGCCGCTCTTAAACAATGCGTTCTGGAACGTCACTGAATCGGCTGATTTGGCGGCGGGAACGGTTCCCAATAACCTTTCGACTGGTGACGATAAACTGACGCTCATTCCGGCGGATGACACGCAGGCGGATTTTAATTCCGGGACGCATGACGATACGACGGCTAATGACAATCCCGGCAATTTGCAGTTGGCTTTAGTGGAAATAGGACAGCCAGGGGCTCTTATATCTCTTGGTAAGAATGCTTTTCTAGATCAATCCGGCGGTCTTTCTGTTATTGGGGTCAATTCTTCCATAAATGATGGCGCAACATCTCCGGTTGTCGGATTCGGGTCTAATTTTAATACACAAAATAATGCCGTTTGGATAATTGATATGGGTTCCGAAACGCCTGTCGGTAAAGTTGTTCTCAAGAACTTTTTGGCGAACGCTGGTTTCTCTTTATGTGAAATTGAAGTGAATGTAGGCGCCTACCAAGCTCCCGGTGCAACGAATGGGTCTTGGGTCAACGCTTTTCAGTTTTTTCCTCCGCAAAGCGCCGTTCCAGCGGATTGGGACATTCCGTTTGCTACCGTGCGATGTATCCAGGTTCGTCTTTTTGTTTCCATGAGCGCCGGTCAAGCAACGCTTGGCGAGATGGAAGTATACAGGGGCGGATTTGAACCGGATGGAACGTTTTTGTCGGCTCCGATTGATTATGGCGCGGCTCCGGCCTCTTTCGGCCATCTGACGGCTATTATTGCGGCGAACGGCGAAGCTTACCAGTTTTTCACGCAATCGTCTAGTGATGGTATTACATGGGGTATTGAAGTCGATGTCGCCAATAACGCCCTTATCGGCTCGACTCTTAGGCAATATCTGCGATGGGGCGTGAACCTGTTCAGTTCTACGGGCCTCGCTACGCCCGTTATCGACAAAGTGTATGTCGGCGGGACGTACCTTTCAGCAATTCACAATACCGGCGGAAACATTCTGCAATGGGGTGGCTTCACATCGGAACGCAATGAGCTTGGCCAGACGATTCTGTATTATTTCCGGGCGGCATCAACTAGTCCAGGGCTTAGTTCCGCTAGTTGGACAGTCATAGTCCCAGGAGCGGTCCCGAACACGGACATAGCCAACATCTTCTTCCAAGTCAGGATCGAACTTTCTACGTCTGACGCCGCCAGGGCCCCGTTTGTCGATTCGTTTACAGTAAATTGGGTGCTATCAACCACATCGGGCGCAGCTGTCCTTCAAAACGTCGCTTCTTTTGTATGGTTAAATCGCTATTGGCTGGCGGCGGCTACCCTTGGAGCGTCGGAGAACGATATCGTTGTCGTGTTAGGAAAATCGACAGCTAAGAATCCTTGGCATCAAAAAGACTGGTCTTTGTTATCGTTTTGCCGATTTATTAACGTTTTTGTAGGCGGGTCTAGCGTTGACGGTTCGCTTTTTGAACTTGAGAGCAGCTATTCTAAGGCCGGAGAAGCGATGGATTCGTTTTATGAGACGCGGGATTTCTCTAATTCTGAACTTCAAATGAAAGGCCGGGAGCTTTTGATTACTTGCGACAGGATGGGGCCTTATGACCTCGATCTTGGTTGGTCAACGGATGGCGGGGAGACTTACCAGGAAGTCAGCGTCGATTTGACGCAAGATGACGGCGCATCAATGAGTTTTACGAAGAAATTCAATATCAATTTCATGGGAGAAAAAGTGCGGTTCCGCGTCCGAAGCAATGCGGTGGACAAACCTTTTTCAGTGGATGGATTGCGGCTCTATTTCAGGCAAACTTTACAACGTGGAACTTTGGGATCATGACAACCGCTATCCCGAAACCTCCGACACTGAGAAGTGGCGCGTACGCTAATGAACCAGCAACCTTCGGGGATATTTCTGGAATTTTTAAGTGGCTTGTGGAAAATCACGTTCGTCCGAGCTTGACGAGCCCGCCGCTCTTGAAAGATTTGCCGGAACTGACGTTCGTTTATGACCAGACATTGAACCGGCTATATACGAATTCGGGAGGGTTGATCAAATATGTGCAGTTTAGCTAGTTTATTGAGTTTAGCCGAAAGGGGAATAAATGTCCTTTCTTGATTCAGGAACCGGCACGCTGGAAGATGCTCTTCGAGGTCAAGCTGAAACGGCGAACCTCAATATCGAAAATCTCTACGCCCGCAAACGCCGCCAGTCGGTTGCTCAAGCGGCACATGGCGGTCGTTTGGGTTCTGGCGTTTACAATTATGAGGCCGGGGACATTAATACCGGAGAAACGGGCGCCTTAGGGCAAGTCCAGAACGCTTTGGCATACGAATTAGGCCAGGTTCCTTTGCAGGATTACGCGTCCCAGCAGGACGCTCAAAGACAAGCTGAATTGGCTCGTCTTTTAGCTGAGATTCAGAAGGCTAGTCCACTTCAAGAAGCGTTAGGCGCTTTGGGAGTAGCCGGCAATGTTGCCGGCATAGGGGCCGGGATAGCGGCATTATTATAGGAGGCATCAAGTGGCTTTTCTTGGAGCGGGCGGCGTAAAACTTATCGACCAGTTGCGTGATCCGTTACAGCAGATCAATACGCAGGGCCAAAACAACTTGCAAGGCATCCTGCAACGCATAGGAACACGTCAAACTGCAAGCTCAAAGGCCTCCGGGCGCGTTCAAGGCCAATATGCGCCCCAAGAGCTTGCCAGGTCAGGCGGGATTGCTTCCAGGGGCCTTGAGGACACGTTGGCTGGGGCTTTAGGCGGGGCTTCGTTGGACGAGGTCCGTAAGCAGCAGGAACACCAGCGCAATCTTGCATTGGTAAGGCAAATTGGGGATCTCATGAGCCCGTCTATTCTTCAACAGGTTTTGGCTGGCCTTGGCGGCGGAGCCAAAGCGGGTGCTCAAGGATATGCTTTATATTCCGCATTGCATCAACCGACAGATCCGCTTGCGAATGTCTATGGGAACGTCTAATGGCTAACGAGCGTCTTTTTGAGCTTTTGGCGCAGGCTTTAAGCCAGCCTTCCGGGGCTTATAAGGCGGCTACGGCGGCTCTGGATATTCCTAATCAGGCCTTGCAAGGCTATTTGGGCGGTTCCGATATTGCCGATAAACTGCGCCAGCGTAAGTTGGCGCAGCAGACGCTTTTTCAAATGCTGGGTCCCAACTTGCCGCAAGGAACGGAAGGGTACGGCAATTTAACTCAGGAGCAATTTGAACCTGTCGCCAAATTATTGACAGGACTCGGGTCTATCAAAAGAGCGAATCAACCGGAAGTGAATTTTCTTCTTCCTGAACAAGCTAAAGCGACCGGGGTCAGCGAAGATGTCATTAAATCATACGGCGGCAAACCGATTCCCCGGCAAGTCGGACAAATGGACATTTCTCGCAGGCTCGGCGAAACGCGCAACGAGAATTTGGCTGGGCTGGTCGGCGCCAGGCAAGCGGGCGTCCAAAACGCCGTGCTTAATACGGCGATGCGGTACAGCCAGGCCGGGATGGTTCAGAGTGCGGCAAAAGATTCGTTCGGAAGGCTGGCCAACATCAATCGGGCCCAGCAGATCCTTTCTCAGATTCAGTCTCAGGGAGGAGGCGCCACAATTCGTCAGCGAACGGAATTGGCGGCTGCTGTCGGACGGTCCATCAATCCGACGGGCGTATTAACGAATGAGGCTTTGAGCCTTTATATCCCCCAAACACTTCGCGGCAGATTCGGGAATTTTACGGAATATCTTTCAAACGAATCGGCTCCGGTTGATTTTACCGGCTTTACCGGCGAACTAGGAGGACTCCTGCAAAGGGAGAAAGAAGTCAATCAGGGTCTGATTCAAACGGCATCGCAATTTGGCAAACCCGCCATAGAGCAACTTCAAAACATAAATCCTTCCTTGGCGGCTTCCGTTCGTGGGGCCAATCAAAATCCGTTAGTATCTAATCCCAGCGGTTTTCCTGCGCAGCGTAGTTTTTCTTCGGCGCAAGAAGCGGAAGCTTCCGGCTATAAAGGTCCGGCGATCATTGCTGGGCGAAAGGCGATCATTCATTAAATGGCGATCACTTATCTTGATGAAGCTCCAGCCGAAACCGGATCAAGAATTGAATATCTTGATGAGCCCAATCCTTGGCCTTCTCGCGTTTCAAAATATGTGGTTCATCCAGTTATTGAAAGCGGCACAATGGGATTAGCAGGGCTAGCGGGCGCGACCATGGCGGCTCCCGCCGGGCCTCTTGCTTCGGCCGCGGCAGGTCCTGCTTTGGCTATTGCTTCTTATCCTTCTGCCCACGAAGCCGCTAATGTGATAGATCGAATAATGGGGCTTAATCCAACGGAAATGGCTTTGCCAGAATCTTTAAAAGAAGGCGCGATGATGGAAGCGGCGGGACGCGCTTTGCCTGCCGCAGCGAAAGCGGTTTCAAAAATTCCTTTCGCTAAATTCGCGGAAGGTTTAACAGGCAGCCCGGCGCAGAATTTCCGCCGTATGTTCCAAAAAGGATTGCCTGCCTATGGAGCTTCTTCTCTTGAAGAAGCGGGGGCTAAGTTCGGGGCCGAGAAGTTCAAATTGTTAGGCCAAGCTCTTACGCCGGAAGAGCAGGCCAGGATGGTGACTAATCCGAATGGAGCGGCGACTGAGAAATTGACGGATGTCATGACGGCATGGCTTAAAGGCGAAGAAATATCGGCTAAAGACGCTTTGATGGCACGGCAGGCAGCGGATACGGTATTTCCTGCTGATACGGCAAAACAAGCGGTGCGCCGGGGGACTTTATCGCAATTTAGAAATGAGATGAATGATATTTTGGACAAAACGGCTCCCGAAATGAAGCAAGCGAGCGATCAATATGCTGCTGCCAAATTGAAATCTCAAATGCTTCAACCGATCCGCGTAAATAAGAGCAACCCGGATCAGCCTTCAAAATTGGGAATCATGTTTGATCTTTCTACGGCGGTTTTTGCCGGACACGGTGATTTTGGAAAAGCTATCGCTGCATTTGCCGCGCAGTCTCCCGCTTTTTCTGGTTTTGTTTCGGCTCTTTCGGGATCGTTATCAAAGCTTCTTCCGAAGCTTGGACCAGAACAACAGCGAGCTTTGGCCAGGGGACTTTATTCTTCATTCCAGACGCAGGAGGCGCAAAATCAATGAACTATTGGAATCATGGATGAACCTAAAATCCTGCTTGTTTACGCGCCGCTCACTTTCACTTCGATTTCGAGCCGCGTATTCCGGTCGTTCCTTGATATGACTGGCCCGGAAACGCAGGAAAAACTGGCAGAAAAAGGGGTAAAGTTGAAATTCTTGATTCATGACAAATTTCCTATGGACTTGAATAGAAATGATGCTTTTAACCTGGCTCTTTCCAACAAATATCAAGCCGATTTCCTGATGTGCTGCGACATGGACCAGGTATTCAAAAAGACGACGCTTTTGGATTTGCTGGCGACTTTGGAGGAATATCCCGATGCGTCCGCTTGTACCGGGCTCTATTTTACCAAAACCTATCCGCACCGGGCGGTTGTCGGGAAGTACAGCCCATGGTCGAAAGATATTGAACTGAAGCGCGGATCGCTGAAAGAGCAGGGATTCATCGCGCCGGACGGGCAGCAGACGCTTTTTTTCAAGCATCTTCAATACTTCGATGTAGTTCAGCCGGTCCACGTTTTCGGGTTCGGATGCGTTTTGTTCAGGACTGAAATCTTGAAGAATTTAGTGCAGCCGTTTTTCGCTTACACGAACCAGTATTCGACGGGTGACGCTACATTTTATGGGCACAGCGAAGATATGCGGATGTGTTCCAAACTCTACATGGCTGGCGCAAAAGTCATCTGCAACCCGAAAATCATGGTCGGGCATATCGTTGAGAAAGTCATTTGCGGGAATGAGGCTGAAAACTAAATGAAAAAACGATGGCTGTTTGTACTGCTGTTTATTCCGCTACTGCTGAACTTTCGCAAGTGCAGCGCGGCGACAACCTACACGACCAACGCCGGGATTCCCAAGCCCGGTGACGGCGATACGGGATGGGGACCGACGCTGAGAGCGGCTTTTGATATCATTGACTCTTCGTTTACCTTAATTTCCTCTAGCGGCACGTTCAGCGAGTTAGTCCTGAATCCAACGGCTGCACTATCGAGAATCATAACTATCACTGACGCGGTTTACGGTGAAAAAAACTTTCTTGCAATCAATAATGGCGTTGGAGGAGCCAGGCTTTATTTTGCGACAAACATGGACCCAACAACCGGTATTTACAATAATCCGAACCGTGGTTCGGCGCAGATTGAAGTTGTTTCCGCCGAACTAGGCGGGGCATTTTCGATCAAAACTTCTACGACTAATAATGGAGAGCAAAGTCTCATAGCTAATTTTGATAATACTTCCGGCGCGAGCTTTTTTTATCCATTAACGGCGCCTATGGCCACGATTTCGACCGCCGTATTAAGCGGATATTTTCAGCTTGCTTCAAAAACTCTAGCGCAATTAGCGGCCAGCACTCCGACGGCTGTCGGTCAGGAGTACTATTGTTCTAATTGCGTGACGGACGCTGTTTGCATCAGCACTCAATCGGTGACGGCAAAATGGGCCAGGACCAGTTTAAGGACGACGGCGTGCCAATAAATTATGGCTGATAATTATGGATCGGTATCGGTAGTTTCCACGGCTGGTGGGACGGCGATTATCGCCAACCTCTCCCAGCGGCGAAACGTCTTGATCTACAACAACGGAACGGCCATCGTCTATATCGGCTTCGACGCTTCCGTAACGACTTCCAACGGGATTCCCGTTCTTCCGCAAGCCAGCTTGGAGTTGCAAGGAATGTTCGTTTCACGCAAGACGGCCATTTACGGCATTGCGGCGTCAGGGACTCAGGATGTCAGGTATTTAACATGGAACGACTGAGATGGCCAATAAAACGAGTTCTTGCCGCCTTATTGTGTCTGGCCGCCGCATCTCCCGCCTGGGCTCCCGTATCGAGCCGTTTAAACATCGCTGAAGAGGACGGCGGGCCTTCCACTTTCCCCTGGAAACTCAAAGTCACTAACGGCAGTCTTACCGATAACGGCGACGGAACTGCCAGCTTAGCCACTTCCGGTGGCGGCGGGGGTGGTTCTCTGGCGGGCGGTTCGACTAGTTACATCCAGAATACTTCTACCCTTCAAAGCGGCTCGACGTTCTACGTTTCTTCCGGCACTTTAGGTTATTTTAACTTAGACATTCCTGGTTCGACTTATCCGCAAACATTCGATGCGGGAAATGCGCTCTTAAGCGTCGTTGATGCAGGCAATATTCATCAAGTCCGCTTTACCCATATGTCATCCGGTCAGATTCCTATCGGAAGAACGGTTGGAGGCGGATTCAATTTACAAACCATTTCAGGAACTACCAATCAAATCAATGTGGACAATGGTAATGGATCTATAACGCTCTCATTGCCTAATAACGTCTCTATTCCTTCTCTTACTGTTTCTTCATCAGCCACCCTAAATGGGTCCCTCGTCATTTCAAGCAACGTCGTCTTAAACGGTTCTCAAGGAACTTCAGGCCAACTATTTACATCAGGCGCCGGTGGAGTCCCAACTTGGACGACGCTCCAAATTTCAAGCAAGACATCTGGCTATCAAATGGAGATTCCTTCCGGCACGGTGAATGGTTCAAACGTGACTTTTACGGTTCAATATATCCCGATTTTCATTGTTTCGGATGGCGCGACTTATTTTGAGGGGCAGGGCTATCTGCGAAATGGGGGAACGATTACTTTTACCGCGCCTCCGGCAGTCTATATTCATAGTTTTCATTTAAATCAACCTGCATCAGCAACGGTTGATCCAAGAGCCGCTTATTTGACCTATTTAACCGCTCAAGGTTTTACTCCCAATAGAGCAGTTCTTTTTACGGAAGGAACCGGCGCGCCAGTGGAGCATTACACTTCATCCCCTGTCACTAATGTCGGCACGCCCGGATGGACGACTTATCTGAATAACACGGCGGGGCTGGCTGATGATACTGGCGACAACTGGGGCTTAGGCGATTCATCGCTGTTTCTAGCGACTTCTTCACAAACGATCTTGATGGTGCGCCGCAAGACGGATTCGACGCTGCGGGCTTCCTGCGGTTTTGGAATTTCTTTTGTCGCACCCCATGCTTACTGCCAGGCTCATATGCCGGATTCAGACGGGATCGTTTACTGGCGGTTCAGGGATATCGCCGATGAGCTTACCTGGAACGGATACACGCCCACGACGAACATTGAAGCTTGGGCCTTCCGGGCGGGACCGGCGGGGCTGTCGATTTGGAAGGATGGCGTGAAAGTTTCAAGCAGTCCGACGCCGGTAAGCCGCGTTTCGACTTCAGGGAGTTTCTTCATCAACAGCGCGACGTTCGGAGGTCCTGATCTTGTGGACGTATTTTTCTTTGCGGCCATACCGGATGAGATCTCAGACGCTGTCCTGGCGACCTTTACGCCCAGTAACGTGCTTACAGGCACAGGAACCCCCGTCAATGTGACGGTCCCGCAGAGTCCGGCAAAAGGAACTCTAGTTACCGGTCTTGCGAGTGGTAATTATTCGACGCTTGCGCCTGGAGCCAACGGCGCGGTTTTGATTTCTTCTTCTACGTCCTCTAATGGGGTGGCCTGGGGAAGCGTCAGCGGAACGGGCGGCGTCGGCGTTTCTACCGGCTGCTCGACGCTCCTATTTTCGCAGGGTTTTACCAATCAAACAGAGTCACTTTCGGTTTTCTTGTCGTCGGTATCTTCCAGCGGTTTTTACCGCCTCACGAACATTCTGTATGAAACTGTCGACGAAATATCCAATAATCAGAATTTATCCGGATACGTCCGATGGACCAACGCCTACGGTTTTAGCGATCAACCTACAGGCGCGAACGTTGGGGGTGTCGGCGCGACGGTCGGATCGACGATGCTCATTTATGCCGTCGCCGGATCATCCATCTCTTTTCACATCGACCTGTCGCCGCCTTTTACGGAAGGACGCTATGGGACTAACGTCACTCTTGAACAGATCAATAACGTGGCGGGCTGCGGCATTTCGACCGTATCGGCTCTTTCGGTATACCGCGACGACGTTCAAATCACTTCCGGGACAGGGATACTGAAATTCAGCGCGGCGGATTTTGACGCGGCATTCCAGGCCGGATCAACCGCTTACATCACAATCAACCCGAACTCTCCAGCGCTCTTTAGGTCCGGTAAGAACAATCTTGCCGATCAATACAGCGTTCCCTACTATTCCGCGACTGGATCATCTAACACATTATCGGGTTCTTCCAATTTCCAATGGAACGGCGCGACTGCGACCGTGAACGGCCTCGTGGGAATCAATACGAGCGGCGCGCAAGACCCTAGCGCGGCTTTTCAGGTCGATTCAACGAGCAAAGGACTCCTTCCGCCGCGCATGACGACGGCTCAGCGAAACGCCATCGTTTCGCCGGCCAATGGCTTGACGATATCGAACAGCGACAAATCAAACCAATTAGAAACCTATCATAGCGGCACATGGAATAGGCAGATAGATTCTCAGGAATTTCGCGTAGGCGATGCTGATGGCGTGGCTCAGCAGGCTTTAATGTTCACTTCCGGCGGAACTGGTAACCTGCGCCTGGCCGCGCAACAGCCTGGTTCCGTCGTTTCCATCTACAGTAATATGGGCGGCGGAATGTCGGTCGGCGATAACGGCGCAGGCTCAACGGTCGTTACGATTGATGGGCCCTTGAACGCTTCCAGTGCGTCCATTACGGGTCTTGTTTCCGCTTCCACCGTCACGGCTTCCAGCGCGTCGATTGCCGACATTAATTTCGTTAAAGGATCAAACGGAGCTTGCGGTCGTTT
>Ga0193719_10000032_pt1 | contig 40332 bp, 31 predicted proteins | sample U2a2metaG_FD_160103 | JGI IMG/M metagenome (GOLD analysis project Ga0193719, IMG submission 160103) | Soil microbial communities from a riparian zone of the East river system, Colorado, United States - U2a2 | ecosystem: Environmental > Terrestrial > Soil > Riparian zone | place: USA: East... | reverse complement strand
AGAACCCTATCCTTTGCTGACCCTGATGGCGAACGCGACCCGTAACATGAGGCTGGGTCCTTGCGTGACGAACCCGGCGGTGCGCGATCTTACGGTTACCGCCAGCCTTTTCGCTACACTGAACCTGATTTCTGGCGGGCGCATGGAGTTGGGACTCGGTCGTGGCGATAGCTCGCGGCGCGTTCTAGGGAAGAAGCCCGTGACTCCGGCGGATCTGGAACGCGCGGTGGTCACGTTTCGTGAGCTGACGGCAGGGCGCGAAGTGCAGTATGAAGGTCAGGCGACGCGCATCTGCTGGGCGACGGGCTCGCCGCCCGTCTGGATTGCCGGATATGGACCGAAAGTCCTGAGTATGGCGGGGCGGATCGCTGACGGGGTTATTCTGCAGTTTGCCGATCCCGATCTGATTGCGTGGTGCCTTGGTTTTGTCTGGCAAGGAGCGAAAGAAGCGGGGCGTGATCCGAAGTCACTGGAAATCATGGCCGCCGCTCCGGTTTGGGTGTCGGACGACCTTGTTCTGGCGCGGCAGCGGGTGCGCTGGTTTCCGGCGCTGGTTTCAAATCACGTGGTTGACCTAATCTCGCGCTACAAGCCTGAAGAGCTTCCTGCGACGCTGACGTCTTATGTGCAAAAGCGCTCTGGCTATGATTACCAGCACCATGCCGAAGTGGGGAGCGATAACGCCAGCTTCGTTGCCGATGAAGTGGTGGACCGCTTCTGCCTGGTGGGTCCGGTGGAGGCGCATCGTCAAAAACTGAGGGATTTAGCCGAGGTGGGAGTAACCCAGTTCAACATTTACCTGATGTGCGGCGACGAAGAGCAGACTTTGGAGATTTACAAGCGTGAAGTTTTGTCTGGATTTCGGGGACAGGTGTAACAGCGGTTTGGGTTGATTGATCAGTTTCTAATTCCGGTTCTCAAGTGAAAATGCTCCATGACCTCAAATATCGGCTGCGGATCGCCCTGCTCGGGTGCGGGGTGCTGAGTGCGTGCAGCGGGCCTAAGGCGCCGCCTCCGCGAATCACCGCGGTTCCTATCCTAGCCGCCACTGTCGTACAAAAAGACGTTCCCCTGCAGGTGAAGGCGATCGGTGCCGTTGAGGCCTACTCGAACGTATCGGTGAAGACCCAAGTGACAGGCGAGCTGACCGGTGTGCATTTCAAGGAAGGTCAGGACGTCAGCAAGGGGCAGCTGCTCTTTACCCTCGACAAGCGCCCGTTCGAGGCGGCGCTGAAGCAGGTACAGGGCATGTTGGCCAGGGACCAAGCTCAGGCCGCGAATGCGGGTGCCCAAGCCAGGCGTTACGAATCGCTCAACAAAGCGGGAGTCGTCTCCAAAGAAGAATACGAGCAAATGAAGTCCAATGCCGATGCGCTCGAAGCCGCCGTGGTCGCCGACCAGGCAGCGGCGGAGAACGCGCGCGTACAGCTCGTTTACTGCACAATCTATTCGCCGATTGACGGACGCACTGGCCCTCTGCTGATTCACCAAGGCAACATGATCAAGGCGAATGACACTCCGTTTCTGGTGAGTATCAACCAGGTGCAGCCGATCTATGCGACTTTTACTGTGCCCGAGCAAAACCTGGGCGACATCAAGCGCTTTTCCACCCAGGGCAAATTGCGGGTCGAGGCTTTCATTCCCAACGATACGCAAGGTCCGGCGACGGGCTGGCTGAGCTTTATCGACAACACGGTGGATCAGGCTACGGGCACTATCAAACTGAAGGGTGTGTTCGCGAACACCGAGCGGCGGCTATGGCCAGGCCAGTTTGTTGACGTGGTTTTGACATTGGCGCAGCAGCCCCATGCCATTGTGGTGCCGTCGCAGGCGATTCTGAACGGTCAGGCAGGGCAATTCGCCTTCGTCATCAAGCCGGACAGGACGGTCGAAGCGCGCCCGGTAGCCATCGATCGCAGTACCGACGGACTAGCCGTTGTCGCCAAAGGGCTGGCGCCGGGAGAGCAGGTAGTGACGGACGGGCAATTGAGGCTGGTGCCGGGGGTCACCAAGGTCGAACTCCGACAAGCGGCAGAACCCCCAACCACCCCTGGTCGAACCAAGGGCGAGTAATACCATGAATGTGGCCGACATTTTTATTCGCCGTCCGGTCATGACCGCCCTGGTCATGCTGGGCATTCTGATGTTCGGCATCATGGGATATCGCCTGCTTCCGGTGAGCGACCTGCCCAACGTGGACTTTCCCACCATTCTGGTTTCGGCCAGCCTGCCGGGGGCGACGCCAGACACCATGGCGTCGGCAGTCGCCATGCCGCTGGAGAAACAGTTCTCAACCATCGCCGGCGTGGATTCGATGACCTCGTCGAGTACGCAGGGTTCCACGCAGATTACTCTGCAGTTCAATCTGAGCCGCAATCTGGATGCGGCAGCGCAGGATGTGCAGTCCATGATTGCCAAGGCGGCTCGGGACCTGCCCCAGAATTTGCCCAGCCCGCCCTCGTATCAAAAGGTCAATCCCGCCGACCAGCCGATTCTTTATCTGTCCTTGAGTTCGCCGACGCTGCGGCTTTCCGATGTGGATGAATACGCGGAAACGCTGATGGCGCAACGCATTTCGATGGTGAGCGGCGTAGCCCAGGTGAGCGTATACGGGGCTCAGAAATATGCGGTTCACGTCAAGCTTGATCCCAAGGCACTGGCTAGCCGGCAGGTTGGCATTGACGAAGTTTCTAGTGCGATTCAGAACGGCAACGTGAACCTGCCCACGGGCATTCTCTACGGAACGCACCGGGCATATACCGTCCAGGTCAATGGTCAGCTCAACCGGGCTGCGGACTACGGTCCTCTGATTGTGACCTACCGCAACGGGGCGCCCGTCCGCCTGAAAGACCTGGGGCAGGTGGTGGACGGGGTCGAGAATGACAAGACGGCCAGCTGGTATTACGACGCGAAAGGGCTGCGTCGCGGCATCATTCTGGCGATTCAGCGCCAGCCCGGAACCAACACGGTGGAGGTGGTGGATTCCATCAACCAGTTGATGCCCAGCTTTCGCTCCGTGATGCCACCCACGGTCTATATCGACAGTCTTTACGACCGCTCTGTTTCCATCCGGTCATCGGTGGACGATGTGAAGTTCACCTTGTTCCTGGCGCTGGTGCTGGTCATTCTGGTTATCTTCCTGTTCTTGCGGAACCTTTCGGCCACTGCCATCCCCAGCATGGCGCTGCCCATGTCCATCGTAGGGACATTCGCCGTGATGTATCTGCTGGGGTATTCACTGGACAATCTTTCGCTCATGGCGTTGACCCTCTCGGTGGGGTTTGTAGTGGATGACGCCATTGTGATGCTCGAAAATATTGTGCGCCACATAGAGATGGGGGAACGCCCGATGGAGGCGGCGTTCCGCGGCGCGCGCGAAATCGGCTTCACCATCGTTTCCATGACGCTTTCGCTGGCAGCGGTTTTCATTCCGGTTCTTTTCATGAGTGGCATTCTCGGGCGGTTGCTGCATGAGTTTGCGGTGACCATCAGCGTGGCCATACTGGTTTCCGGCTTAGTATCCCTCAGCCTCACGCCCATGCTGTGCAGCCGCTTCCTGCGCGCGGCGAAAGCAACTCAGCATGGCCGGCTGTGGACGCTTTTTGAGCGCTTCTTCGACGGGTTGCTGCATATCTACGATCGTACCCTGCGGGTGACGCTCAGGCATAAGCTTGCCACCTTGGCCGTTTCCGTGGCCGTGCTGGTGGCGACCGTCTACCTTTTTATCGCGATTCCGAAAGGATTCTTGCCGGATGAAGATCAGGGACAGATTTTCATCTTTACCGAAGGGCCGCAAGGGATTTCCTTCGACAGCATGGTCGAGCACCAGACGGCGCTGAACCGAATTGTGCTGGAGCAGCCTTACATCGACTCCTTCATGTCTACGGCTGCGGGGGGCAACGCAGGGCGCATCTTTGCCCGGCTGAAGCCGCGCCGCGAACGCAAATCGGCGCAGGAAATCATTCAGGAATTGCGCGGCAAGCTGGCTGCTGTTCCCGGGGTCAATGCTTTTCCGCAGATGCTGCCGACGATTCGCATTGGCGGGCAGCTTACCAAGAGCCAGTATCAATTTACACTGCAATCGCCCGACACGAACGAGCTCTATCAGGATGCTCCCAGGCTGGAAGCCAAGCTGCGCACCGACCCCGAGTTCCAGAAGCTTTTGCAGGATGTGACCAGCGACCTGCAGATTACCAACCCGCAAGTCAACGTGGACATTGACCGCGACAAAGCATCGGCCCTCGGGGTGAGCGCGAATCAGGTGGAAGATGCGCTTTATACCGCCTACGGCCAGCGGCAGGTCTCTACCATCTATGCTCCCAACAATGCCTATCGCGTGATCACGGAACTGGAGAACCAGTACCAGCTCGATCCTTCGGCGCTGTCAATGCTCTACGTCCGCTCTTCGAGTGGACAACTGGTTCCGTTGAACGCGGTGGCCAGGCTTACGCGTTCGCTGGGACCACTAACGATTAATCACCTGGGGCAGTTACCGTCGGTGACCGTGTCGTTCAACTTGCGACCGGGCGTTTCGCTCGGCGATGCGGTGGGTGCGGTGGGGAAGGTCGCGCGAGAAATGTTGCCGGCCACCGTCAGTACCAGCTTTCAAGGTACGGCACAGGCTTTTGAGTCGTCCATCAGCGGGCTGGGCCTGTTGCTTTTGATGGCGGTTCTGGTGATTTACCTGGTGCTGGGAATTTTGTATGAGAGCTTTATCCATCCCCTGACGATTCTTTCGGGCTTGCCCTCGGCGGGTTTTGGCGCGCTGATCACCTTGATGATGTTCCATCTCGAGCTCAATCTGTACGGGTTCGTGGGTGTGATCATGTTGGTTGGCATCGTGAAGAAGAACGCCATCATGATGATCGATGTGGCGCTGGAGAAGCAACGCGACAGCAATGAGCCGGCCGCGGAGGCGATTTATCAGGGAGCTCTGCTGCGTTTCCGTCCCATCATGATGACCACCATGGCGGCGCTGATGGGTACTTTGCCCATCGCCCTGGGCTTCGGGGCTGGGGCGGAGTCGCGGCGTCCGTTGGGACTGGCGGTGGTGGGAGGTCTGCTGTTTTCACAGCTGCTGACTTTGTACATTACCCCGGTTTATTACATCTACATGGAATCCTTCCAGAAGTGGTTGCGATCGAAGCGGAAACACGCACCAGCAGAAACCGAATTCGAGAGGGAAGCGGTACTGGCGGGGCGGCCGGGCAAATAGGGTCCGAAGGCTTTCGCCCTTTTGAGGGCACGCTCCGTCTTCTTTCGTCCCGGTACGGCTGGGGTTGAGCTGAGCTTGATTCGCCGCGCTGGCGCCAGTCAGTAGAGGGTTCGAGCCCCTCGATGGGTGCTCCATCGGGTAACATGTCTCGGTTGGATGCGAGCATACTTTTGGATTCGCCAGGGCCGCAGATCGAAACCCGTTCCGACAAGTACCCAACCAGCCAGCCTGGAAACGTAGCGCCACCGGCATGGTTTCGCTACCTCCTCCCCTCCGTTACTGATCTGATCTTCATCATCTTGCTTGCCACCACGACGGGCGGGATACTTGCCCCGCGTTTGCTGGGCGATGCCAGCATCGGATGGCATATCCGCAATGGCGAGCTGATGCTGCGCTCGCACTCGATCACCCGAATGGATCCGTTCTCAGTCACGATGAATGGGCAGACCTGGTATGCGTGGGAATGGTTGTACGACGTGGCCATCGCCGGCATCCACCATTGGTTTGGACTGAATGGAGTTGTTTTTTTCACTGCGGTGATCATTGCTGCGACCTTTGCCCTGACCCTGCGCCTGAGTTTGCGGCGCGGCGCCGACCTGCCCGTGGCGGCGATTCTGCTGGCGCTATCGATGGGTGCGTCCATGATTCATTTGTTCGCGCGGCCGCACGTTCTGAGCTGGTGGTTCACGGTAATGTGGTTCCAGTTTTTGGATAGCTCAGAGAGCGGGGACGGCTCGGGCGGCAACCACCGGTTGTGGCCTCTGCCCGTGCTGATGCTGCTGTGGGCAAACCTGCACGGCGGGTTTGTTCTGGGCTTTGTACTGCTCGGAATTTATCTGGCAAGCAGCGCCATCCGGTTTTTCCACTGCCGGCAGCCCGAGATGCGGCGGCATATTTCCAGGCGGCTGCAGGAGTTAGGAGTGGTGACTGCGGGGTCGCTGGCGGCCAGCCTAGTGAATCCTTACGGCTACCGGCTGCACGTTCATGTCTTCCGGTATCTCTCCAGCCGTTGGCTGATGAACCACATTGACGAGTTTCTCTCGCCCGATTTCCATGGTGTGGCCCAGCAGTGCTTCGTTTTGATCCTGCTGATCACGATTGTGGGTTTGGCGGTCGGCAGGAAGCCGCCGCTAGCGCAAGTGTTGGTTCTGCTTTTTGCGATCTACAGTGGTTTATATTCCTCGCGCAGTATTCCGGTTTCATCGCTTCTGCTCACCCTGGTGGTTGCGCCGCTGCTGACCCAAGCGGTGGCGGCTGGAGGACGCGCGAACTCAGGCCTCTCGTCGAGCCTGCAAGCGTTGTTTTCGAGATGGAACGCGTTTGGGCTGCGTAGGGGAGGCATGGAATTGAATCTCCGGGGGCACGCGTGGCCACTGGTCGCTGCGATCGCCGGGCTACTGGCTTGCTCCCAGGGAGGCAGGCTGGGCTCCCATCAGTGGATGGGCGCGCATTTTGATGCCAAGCGCTTTCCTGTCGAGGCCAGCGAAGTCATTGCCCAGCGCGGCATTCGCGAACCGATTTTCGCCCCCGACTTCTGGGGAGGGTATCTCATTTACCGGCTTTACCCACAAACCAGAGTTTTCGTGGACGACCGGCATGATTTCTACGGTGAAGAATTCTTAAAGAATTACTTGAAGGCCATACGGCTTGCACCTGGTTGGGATAGCTTCTTGAATGACAAACGGGTGAACTGGGCTCTGCTGCCGGCGGGTTCTTCGCTGGCCAACATGCTGGAGCTGACGTCGCAGTGGAGGGTTGTTTACCGGGATGGAACGGGAGTATTGCTCGAACGAACCACAAAGTTCTTAGCCATGGCGGAGTCGTTGAGCCGGCCGTTAGAACTGGTCGTTGGTGTCAATGTTGAATCCCAAGATGACACTGACTTCAATCGGTTGTTCGCCGCGCAGGGCGGGACTGAACTTCCAGGTATTGAGCGCGGCCAGGACCTTGCTGGTCATGATCGCCGAGGCGGGCTCGACAACCCGCGGTCTTCGCAGCAGTCCGGAGCGGTCGAGCACACATTCAATCACGAGGCGCGTCTTGGGCAATCCGGCGGGCAGGTCCGCACGCACCGCCCGGGGCGCGGTGAGGTCTTCAGCGTAGCCATGGGCTGCAGAGGCGGCATCGGCAAACGACATCACTGTGGGCAGCGCGGTCGCGATGTAAATGGTGTAAACCTTGTCACCCTTAAGCCGGCCGTAGAAATTGAATGCGCCGCCCGAGCGCGAAGTGGCAACGATCGTGATGTCCGGCCCGTTGTTTCCGGGGACCGCCTGCGAACGTGTGGGAGCGCGGGGCTGGTTTGCTCCCGAACCGAAGCTGGGCAAGGTGACAATGTTGCTGCCGCCTTTTACCGAAACCCCGGCCATCGCCGGGTTGCCATTGGCTCCGGTGCCGGCACCGCCGGCGCCGGGGTAAGGAGAAATTCCGCCACGAGCCGTGGGATCGGACCCGGGCCCGGCGCCTTCTTTCCCCGCTCCTGAGCCGGGGCCGGAAAACCCGCTGCCGGGCCCATCGCCATGGCCGATTCCAGCGCCACCGCCAGCCCCGCCCAGTCCGGGTTTGTCGCCTCCTGCCGGCGACATCGCCAGAGCACCGCTGCCGCCGTTTCCGGGCATGCCCAGTTTCGATCCCGGCTGGCTGGAAACCACGACGCCGGAGGCGCTTCCGCCACCATTGCTACTGGGGGGAGCCGAGGCCAGGCCTGCGTCGAGCGCTCCTCCGAATCCGGTGCCACGGTTTCCGCGGCCCTGGCCGGTAATCGAACCGCCCCCCGTCAACGACGGAGGTGGTGGCACCACAGCCGTGCCGGAACCCATTCCACCCGCCCCAGAACGTTGCACCGAGCCTGCCCCCAACTGCACTGTCGGAGGCACCACGGATGTGCTGGCAAAAGCGCTGACCGTACGATGTTCCGCCGACGTGCTGCCTACCTGTATGGGAGGCGGAACAATCTGTTTCTGCAGCGTCTCGGCGCCGAAGCCGAGACCGATGGGAGTGACCTCCTGGGTAATGGTCGGTGCGGGTGCAACCACGCTCGGAGCGGGCAAGGCGAGCCGGGGATTCAGATCCCTCATTTGTTCCGGCGCCGCCACCGGCGGCGGAACCACTTGCACGGCTTGAGATCCGGGGAGGTGAAGCGCGGCCACCTCGCGTTGCGGCGCAGCGGCGCTGGGCGGAACTACGCCGGGATTGAGGGTTGGTGCGGCCCGCAATTGTTCGGCGACCTGGGGAGCCGGCGGCACCGCCAGTGCGGTCAACGCCGGGGCACGCAGGGAAGATCGCATTCCTTCCGCCGGCGCGGGCCCGGGGAGCGCCTTCAGGGCCAGCAGGTTGGCGACGGCCGAGTTAGAAACCGGGAGATTCAGCTTGGGAGCATCGGCGACAGTTTCACGCACCGTGCTGCCGCGCGCGACTCGGATGGTTTGGGTCGGGTGGTAGGCTTCGCGCCCACCAGCCCGGCCGGAACGTCCCGCTTGCGCGCCGCCTAAGTCTTCGGTCTTGGGCAGTTCGTTGCCGGAATAGTAGATGATGTCGTATTTCGGTTTGGGCGGCGGTTCGTAAGGCCGCATGCTGGCCAACTTAGCTGGAATCACAATGATGGCAACCAGCAGGGCTAGCTCGAGCGCCCAGGAAATTAGGATCCCCCAATAGGGAAAGAGCCCGGTCTGGGCTTCGCCGGCCAGCCGTTCAGGCGACCGTCCGAGCGCCGGACCAATGGCGGTGAGGAATTCTCCCCATCGCGAGGGCCACTCCACGAGAAGTTTGGGGGCGTCGTTCACGAGCGGGCGGCTCCCTCTAAGGCAATCTCGATCTCGTCCCCGATGGCGGTTCGGGTCGACGTCAGCGTCTGTCCCGGTAGTTCAAGCACCGAGGCGGCGCGCATGCGAACTGGCGCCACTCGCCACGGTTTCAGATTCTCTTCCATATGGACCACGACTTTGTCGCCGTCTAGGTAGACCACGTCAATGGGAAAGCGCATGGCGAAAGTGTGCACTCCGTGACAGGGAACAATCCATAGACCCTCGCCAGCCGGGAAGCGGACGACATCAGTGGCCATTAAGCCACGGAAGCGAGACCAATGGGTCGCGGCGAGGCGCAAATGTATGGCCAGATAGGCATTGCGTGTTCGATTGAGTGCATATCCCTCGGGACCCGGTACGGACATCACAACTCCTAGGCTCGGTACTTCTGGGTGCGCCGCTGCTGAGCGCAAATTTTGTCAGCGCGCTCCCTGTGGCATCAGGATACGAAACAGCTCGATGATGGCCGGGCCCAGAGTCACGAAGATGATGGAGGGAAGGACAAACACGACCAGAGGGACGATCATCTTGATGGTGGTTTTGGCAGCCTGTTCCTCGGCTCGCTGGCGCCGCTCGGTACGGAGTGAATCAGAATGAATACGCAGTGCCTGGCTGACGCTGGTTCCGAAGCGATCAGTCTGAATCAAGGTGGCGACCAAGGAGCGCACATCGTCCACGCCGGTTCGGTCCACCAGATTTCTGAGGGCTTCGGCCCGGGGCTTGCCCGCCCGCATTTCCAGGTTCACCAGATGGAATTCATCGCTCAGGTCGGGATGGGCGTGTTGCAGGTCTTCGCCGACTCGCATCAGGGCCTGATCGAGTGCCAGGCCGACTTCGACGCAGATCACGGTGAGATCGAGTGCATCCGGCAAGGCCAGCGTGATCCGGCGCTGCCGGTCGCGGATCATACGCTTGAGCACAAACCGGGGTATGAAGAAGCCAAACGCTCCTACTCCGATCACCAGCAGCGGATCGAAACTGCCCTGGATGGCGAGGGCGACAACCATTGCTACCAGAGTCAGCAGCATGCGCGATCCAACATAAATCGTAAGGTGTCGCGGCTCGCGATAGCCCGCCTGAATCAGCCATTTGCGTGTCCGTGACACATCGCTGGGCGTTAGCGGGAGGGCCCTGCTGAGGGGGTCGAGGGCCTGTTCCAGGCGATCCTTGAATGCCGGCCTTTCCTTAGGCTGGGTGCGCTGCCATCCCAGGGCGCGAAGACGCGAACCGAGCACCGAGGACGGAGCGTAGGCTGCCGCCCCGAAGGAAAACACCACCAGGACGATGGTTAGGAACAATAGGATGGCGAGCGCTAAAGCCATGAATCAACCCTTAATCGCACAAACCCGAATTGCGTCAAACCCAATTTCAAACCTGAATCTGAATCACTTTTCGGATCACAAAATACCCGACCGTCTGCAGCGTGATCCCCACCACCAACAGGGCGTGCCCGATGGGATCGTCAAACAGCGGACGGATGAAACTGGGATTCATCAGCTGCATGGTGACGATGATAACGGGTGGCAATCCCATCAGCAGCATCATGGTCATCCGCCCCTGCGCGGTGTGCACCCGGACCTGCCGCATGATCTTGAAGCGTTCCCGGATAACATAAGACAGGTTGTCGAGAATTTCCGCAAGATTACCACCGGTCTCGCGCTGCAGCATGACCGCCGTGACGAAGAACTTTACGTCCACCAGGGGCACGCGCTCGGTGAGATTGATCAGCGCGTCGCGTACCGGCATGCCAAATTTCTGCTCTTCGAACAGCTTGCGAAACTCCGAGGCAACCGGATCGGCAATCTCGCTGGCAATCAACTCCAGCGCGGTGGTAAAAGCATGCCCGGCGCGAACCGCCCGGGCCAGGGTGTCAATCGCCTCGGGAAAAAGCTCTTCAAACTTTTGGAATCGCTTGTTCCTCTTGTAACTGGCGTACGAGTAGGGCAGGAAAACGCCGATCAGAACGCCGAGCCAGGCAAATTGCGCGAAGCCGAACAGCAGAACCAACAGCCCGAGGGCGGCCCCGCAAACCAGCCCCAGGAGGACGACATTGCCAGCCCGGCTCTTTACGTCGGCCTGCTCGAGCAACGTCTGGAGATTCGAAATGCTGTTGAAACGGCGCAACAGGTTGTCGAGAGCGGGGATCTTGCTGAGTACTTGATCCCGCAGCAGCGCCAGATTCTCTCCGGCCTCGCGTTCCGGAGTCTTTTGCACCGTCGAGAGGCGCTCGTGCAGCAGACGAGCCTTGGAACTGCGCTCGTCGAGCAGGGAAGCGATGACAAACACTCCTAGCGCAACGACCAGAAACACGGCAATGGCGATCAGGATGAACATACGATCGGTAGAACCTTAAGGCTTGCGCGAGCGATCAAACCTCCATTCGCGAGTCGAACAGCGCAGGACGGAGGCGGCAACCCCCGGTGGCCAAGCGATCTGCAAATTTTGGCCGAATTCCGGTGGCACGAAACGCGCCCCTCACTTTTCCGTTTTCATCGATCCCCACCCGGTCGAACACGAAGATATCCTGCATGCAAATCACATCGCCTTCCATGCCAGTCACTTCCGAGATGGTCATCACCTTGCGGGTGCCGTCAGAGAGGCGTGCGATCTGGACTACGGCGTGAATCGCGGACGAGATCTGCTGCCGCATCGCCCTTTCCGGGATATTGAGGTTAGCCATGGAACACATGTTCTCGATGCGGGCCAGCGCGTCTCTCTGCGTGTTGGCGTGTACCGTCGTCATGGAGCCCTCGTGGCCGGTGTTCATGGCCTGCAGCATGTCAAAGGCTTCTTCGCCGCGAACCTCGCCCACCACGATGCGGTCCGGACGCATACGCAAACTGTTGATGACCAGTTGCCGCTGCCGCACAGCGCCTTTGCCTTCGATGTTGGGCGGACGCGTTTCCAGCCGCACGACGTGTTCCTGGTTCAACTGCAATTCAGCCGCGTCTTCGATGGTCACAATGCGGTCGGAATTGGGGATGTATCCCGAGAGGACGTTCAGCAACGTGGTTTTGCCGGCTCCGGTTCCGCCGGAGATCAGAAAATTCAAGCGCCCTTTGACCATGGCTGCCAACAGTTCCAGCATCGGCTCGGTCAGGGTTTTGTTTTGAACCATGATGCCGGCGGTGACCGGGTCGCGACCGAAGCGCCGAATGGATAGGCAGGGGCCGTCGATGGCAAGGGGGGGGATGATTGCATTCACCCGCGAACCGTCGGCCAGGCGGGCGTCGACCATCGGGGAAGATTCATCCACCCGCCTTCCGATGCGCGAGACGATGCGGTCAATGATTTGCATCAGGTGCGCATCGTCCTTGAAGCTCAGCCCCGTGGGTTCGAGTTTGCCCGCGCGCTCCACGTAAACCTTGTTGTACCGGTTGACCAGAATATCGGAGATGGTCGGGTCTTTGAGCAGAGGTTCCAGGGGACCCAGGCCGAAAATTTCATCGAGAATTTCGCGGGCCAGGCGCTCACGTTCCGCGAAGCTAAGCGGCACGGCTTCGCTATTCACCGTGTTCCGGATCAGCACCAGAACTTCTTCGCGAGCGGCAGCGCTGGTGTTGCGCCCTAGTTTTTCCAGATCGAGGCGGTCGAGGATCTTGCGGTGAAGATCAGCCTTGACCTTCTGGTATTCGGCCCTTTCGAAAGTCTGCAAATTCGGCATAGGTGTAGCCTAAATAGCCCACTCCGTCATGGTCAACCCGACTGTTACGGAACCTCCACCGTCGTAACCAGCGACCGTGAGCCCGAGCCGTGGGCCGTCTTCTTGCGCCGCTTTACGGCCGACGCCGCGCGTTCTAGACCGTCTTGAAAAGCGACCAGGCCTTACGTTTCACGTCTATGTCGTTTTCTGTCAACACCGCCGCCAAGCCGGTAAAGGACTTGGCAATCTCGCTGTAGCTCTGCTGCATGAGCGGAACGCCGCGATCAATGGCTCCCGAGACGGCAAAATAGTGATTTGGAATCTTCCACAGGAGTTTCACACCCGCCGCAGCTTCCGCGTCGGCTTCGGTAAAGCCGGCAATCTTGCGGAAGCGGTTCAGAACCAGTCGCACTCTCTCCCGCCCTCCGGTCTCGCCCAGATATTGCTGGATTCGAGTCGCACTCCACAGCGAGGCGACATCGGCGTGGGCCACCAGCAGAACGGTTTCGGAAAGGTTGCACACCAGCCGGGTGGTTGCATCCACTCGCGAGGAAGCGTCGACCACCACGTAACGGAAATGTCCCACGAGCAAGTCGAACAAGCGAGCGAACTCCGCCGTCGCCGGTTCCACTCCCACCGGGAGGTTAACGCCGGCCAGCAATTGCATACCGTCGCTGTGCCGGGTCATGAAGCTTTCCAGCAGCGAACTGTCGAGCCGGTGCAGGTTGCGGATCGCGTCGGTGACAGTGAACTGCGGCTTCAGGTTCATGTGCAGGGCGGCGTGCCCGAGCGGCGCGATGTCCACCAGGGCGGTATTGCCGTGAGCGGAGTGCAGGGCCAGCGCCAGATTCACCGCCGTGGTGGTGGCGCCGCCGCCGCCTTTGGCGTTGACCACGGTAAAGACTTTTCCCCGCGGGCCGTCCCGATCAACCTTCTTTTGCGCCGCTGTCAGCCGCACGAACGCTTCCAGAAGGTCGCTGGTGGTCGTAGGGCGTTCGATGAACTCGCGGGCGCCGGCGCGCATCGCGCTTACAATGACCTGGGGTTGCGCCATGCTGCCTACCGCAAATATGGCCGTGCCGCTAACTTCCTGGTGAATCAACTCGATGGACCGGAGCGCGAGGGTGTGATTCTCCGAGGGCACGTCCACCAGCACAACGGCAGGGTTCGCGCTCTGGACGCGGCGCAGAACTGGATCACTAGCTACCACGGGATAACTGGCGCATGTATGTACCACCCGCGCCACGCTGGTACCGTCGACCATGACCTGGAGCACGGTACGCTGCTCGTGATCCTGGGCGACGACTACGACTGAAAGTTCGGGCATGGTTCTTCCGGATCCCTACTTCTGGCCTTCCTTGATCGCTCTGATCTCTTACCGGCTCGTCCTGTCTGTCGCTTGACGTTGATGATAAAGAAATCTCGCATTATTTCTTGCTGTCCGGCGGTTTCTTATTGTCGAACTGGTCTCTATCCATGAAAGGTTTTGGGTTAGCGGGCGGCGCCGGTGGCTGCGTGCTGGGTGAAACCCGGCGCGCCGTGCACAGAACCATCAGTTCGGAATTGCTCCTTTGAGCGTTCTTGCTTTTAAAAAAATTGCCCAGAATCGGAATGTCACCCAGCCCGGGCACCTTGCTATAGAGGTCGGTGACCCGATTGTCCATCAATCCGGCAATTACGAAACTCTGCCCGTCTTGCAGCTCAAATTCGGTTTCCGCTTTGCGCGTACTCAGCGCGGGGACGGTGAAGCCGGAAATGGTCAGCGCGTTGGCGAAGTCCAGAGTACTGACGGCCGGGGCCACCTTCAGGTGAATATTTCCGTTCGGCATGATCACCGGAGTGAATTTCAACTGCACCCCAAATTCTTTGAACTGGATGGTGACCGCCGTAAAGCCCTGGCTTGGTTGGACGATAGGAAAGGGGAATTCTCCACCAGCCAGGAAGCTGGCTTCTTTGCCGTTTACCGCGATCAGGTTGGGTTCAGCCAATATCTGCAACAGGTTCTTCTGCTGCAGGGCTTTGATGACGGCACCGATGTTGAGGTCGGTACGGGTCACGAAAAAATTAAGGAAATCGGAGATGTTGACCGTAGGTGCAGTGGGAGTCGTGGTGGTAGTTGTACTGCCGCCGCTGGTGGTCGTGGTCGGAGCGGTGTTCGTGATCTGGACGGAGCCGAACTGCCCGGTCTGGCTGAGCGCGACGGTGTGGCCCAGCCCAGGGGCAAACAAGTTGATTCCCAACTGGGTGAATGCGGAGCGGTCAACCTCAGCGAACTTCACCTCCAGAAGCACTTCCTGCGCTCCCACCGGGCCAAATGTCAGGACGTTGACCACATTCTTCGAATAGGCTTCCGCAATCATGCCAGCGCGCTTGGAAACATCCTCCGTAGAAACGTGACCGGAGAGCACGATGGCTGAACGCGAGGGCGAGACCGAGATCTGTTCGTCGGGAAAGACGCGCTTTTCTTCTTCGGCTGCGGTCCGCACATCTACATCCACTCGCAAATCGAAGCTGCGGGAGCGTTCCAGTTCGTCCCAGATCAACAGAGACACTTCACCCGCGGCCCGGCCATGCACCAGAATCTGGGTCGGCGTGACCGGGAAGGCGTCCGCGATCGCGTCGTCGGTGACCGAAATTCTCTTGAGCCGCTCGGTGGTGTTGATGAGCAGGGATTTACCCACCAGGACGCGCAAGGGTGCGGCACCTTGAGCTTCGGCTTGAGGGGCCTGGGAACTGGCGCCCGGGCCCGGAGCCGGGACCTGTTCGGGCGCTGGGGTTGCGGCTGACGGGGCGGGCGGTTGATCCTGAGCGATGGCGGCCATGGAAGCGCTGACAACGACGGTGACGACGAGCAGCCACAGAGCGACCGAAGTCCCTGATATCGCCCTGCTTGTCTTCATTTCGATTTCGGTGCAACGTTTCTCCCAAATGCGGGAGCGGGTCGACATGGTCTTCTTCCTCTTCCTCGGAATGCTGACTTGTCCTAGAACTTGGTAACGTCTTTTTTTGTTCCCTTAATCACTTCTACCGTGTAAGGCTGCGGCGGAGCCGGAGTCAGTACGACTGTATGCCTTGTCGATTTTGGCCGCGGAGCGGTGGCCGGCGCCGGAGGGGAAACACCCCTGTACAGTGTTCCGGTATTTACTGACGCAAGTTCCTGTTGCTTGGTGTCCAGGGGATTGCGGAGCGCGAGCTGAATTTTTCCCTGGGTCGTGGCCAGGGTTAGTTTCTGGGCGTCGTCGGGAGAAACGAGCAAAGTAATGACCGGGGTCAGCTGCGGTTCGCCCGCAGTATTTCTTTCCAGCTTCTGGCCGGTAGCGATGACAGCTACGTTTTCCAGGACCGTGGTGGTTTGCTGGTCGGAGGAATTGGTCGGGTTTCCGGTCAAAAGCACATCGACACGCGTCCCGGGCACAACAAAGCCTGCAACTCCGATGACCTCATTGACCCGCACCGAGAGCGCCCGCATTCCCGGTGGAATTAGGGACGGCATGCCGGAGCCCGCATTCTCCCCCGCCAGTTTATTGGGTAGGAAGAATTCTCCCTTGGCGATGGGCAATACGGCGCCGCGGCCGATGACGGAAGTTTTCAGGTGAAAGCAGTTGGGCGGCAGGTCAGCCGCGGGAAAGCGCACGACTTTCACATCCCGCTCCTCCACCTTCGCTCCCACGGGAACGTCATTGGCAGCGATCACCACATCCACGCCCGGAGGCGGGTCACCGCCACGCCCCGCTTTCAGTGTGCGGTAAACGGCAAAACTCACGATTGCGCCCAGGGCAAGGGCCACAAAGCCAATCATCAAAAGCCGGGTGCGGTTCATGACAACTCCTCAAGTCGAAATCGCCGCGTCTGCGCACGAAACCGTGCAACGGAACGGCGAGGCCTCAGCCGAGCACGCCGAATCCCGACTTCCAATTGGGAGGCACGAATCGATTCGCGGGCGCAAGACCTTACCCCGGAATAATATCTGCCGCGCATTTGCCAGGAGAAATATCCAGGCAACGGGTTTCCTGGCAGTCATGGCCTTGCTATCCAGAGCGAATCCCCAACCGAGCGCCGCTGGTCGAGATGTCCGCTACTTAATCGAACTGGCGACGGAAGAGAATACGTTGTTGGAGTTGGAACCGATGAGACGGATGGTTCCGACCACAATCACCAGAATGACTGCCAGCATCACTGCATATTCAGCGATATCCTGGCCTTGTTCGTCGCGCCACAGCTTGGTTACTTTTTCCCGCATTGACATTAGTGTGTCCTCCATCAGCTCCCGCTCGGACGGGCACAAGCCCGACCTAGAATCCCGCGCTAGGGGCATCGGTTTCCGTTTCGGGAAGCGATTTTATTGTTGTTTCTGAATCAATAGCTTAGGCGCCTCAGGAACCGTACTCTCGGATGCCTTGCCCATAATAACCTGCGGTGAAGCCCGTAAGCGACACTTTCTTTTAGCCGGCGAACCTCGCGCCGTTGCCTAAATAGTGACTGGAAACGGATTTCGCGGAGGTCTCTGGGGAGGCAAGTAGCGGCAAAGAAAGAAAGCCCGGGGTTTCTGGAGCTCCCGGTCCGCTCCCCAGCGTTGCCAGTATTGTTTGTTGGGAAGGCAACGGCTTACTGGATCGCGCTACCGACTGAGGAGAAGACGTTGTTGGCGCTCGAGCCGATCAACCGGATCGTGCCTACCACGACCGCCAGGACCACCGCCAGCATGACAGCGTATTCCGCGACATCCTGTCCGTCATCTTCGAACAAACTGCGGAAAGCATGCATCATCTTGACCCTCGCTACGACGCGAGATTGGGGATAAGGCCCCGTTCCAAAGGCGAAAACATACATCATAAGGTCGAATGTGCAAAGTTTTGCAGATCTAAGTCGTAGCCAAGAGTTAACTAACATGGTTCGCCTCTGGCCAGGACCTATTGACACCTGGTCAGAATGACCGCTTCAGAATCGGCGTAGATTTGCTTCCATTCCGGACGGGTTCGAAAGGCGGTAATCAACGGAGCGTCGGGGGGCAGAACCAGAGTGCGGATTCCCCATCGCTTGAAGGGGATGTCCCAATCGTCTCTCAGGTAATAACTGGCCGCGAAATCGTTCATAAATTCGTCGCCGTAGACATCTGCTCGTCCGTCAGTAAAAACGCGGTACTGCGGGTACAGTTTCCAAATGAAATAACCGCCAAAGCTGTAATGGTTCAGGATCGGCCCGGGGGGACGCTCCCGGCTCAGAAACGCCGCCGCAGCCTGGGGGAAGTGCCGGGCCTCGGTTTCTCCTTGCCTAGTTGTGACCTGCCGGACCCGCAGCAGCGCAAAAGCCACAACCGAGGCGAGCACCAGAGCATTGGTCACCACGATTCGCTGGCTCGGCCGGCTCTGCCCCGCCTGGAGGAACCGCCCGGCTCCGCGCTGCCGGAGCCAGGCTTCGGCCAGTCCGGCGAGAACGGGGACCAGGACTAGCACCAGGATCGGAATGTGGCGCATCGAACGCAACGCAGCCGGAACCGTGGCCAGCAAAAGCACAAGATCGCGAGGCCGGGGGCGGCGGGGCGAGAAAGCCAGACCAGCTATCAGGGCCAGCAGCATAAGCAGCAACGGGAGGTACATGGGGTCGTGGAAGTCGGGAGAGAACCACTCCTGGATAAACTTCTGCATCGCCGGGGACCGCAGAGTCTCAAACGGGTAGCTGTAGATTCGCAGGCCGTTGGGATTCACCGCTACCAGCGCCAGGCAAACCGCGAAAGCCAGAGCTAGATTCTTGAGGCGGCCCGCAGACTGCGTCCATGGTCCGGGACGCACCGCCACTTCGAGTGCTTCGCCGAGCAGAACTAACGCCAGGAATGCCAGTCCAATGGGGTATCCGGCATGGAGATTGACCCACAGCAGCATTAAAGGCGCAGTCCACCACAACAGGTGCGGGCGGGTGTCCGCAGCTTCGAGCAGCGCGAGATAAATGCTGCCCAGGAGCAGCGAAAACATCTGCGGGCGTACTCCCCAGGACGGAGCCGAGGCGACGGCTCCCCATAGCGTCATTAAGGCGGCCAAGTAGGGTCGCCCGGGACACCGCATGAAGACCAGCAACTGGGTTGCAGCGATGACGACCGCAAAGCCCACAATCAGCCCGCTGAATCCGCAGACACGATACAGGCTAAAGATCAGGATTTCCGAAAGCCACTCGTGATTTACCCAAGGCTGTTCGAAGCGGGTAAATGAATAAGGGTCAGTGTGAAGCAGGCTGTGATTCTGAAGCATCATCTGCCCGGTGCGCAGGTGCCACCAGACATCCGGGTCAGCGACCCCGCGGGCCGCCATCGTGAACAGACCCAAAGCGAGAATGAATACGAACACCCGGCGAGTGTGCAGGAGTGTGGTCATGGTTGCGATCGAAGCCAACGCGATTGTAGCGCCCGCCATCGGTTTCGCCTCCATTCATGAGACCATCGGCCACCTCGCTCTTTTTGCATCGGAAGCCTCCGACGGGGCGGTTTAAGTCGGATACGAGACCGCATGGGGGATTAGGTTGGACCGTTCAGCGCAGCGCGGCCCGCCTTTCTCACTGAGCATATAATTCGTTTCCTCGGAGTCATGATTTCCAAGCCAACCCAAATCAAACTCGCACTCTATTTTTGGGCCATGATCGTGTTGCATGGCGATGTACTGTGGCACGCGAGGCGATCCATCCCGCACAGGGCCTTCCTGATTTCAGCATCTTTTACACCGCCGGACGAATCCTGCGAGACCGACAGGGCAGCCGACTGTATGACGACGCTCTGCAGGAATCAGTACAGCGATCGTTCTCGCCGCTCGCCGTACAGAGACGCGGCGGGATTCTTCCCTATAATCATCCTCCATTCGAGGCCTTGCTGTTTGTTCCCCTCGCGCATCTCCCCTATGTCACGGCCTATTTGACATGGTTCCTGGTGAATGGGGCGCTATTGGGCTCCATTCCATTCCTGCTTCGAACGCGCCTGAAAGCACTGGGCCACGCGCCCTTGTATCTTTGGCTACTCGCCTGCCTTGGTTTCTTTCCGATTTTTATCGCTCTCATTCAGGGTCAGGATTCCATTTTGTTGCTGTTTCTCTATTGCCTGACCTATGCGTCTGTGGGACGCCGTTCCGGGTTTTCGGTGGGAGGTTGGTTGGCATTGGGCCTGTACAAGTATCATGTCGTGGCCCCGTTTGCTCTGCCCTTGTGGAGGCGCAAGAGGCTGATCGCGGCCTTTCTGTCCGTCGCCGTAAGTCTGGGCCTTATCAGCCTGGCCATTACCGGATGGCAGGGTCTTCTCGGCTATCCGCGCTACGTGGTGGGGGAGCGAGCACGACGCGAAGTATGTCTTGAATTCGCCCCCGGGACTCACCGCGAACCTGCGCGGGCTGATTTCAGCCATGGTCCCGGCGGCGGCGCACCCCGAGATCCGGAGTTGCTTACTCGCATGTTCTTGGCGATCGTGTTGCTGCTGATGATGTACACGGCGGGCAAGACTTTGTGGGCAGACTCCGGGCGCCGCCAGGCAATGCTCGCTCTGAATTTGGTGGGCACAATTCTGATTAGCTACCACATTTTCGTGCACGATCTGAGTTTGTTGTTTCTGGCTGTCCTTCTGGTTCTCGAGTTACTGCTCTCCGATCGTCCCCTTCCAAACGCGACCAGGACGACGCTATGGGTGTGCATAGCGATCCTGTTTTTCAGCCCGCTGTACCAGGTATTGAGCTTGCATTATCGCCAGTTGCAACTGATGGCGATTGTCCTGGTGATTTTCTTCCTCGGCCTGCTGAGCCTCGTCCACTCTCTGCACACGAGACCTGACGGGCCAGTATCACCAGGAGCATCGGAAGGTAGATGAACACCACGATGAACCGTCCCACTTCTGCAAAACTATGCGGGATGTGATACCAGCGCCATAGGCCTGGGCCCCAGCTGAAGAACGCCGTCCACAAAATTTCTTTTCGGGTTTTCGGAATCAACCACAAGATCAGCGTGTCATAGAACCAGCGCTGCGGCATCAACGCGGCAAGCAAAAAGAGGGCGGTGTCCGGATCGCGATAGCGAAATAACGCCAGTGCCAGCAATGGTCCGGGCAAAACCAGCAATGGGTAAAAATGTTGGTACCCCCCCAATTGCCGGAGCCACAACCCAAGCCAATTCGGCATCCAGGCAAAGGTAATCAAGGTGACGAGCACACATGCCATGAGGCCGCGCCGGGTCAAATGGGTAAGCGCCACGGGTATGCCAGTTTGGGGCTTGGCCAGGGTGGCAGGCAGCAGCAGAGGAAAGAACGCGCTGGCCATGAGCAGTGGTCCCCATTGCGCCGCTAACATACCCGCCCAGTACGGATAAGCGAAGAAAACCAAGAGGCGGTGATAGCCATGCCGGGTTAGTCCGAAAGCCAACAGTGCGGAACTGATGCCGTAAAACATTCCCCCGGCAACGGTCGGAGGCATTTTCACAAAAGGCAGACCGAAAAGAGCGGCGGGGAGGGGATAGAGCTGCTGCGAGTCGGTGTAGGGATTCTGGCGGGCGAGAAGATATTGTGCAGCCGCAGTGGCCCAGCGGAAGTCGCCTGCGCCCTGGTGAAAGTGAGCCAGCAGGAACCAGCAGACAATTCCGCTGGCGAGTCCGATCGCCGTCGAGACCAGGATTCGCAATCGCATGAAGGGCTCGGCTGGCATAAGTTGTAACATGGAGCGACTTTTGTTTCCGCCAAGCGATTGTGCAAAGACTCCAGACTCGGACTGCTGCTGGCGCTGCTTTTCGCCGGAAGCATGTGGTTCTACGTGCAGGAAGTGCTGATACCCTACCAGAAGGCGGACGCCGCAGCCCACGGACGGCCGCGGGGAAATCTCTCCGATCTTTATCCGCGCTGGCTAGGGGCGCGGGAATTGCTGCTGCGCCATCGCGATCCCTACAGTCAGGAAGTCACGCGCGAAATCCAGATCGGCTACTACGGACGCCCCCTCGAACCTGACCGCGCCGATGATCCCAAAGACCAGCAGGGATTTGCCTATCCGGTGTATGTGGTGTTTCTTCTGGCGCCGACCATCGGGCTGCCATTTCCGGTAGTACAGGCCGGCTCTCGCTGGCTGCTCGCGATCCTGACCATGCTGAGTGTTCCTTTGTGGTTGCGCATCGTGCACTGGCGTTATTCGGCCACGGCCTTCGCGATCCTGCTGGCGTTGACCTTGGGCAGCTTCCCCGTGGTGCAGGGAATCAAGTTGCAGCAGTTGACGCTGCTGGTGGGTGGCCTGCTCGCCGGCTGCGGCGCCGCGCTGGTAGCCGGGCATTTCGCGGTGGCCGGCTTTCTGTTGGCGCTGGCAACTTGCAAACCTCAACTGGCGCTGCCGATGGCGGCGTGGCTTGTGCTCTGGTCGGCCAGCCACTGGCGTCGCCGACAAGGTTTCGGCTGGAGTTTCGGTCTGACCATGGCGGTATTGCTGGCTGCGTCCCAATACATTCTGCCGGGATGGCTGGGCCGTTTTCAGCAGGCGGTCTCGGCCTATGGGCAATACACACAGGGGGCGAGGTCGCTGCTGGAGGTTTTGACTACGCCAGCGCTGGGGAAAATCATGGCAGCCGCAACGATACTCGGAGTGGCCGCTGCGGGCTGGCACTTCCGGCGGGTGGTGCACGATTCCGCGCCGTTCAGCCTGATGCTGGCCTTGGTTGGATCGGCGACGGTTGTGATTGTGCCCAGCTTCGCGCCTTACAACCAGATTCTGCTTTTGCCCGCAGTGTTCCTAATCGCGACTTCGTGGAAACATCTGTGGAGCCGGAACTGGCTTACTCGGGCGGCCTGCACGGCGGGCGCGCTTGTCGTTTTCTGGCCCTGGATGGCCTCCTGCGGACTGCTGTTGGCTTCGCTCGTCCTCCCGGCGGAGTCCGTGCAACGGGCATGGTCTGCACCTCTGCGCAACAGTCTGCTTGTTCCCGTGGTCGTTTTGGGCCTGCTCATCCTGTGTGCTAGGGATCTGCTGGAGGCGTCTCGCGTAGTGTCTCAGAGCGCAGCCAAATCCCCCTGAAACCGTGACCGGGACAGGCCTGTCGGCCTTGCATTGGGCCACGATCATGTTAATCTTTTCGCAGCCTGGCCGCCCGCCGACGTTCCGGAGGATGATATGAACCTCAAAATTGACAAGCGCGTACTCGACGGCGTCACCATCATGTCATGTCACGGCCGCGTGATGTTCGGAGAAGAAGCCACGGCTTTGCGGGATAGCCTCAAAGAGGCTTTGAAGAACACTCCCCGAATGGTGCTCAATCTTTCCGATGTAACGTATATCGACAGCGGCGGGCTGGGGACGCTGGTAGGCGTGTATTCCGCCGCCCGCGCGGCGGGCGCCGATATCAAACTCACGGGCCTGGGCCAGCGCTTGCGCGACGTACTGCAGATTACCAAGCTGGCAACGGTTTTTCAGGTCTTTGACACGGAACAGGAAGCGCTGGCCGCCCTGGGGCGCGGGGTTGCTTGAGCCTGCGATTTGCTGTGCCCTCGAGTCCGGCGATAGCAGCATCCGTCCCGTCATGAGTTTAGTTTGAGTCCATGAGCAGAAGTTAGGGAAGCGCCACATGGTCTTTCAACCCATCACGGGTCCGGTTTCCTCTCCAGGATCGGGGATTTTCCCCACCCTGGTGTTCGTGCAGGGAAACGACCAGCGCACCATCAATCTCGACCACACCCCTTTCACTGTCGGGCGCAAGGTCGACAAGGATCTGGTCATTGCGGACCCACGCGTTTCCCGCGACCATGCCTTGATCACGTCCGAAGACGGACTGTTTTGCGTAGTCGACCAGGGCAGCAAGCATGGCACCTTCGTCAATGGGGAACGAGTCCAGCGCAAGACCCTGGAGCGGAACGATCGAGTTGAGTTCGGCGTCCGCGATGTTTCCTACGTTATTTTTCATCCCCATCACGCCAGTTCCAACACGGCGCGAGAGTTCCTGAGCCAGATTTCCGGGATACAGATCTCTACCGATGCCACTGACCTAGAGAAGCTGACGCTTTTCCTGGAGGCCGCCCGCAAGCTGAATACCATGGGCGTGCTCGACGAGATTCTGGTCACGCTGCTGGACGCTACCTTAAAACTAACGCGTGCGGAGCGTGGGTACGTCTTCATGCGGGACGAAGAGGGCAAGCTGCGCCTGGCCGCGGGGCGCAACTCCAAGGACGAACCCCTGCTGGATGACACCACGATTTCGCACTCCATTCTGGACGAAGCACTGAAGTCCAATTCCGAGTTCGTGATCACCGATACCAGCCAGTCGCTTGATTTGGCGGGCCGGCACAGCATCGTGGCCTATGATCTGCGCACCGTGATCTGTATTCCGTTGCGCAAGCCGCAGGTGCAGACCACGCGGGAGGCACAGGCTGCTGCCACCGAAAGCTCGGCCGAGGTGATGGGAGCGCTGTATGTGGACTCGCGTTTTGCCTCGCGCGATATTTCAAGTGTGAGCAATGACATTCTTCGGGCGATCGCAACCGAAGCCGCTTCCCTGATCGAGAACGCGCGACTGGTGCAAGCCGAAGAAGCATCCCGACGCTACCAGCAGGAGCTTTCCATCGCGGCTTCGATCCAGCAGGGGCTCATGGTGGTGACGATTCCAGAGGTGCCGTTTGCCCGGTTAAAGGGGAGAAACCTCTCCTGTAAAGAAATCGGCGGCGACTTCTTCGATGCCGTAAACACCGACGAGGGGCTGGCGGTGGTGCTGGCAGACGTCAGCGGCAAGGGAGTTTCCGCCGCCCTGCTAGCCTCCACCTTGCAGGGCATGATCTATTCGCAACTGATTGCCGGAATGCCGCTGGTCGAAATTGTGGCCGCTCTCAACCGTTTTTTCACCCACAAACACATTGGAGAAAAATACGCGACGCTGATCATTGCGCGTATACGGCGCGACGGGGAACTGGAATACGTCAACTGCGGCCATGTGCCTCCGCTGCTAGTGTGCAACCATGAAGTGATCCGGCCGCCCCACGGCAACCTGCCGGTGGGCCTGCTTGCCGATGCCACTTACGAAAGCGACCATTGCAGTCTGCATCCCGGCGACCGCCTGATCCTGGTTACGGACGGGGTTACCGAAGCGGAGAACGCTCGCGGCGACTTCTTTGAGGATTCACGCCTGGAAACGGTAGCGGCCAAGAGTACATCGCTCGAAGATATTTTTACCGCGGTCGCGAATTTCTGCGGCGGCACTCCGCTCAGCGACGATTGCACGGTTGTGGAACTGTTGTATTCCGGGTAACTCCGCCGGCAACTTTCATTTATCAGCGATCAGTTTTTACAGCACCAGACAAGACAACAGGAACTGCGGGGGATTTCTGCCTGCAACCTCCTCGATTCAGCGCCATCTATGGGGGCTAACTCGGTGAAGAATTCCGCCTTGTGCCTGGCCCTAGGTCTTTTCGTCCTAGCAGGCGCTGCTTTGGGCCAGGACCTGGACGCCCATTCCGCTGCAGTTGAAACATACGTGAAAGGCGAAATGGATCGGCAACACATCCCGGGCCTGGCTGTCTTGGTTGCGCGCGACGGAAAAGTTGTGAGTGCTCAGGGTTTTGGCTTCTCCAACCTGGAGCATCGTGTGCCGGTCAAACCCGAAACCATCTTTCAGTCTGGGTCTGTGGGCAAGCAGTTTACGGCGACCGCGGTCATGATGCTGGCGGAGGAAGGGAAGATCAATCTGGATGACTCGATTAGCAAATACTTTCGCGATGCGCCGGCCAGCTGGAAGCCGGTCACTGTGCGCCATCTTCTGAGTCATACCGGCGGTTTCACGGACTACCCGCGCGGCTTCGATTTCCGCAAGGACTATAGCGAAGCCGATCTGTTCAAAAGCGTGGCGGCGATTCCTCTGGCCTTTGCGCCGGGCACGAAATGGCGCTACAGCAATCTCGGGTACTTGACGCTGGGCCTCCTGATCCATCGGGTCACCGGCAAGTTCTACGGCGACGTGCTCGAAGAGCGCATCTTCCATCCGCTTGGAATGCAGACGACGCGCATCATGAGCGAGGCGGACATTATTCCCAACCGCGCGGCCGGCTATCGCCTGGTGAAGGGAGAAGTGAAGAATCAGGAATGGGTCTCGCCAACCTTGAACACCACCGCCGATGGCAGCCTCTATTTCTCGATCCTGGATCTGGCGAAGTGGGATGCGGCGCTGTACGGCGAGAAGCTATTGAAACGCTCGAGCTTGAATCGAATGTGGACTCCGGTCAAGCTGAACAACGGTCAACCCAACTCCGGCCACTACGGATTTGGCTGGGAGATCACAGAGTCCCACGGCCATCGACTGATTGATCACGAGGGTGCCTGGCAAGGTTTCAAGACACAGATTTCCCGTTATATTGACGACAAGCTGACCGTGGTGGTTCTCTCCAACCTGGCCGAGGCTGACCCGGGAAAAATTGCGCAGGGCGTGGCCGAGATGTATCTATCCCCGGGCCAGCATCCAGCGAAATCTGCACCAGCCCAGTAAAGTGGACGCGTTCGATCGATGCGAGAAGTCCGGCGGTGCATTTCCTCCGCCTGGTGCGCGCCCGAAGGCCGCGCATTTTCCTCCTGAATCCGGTCCGGCTCGGGTATATTCGTTCCCGCCATGAACTTCACCCTTCTCGACTGGTCGGCGATCGTCTTGTACCTCGGCATCACTTTAGTGCTGGGACTCTATTTCCGCTCGCGCTCGGGCAAGAGCGTGGACGATTATTTTGTATCCGGGCGCAACGTTTCCTGGTGGCTGGCGGGGACCTCCATGGTGGCCACCACGTTTGCTGCCGACACGCCCCTGGTGGTCACCGGGCTGGTCTATACCCAGGGGGTTGCCGGTAACTGGCTGTGGTGGGCGTTTCTGTTATCGGGCATGATGACGGTGTTTTTGTTCGCCCGACTATGGCGACGCTCCGGTCTACTGACCGACGTGCAGTTTGCCGAGATGCGTTACTCCGGCAGGCCCGCCGCGTTTCTGCGCGGTTTCCGCGCCATCTATCTTGGCCTGCTGATGAACTGTCTGATCCTGGGCTGGGTGACCAAAGCGATGACCAGCATCGTGGCGGTTACGCTGGGGGTGAGCGATCGCAACGCATTGGCGATCTGCGTTCTGTTTCTGATTCCGTTCACCGGCCTCTATGTGGCACTCGGCGGCTTGTGGGGTGTGCTGTGGACGGATCTTTTTCAGTTCGCGCTGAAGATGGCGATCGTGATCGGAGTGGCGTGGTACGCGGTGTCGGCGGCGGGCGGCATGAACGCGCTGATCAACCGATTGTCAGACATGCGGGCGGCGGCAGGTCCGAGCGCGGGCGATGCCACCGCCTTCTTTCCTGACTTTTCCCGTCCATTTTCACAGGAAGGAATCTGGATTTTGCCGGTGCTGACGTTTGTGGTGAATATCGGACTGCAGTGGTGGGCTTTCTGGTATCCGGGGGCGGAGCCGGGGGGCGGGGGCTATATCGCGCAGCGCATCTTCAGCGCGAAAGATGAGCGCAACGGCCTGCTCGCGGTCCTCTGGTTCAACGTCGCCCACTACGCCTTGCGTCCCTGGCCGTGGATTCTTACCGCGTTGGCTGCGGTGGTGCTCTATCCGCACCTGGAACACCCGGAAACCGGGTACATGCTGATCGTAAGCCAGCACGTGCCGCCGGCGCTTCGAGGAATCGTGATAGCTGGATTTATGGCGGCCTTCATGTCCACCATCGCCACCCAACTCAACTGGGGCGCTTCCTATCTGGTGTCAGATTTCTATCGCCGCTTTATCAAGCGTGAGGCCGACGACAAGCATTACATCTTAATTTCGCGTCTCGCCACTGTTTTGCTGGTGATCGCTTCGGCGGGGATTTCCGTTCTGCTGTCCGACATTCGCTCGGGATGGCAGGTGGTTTTGGAAGTCGGCGCGGGTACGGGCGGTGTCTATCTGCTGCGCTGGTACTGGTGGCGGATCAATGCTTGGAGTGAAATCTCCGCGATGGCGACGGCCCTGGTCGTCACCGTATGGCTGCGCTGGACCGAGCCCTTTGCTGGCACGAATCCGGTGGTTTTCGCCAAGACGGCTCTGACGACAACCGTCATCACCACGATGGTTTGGCTGATCGTCACCTACGCGACCAAAGCGGAGCCAGAACAAGTCCTGATCAAGTTCTACCGTGACGTTCGACCGCATGTGGCGGGGTGGCAGCCAGTGGCGCGTCTTGCGCCCGAGGTACCGCCGACCCGCGATTTGGGGCGGAATCTGCTTTCATGGATACTGGGCTGTTTCATGGTGTATATGGCGTTGTTCGGTCTGGGGCATCTACTGCTAGGGCCGTTCTGGGAAGGCATCGGGCTGCTGACCGGCTCCGCGATTTGTGCGGGTGCACTCTATTCCAATATTTCCCGGGGTGGCTGGAGCGAGGAAGGTTCGGTGCAGTCTGGCGATGCCGGGGGCGTCGTGACTCACTGAATGATGTCGTCCTTGCGGGCTCGAAGGATGCCCAGCCGCTGGTCGACCGAGTCCGGGTTGAGAATTGTGTACATTGGGGCAGAAGCAGGGGAGTACGGAAGAGATGGTAGGGGCCCCTTCGTCTGGATCACATGGGGGCGAGGTTGCAGTCGACACGGCGCGTCACCGGCCGCTTGTTTAGCGGATTGGAACATTATCTTGCGATGGTTCACTCCACCACTACCGAATAGTTCGTTCCTTCCCATCTCTGCTCCTTTGGCCAGAAGACAGTGAAGAGAATCTCGCGCCCTTCGGTCAACTGGTCAGTCGGCAGGTCTGCGACGTGGACACCTAACGGGGCGAGCGAGTTTGTGTCCTGCGTGGTCAGCCATCCATCGAAGCTCCAGTGTACTTGCGCCGGGGCCGGCAAAACCAGGCGCAGCTTCTTTCCCGGCGGCATGCTCCGGCATTTATTGTTAAAGCGCCATTCGAAGTGGGTGGCTGTCCGCTTTTCTCGCTGGTAGCGCTGCACCGGCTGCGGCGGCTGGTCAAAGATTTTTCCGTCGCGCAAGGATCGGCGCAGCTTGATGTATTCGGAATGCGCCCAGACCAGCGGGCACGCCGAACCCGAGGGTTTGCCACGGAACAGTTCGAGCGGAGCGATATCCTCCGCATCCCAGACCTGCTCGGGAATGAGGCGGCCGCCTTCGGTCGAAAGCTCCATCACTTTGAGCAAGTCCTCGGCCGCCTGCGGACGTCCCGCCGCGAGCTCGTAGTGTGCGCGCTCGCCTGCAAGCAACGGCCAAGCCCGCCCAATGCCGGTTCCGTCGAAAGGTGAGCCGTCTTCGTGCTCGCCGTACCCGTCACCGTTGTAGCGATACCAGCAGGGGCCTTGCGGAAGGTTCACTTTGAGCAGTGCGTCGATCACTTTTATGGTGCTCAGGATCCGGGGATCATCAGGGGCGCGCAAACCAAAGCGCACCAGAGCCAGCGAGTCGGGGCTGACCAGGTGTGCGGCGACCGCAGTATTTTGGCCCGGTGGCCGGTTCTTGATGGGGACGAATCCTTCCAGCGGGGACGGGGCGCAGACGGATTCAGGCGGCGCGATGCGGACGTAATAGCCTTCCACTCCGAGTTGCCGCGCGAGGTCACTATCTTTGGCGTAGACCCAGCGCTCAAGGTTGTCGTTCCAGCAATCGGCCGTTTCGCGCAAGTGGGTGGCGGTGTCTGGTTGTCCCACCGTCTCGGCGAGATCCGCCGCCGCCAGCAGGCCTGAAATTTCAACCGCCAGGGTAAACGGAGAATAGCCGGCATCTTCTTCCCATCGATCCTGCTGGGTGACCGGCCCGTTCCGAACAATGAAGCTTGCGGCGCGGCTGACCAGAGTCCACCAGCGTTGCGGATCGCCCAGAACAAATCGCGAGTGGCGCCGCATGACGTCCACCAAAAGGATGGGAAAGGCGGTTTCGTCCATCTGCGTTCCGCCCCAGTAAGGACGGCCGTCCAGCCACAAATTCTGCGCCCAATGCCCATTCGCCTCCTGGGTGGCCTCGAGGTAGCGAAGCACGCGCAGCGCGTCCGGTTCGGCGCCGGCGGCCAGGAAGCCGAAAGCGGTTTCCACTAGGTCACGTGGCCAGACGAGGTGATATCCACCCAAGTCTTCATCACCCTTGTTGAAGCCCCACGGAATCGACAGACTGGCGATGACACCTCCCAAGAAGTCTTTCGATTCGTGCGAGCGCATGACCGCCGCACTGGTCCGATAGAGATCCACCTGACGGGGAGGCTGATCCAGTTGCAACAATCCGTCCTGCCAGTTCTTCCAGTGCCACACATAGTGGGAACGCAGTTCGCCATAAGGCTCGAGCAAACTGGCGCGCGTGTGCAGTCCGGCTTCGGACCAGATGGCACCAAAGCCCAGTGCCAGGACGAACTCACCCCCACACGCCGCCAGGTCGATCTCGCCGGTCAGTGCAACGTTGCCATTTTCCGCGCGGGTGTAATCCCAGGTCAGCTGGTAATGCTGGGAGAGATCCTGCCATCCGTCGGAAAATCCTGCAAAACCGGCCGCCATCGTCCGCCAGGGGACGGAGCAGGCGAAGGCCAGCGCGCAATCGTTGCGTTGGGCAAACAGCATGGGGGTGCCTTTGTAATCCCCGACCCAACCGGTGTTGTCCCGGCCGCAATTTGCCAAATGGGGGGCTAGCAGGGCGTACAAGCGATAGTCGGTCAGCGTGCCCTGCAGAGGGACAAAGCGGATCCTTTGCAAGACCACGTTCCGGTAAGGATCGGAAAACACTTCCTTTTCGATCCGGTATCGTCCCTGCAATTCGCTATTGGTCAGTTTGTACACCGGAACGCCGGGTTCGATCGGCGCGTTTTCAAACTTGCAGTGCCGCTTTTCTTCGGAGAAAAACCTGGAGCCGTCGGTGACGATCAGCCCCTGATCCCGGGTGCAGGCCTGATCCACCCGCGGAAAATAGACTTCATTCAGGATGCCATGGCTCAGGGTGAACCATACCCGGCTGTGCAGGTTGAGCGCGGTGCCTATTCCTGTCTTGGCACTTGACGTCCAGCGCGGAGGGATTCCCGGCCAGCCGAACGCAAATCGCTCTCCTTGGCTATCGCTCACCAATGATTCCTTGCGGGCATCGCTCCTGCCCGGGAGAACCTTGGCGAACCACCCTCAATGTTGTGGCGCTTTCGGCTGGAACGGGCATCTCAGGTGACAGATTCTACCAAGTCTCGGGGAGTGGGGCCCGGGCGGGGTATTCGGACGACTTCGCTCGGGACAGCCTTTTCCTCGCGGTCGGCGGGAAGACCATCGGATAGCCGCCGGGATGGCGCGCTTACCTAAGTGTGACCCGCCCGGATAACCTTGCTGCCGAATTTCGCGTCCAACCCCACAGGGAAATCTGCGGTATTGCCGTTACCGGGCGGGCGTATAATCAACCAAGAGTCCTGGGGCGGGCGGAATAAGGGAGTCCATATGAAGTTACGGCTCTTAGCTTTGACGGCTGTATTGCTGATGTTCAGTTATGCGGCGCCATCGAGTTTCTCGCAGGATCAAGCCGGTGCCAAGCCGAGCGACAGCCCTTCCGGCAGCGTCACGACCAAGCCGCCAAAGGTGGAGCCCGCGGACCCGGACAAGGTCAAACACGACGGCGGCAAAGAGGATGTAGATGCCGTGGGCAATCGGAATGTGGGCTGCAAAACCGGGCTGGGAAACTGGTATGGCGTGGAAAAGCAGATCGCCATGGGCAAGAGTTACTCCCAGCAAGTGGAGTCCACGGTAAAGCTGGTCCAAGATCCGGTGGTGTCGGAATATGTTAACCGGCTGGGGCAGAATCTGGTGCGCAACTCCGACGCGCAGGTGCCGTTCACCATCAAGGTGATTGACTCCGACGACATCAATGCCTTCGCTCTTCCCGGCGGGTTTTTCTACGTGAATTCCGGGCTGATCCTGGCGGCGGATGAAGAAGCGGAGCTTGCCGGTGTGATGGCGCATGAAATTGCCCACGTGGCGGCCTGCCACGCGGCGCGGGAAAATACCCGCGGAAACTTGATGAACATGGCTTCGATTCCGCTGATCTTCGTGGGCGGAGCCATCGGCTATGCCGGCTACGAGGCGGCCGGCCTGGCGTTGCCCATGACCTTCCTACACTTCTCGCGTGGCTTTGAGGCCGAGGCCGACTACCTGGGATTGCAGTACATGTACAAGTCGGGATACGACCCGCAGGCGTTTATCAGCTTCTTTGAGAAGGTGCAGGCACAGGAAAAGAAGAAGCCAGGAACCCTGGCCAAAGCGTTTTCTACCCATCCTCAGACCCCGGATAGGATCGTCAAGTCACAGGACGAGATCGCGCAAATCCTTCCGGCGCGGGCGCAGTATGTCGTCTCAACCTCCGAGTTTGACGACGTGAAGTCGCGGTTGGCCGCGATCGAGAACCGGCACAAGGTGCTCGAGAAGAAGGATGACGGCAAAAAGCCAAGCCTGCGACGTACTTCTACCCCAGACAAGAACGGCAGCGATGATAAAACGAATGACGATGGACGTCCTACGCTGAAGCGGCGGGATGACAGCAGCAGTAACTAAACCAATCCCTTATTCCACGCAATTGAAAGCGGCGGCCTCGGCCGCCGTTTCCATTTTCACTCCTTCTGCAAAATGGAAAAGCCGGGACAAAGTCGCGGCTTTAGGCGAAAGGGTTGAGCTTGCCGGTTGCATGGTTAGGCAGCTTGTTTCCGAGCCAGCGCAGGCATGCGATGGTTCATTTCGGGGACCGACGTAACCACTTTCATGTCCTGCCAGTCGTAAGGAAATTCTCTACCGCAATCCAAACATGCCACATAGGTGCCGGTCAGAGAAGCCGCGGGAATACGTCGTGAACGCGATCGAACGGTGATAGGAAAACTATAGTGAGAATGTCTGCAGCCGAATAAAGCGTCGAACAATTTTGCCATCATATTTACCCCTCCCCGGCAGCCGTCTATTTGACTTAGATTCACTTTTGACCAGAAAGGTTCGTGGGGCTACGGGGCGGGAGCAGGCTGCGGATTGGGGCGCTGGAAGTGGTTGCTAGATCAGGGTCCTAGGGCCGACCAAGACTGGAATTCTCGTGGCTCCAACTGGCCAGAGCACGGGCGTGACGGCTGGCGGGCACGTCTCAGGCCTCCTGAGGACCGGCTTTTTTGTGGGCCTCACATTTAGCCACGATGGCGCTGCGAAGGCGGTTGCGCAGATCGTCGGGAAGTTCGTAGAGCTGGGAGTCGCGGTAGATTTCGATGGTCTTCTTGGTGGTGTCGCAAACGACGTAGCAGTTATGGCACCAAGCCAAATGGTCTTCCAGTTCGGCTTTGGTGCGGTCGTCGAGGACACCGTCCAGGTAGTTTGTCAGTTCCTGCAGAAACTCAGAACACTTCACTGTTTGCCATCTCCGCTCTCACGCTTCTGGAAGTACCGGCTAAGCCGTTCCCGCAACTGCAACCGAGCCCGCAAGAGCCGCGACTTGACCGCAGGTACGCTGAGTTCCAGCGCTTCAGCCGTTTCCTCGGTCGAAAGACCCTCGACGTCTCGCAGGACAAAAACCGTGCGAAAACTTGGAGGAAGTCCCTGAATCGTCTTGGTCAGGATTTCCTTCAGTTCCGCCTGGCTGTACTGCTGCTCGGGATTCGGGCTCCAATCCGCGACTTCCCGGGGAACCGAATCCTCGTCGGTCTTGACGTCCTCGTCCAGCGATACCATGCGCTCGGGCCGACGGCGCCGCAACTTCATCAGCGCTTCGTTGACCGCAATGCGCACCAGCCAGGTATAAAACTTGCTCTGGCCCTGAAACTGATTCAGATTGCTGTACGCCTTGAGAAACGCATCCTGCACTACATCTTCCGCATCTTCGCGGTTCTGAGTGATGTGCTGCGCAATGCGAAAAACGTTCCGGTCATAACGCCGGACCAAATCCTCAAACGCGGATACGTCGCCGCCCTTGGCGGCCTGAACCAGTGCCAGCTCATCACTGACGGGTTCGGTTACTTTTGGTTGGATGGCTGTCATTCTTCTTCCGATGCAACAATTTTCACGCTCTGGGGTGGCCCGAGAGAAATGTTATTTTACTTGGTAACCAGGGTTTCAGCTTAATTGTTTTGACCTATCTATCACGGGGCGGTTTGCGATAGATTTCAAAGCGGTGGCGATTCCGCACTAGAACACGTCCTTACGTGACCGGAAACAACGGCCAAGTGGCCATATAATCAAGGCTTAACCAAAGGTAGTAAGCGGGTTGAAGGGCCACAAAGCCGGATCCAGCGGCTAAAGCACAGATCTGACCATGACAGACCGAACCGAAATCGAGCAGATTGTCGAGAGAGTCGTTTCCCAGGCACTGGAGAACCACATCCCGCGGTTGCGGGACGAGCTGGTTCGCCGGGTTCTGGAGGAGCTTCCGCAAGAGGCCGAGGCGACGGCTGGATCGGGGGACGGCGGTGCGGCCAATCTTCTGAAGGCGGTCTCGGCCATCCATGCGGGCACCAGCCAAAGAGAAATTTTGCGAGCGCTACTGGACAATACGGTGCGCTACAGCGGACGCGGTGCGCTATTCGTGGTCAAGGCCGGCGCGGCCACCGGTTGGCAGGGACGCGGGTTTACCCAGAATGGGGAAGACACGATTAAGGACTTCGCGCTGAACGTTGGCCTGGGCGCCTCCGAGCAGGCTCTGCGATCGCGGCTGCCGTTCGGCGGCTCAAACAGCGAGATTGATCCCGAATTTATCTCACGATTCGGCGGATCGGCCGACGACCGGTTGTTGGTGCTGCCCCTGGTGTTGAAGGAAAAAGTGGCGGCACTGGTATACGCCGATGCGGGGCTCGAAACGGGCGGAAAGATGGACGCTGCGGCTCTTGAACTCTTGGTTCGAGCGACCAGTGCATGGCTGGAAGTAACCTCGCTACGCAAACAGGCACAGAAAGAAGAGAGCGCCGAGCCAGCGGCCGAAAAGCCGCAGAGCGCCCCGGCGGTGCAAGCCGCAGCGCTCCCGCCGGACCCTTTTGCCGCGCATGCCCCGAAGCACACAGAGTCGGTTCCGGCGCCCGTTCCGACTACTCCGGTCGAGCAGGAGCAACCCGTGGCCGTGGCTCAAGCCGAGCTCATTGCAGCTTCGGCGGCAGCAGCCGCTCCGGCCCCGGCGGCGGATCCATTTGCTAGTTTGTCGCCCGAAGATGCCGATGTCCATCGCAAGGCGCAGCGCTTCGCCCGGCTGCTGGTGGATGAAATCAAGCTATATAACCAGGTGAAGGTCGCCGAGGGGCGCAAGAACAAGGATCTTTACGACCGGCTTAGGGAGGACATCGAAAAGAGCCGGGGAACTTTCCAGAAACGCTACGGAAACAGCGTTGCCGCCGGCGCCGACTACTTCAGCCAGGAACTGATTCGCAGCCTGGCCGAGGATGATCCTTCAATTATGGGCGCCAATTTTCGGCGAAATTGATTAGAGTGGTCCTGCATCGTTTGTCATCGGCCCTGATTCGACTCTGGTTGATTGGGGCAGTTCTGTGTTCGAATTTCGTCCCTTCGATTCCACCTGCGGCGGCGCAGTCCTTCTCCAAAAAAAACCCATCCGGCAAGAGACCGCATGGCAAGATGACGGCCCGGCGGAAACGGTCCTCGCCCCGCTTGACCCGAATGCACCAGGCGTTTGTGGCTTCCGCGAGTCTGAAACCCATGGCACGGCAGTTGTTGCAAGACCGGACTCCGGCTGCCTACGCCGGGGTGGAGGCCTACGCCAGAATCCACACCAAGCAGGATGCGGGCGCGCTCGCATGGCTGGTAGCGGGATATGCCCATACGCTAGATCACGATTATGCCAAAGCCATCGATCCTCTGAACCGGGCCAGGCCGCGCGCCGGAGATCTGGGCGACTACGTCAGCTTTTACCTCGGCACCGCGTATTTCCAGGTGGGGCGGACGGCTGAGGCTGTCGCGACACTGCTGGATTTCGACACCACGTATCCAGAGTCGTTGTTGACCAGAGACGCGCACCTACTCAGCGCGAACGCGCTGTTAGCGGAGGGCCGGCCCCAGGAAGCGGCCGCCCTGCTCGAAAAAGACCGCCAGCCGCAGCGGGCCGAACTGGAGCTGACACTGGGGCGCGCCTACGCCGCCGCCGGGCAGGGGGCAAAGGCGGCTGACATCTTGCGCGCTTTGTACATCACCATGCCGCTCAGCGTGGAAGCTGGCCAGGCCGACATCGAACTGAAAAGGCTAACCGCTATCACCCAGTTGGCTCCTCTGGGCCCGAACGGGCGCAGAACGCGTGCCGACCTGCTGGCCAAGGGCAAACACTTCCCCGAAGCGGCTGAAGCATATCGCGATCTGCTGAACCTAGTGGGTCCGGACGACCGTCCCGACGTCGAACTGGCACTGGCGGTGGCTTTGCGCCATTCGGGGCAGAATAAGGAGGCCAAAAAAATTCTGGACTCCCTACCCAGTTCCCCGGCTGAGCTCAACGCCCAGCGCCTTTTCAATCTTGGAGAAACGGCCCGCGCCACCGACGATGACCAGGGCTTTCTGCGCAATCTGGCGGATCTGCGCCAGGCGGCGCCCACTAGTAGCTGGCTGCAACAGTCGTTGCTTGCGGCCGGCAATTTTTATCTGCTCAAGCCCGACTATGACAAGGCGATTGATGCCTATCGGGAGTTGCAGCAGCGATTTCCCAACGCGGGCCGCGCCTCCTACGCTCATTGGAAAGTGGCCTGGTTGAGCCTGCGCCAAGGCAGGAATGCGGAAGCCAAGGCCGGGTTTGAGCAACAGATCGCGCTTTATCCCAGTTCGGCAGAAATTCCGGCTGCACTCTACTGGCGGGCTCGGCTGGCTGAGGAAGACAACGATACGGCGATGGCCCGTGCCTACTACCAGAGGCTCTCGGAGCGCTTTCGCAATTTTTATTATGGCGAACTGGCGCGTCGTAGGATGCAGGCGATCAAACTTGCCGACGTTGCTCCGCACTATGCTCTGCTGGACCGCGTCCCGGCAATCGATGCCGGGACCAACATCACCGCGACCGAGCCCCCTACGGACAATCTGCGCTACCAGAAAGCGCAGTTGCTGGAGAACGGCGCCTTGGTGGACTTTGCCGTGCGCGAAGTCCAGGCCGCAGGCAATGAAGACAAGGGGAACTGGGTTGCGGCAGAAACCGCGAGGCTTTATCAGGACGCAGGACGCTACGATGGAGCCATCCAGGTATTCAAGCGGGCGGTGCCAAACTACTTTGCGGTGGATCTACCCACTTTGCCGCGGGCCTACTGGGAGGCACTGTTTCCCAAGGCGTACTGGACCGACCTGAAGAAATTCTCGACGGAGAACGCACTGGATCCGTACCTGGTGGCATCTCTGATCCGGCAGGAATCGGAGTTTAATCCCGGGGCCGTGTCTCGAGCCAATGCGGTTGGACTGATGCAGTTGCTGCCGAAGGTGGGCAGCGGAGTCGCAAAACAGGAAAAGCTCAGGCATTTTTCCACTCCACAACTATTTACTCCTGAGGTCAACCTGCGACTGGGCACGCGCTACTTCCGCGAGATGGTGGATAAGTTTGGCGCTTTCGAGTACGCGCTGGCTGCTTACAACGCCGGCTCGAACCGGGTCGACGATTGGCTGGGGCAGGGGAAATATCGCGACCCGCAGGAGTTTGTGGAATCAATTCCGTTTACCGAGACCCGGGAGTACGTGCAAGCCATCCTCAGGAATGCCAACGTGTACCGGCAGTTGTACGGATCACCGTAGCCCACTATTTTTTGTGAACTCCAGGTAAGAATTCCTATTGCTGTGGGGGTTGATCAGCCCCCTCCGCCTCCTCAACTTTTTACAAAGATTTCACATCGTCGGTTGGTCGCGGGGGTAGAATACGATTCCGCTCGCGAGAAATACTCCGGCCAACCGGCCGCACGAAGGAGAAATCGCATGACAGCATCCGTAAGACCCGTGCCTGAAGGTTTTCACACTGCAACTCCGACTCTGGTGGTTCGAGACGCTGCGCAAGCCATTGAGTATTACAAGAAGGTATTTGGCGCCGAGGAAATCATGCGGATGCCAAGTCCAGATGGCAAGATCTCGCACGCCGAACTGAAAATTGGCGATTCTATTATCTTTTTATCGGATGAATTCCCCAACATGGGCGGTAAGTCGCCGCAAACCTTGGGCGGCTTTACCGGTAGTATTTATCTTTACGTCCCGGACGCTGACGACGTCTTCGAGAGGGCGGTCGCTGCCGGCGGCAAGGCCGCCATGCCTGTGACCAACATGTTCTGGGGGGACCGGCATGGAAACTTCATCGATCCTTACGGCCATTCTTGGGGCGTGAGCACGCGTACCGAAGACCTATCCCAAGAGGAAATGGGGAAACGGGCGCAGGCCTACTACGCGCAGGTAGAGCACAAAAAATCGGCTTAGCTCTGGCTTGGAAGCCCGGAAAACCACATCATCATAAGGACGCTAAGCAAAGCGCCCAGGGCGCAAAGAAGCATTTTTGCGATCTTGGGGTTTTCTTGGCGTCCTTGCGGTCAAAAGTGCATTCGCTCATTCCCCGATCAGGCCGATTTTTCCGGGGCTGGCGATTTCGCGAAGAGGATTTCGATGACCAGCAGGCCGGCGCCGACCACAATCGCGCTATCGGCCACATTGAAGGCAGGCCACTGATAGGGTCCGACGTAGAAGAGCAGAAAATCGACCACCCGGCCGCTTAGCAGGCGGTCCCACAGGTTTCCTACCGCGCCCCCAAGAATCAGCGCCAATCCGATTCCGGTGCTTTGCATGGAATGGCTGTTGCGCCAGAGTAGAACAGAGACGATGGCCAGGGCCACGATCGAGAACAGCACCAGTACGGTGATCTTCCATTCCGAAGGCGAATCGGCGAAAAGACCGAAGGCTGCGCCGCGATTCTCCACGTGGGTGAGACGGAAGAATCCTGGGATGACCTGAACCGTGTCGTGCAAGGTAATGTCGGTCGCCACGATCCATTTCGTAGCCCGGTCGAGGACTACGACCAGCAAGGCAATCAAGAAGCGGAAACCACGCGCGGTGCCAGTCGTCATGGGAGCCTATCGAAATTCTCAAATGCTCAAAATCGGTGATCGCCAACGGCCCACGGGAATCAGACTCATTCTCAGCCGCCGAGTTCCTTTAGTACGGCGCTGCAGCGTTCGCACACCGTGGGATAAACCGTATCCTCGCCCACATGAATGGAATAATTCCAGCAGCGTTCGCACTTTTTGCCTTCGGCCTTGCTCACACGGACGCTTACCCCGCCGGTTCCATTTCCTGAGACGACCGGCTCCAGGGTAACGGCCGAAACGATGAACAGATAGCGCAGGCCGTCCTGGTAACGTGCCAGTACCTTGAATACTGGCTCGGCAGCGGTGATGGTAGCGTGTGCCTCCAGGTTCGCGCCGCCGATCAGCTTGCTCTGACGGGCCTCTTCGAGCGCCTTCAGCACCTCCGTACGGACAGCCAGCAGAATCTTCCAATCCTCGCTCTGCGCGGCATCTTCAACCGGAACCGAGTCGCCCAAAATGTCCGCTGCAGTGGGAAACTTCGCGAGATGCACGCTGGGCAGACGCTCAGGCTGCGCGGGTAGATACTGCCACACTTCGTCACAGGTGAAGCTCATGATGGGCGCCAGCAAGCGGACCAGAGCTTCGCCGATGCGCCAGATGGCGGTCTGCGCCGCCTGGCGGGCGCGTGAGTCCGGCGCATAGGTGTAGAGGCGGTCTTTGAGAACGTCGAAATAGAAAGCGCTCAGCTCTACGACGCAGAAGTCATTTACGCGATGGTAGATCTTGTGAAAGGCAAACTCGTCATACCAGCGCGTGACGTCGGCTGACAGGGAAGCGGTCTGACGAAGCATGTACTGGTCGAGAGCTTCCATTTTATCGAAAGGCACCGCGTGCCGCCGCGGATCAAAATCGTGGAGATTGCTCAGGATGTAGCGAAACAGGCTGTTACGGATCTTGCGGTAGCTTTCCGCCACACGCTGCATCAACTGCTCGGATCCGACGACATCTTCGCGAAAATCGACTGAGGCTACCCAGAGGCGCACAATCTCGCCCCCCAGGCGGTTGGCAATATCGACAGGGTCGACATCGTTACCGCGAGATTTGGACATCGCCTGTCCTTTCTCGTCGAGTGTCCAACCCGGGGTCACGACCCCGTGGTAGGGCGGGCTCCCGCGCGTGCCCATGGCGCAGAGAAGGGAAGACTGGAACCATCCCCGGTACTGATCGCCGCCTTCCAAATAAAGATCCGACGGCCAGGGATAGGTAGGTTCATCGGCGCGCAGCGCCAGGTAGCTGGTGCCTGACTCCAGCCAGACATCGAAAATATCGGTCTCTCGCTCAAAGTTTGTTCCGCTACAGTGTGGGCACTTGGTGCCCGGGGCAAGAATCGCGTCGGCTTCAGGGGTGTACCAAGCGTCGGCACCGGACCGCGCGAAAAGCTCGGCTACCCTGCGATGGACAGCAGGATCTTTCAGCGGCTTGCCGCAGCTTTGGCACAGGAAAACGGCGATGGGCACGCCCCAGACCCGCTGCCGGGAGATGCACCAGTCGGGCCGCGTGGCAATCATGTTGTGCATGCGCTCTTTGCCCCAAGCCGGATCCCACTTCACTTTCTCCACGTCTTCCAGGGTTCGGCTACGAAGCGTGCCCCCGCCCGGCATGGTTGCTTCCATCGAGATGAACCACTGCTCGGTGGCACGGAAGATAATGGGATTGTGACATCGCCAGCAGTGCGGATAGGAGTG
>Ga0193719_10000030_pt1 | contig 41848 bp, 46 predicted proteins | sample U2a2metaG_FD_160103 | JGI IMG/M metagenome (GOLD analysis project Ga0193719, IMG submission 160103) | Soil microbial communities from a riparian zone of the East river system, Colorado, United States - U2a2 | ecosystem: Environmental > Terrestrial > Soil > Riparian zone | place: USA: East... | reverse complement strand
TGAAAGCCTGCTGCACGGCGGCCGTGGCTGCGTCCGGAGCGAGACCGCCGACCTGCACCCCGCCGATCGTGACGCCCACGGGAATCGCCACCGGCTCATCGGCGGCAGGCAGCGCAGTCGCAACCGCCCCTGCCACCAGCAGGCCGGCCACGATCGCGAACAGGAGCGAAAGACGCTTCACGCCTCGAACATCGTAAAGATACGCGGATCGTTTGTGATGATTCCGTCGGCTCCGTCGCGGACAAGCTGCTCGGCCAACCTCGGGTCGTCGACCGTCCAGACGTAGACGGCCGCGTCGAGCTCATGCGCCCGCGCGATCGCCGCCTTGGAGGCGATGGAGTAGTGCAGCGTGTAGGCGCGTGGGAGCTGAGGCTCGAGCTCCGCGATCCGCCTGAGGGAGCGGGCGTCGAAGGTGCTGACCCAGGAGCGGTCGAGCACCTCGTGACGCCGCAGCGCGTCGGCAACCCCTGCCTCGATGCCGCGGCGCTTTAGATCGAGCTGGAGTCCGATCCCCGGAAGGTGGTCGGAGCAAAAGGCCAGCGCTTCGTCGAGGGTCGGCAACCCTGGCGCGACCCGCCTGAGGTCTGCGAGATCGCGCCGGCGCACGCGCCCACGGGCGGCGCCATGGCTCACTTCGTGCAGGTCGCCGGAATGCGCGAGCACGAGCGTCCCGTCGACGAGGTCGAGCACGTCGAACTCGAGCATGTCGCAGCCGAGCTCGACCGCGAGCTCGAGCGCCGCGAGCGTGTTCTCAGGCGCGAGCGCTGAGGCACCGCGATGGCCGACGCGCGCAAATTGGCCCGGCGGCCGCCGGAGCTGGATCAAGTGCGTTTCACGACGACGACGGCGCAGTCGTCGGCGAGCTCACCACGCGCGAACGCGCGGCAGTCGTCGAGCACGGACCGCGCGAGCTCGCCCGCGGGAAGATCGCGGCGCTCGGCAAGCACGCGGTCGAGACGCGCTTCCCCGTACAGCTCACCGTCACGACGCGCTTCAATCACGCCGTCGGTGTAGAGGACGACCGCGCTGCCGTGCTCGAGCGACGCCCTCACTTCCTCGTACTCCTGGTTCGACTCGATCCCGAGGACGAGCCCTCGTGCGTCGAGGCCGGTCACGCTTCCGTCGGCCCCGATGATCCGCGGCGGTGGGTGGCCTGCGCCCGCTGCCGACACCTCGCCCTTTCTGCCGTCGATCAGCAGATAGACGAGCGTGATGAATTTCCCGGGAGCGATCTCGCCGACGATCACCTCGTTCGCAGACTGCAAGAAGTCCGCCGGCTCGGGATGCTCGCGCGCGAGCGAACGGAACGTAAACTTCGCCATCGCCATGTCCGCCGCGGCTTCGATCCCGTGCCCGGTCACGTCCCCGAGCGCAACCGCGAGGCGGCCGTCGGCGAGCTCCATGAAGTCGTAGACGTCGCCGCCGACCTCGACGTGCGCCGACGACTCGTAGGCATCGCCCAGCTCGAGCCCCTGCAGCTCGGGAACCGAGCGCGGCAGCAGCGAACGCTGCATCGTGTCCGAGAACTGCTTCTGCTGCTGGTAGAGCCGCGCGTTGTCGATCGCGAGGGCAGCCTGTCCGGCAATCGCAGTCGCCTGCTCGATCGTCTCCTGCGTCACCGGCGAACCAGGTTGCATCGAGAGAATCGTCAGCGAGGCCAGGACTTCCGCCGGCGTCGCGATGGGCAGTACCGCGGCAGTCCACCCGCGCTCGAGGAAGGGGAGGAGCGCTGTCGCCGGAGGCCCGATCTCGGTCACGGACTCCGCGGTGATCGTGAACGCCTCGCGCATGCGGAACAGACGCTGGATCGGCGGGGCTCCGAAAGGCTGCGGGCGATACAGCATGGAGTGCGCGGCCTCGCCGACCCGAGGCTCGGAGACCTTCATCGCCCGCGGCACCAGGTACTCGCGGCGCTCATCCGGCATGCGAATGAGTGCGACGTCGACTCCGAGGATCTCCACGATGGTGCCGGCCACTGCCTCGAGAGTCGCTTCGAGGGACAGGCTCTGCGCGAACGAGCGGGAGATCTCGTAGAGGGCGCGCACCTGCTTCGACGCCGCGCGCTCGGCGTCGAGGGCGCGTTCCCGCTCCTCTCCGAGCTGCTTCGCGCGCTCGTGCAGCTGCGCGTTCTGCACCGCCACTGCCAGCTGCACGGCGAGCGCGGCCAGCAGTGCCGACTCGTTCTCGGTGAGGACGCGGCCGGAAGCTGGGAACACACCGAGCAGCCCGATGACCTCGTCCCGCGCGAGCAGCGGCACCGCGATCGCGGCCTCGATCCCCGCCTCGGCCGCCGCGTCGGCAACGCCTGACAAACGTTGATCCGCGGAGACGTCGTCGACGACGAGCATCCCGCGCGAGCGAAACGGGCCGAGAGTGAGATCGAGCAGCCGTTCGGCGAGCCGCGCGTGCGGGCCGGCGAGCCCGAGCCCCGCTGCTGCATACAGGTGTTCGTCCTCGCGCAGATAGACGGCCAGCCGGTCGGCTTCGAGCAGCTCGCCGACGCGCGCGACTGCCGTCTCGAGCGTGTGCGCGAGCGACAGCTGCGAGATCGCCTGGCCGACGACTCCGAGCAGCGCACGCGTGCGATCCAGCTCGAGCTCGACGGAGCGTGCGTGCATGCTCGCCCGCAGGGCGTGAGCAGCCCGAACGCCGAACGTTGCGAGCGTCGCGAGGTCGACGTCGCCGGCCTCGGTGTCCCTGGAAAACAGAAGCTGCAGTGCCCCGAGCGGGGGCTGGCCCAGTTGCAGCGTCGCCGAGAGCGTTGCGGCCCCGGGCAGGCCGGAGACGCTCTCGACGCTCACCGCGTGGCGGCCGACGAGCGCGCGATCTGCGGCTACCTTCGCGGCGACGAGCGGCTCCGCACTGCCCGGGGCCCCGACCGAGGCGGCGAGCTCGAGCTCGGCTTCCGGGCCACGACGCCAGAGGAGGCCGGCCAGGGCAGCGGTCGCGTCAGTCGCGAGTCGCGTGACCTGCTCGGCCGTTCGTAGCTCGTCTCCTCCTGCGGCGAGAGCCTCGCCGGCGAGACCGAGCACCGCTTCCGAGTCCGCCTCTCCGGCCGGGGACGCAAACGCCCGAATCACGAGGCCCGCCTGCCCGGCGGCAATCCGCGCGAGGCGGAGCTCGGGCTCCGCGAAGGGTGTCTCTGCGCGCATCAGCTCGACGCTTCCCTGCACACGGCCGTCGAGGTGGACTGGGATCAGGACCGCGGCTCCTGCGTGGACGCGCTCCGCGGCACGCCGTGCACCTTCCGGGAGACGCTCGGGCGCCGACTCCTCGAGCGCGGGCACGTCTTCGAGGGGCAGCCGAGAGCCCTCGAGCTCGGCGGCCACGGCGGCCGAGTCGGTCACGACGGCGCAGGTGACAAGCGAGCGGCGCGCTTCGTCGGCGACGCGCACGATCACGATTTCGGCGCCGGTGGCGCGGCCTGTCGCCTCGGCGAGGATCTCCAGCGCGTCGGAGAGGGTCCGAGCGTCCCCGAGTGCCAGGGCCGCCTGGGCCAGCGCGTCGAGCCCATCCTCAGTGAGCTCGGCCCCCCGGTTTTCTGGACGTACAGCCATCCCGACCCGAGGCTAAGTATCCCGAAACCCGCGGGGGAGGGCACTAGACTCCACCCATGGCCCAGCCAGCCCGCCGTGTGGCGATGCCCACCGAAGCGCCTCCCGTCGACCCGGAAGCCATCGACCGCGCGTACCACTATCACCGCGCACGGAGAAACGCTCGGGTCCGCCGCAGCCGTGAGAAGGCGCGGGCGAAGCTCCGCTTCATCGCCACGTTCGCCCTCCTCGCGGGGCTGGCGCTCTTCCTGATGCTGACCATCTGGCACGAGATCCAGAAGGTCTTCGGGCTTTAGCTAGGTCGCTAGAGCAGGGGCGTCCGGGAGAAGGGGCTCCAGGCCGACTGCTCCCACGAGGTTCCACCGCACATCGGGCACAGCGGCAGCGCGCGGACGATCGTGACCCCGTAGCCGCACTCCGAACAGTGGTATTCACCCTTCACGGACTGACCGGCCGCAAAAAACTCGACGAATTCGTCGGGTGCCACTTGCGAGGTACTCGAGTCCATCATCATCGGACCCCCTTAGAGTACCCCCGCCGGCGTGATCCTCGCGCCGCCCCAATTTCCATCCGAGATCCGTGCAAACCCCTGAGCCCTATCCGCCACCGGCGCCCGAAGAGGAGGATTGGCTGGCGCCTCAGCCCCGCCCGGCACGGGGCTTCGAGGACCTCTCCCGGATGGGACACACACTCACGTGGGCCTCAGGGCTCGTCCTCGCCATCTCCGCCTTCACCGGCTGGTACGTGGGCTCGGGTGAGGGCCCGACGACAAGCGTGATCGGCTGGCACACCGGTGCCCTCGGGAAGCTCGTGTTCTTCATCGGCCTCGCAGTCCTGGCCCTCGTCGCGCTGAGAGAAGCGGGCATCGAGCTCCCGGCGACGGTCCCCGAGAGCCTCGTGATCATCGCGCTCGGAGCGCTCTCCACCGTCTTCGTGCTCATCCGCCTGATCAGCGTCCCCGACGAGTTCTTCGGCTGGAGAGGCCGCGGGATCGGAATCTTCATCGCACTGATTGCATCGCTGCTCGTCACGGCCGCCGGCCTCTTACGAGCTGGCGAAGAGCTCTAGCTCCGCTCCGCTCGAAAGCTGCGCTTTCGAGCGGTCTTGGGTACGCCGCTTCGCGGGCAACGTGCGTGGGCAGAGCCCACGCACTCTTATTGGCGGTCTCGTTGGGCTGCTGTTCCCTTCCGTGCGGGCACGGGCGCTTCGCGGCCGCGCCCGCATCGGTTCGCCTGCGGCTAAGCCCGGCTTCGCCTGGTCTTAGCCTTCGGCCCTGGCCTTTATTTGAATGCGACGGTTCACGAGCGCCCTGAGGCCCATCGCGACCAAAACTCCTAGGGCCGCGCCGCCGAGTACGTCGAGCGGATAGTGGACGCCGACGTACACGCGTGAGAAGGCGACTGCGGCGGCGACCACGTAGAGAGCGGGCGCGAACCTTGGGAAGGCGAACGACAACATCGTCGCCGCGGCGAAGCTTGTCGCTGCGTGGCCCGAAGGGAATGAGGCGTCGTGCGGGAGAGGCACGAGCGTCTTCGGCTCCGGATAACGCAAGGGCGGCCGGGGGCGATCGATGAGGGCCTTCAGCGCCATCGCCGTCCAGTCGGAGAGCGCGACGGCAATCACGGTCAAGGCGAACGCGCCCCAGCGTCGGTAGAGCCCGGCCAGCACGAGCGCCAGGACGATCCAGAGCAGCCCCAGCCGCCCTGCGTACGACAGGCCTTCGAAGACCGGATCGAGCCAGCCGGCCCGATGGTGCACGACCCACCGCTCGAGGTGGCGGTCGGCGGAGATCAGGCCGGAACGATCTGCTTCGTCTGGTCGATCAGCGCGCGCAGGTCGAACGGCTTCCCGACGAAGCCCTGGGCGCCCCGCTGAGCAGCCTCGCTCCCTGCGTCCAGCTGGCCGCTGAACATCACGACCGGAATCGAGCCGACGCCGTGGCGCTCCTGCACTCGGCGCAGCATCTCCCAGCCGTCGACCTGGGGCATCATCACGTCGAGGAGAATCAGGTCCGGCGCCTCGTCCTCGAGTGCCGCCATCCCGTCTTCCGCGTTCGCGGCCTCTCGCACGGCATACCCCTCCATCTCGAGATTGATCCGCACGACCTCGCGCACCTGCGCGTCATCGTCCACGAGCAGCACGAGCGGGCCGCGCGCGGGCTTGCCCGGGCCGCTGCGCTCGAGGAACGCCTCCAGGTCGTGACGCTTGTAGCGGCGATGGCCGCCGGGGGTGTAGAAGGCCGGCACACGGCCGACGTCGGACCACTTGCGGATCGTGCTCTGGGCGACGCCGAGGAATTTCGCCGCCTGCCCGAGGGTCAGCCAGTCGTTCTCACCGGCAGCCGTTCGCCGCGATCCGGAGTCACGCATGGCCACACCTCGAATCTACCCAAATATTGGCGTTCTTTACACCTCACCTCAGGGAGTTATGGTCGAACCTGGGTTTCCGGCGGTCGGGAGGTGGAGTGTCCGGTCCCAGGTGACCGTGCGGCCGGGCTTCGGATTGTCCTGGATCGCCTGCCCGAGGGCGACGCCGAGCGAGAACACGAGCAACACGATCAGGATCCGGATGCCCCAGCGGATCAACTCCCGGCGGCGTTGCTGCCGCCGGCGTTCGGTGCGTTCGACCGGAGTCAGGGCGCTCACGGCGCGTAGTCGACTGCGCCGCGCTGGTACAGGTGGAACGCGGCGTCTTCGACGAGTGCCAGTGTCCGCGGCCAACCCGGCGTTGCAGCATGTTCCGACACGGCGTCGCGGACCCACGCATCCGCGCGGTCGTAGGCGATTGCAAGCTGTTCGACGGTGAACGTCTGGCCGATGCGCCGCCGGAGCTCGTCGGTCACGACTTCGAGCTGTGCGTTCAGCCGCTCGGCGGCGACGGGATCCCGCAACGCGGCTTCGAAACGGCGGTACCCGTCTTCCCATTCGTGTCTGACTGCTTCGATCACCACGGCCACGGGCGAAGAACCTATCCGTTAGTCGGCCGAGCAAACGCTGGGCCACGGCGGATCGAGCTCCCCGAGGATGCGTTCTCCGAGCAGGTAGCCGGGCCGTGCGAGCGCAAAGGCGACGTGTGCGTGCAGGCATTTGAGGGTTCCCGCGCCGGGCCGGGCGCCTCCGACACCGAGATCGAGCTCGGGTCGCAGCCCACGCTGCTCCGCGTGGGCGCGCTCGAGGCTCGCGCCCAGGGTTGGATCCTGCGCAGCCGCGCGCGTCCACCGCTCAACGCCGCCCGCCGCCTCCAGCCTCGAGACTGCCGCCACCAGCTGCGGACAGGTAAGCCAGTACATCGTCGGGAAAGGCTCCCCGTCCTTGTCGTAGGGGCTCTGCTCGGTGACTGTTGGGTGTCCAGAGGGACAGCGAACGACAACGCGCCTGAACGCGCGCGGTGGCCTGCCTAGCTGGGCCTCGACGGTGGCGCGATCACTTTCCATCACCGTCGATCGTAGTGTGAGCGCGGCGCCAGGCCTGGATGCCTTTGACGATGAAGAGGTGCTCGCCGGGGCGGATGTACCCGAGGCGTCGCGCTTCGCGTGCGAGCGCATCGGCGCTCGCGGAGGTATTCAGCCGTTGCCGAAGCTCGCGCTTCTCAGCCGAGAGCTGGGCCACTTCCGTGCGGCGGGACGAGAGCTCGTGTCTCGTCTCGAGCCACGTGCGGAGAGGGTGGTAGTAGGCGTAGCCGATCAGCACGACGAGGGCGACGGCGAGCCAGCGCCGCACGAGCGCAGCAGTTGAAGGTCGGCGGGAAGCGCGCGCAGCCATGTGCGCGGCACCTTCGCCCAGAGCGGGCCCGATCCTCTCTAGAGCACGTCGACTTTGATGACGTTCGTCGAGCCCGGGATGTTGACCGCAGTCCCTGCGGTGATCACGACCGTGTCGCCGGTCTCGATCAGGCCGGCCTCCGTTGCCGCCTCCATCGAGCGGTTCCATAGATCCTCGACGTCCTTGCACTCGGGAATCCAGATCGGTGTCACACCCCACTCGATCGCCATCTGGTTCACCGACCACTGCTTGTGCGTCAGCGCGACGATCGGGCGGCGCGGGCGAAGGCGGGCGACTGCAGAGGCGGTGCGGCCGGTGAAGGTCGGAACGAGGATCGCCGCGGCGCCGAGCGCCTCCGCGAGGTCGCAAGCCGCGTTCGACATGGCATTGCCGATCGTCGGATCCTCGGTGGCCTCGGGAATCTGATGGCGATAACCGAGCGACGGTTCGACGGCGCGAGAGATGCGGTCCATCGTCTGCACGGCCTGAACCGGGTACTCACCCATCGCGGTCTCGCCGGAGAGCATCACCGCCGACGTTCCGTCGAGGATTGCGTTCGCCACGTCGCTCGCCTCGGCGCGCGTTGGCTCCGGGTGATGGATCATCGACTCGAGCATCTGGGTGGCGGTGATCACCGGCTTTCCACGTTCGAGCGCTTTCGAGATGATCCGCTTCTGCAGCAGTGGGACGAGCGCCGCTCCGATCTCCACACCGAGGTCGCCGCGCGCAACCATGACCGCGTCGGACTCGACGAGGATGTCGTCGAGCGCGTCGACCGCCTCCGACTTCTCGATCTTCGCAATCACGTGCGCCGTCGACCCCTCCTGCTCGATCAGCGCCTTGAGGTCGCGCACGTCGGCAGCGGAGCGCACGAACGACAGTGCGATGAAGTCGCACCCGAGCTCGAGCGCGAACTCCAGGTCCTCCAGGTCCTTGCGCGTCAGCGATGGAATCGGGATCGGCACGCCGGGAAGGTTCACCCCTTTGTGCGAGGTGACCTCGCCGCCGACGACGATGCCGCAGCGCGCACGACCGGCCTCGACCTCGTCGACGCGCAGGCGAATCATCCCGTCGTTGATCAGCACCTCATGGCCCGGCCTGAGCACCCCGCCGATCGCAGCCGGGGCGATCGGCAGCTCGCCGTTGCGGGCGGCGCCGTCTCCGAGCACGATGGTGACCTCACCGCCCTGCAGCAGGGCGAGCGGCTGGTCGAGGCCGCCGACGCGGAACTTCGGGCCCTGCAGGTCGCCGATCAGGGCGAGCGGACGGCCGACGTCCTCCTGGACGTCGCGCACGAGCTTGGCCCGGGCGGCGTGGTCCTCGTGTGTGCCGTGGGAGAGGTTGAGGCGGGCTGCGTCCATCCCCGCATCGACCAGCGCGCGCAACGTTTCCGGCGTCGAGCAGGCTGGACCGACCGTCGCAACGATCTTCGTCCGGCGCGGCGCGACGGTTGCCATGCTCCTCAGGGTAGCGCCGGAGTCTGTCAGCGTTGGGCGCGAGGGAACGCCTGCCACCCCGGATAGACCGCGGCCGCGCCAAGCTCCTCCTCGATTCGGAGCAGCTGGTTGTACTTCGCGACTCGGTCCGTGCGGGAAGGCGCACCCGTCTTGATCTGGCCCGCACCCGTCGCGACGACGAGGTCCGAGATCGTCGTGTCCTCGGTCTCGCCCGAGCGATGGGAGATGACGACGCTGTAGCCGTTCTCCCGTGCGAGCTCAATCGCCTCCAGCGACTCGGTCAGCGTGCCGATCTGGTTCACTTTCACGAGGATCGCGTTCGCAACGCCGTCATCGATCCCGCGCTGGAAGCGTTCGACGTTCGTCACGAAGAGGTCGTCGCCGACCAGTTGGATCCGATCGCCGAGTCGCTCCGTCATCGCCTTCCAGGCGCCCCACTCGTCCTCCGCGAGCCCGTCCTCGATCGAGATCACCGGATAGCGGTCGGCAAGCGTCGAGTAGAGATCGATCAGCTCGTCGGCGCTTCGAATGACGCCGCCTTCGCGCTCGAAGTGGTAGCCGCCGTCCCTGTACAGCTCGGTGGACGCCGGGTCGAGGGCAATCGCAACGCGCTCGCGATGGCCGACCCGCTCTGCGGCTTCGAGCACCGCCTCGATCGCCGCCTCGGTCGAGTCGAGCTCGGGAGCGAACCCGCCCTCGTCGCCGACGCCCGTTGAGAGTCCGCGCTCGTGCAGCACGTCTTTCAGGGCGTGGAACGTCTCGGCGCCGATGCGCAGCGCTTCCGCGAACGAGTCCGCACCGGCAGGGACGAGCATGAACTCCTGGAGGTCGAGCGAGTTCTGCGCATGCGCGCCGCCGTTGACGACGTTCATCATCGGCACCGGCAGGACGTGCGCACTCACTCCGCCGATCCAGCGGTACAGCGACACGCCTGCGTTCGCCGCACCAGCCTTCGCTGTCGCGAGCGAGACGCCGAGGATCGCGTTGGCGCCGAGCCGCGACTTGTTCTTCGTCCCGTCGAGCTCGATCAGCCTGAGGTCGAGCGCGCGCTGATCCTCCGCATCGAGACCGGTGACCGCTTCCGCGATCTCCGTCTCGACGTTCCGCACCGCGGTGAGCACGCCCTTGCCCCCATAGGCTCGCGGGTCGCCGTCGCGCAGCTCGACCGCCTCGAACTGTCCCGTCGAGGCGCCAGACGGGACCGCCGCCCTGCCGGTTACCCCCGATTCGAGCACGACGTCGACCTCGACTGTCGGGTTCCCGCGCGAGTCGAGAATCTGCCGCCCTCGAACCCGGGCGATCGAGGACGCACTCATTCGAACTCCTCCTTCGCCCGGTCGAAGTACCGGTCCTGCTCCTGCAGGCCGAGCGTGGAGAACGTCTTCCCCTCACCGGCCGCGTAGTGCTCGGCACGCTCCACCCGCTCGACGAAACGGCGGGACATCGCGCGCAAGGCCAGCTCTGGATCGACGTTCAGGCGCCGCGCGACGTTCACCGCCGCGAAGAGCACGTCGCCCATCTCCGCGAAGACGTGTGCGTGCGGCTCGGTCTCGGGCGCGGGCTCCCCCACGTCCGAAAGCGCTTCCTTCAACTCGCGCACCTCGTCGTCGAGATCGGCGAGCGCTCCTGCCGTGTCGGGATACTCGAAGCCGATCGCCGCCGCGCGACGCTGCACCTTACGGGCATAGAGCAACGAGGGAAGCGACTCCGGGACGTCGTGAAAGATTCCCTCGCGGTCCTCGTCCGTGCGCTTGATCTCCTCCCAGCGCTCGCGCACGCGCCCGGCGGTCTTCGCCTCGGCGTCGCCGAACACGTGGGGATGCCGGCGCACGAGCTTCTCGTGCGCGCGGCGGGCAACGGACTCGAGATCCTCGCCTCCGCGCTCGGCCAGGAGTAGCGCGAGGAAGTAGACCTGGAACAGGAGGTCGCCGAGCTCGTCGGCGAGCTTCGCGTCGTCACGCCCGATCGCCGCGTCGGCGACCTCGTAGGCCTCCTCGACCGTATGCGGGACGATCGTGCGCTCGGTCTGCTCACGATCCCAGGGGCAATCGCGGCGTAGCCGCTCGGTCAGCTCCTGGAGGTCGACGAGCGCCTCGGCGAGCGACACTTACTGCGACGTGGTGGTCGTCGAGCCCGAGAGGGTCGCGCAGGGATCCGGGTTCGGCTGATAGCCGATCTGGTACTTGATGCCGGACTTGCAGTACTGCTTCTTCTTGTCGTCGACCCACTTCGTCATCGACTCGTTCTTGCGCTGCTGCTCGAGCTGCTGCTTGATCGACGCCTGAACCTTGGCAAGCGGGGTCGACTTCGCCGGCTTCACGGCGGAGAGCGCCTGGATGATGTGGTAGCCGTACTGCGTCTTGATCGGCTGTGAGAGCTCGCCCGTCTTGAGCGAAAACGCCGTCTTGTCGAACGGGGGGACCGTCTGGCCCTTCGAGATCGTCAGCTTCCCGCCGTTCGAGGCAGAGCCCGGATCCTTCGAGTACTTCTTCGCAAGCGCCGCGAAGTTCCCGCCGGACTTGAGCTGCGCGTAGATGCTGTCCGCGAGCTCCTTCTTCGCGACGAGGATGTGTCGCACGTCACGCGTCTCAGGCTGGCCGTACTGCGACTTGTGCGAGGCGTAGTAGGCCTTCACCTCGGTCGGCGAGACCTTGATCGTGGCGGTGACCTTCTTGAAGAGCGCTTCGGAGATGATCTGGGCGCGAACTTCCTCCTTCGCCTGGTCCTCCGTCAGTCCCTGCTGTGTGAGTGCCTTCTGGTAGCGGGAGTCGCTTCCGCCGTAGAATTGTTTCTTCAGCTGCTCGATGCGCTTGTTGACCTGGTCGTCAGAGATCTTGATCCCCATGGCGTCCGCCTCTTGTGCGAACTCGGCACGCTGGATCAGGAAGGTGACCGCCTGGCCCTTGAGCTGCTCGTACTCCGTGGTGCCCGGCTTCGGGAAGGGACGCTTCTGCGCTGTGTAGCTCTTCTCCGCGCGGTCCATCAGCGATTGGAACTCGGACTTCGTGATCGGCGTGGAGCCGACCACGGCAGCGTCGTCGCTCCCGAGCGTGGCCGTCGACGTCCCGCCGCAGCCTGCGGCGACGAGCGCGAGCAATGTAAACGAAAGAAGAAAGAGTCGCTTCATGGAAAAAGCGCCATTTGCAGCGGATTCGTCACGCTGCCTGACGCGCGGCCAGTATAGCATCGACCAGTCGTAGTGCCTGCGGGAAACCGTCCTCGCGCAGCGACACCTCGTGGTTGGTGGTCGTATACACCGCCGTGTCCACGCGGCGCCGGAGGTCGCGCAGCTCGTCCGAGCCGAGCACCATCCGACCGATGGTCGCCTTGCCGCCGCGAAAGACGAAGTAGTCCGCACCGGCGCGCGCGAGCTTGAGCTTCGCCTCCTGAATGAGGAAGAGATTCTCGACGGGCTCGGGTAGCGGGCCGTAGCGATCGACGGTTGCCGCCTGCAGCTCGCGCACCTCGTCTTCCGAGTCGCTGAGCGCAAGACGACGGTGCAGGTCGATCTTGAGCGCTTCGGACGCGATGTATTCGGGTGGGACGTAGGCGTCGACGCGCGCGTCCACCCGGACCGGGCGCGCCGCGACGCGGCGTTCGCCGGAGAGCTCCGCGACCGCTTCGGCGAGCAGCTCGACGTAGAGCTCGAACCCGAGCGCGGCCACGTGGCCGGACTGCTCGTCGCCGAGCAGGTTGCCTGCGCCGCGGATCTCGAGGTCGCGCATCGCGATCGCAAAGCCGGCGCCGAGCTCCGTGTGGTCGGCGAGCGTGGCGAGGCGTGCGCGGGCTTCGGGAGAGAGCTCCGACATGTCCGGGTAGAAGAGGTACGCGTGCGCGGTGACATCGGATCGGCCGACCCGTCCACGGATTTGGTAGAGCTGCGAGAGACCGAGCTGGTCGGCTCGCTCGACGATCAAGGTGTTCGCCTGCGGGATGTCGAGCCCGGATTCGATGATCGTCGTCGAGACGAGGACATCGGCGTCGCCCCGGAGGAAGGCGTGCATCTTCTCCTCCAGCTCGCGCTCGCGCATCTGGCCGTGGGCTTCGAGGAACCGGAGGCTCGGCACGAGCTGGCGCAGCTTCTCCGTGGCCTCGTCGATGGTGTCGACGCGATTGTGCAGGTAGAAGGCCTGCCCGCCCCGCTCGATCTCCCGCTCGAGCGCCTGCTTCACGATCTCCTCGTCGAACTCGCTCACCGTCGTGCGAATCGGCCGCCGGCCTTCGGGTGGGGTCTCGATGATCGAGATGTCGCGCAGCCCGGAGAGCGACATGTGCAACGTGCGCGGAATCGGCGTGGCGCTCAGCGTGAGCACGTCCACCTCGAGGCGCAACGAGCGCAGCAACTCCTTCTGGGCGACGCCGAAGCGCTGCTCCTCGTCGAGGATCACGAGGCCGAGCTCCTTCGGGATCACGTCACGGCTCAGGATCCGGTGCGTCCCGATCAAGACGTCCACCTTCCCCTCCTGGAAGTCGGCGAGCACCTGCTTGACCTCCCTCGCCGGCCGGAAGCGGGAGACCATCTCGACACGCACGGGGAAGTCCCGGTAGCGGTCGCGGAATGTGTGCCAGTGTTGTTCGGCGAGGATCGTCGTCGGCGCGAGCATCAGAGTCTGCTTGCCGTTGACGGCGACCGCGAACGCGGCGCGGATCGCGACCTCGGTCTTGCCGAAGCCGACATCGCCGCACACGAGGCGGTCCATCGGCCGCGGTGCCTCGAGGTCCTCCTTGACCGCCTCGATCGCGGCCTGCTGGTCGGGCGTCTCACGGTACGGAAACTCGGCCTCGAGACGCTCGAGATACTCGTGACGCAGGTCGTACGCCACCCCCGGCGCCTGCTGGCGCTGTGCGTAGAGCGCAAGCAGTTCTCCCGCCAGCTCGCGAACCGACTCGCGCGCACGGGTCTTGAGGTTGTCCCAGGCCTTGCCGCCGAGCTTCGACAGCGCGGGCATCGTGTTGTCGGCGCCGATGTAACGCGAGACCTTTCCGAGCTGCTCGTGCGGGACGTACAGACGATCGTCGCCGCGGAACCCGAGGAAGAGGTAGTCGCGCGTGACGCCCGCGACTTCTTTCGTCTCGAAGCCGAGCAGCTTTCCGACTCCGTGATCCTCGTGCACGATGAAGTCGCCGCTGCGTAGATCGGCGAACGACTGCAGTGCCCGGCCGCCGATCCGGCGCTCGCGCGGCGGACGCTTGCGAAAGACCTGCGTGTCCGGCAGCAGCGTCAGCCCGAGATCACGCCAGACGAAACCGCGACGGGCCGGTGTGACTGCGAACAGCAGCTCCGGCTCGCGCGGCAGATCCTCGCCGTCCTCGAGGATGCGCGCCTGCACGCGCCGCAGGAGGTTCTGCTGGCGCATCGCTTCGCCGGCGTGCGGGAACGCGACGACGACGCGCTGTCCGCCGCGCACGAAAGCACCGAGCTCGTTCTCCGCCTCCGACAGCCCGCGGGCAACCAGCGCGGGCCGCTGGGCTTCGAAGGCGAACGGCTGACCGGCGGGAAGAGTGTCGAGGAGCGCGGCTCGCTTGAGCGTCACCGGTTCGAGCCCTTCCTCCTCCCAGACCGTGCGCACTTCGTCTACCTGCCAGACGAGATCGGGACCGGCCGCCACCGGCGGCACGAGATCGGTCGGAATCGGGATCGGCTGGTCCTCGTCGAGCAGTGTCGGCTCCACCAGGTCGAGCCGCCGCTCGGCGGCCGGATAGACGACGGCCGCCTCCACCGGGTGAAGTGCGCGTTGCGTGAAAGGCGAGAACGCCCGCATCTGCTCGATCACGTCTCCCCAGAACTCGACGCGAAGCGGTTCGCGCCCGGTCGTCGGAAAGACGTCGACGAGCCCGCCGCGAACCGCGAACTGACCGCGCTCGTCGGCGCGTTCTACGCGTTCGTAGCCGGCGAGCGCGAGCGTCTCGGAAAGCTGCTCGAGGCTGATCTCCTGTTCGGGCGAGAGGCGGATGGGCTCGGGACGCGACGCGACCGGCGGCATGGGCTCAGCGAGTGCGGCTGCCGAGGCGACGACGAGCCCGCCGGACGCGAGGATGTCGAGCGCACGAGCCCGCTCCCCGACGAGATGCGGTGCGGGGTCGAGGCCGGAGCCCCAGTGGACACCGCGGCTCGGGAGCATTGCGACGCGTTCCTCACCCAGAAACCACGCTGCGCCCTCGGCGGCATCGCGCGCGTCCTGATCCTCGGGGGCCAGCAGGACGAGCGAACGGTCGAGCTCCTCGTGTAGCGCTGCGAGCAGGAGCGGCAACGCGGGCTCGGAGACGCGCGCAGGGGCCGGAAAGGCTTCGGCAAAGCCTTTGAGCCGCTCGCTCTCGCGGAGCGTCGCGACGAAGGGATGCAGGATCGGCTGGTCCATGACTAAAGGCCGAACCCTCGGGTTCGGCGGGATTCATGGTAGCCGCGCACCGTTCGGCTCCATCGAGTCGGCGGGGCTCAGTTGTACTGCGCCTGCGCCCGCTCGAGGCCTTCGGCGTCGAGCTTCTCCACGGCGTCGGCGGCACGCGCGACGAGCGACTCGGCATCGTCTTCCGGAGAGAAATTCGAGAGGACGTAGTCGGCCGGTTTGCGGGGATCGCCTCTGCCCGGCCGCCCGACGCCGATGCGCAGGCGCAGGAAGTCCGGCGTCTTCAGTCCCGCGGCGATCGAGCGGAGCCCGTTGTGCCCCGCGAATCCGCCGCCCTGGCGTGCCTGCAGCCGGCCGTGCTCGAGGTCGATCTCGTCGTGGATGACGAGGACGGCGTCGGGCTCGAGCTTGTAGAAACGTGCGGCTGCGCTCACCGCCCGGCCGGAGTCGTTCATGAACGTTTCCGGCTTCAGCAGTGCGACGCGGTGCCCGTCGAGCCGAAGCTCGGCGACCTGGCCGTGGAACTTCCCTTTCCAGGTGGCGCCGTGGCGACTGGCCAGCTCGTCGACCACCATCCAGCCGACGTTGTGCCGGTGGCCGGCGTAGTCGCGGCCCGGATTGCCGAGGCCGACGACGAGCAGATCGAGCGACGAGGCGCGTTCGCCCCGGCGCCAGGGGAGGCGCATTAGCAGTCCTTCCGGTTCGTGCGGTGGATGCCGCGGTCGCTAGAAGCGAGCCAGGCTAGGACGCAGGGAGGCCCCATGCTTTTCCAGCATGGGGCCGACTGAGGACGACGCATGGCGAAGTCTTATAGCGGGCGCGGCGCCGCCACACGGGCCGGAAGGGCCGCTAACTTTCGGTGGTGCCGGGCTCGCCCTGCTCGCCCGAGCCGGCGTCGCCGCTCGGAGCGCCTTCGCCCTCTGCCGCACCCTCCGCCGCCTCTTCGCCCTCGGGCACCTCGCCCTCCGGCAGCTCCTCGCCCTCGACGCCCTCCTCGGGCTCCGGCTCGACTTCGCGCGCCGGCAGGCCGACACTCGCGAGCACGGTCTCCTCGGGATCGTCCAGGTACGTGACGCCCTCCATCGGCGGAAGGTCGGCGAGGCGGAGCGTGTCGCCGATCGCCATGCCGCTGACGTCGAGATCGATGTGCTCCGGGATCTCCATCGGCAGGGCCTCGACGTTGATCTCGCGCTGCACCTGCGAGAGCACGCCGCCCTCCTTCACGCCTGCAGGCTCGCCGATGAGCTGGACGGTCACGCTCGCCTGGATCGGTTGGTCGAGCCGCACTTCCTGCAGGTCTATGTGCGAGATGTGGCCGCGGATCGGGTCCTGCTGGTAGTCCTTGAGAATCGAGGCGTGCGTGGTGTTCTTGCCTTCCACGACGACGTCGAGGATCGCGTGGAGCCCGCCCTGGCCGGTCAGCACCCGACGGAGGTCGCGCTCCGGCACGGCGATGGCGTAGGAGCCCTTGCCCTTCCCGTAGAGCACGCCGGGGATGAAGCCGGCCTTGCGCAGGCGCCGGGCGTCTCGCGAGCCTCGCTGCTCGCGCTCGGAAACCTGCAGCTTGACTCGTTCGCCGGCCATGACGGCGGCGAATGGTAGCTATTTCTTTACGTGGAGGTTGATCCCCAGCAGGATCAGCGGCCAGAGGAAGACGGCGAAGATCGCCGAGAGCACGCCTCTCCAACCGTGGACGTTCTGGAAATAGTGGTGGTTGGCGGCGATTGCTACCCCGACGCCCACGTACACGAGGCCGAAGAGGCTGATTCCGGGACCACGTCGCATGACGGAGTCCTAACCACCCTGTCGATTCTGTAACCCCCGGGGGCTAGAAGAGGGCGTTCATGTCCTGGAAGATGGCGGACACCGAGTCATCGGCGAAGACGTTGTGGATCGTCTCGGCGAGGATGTCGGCCACGGTCAGGACGGTCACACGCTCAGGCTTCGTCATGGGGTCGATCGGCACCGTGTCGGTCACGATTACCTTGTCAAGGGCGCTTCCCTCGATCCGCTCGATCGCCGGCGGGGAGAAGATGCCGTGCGTCGCGCAGGCGAAGACTTTCCTCGCGCCGCGTTCCTTCAGGAACTCGGCCCCAGCGACGAGCGTGCCCGCGGTGTCGACCATGTCGTCGGTCATCACCGCGCACTTGCCGTCGATGTCGCCGATGACGTTCGTGACGCGCGCGACGTTATGTGCCGGCCGATCCTTTTGCAGCACGGCCAAGTCGCCGCCGATCATCTCCGCGAACTTGCTCGCCAGGCGCGTGCGGCCGGTGTCGGGAGCGACCGCGACGACGTCTTCGGGCAAGCCGAGATCCCGCACGTATTGCGCGAGCATCGGGAGCGCGGTCATGTGGTCGACCGGGACGTCGAAGAAACCCTGGATCTGGCCCGCGTGGAGGTCCATCGTGAGGACGCGGTCGGCACCCGCCGTCTGGATCATCTCCGCGACGAGCTTCGCGGTGATCCCTTCCCGCGGCCGAGACTTCTTGTCCTGGCGCGAGTAGGGATAGAGCGGCAGCACGGCCGTGATCCGCTTGGCGGAAGCGAGCTTTGCGGCGTCGATCATGATCATCAGCTCCATCAGGTGCTGGTCGACCGGCGGTGAGCTCGTCTGCACGATGAAGAGATCGGACCCTCGGATCGACTCCTCGTAACGGCAGTACGTATTGCCGTCGGCGAACGTACGCAGCGTGACGTCCCCGACCTGGATCCCGAGCTTCTCGGCGATCTTCTGCGCGAGTGCCGGGTGGGAGCGTCCCGAGAAGAGCATGAGCCGCTTCGATGGGCCACGCTCGATCCAATGCTCCGGCTTCACCTCGGCCTTGGTCTCGGCGACCTCCAGCCCAGGCAGGCGAGTCAGCTCAGTTGTTGCGCTTTCCACGGAGATAGCCCTCTTTCGTGATCTGCTTCGGCGGGAAACCAGCGAGCGATTCGGGAGGGACATCTTCTGTTATGTACGAACCGCCCGCAATCCAAGCGTCGTCCCCGACCTCCACCGGTGCCTCGAAGCCATTGTGAATGCCGGTCCTGACGTTCCGCCCGATCTTCGTCTTTCCTTTGGGGCGATCCGGCTGATGAGGGAAATTGGCCGTGATATTCCCGGCGGCCACGTTAGCGCCCTCGCCCACCTCGGCGTCCCCGATGTACGACAGGTGAGGAATCTTGGCCCCAGCGCCGATCTCGGAGTTCTTGATCTCGACGAAGGTGCCGGCCTTCGCGCCCGTGCCGAGCTTCGTGCCCGGACGGAGGTAACAGAACGGACCGACCCTGGCGTCTCTCCCAATGTCCGCGTCGTCGGCCACGACGTGCGGCCCGACCTCGGCGCCGGTACCGACTCGCGTGAGCCCGCGAAGCACCGTGAAGGGGTGAATGGTCGAATCGGCCGCGAGCTCCACTTCGGGATCGATCCAGGTGGTCTCGGGATCCACGATCGTCACACCCGCCAGCATGTGTTCTTTGTTCACGCGCGCGCGTAGGAAAGATGCTGCATCGGCCAGCTCGGCACGAGTGTTCACTCCCTCCACTTCATCGGCATCCGGAGCCTTGAACACGACGACCTCCTCCCCTTCTTCGACTAGCAAGCGGACGGCGTCCGTCAGGTACAGCTCGCCCTGGGCGTTCGCCGGCTCGATCCGTTCGAGAACAGGCCATAGCTTCGCAGTCTCGAAGACGTAGATGGAGGAGTTGACCTCCCGAATCGCCCGCTGCTCGTCGTCGGCGTCGGCATCCTCGACGATCGCCTCGAGGCGGCCGCTGGCGTCGCGGATGACCCGGCCGTAGGCACGCGGGTCGGGAGGCTCGAACGAGAGCACGCTGGCCGGTGCGCCCGACGAGCGGTGCTCTTCGACGAATTGCTGCAAGAGCCCGGGGCTGATGCGCGGATGATCACCGGAAACGACGAGCAGCGTGCGCGCGTCGCCGACGCTCTCGCGTGCGCTGCGGAGTGAGTCGCCGGTTCCGAGCGGACGTTCCTGCACCGCGACGACGACTCCCTCGAGCGCGCCCGCCGCCTCCGGCGAGAGGACGACGACGAGCGGGTCGGGACCGAGCGGCCGCACCGCCTCAACGACCCAGTCCACGAGCCGCCGCCCGAGCAGCGGGTGCAGATGCTTTGGCGTCGCGGACTTCATCCGCGTGCCGAGACCGGCCGCCATCACGACGGCTGCGAAGTCGTTTGCCATCAGAGCTGGGGCGCCAGGATTCGAACCTGGGATCGCGGGACCAAAACCCGCTGCCTTGCCACTTGGCTACGCCCCACCGTCTTGAGGAGCTTAAGTACGCCGGTAATCCGAGAAGAGATAAACGAGGGCGATGATCGCGAAGACTACGACCGCAACGATCGCCACGAGCTTGAGGACGAAGGCGAGGATGACGACCAGGATCGCGAGCGCCTGCGACGCCGCGGCGATCCACGAGAGCTGACGTCCGACATCCCAGCGCATGTTGCGGCCCGCGACGATGTAGAAGGCGAGAAGGATCGCGCCGATGACGAGGACGGTCCACTTCGTCAGATCAGGTGTGATCGCAACGAGCAGCCCTTCGATCACGGCGACCCACAGTGCGAGGCGGATGCGCCGCTCCCGTAGCCACCTACCCATGCGCGTCGTGCCGGCCTCGATCATGGGCTGGCTGTACGCCATGCGATCAACGGTACCACGCTGGTGCGGTCAGCCAGGTGCGGCCCTCGGCGGACATTTTCCGCTGCGCCGCGCGGGCACGGTCGCCGTGCAAGAAGAGCCCGTAGACGGCCGGACCCGCGCCCGTGACGTCGGCACGGAACGCACCGAGAGCCTGGAGCTTCGCGGTGAGCGGCGAGGATGCGAGGTCGTTCGGCGGCAGCGCGGCGAGGTCGCGTGGACGCCTGACGCGCTCCAGTGCCTGGAGGAGCGCTGCGCGGCGTTCGTCGTAGCCGTCCGCACCGTTTCGCGTGTCGAAGCTCGAGTACACCGCGCCCGTCGAGCTCTTCTCCGCGTTCCGCGGGACGACGAGGACGACCCAGTAGTCCTGAGGCAGCTCGAGCGGCGACAGCGCGGTGCCGTCACCGGTGCCGAGCTGCGGGCCGTCAGCGAGGAAGTACGGCACGTCGGCGCCGAGGTCCCGCGCGAACGTCTCGATCTGCCCGCCGCTGTGCGGCTCTGCACGCAGCTCGTTCGCGAGCCGCAGAGCGGTGGCCGCATCAGAGCTGCCCCCGCCGAGCCCGGCTGCGATTGGAATCCGCTTCTCGATCCGCGCCGCGAATCTCGTCCCGTCGCCGTCGGCGACGAGCTCGAGCGCGCGCCGCACGAGCGTGTCGCCGGGGAAACCCGTGACGCGCAGCTCCGCAGAGTGCTCCACCGCGATCCGGTCCGAGAGTGCAACGCGCTGGTAGACCGTCACGAGGTCGTGCTTGCCGTCGTCGCGTAGCGGCCCGACGACGAGCGCGAGATTGATCTTGGCCGCGGCGGCGGCCCGCTTCACCGCAGTGCCTCGGTGAGTGCGAGGAACTCCGGCGGCGTGAGCTCCTCTGCACGAACGTTGCGGTCTCTGCCGATCTGCTCGACCGCCGCCTCGGCGCGTTGACGGTCGGCGACGCCAGCGAGCTCGAGCGAGTTCGCGAGCCGCTTGCGTCTGTGCGCGAACGCGCCTTCGACCACACGCTTGATGCCACGGAAGTCCGGCGGCAGCTCGGTGCGCCTGAAGGCCACGAGCGCCGAATCGACGTTCGGGCGCGGACGAAACACGGACGGCGACACCGGGTGAAAGCCCGTCCGCTCCGTGACCAGCTGCACGAGGACTGACACCGCCCCGTAGGCCTTCGTCGACGGTGCGGCGAAGAAACGGTCCGCGACTTCGCGCTGGACCATGACCGTCCACAGCTCGATCTCCGGCAGACGGTCGAGGCTCTCGGCGACGAGCGGCGTGGCGATGTTGTACGGCAGGTTGGCGACGAGCTTCCTCGCGCCGGGCGCGATCTCGGCGAGGTCGAGCTTGAGCGCGTCACCGAAGCGAAGATCGACGTTCGACCGTCCTGCCAACCGGTCGGTCAACTCCTTCTCGAGAGACGTGTCCAGCTCCACTGCGTACACCTGTGCGACCCGGTCTGCGAGATACGTGGTCAGCACGCCGAGCCCGGGCCCGACCTCGAGCACGACGTCGTCGCCGTCGAGTTCGGCCAGCCGGCCGATCACGCCGAGGATGTTCTCGTCGACCAGGAAGTGCTGGCCGAGCTTCTTCTTCGCCCGAACGCTCATGGCAGGCCGAACGCCTCGGTCGCGTTCGCATCGATCTGCACGCCGAGTGCTTCCGAGTCTTCCCCGCGTGCTTTGGCGAGAGCCGCGATGGTATGGACGACGTACGCCGGCTCGTTCGTCTTCCCTCGGACCGGCTGCGGCGCGAGGTAGGGGCAGTCCGTCTCCACAAGGAGCCGCTCGGCCGGAACGGTCCGCGCCGCGACTCGCAAGTCGTCGGCATTCTTGTAGGTGACGTTGCCGGCGAACGAGACGTACCAGCCCTGCTCGATCGCTTCGTCCAGGAGCGCGACCGACGAGAAGCAGTGCAAGACGACCGTTCCGTCGAACCACTGCCTGAGGATCGAGACCGTGTCCTCGTCCGCCGCGCGGTTGTGGATCACGACGGGCAGCTGCGCCTCCTTCGCAAGGCCGAGCTGGTAGATGAACAGCTTCGCCTGCGCGTCGTGTGGCGCGTAATCGCGGTAGTAGTCGAGGCCGATCTCGCCGAGCCCGACGACCTTCGGGTGCCCGAGGAGCCGCGGCAGAGCTGCAAGATCGAACGTGAGGGTCGCTTCGTGTGGATGAAGACCGACGACGCCGTAGACGCCCTCGTGCGCTTCGATCAGATCCAGCGTGTTGGCCCAGGAGGTCGGATCGGTGCCGATCGAGATGATCCTGGTTACCCCCGCGTCATGCGCCCGCGCGACTGCTGCGCCGGCATCCTCGAGCGCGTCGAGATGCGCGTGCGTGTCGATCACGTCGCTGTCAGGCGAGCCAGCTCGTCGGCGACGATGCTCGGCTCGAGCTTTCGGAAGAGCGGCTCGGGCTCCCGCAGCCTTTGCCCAGCGGGAAGCTCGCTCGGCTCCCAGCGGCCGATCCAGCCCGAGTAGTCGCCCGTGAGGATGGTGTGCGGGCCTTCTCCCTCTTCCTCGATCTCCCGGAACTCGAGCGGACCGGCGATGAAACCCTCGTAGCCGAGCAGCTCGTGCAGCTTCTGGCTCGAGAACGGCAGGAACGGCGTGAAGATCAGCTTGAGCGAGTCGACGATGCGAAGTGCGACGAACAGGATCGTCGCCGCACGCTCGCGGTCTTCCTTGATGACGGCCCACGGGGCCTGATGGTCGACGTACTGGTTCCCGATGCTCGAGAGCCGCATCGCCTCGGCGAGCGCCTGCTTGAACTTCCCTTCCTCGATCGACTTGCCGACGGTCGCAAAGCCGGCCTCGACGGTCGCGACAGCCTCGCGGTCCTCGTCGGTGAGCTCGCCAGGCTGCGGCACTTCTCCGAAGTTGCGCTGCGCGTTCGTGAGCGTGCGGTTGACGAGATTGCCCCAGTTCGCCAACAGCTCGTCGTTATTGCGCCGCAGGAACTCCGCCCATGAGAAGTCGCTGTCCTGCGTCTCGGGCCCCGCGGCGGTCAGGAAGTAGCGAACGGGATCCGGGTCGTAGCGCTCGAGCACGTCGCTGACGTAGATCGCGATTGACCGGCTCGTCGAGAGCTGCTTTCCCTCCATCGTCAGGAACTCGCTCGCGACGACCTCGTCGGGAAGGTGGAGCTCGCCCTTGCCGGCACCGAGTTCGCCGCCCATGCCGTAACCGAGAAGCATGCTCGGCCAGATCACGGTGTGGAACACGATGTTGTCCTTGCCCATGAAGTACGCGTGCGTCGCGTCAGGGTTCTGCCACCAGTCGCGCCATGCTTCGGGTGTCCCGTTGTTCTGGGCCCACTCGACGGCAGCCGAGAGGTAACCGATCACCGCGTCGAACCACACGTAGATGCGTTTCGTCTCCGGCGGGTAGCCCTCCACCGGCACCGGAATGCCCCAGTCGATGTCACGCGTCATCGCGCGCGGCTTGAGCTCGTCGACGAGCGAGAGGGAGAAGTTCCGGACGTTCGGCCGCCAACTGGTCTTCGACTCGATCCACGGACGAAGCCGATCCGCGAACTGTGGAAGGTCGAGAAAGAGATGTTTCGTCTCCCGGAATTCCGGCGTCGACCCGTCGATGATCGAATGCGGCTCGATGAGGTCGGTCGGATCGAGCTGGTTGCCACAGTTGTCGCACTGATCGCCGCGAGCTTCCGTGAAGCCGCAGATCGGACACGTTCCTTCGATGTAGCGATCAGGCAGCGTGTTTCCCGTCGACGGCGAGAACGCGCCGAGCGTGGTTCTCTCGATCAGGCAGCCGTGCTCGTAGAGGGTGCGGAAGAGGTCGGTCGTGACACGGGCGTGATTCTTCGTGGTGGTGCGCGTGAAGTTGTCGTAGGAGATGCCAAGGTTCCGCAGATCCTCGCGCGTCAGTTTGTTGTAACGATCTGCGATCTCACGCGGCGACACGCCCTCGCGGTCGGCCGTAACCATCACGGGCGTGCCGTGCTCGTCCGTCCCACTGACCATCAGAACGTCGTCGCCCTTCAAGCGGTGGTACCGCGCGAAGATGTCCGCCGGGACTGCGAACCCCACCACATGTCCCAGATGTCTCCTCCCGGACGCGTACGGCCACGCCGGGGCTACAAGGACCTTCCTCTTCGATGAGCTCTCGGGCATGAACCTGCGTCTCCGTCTCGGGGAGGGACATGATACGAGCCGCCTTTTGCGCGGAACGCCGTCGCCACGCGCAAGCGAGGGCGAAGATCAGGACCAGCGCGCCCAGAGCGAAGGTCCAGGAATGCTCGCCTTCCTTCGCTGCCGCCGGTTGGGTCATTGCCGCGACGAGCCGAGACGCTCGCTCCTCCTCGTGGTGGAGCCCGTGCGGGGAGCTGATCGCCGGCCGGCTGTTGTGGCTTTCGACCGGCGACGGGCGTTGGCCGTGGCGCGGCGCCGTCTGCGCGCCGTGCTGCTGCGTGACCCGCACCGGGACCCGCGCATGAGTCACCTCTGCCGCGCCGAGCGAGACGGAAGGACCCGGATCCTCGTCGACACGCGCGTGCGAGGTCGGCCGGGCCTCCGCGACGGCTGCCGCCGACGGCTCGACACGTGCACTGACAGGCGAAGCGACCGGCGCCGACGCAGCAGCTGAGCCCGCCACGTTCTCCGCAGGAGCGCTGGCGGCGACCGTCGTCGTAGCAGCGACGCCCGGCTCCGCAGCCGGGGCCTCAGCTGTGGGGGCCGCGCCCACGATCGCCGGGACGGCCGGAGCGTCCGCCGCGGTCGCCGGCGGGACGCGTGTGCGCGACGGCAAGAAGACCATCGGATCGACGTACCCCTGCTGATCGCTCGTGGTGCGCAGACCGAAGTAGACGTACGGCTCGGTGAGCTCCGTTACGCCGCTCGGGCCGACGGTTCCCACGACCGAGCCTTCGCCGACGGGCGCTCCGCGCTTCACACCGATCGAGCCGAGGTGAACGAGTGTGGCGGTGTACCCGAGCGGCGTCTCGATCGACACGGTCTTCCCGCCCGTCGGCACGGTTCCCGCGAACGAGACGATTCCCCCGGCCGGAGCGAGCACCTGGGTTCCGCCGGGTGCGCCGAGATCGACGCCGCGGTGCTGACCGCCCGCGTAGGGATGCGCATGATCGAACGAGAAAGGCCGCAGAACCGGTCCGTCGACCGGCCAGGTCCACGCACGCGCCGCCGACACCGGGAGCGCGCACGCACACACGAGCAAGACAGCAAGACGCCGCACGGATTCCTCCTTGTTGCCAGTTTTGAGAACGAAGCGACCATAGCAAGAGCCGCTCTCTGTTGTCAATACTGGCTACAAAGTACGGCGGTAGAGCTCGTTGCGCGACGCGCCCGTCAAACGAGACACGACGTCTGCCGCCTGCCTGCGCGGCAGCCCGGCGGAGACGAGCTCACCGACTGCCTCGATCGCCGCACCGACGTCCGCGCTCGGGCTCCCGGGCCCGAGCACAAGCGTGATCTCACCCTTCGGCGCTTCCGCGAAGCGCGCGGCCAGATCGGCGGCCGTCCCGCGCACCACCTCCTCGAACTTCTTCGTCAGCTCTCGGCACACGGCAACCTCGCGCGTAGGCTGGGCGTCGGCGAGCGAGCGTAGGGTCGCCGGCAGCCGCCGTGGCGATTCGAAGGCCACCACCGGGTGGGGCCAGGACGCGAGCTCCTCCCAAAGCGACGCGAGCGCACGCCCACCGCGGGGCAGGAAACCGACGAACTGATACCGCTCGGCCGGAAAGCCACTCGCGACGAGCGCGGTGTCGACTGCGGTCGGCCCCGGGAGCACCGTGACGGGAACGCCACGCTCGAGCGCTGCAGCCACAAGTCGCGCGCCGGGGTCGCTGATCGCCGGCATGCCGGCATCGCTGACGAGGGCAAACCGCTCCCCCGCTTCCATTCTCGGGAGCACCTCTGCGGCACGCTTCGCCTCGTTGTGCTCGTGGTACGACACCAGCTTGCCGGAGATTCCATGCCGGTCGAGCAACACGCGCGTGTGACGTGTGTCCTCGCAGAGGATCACGTCAGCCGAGCGCAGCTCCTCGAGAACGCGCAGGGTGACGTCGTCCAGGTTCCCGATCGGCGTCGCGCAGACCGCGAGAGCCACTTACCCGACCGCGTCGAACGCGACGAGACCGGCGCCGATCAACCCGGCGGCGGTGCCGAGCTCTGCCCGAACAATCGGGATCCGGTCGCCCGCATGAGCGAGGGCCTCGCGGCGCATGACTTCACGCGCCGGCTCGAGCACGAAGTCGCCGGCGGCCGCGAACCCGCCGCCGATCACGACCAGCTCGGGATTGAAGATGTTCACGAGCGTCCCGATGCCGGATCCGAGATGCCGGCCGATCCCGTCCAGGATCTCGATCGCCCGCTGCTCACCTTCGTTCGCAAGGCGCACGAGCCGGTGCGCGTCGACCGCAGGGCCGAATTCTGCCTGGGCGAGCTTGGCGGCAGCGACACCCGTGACGTAGGGCTCGAGGTGTCCACGACCCGTGCACGTTCCCTGACACGGAATGCCGTCGTGGACGATGACCATGTGGCCGAACTCGGCCCAGCCGCGGAAGAGCTGCCCGTCTACGACCGCGCCGCCGCCGCAGCCGGTTCCGAGCGTCAGCATCACCATCGTCTCGACGTCGCGGGCAGCGCCGAACCTGAACTCGGCGTACGCGGCCGCATTGGCATCGTTCTCGATCCCGACTGGCAGGCCGAACCGCTCGCGCATCCTCCCGCGAAAGTCGACGCTCTGGTCGAGTGGGATGTTGACCGCCTGCAGCGCACGGCCCGCCTTCTGGTCGATCGGGGACGGCAGTCCGAAGCCGAGGGCCGCGATGTCGTCGGTGAGGAGCTCCTCGATTGCGGTATCGAGCCCTGCGAGCAGCTCGTCCTGAGAAGCGGTCGGAGTCGGATACTCGCGGCGCCGCTCGACCTGTCCTCGGTCGTCGACGACCCCGGCCAGGATCTTGGTGCCGCCGAGATCGACGCCGATGACACGTTTTCCGTCCAAAGCGCGCGGCTACCCTACTTCCTCGATGGCGACGGGAGAGAAGCCCTACCGCGTCTACCGGGGCGGACGCGTGAAGGGCAAGGTGCCGCTGGACCGGCCGCAGAAGGGGCCGGACCGCAGCGTACGAAAGCCGCGAGAGCCGAAGATCCGCAGGCCCCGACGGCGCTGGAGCTGGAAACGGCGGATCGGCATCGGCCTAATCGTCTTCCTCGTCGTCGCCACGGTCTGGGGCATCGCCGGGTACCTGTCCTTCAGGAGCGGAGTCGACAAGGCGAACGCGCGACTCGACCGGTCGGTGACGCCGGCGCTCGCAAAGCAGAACGGGCTCTTGCTGTCGAAGCCGACGACGATGCTGCTGCTCGGCCGGGACCACGAGAACACGGACCAGCGCGTCGGGCTGAACCATTCCGACTCGATCATGATCCTGAGGACGGATCCCAGCCGCCACCGGCTCGTCTACCTGTCGATCCCGCGTGACCTGCGCGTCCCGATCCCAGGCCATGGTGAGGACCGGATCAACGCAACGTTCCCACTCGGCGGCGCTGCCCTCACCATCCGAACAATCAAGGATCTCACAGGGCTCGAGATCAACCACGTGATGATCGTCGACTTCCGCAGCTTCAAGAGCCTGATCGACAACATCGGCGGTGTCGACATCAACGTGCCGGCGCCCATCCTTTCCAACAAGTTCGATTGCCCGTACAAGGCGTCACGCTGTGCGCGCTGGCCCGGCTACCGCTTCCACAAGGGGCTGCAGCACATGAACGGACAGCGGGCGCTCGTGTACTCGCGCATCCGTGAGAACCAGCTCAACCCGTCAGACAGCGACATCACACGTGGCCTGAGACAGCAGGCGGTGATGCGTGCGGTCATGGCCAAGCTGCTCAGCGTGGGAACGGTCGTGAAGCTGCCGTTCAACGGCGACTCGCTCCTGCAGCCGCTTACCACTGACCTGAGCGCGTGGCAGTTCGTCCAGCTCGGCTGGGTGCTCAAGCGGGCAGGGCAGAAGAACGCCCTCCATTGTCGGCTTGGCGGGACGGCAACCTCGATCGGCGGCGCGTCGGTGATCGTGGGCGGCGAGGAGAACCGCTCCGTGGTTCAGATGGTCACGGGTCGCGCTGCGCCGCAGCCCCCACCTCCCGGATCCGGACAGTACGGCCCCGGCTGCGTCGTCGGCAACCAGCAGTTCCGCTAACCGGCCTCGGCTGCCTTCTTCTCGGTGGACGTGGCCTCCTTGTCGCCGCCGTCGGACTCCTTCGCCGGCTGCTCCTTCTTCCGTCCCCCGCGACCGTAGTCGGTCGAGTAGAACCCCGAACCTCGAAAATGCACGGGCACGGGATACAGGACCGTCTCGACCGGGGAGGCCCCGCAGACCGGGCACTTCTCCGGCGGCGGATCGGCGATCCGCTTGAAAAGCTCGAAGACGTGCCCGTTCGGACACTTGTATTCATACGTGGGCACGAGATTTAGGACGCTAGCAGTGTCATCGGCCTGGACACCGTAAAAAGACAGCCCTTGGTCGAGCTCGCCGGTCACAGCTCGCCGCTAGCGCGTGCCCGCACGCGCGTAGACGCGACGACGATTTTCTGGACCGGAACCGCCGTTGTGACGGCTGCGCTCGCGGGCGTACTCGGCTGGTTCCTCCGCGCCTGGCCACCACATGAGGACGAGGCCCTCGCGCTCTTCGTCGGCCGCGGTTCACTCGGCCACGTGCTGAGGACAGTGCTGTTCGAGCGTGGCGGAGCACCACTCCACTTCTCTTTCGCGTGGGCGATCGTGCACCTGGGCGGAGGGCTGACCGCACTGCGGTTGGTCTCGCTCGTGTTCGCGGTGGCGAGCGTTCCCCTGATCGCGCTGCTCGGTCGGCGCCTTGCCGATCCGGCCACCGGCGTCGTCGCGGCGCTGCTTGCGTCCGGCACCTGGGTACTGCTCTTCCACGGGATCTACGGCCGGATGTACAGCCTCTTCCTCTTCACGAGCCTGCTCTCGTTCCTCGCTCTCCTCTCTGCGCTCGACACGGGCGGGCGGCGGCGTTTCGCGCTCTGGGGATTGGCCGTCCTTGCGATGCTCGCGAGCCACCCGTACGCCGTGCTCGTCGTCGCGGCTCAGGGCCTGTTCGTCCTGGTGCGTCGCCGTCGTGTGCGCGACGCGGCTTTGACGCTCGCGGCCGTGGGCGTCGTCGGCATTCCGTTCTGGTGGGCGGACATCGTCCTGCGCGACCGCTTCGACGTCGGAGTCGGCGGAGGCGGGCCGCGGCTCGGCTCCCCCACCTCGGTTCTGCACTACTTCTGGTGGGTGTCCGGCGACTTCAGCGCCGGCCACCACGCCTGGTCGATCCCGGTGTTGCTCCTAGCGCTGGTCGGTGCGGTTCTCTTGTGGCGACGGCGGCGCGAGGTCGTGGTCCTCATTGCCTGCGTCATTGCGATACCTGCGCTCGCGTTCATGCTCGCGACGCTCAACTCAACGGCGTCGCCCGAAGCGCGCCATCTCATCTTCGCGTTGCCGTTCTTCAGCATCTTGCTTGCGGTCCCACTCGTCGAGCTCGCGCGCCTTCGTCCGCCGCTGACCGCCGCACTTGCGCTCGTCGCCGTGCTCACGCTTGTCGTCGGAGAGGTGCGCTGGGCGCACCAGAAGACACCGCAGCTCTTCGACGGCGATCCGGCGGGCGAGGCGCAGTCACGCACGGCTGCCGGTGCCTGGCTGGCCTCGGGGAACCGGCCGAGTGACGTCCTGCTCGGCTACGAGCCCGTCTATCTGCGGGCGTGGGAACAGGACCGCTCTTTCTCCGGTCACGTGCTGCCGCGCGCGGATCCGGCGCTACTCGCCTCGACGCTCAAGGACATCCCCGAGCCGCTCAGCCGAGGTGTCTGGGTCCTGGACGCGAGCGACACGACGAATCTCGTCCAGCGCCAGACGATCCCGTTCGTCCTGCCTGCTCCCAGCTCGGCCTTCGAAGGGCGTGTCTACGGCCCGTTTCTCGTCATCCGCTCGCGGCGGCCGCTCCTGACGCGCGCGCGTTATCTGAAGGTGTCGGAAGACGTCATGCGAGTGGGCGTCCGCCTCGGGATCGGCGACGCGGACATCAACCTTCGGACCTTGCTCCGCGCGGCGTCACGGCTCTAGCCGGTCGCGCTTCTTCTCGACGATCTCGCGGTAGCAGGGTGCGCTCTCGAACGCTTCGAGCCCCTGGAAGACGGGTCGATCGGGCTGGGCCCGCCGGCGCCTGCGGCGAGCGGCCGCGAGGGTGGCGGAGGCTCCGAGCAGCCCGCCCACGACGAAGGAGCCGAGACGGCCGCCCCTGTTCTCGCCGTCCATGGGACGATCTTAGGTGTGATCGCGACACTCGGAGACGCGCTCCTCGACGTGATCGTCCGCCTGGACGAGCCGCTCGAGGCGGGTGCGGACGCCCTGGCGGCGGCGCAGACGAGTGTGGGCGGGCAGGCGGCCAACGTCGCGGCCTGGGCGGTCGCCCTCGGCACGGAGGCGCGCTGCATTGCGAAACGCGGTGACGATCTCGCGGGGAAGCTCGTCGGTGCTGAGCTCGGGGCGCGAGGCGTCGAGCTGGCGGGGCCCGTGCAGGGACGAAGCGGCATCGTGGTCTCGCTCGTCGGCACCGACGGTGAGCGGACGATGGCATCGGATCGCGGCTCCGCTCCGGAGCTCTCGGCCGACGAGCTCGACCCGGAGTGGTTCGCATGCGACTGTCTGCACATCTCCGGCTATGCGCTTCTCTCGACGCCGATCGACGGCGCCGCGCTTCGCGCGGCGGAGCTTGCGCGCGAGCGAGGCGCGCGGGTGAGCGTCGACCTGTCCGCCTGGACGCGGATCCGCGAGTACGGGCCCGTGCGCTTCCGAGAGCTGCTCGAACGTCTCGCCCCCGACGTGATCTTCGCCAACGAGGCCGAGTGGGAGATCGTCGGCGCCGCGTACGGGCTAGCGCCGACGGCGGTCGTCAAGCGCGGTGCACGCGGGGTGCTCCTGCTCGGGGACGAGCGCGTCGAGCTACCTGCTGCCGATGTCGAGGTCGTCGATGCGACGGGCGCCGGGGATGCCTTGGCGGCGGGCTTCCTCGTCGACGGCCCCGAGCTAGCGGTGGAGGCAGCCGGCCGCTGCGTCGGCAAGCCCGGAGCGATGCCGTGATCGTGGTTTCGGAGGAGGTGCGCGAGGCTTCGGCGGTCGTGGCGCTCGAGACGACGCTGATCGCGCACGGCTTCCCTGGAGGAGAAGGCGTCGCGGTCGGCCTCGAGTCGGAGCGTCTGGTGCGCGAGGCAGGCGCCGTCCCCGCGACGATCGGCGTGCTCGACGGTGAGCTCCGGGTCGGACTCACGGAGGACGAGCTGACGCGGTTCGACGCGGGCGCGCGCAAGGTGGGGCCGCGCGACCTCGCTGCGTGTGTCGTGCAAGGTGCGATCGGCGCGACGACGGTCGGCGGGACGCTCGCGGTGTGCCGCGCTGCCGGCATCCGGTTCATGGGCACGGGCGGGCTCGGCGGCGTGCACCGAGGCTTTCCGCATCCGCCGGACGTGTCCGCGGACCTCGGCGAGCTCGCTCGCACGCAGGCGCTCGTCGTCTCGGCTGGAATCAAGTCGCTGCTCGACGTCCCGGCGACGCTAGAGCTCCTCGAGTCACTGGGCGTGCCGGTGCTCGGGTTCCGCACGAACGAGTTGCCACTCTTCTATACGGCGCACGGGGGCCCGGTGGTTCCGGGACGCGTCGAGTCGCCGGACGAGGCTGCGCGGGTCGCCCGCGCGCATTGGGATCTCGGCGGCGGTGGTTTGCTGCTCGCGCGTCCGCCTGACCGAAGTCTCGACGACGTCGAGCCGCTGATCGAAGAAGCGCTGGCGGAAGCCGAGCGCCGAGGCGTCACGGGTCAGGCGGTGACGCCGTTCGTGCTCTCGTTTCTGCACGAGCGAAGCGAGGGCCGGACGCTGGTTGCGAATCGAGAGCTCGTCGTCGCAAACGCCGGCCTGGCGGCCGAGGTCGCAGTCTCGTCCGCGTCAGCGTGACCCTGTCCGCGCGGTACGTGTGCGCCGGAGCCACGTCGGGGACTGTCCCCGACATGTCCCGGTGCGACAGGTCTCGGCCACGTCGCCTCCGGCCGGGACGGGTGTGCCAAGAGTGTGACTTTTCTTCCACACCGGGCCGGCGCGGACACGGCTGACGGCCCGGCGTCGCATACGTTCGAGGGCGGCACGCCGCGGTCCCGTTCGGAATTCGGACAGCTTTGGCTACAGATCGCGACGCACGAAGCCCGCGATCGCGAGCGCACCGACGATCACGAGATACGCCACCACCCAGAGGCGGAGTCCGACTCCGCCCTGCTCCGCGCCTCCGAACGGACCGAGCCGAAGCAGGAAGCCCGTCAAACCAGACGTCTTCTCGGTGATTCCCCGTAGCGCGTCCTGGTACAGCGCTTCGAAGGGAATCATCCACGCGGCGATCTTCGCCGCATGGATGAGGCCGGTCGAGTTGAGCACGTGCCCGATGTTCCCGAGCAGCCCGGCGACGAGCCCGGCGCCGAACACCATGAACACAGCGATCCCGTTCGCAATCGAGCTGAGAAAGACCGAGCCGAGCAAGGACAGCGCCGCCACAACCAGCACACCGGCGGCGAGCTCGAGCCCGGGCGTCACGATCCGGTCCGGCCACCACGAGCCCTCGAGCCCGGTCAGCAGCATCCCCGCGAAGTAGAGGATCAGCACGTACGGGACACACACCGCCGCCGCGCCGAGGAAGCGCGCGACCAGCAGGGTTGCCCGGCCGATCGGACGTACGACGAGCGGCTGCAGCAGGTTGCGCTCCGCATCGCCGCGCACCGTCCCGAGCGTCAAGAAGATCGCGAGGACGACGCCGAGAAAGAGCGTCCCGAACATCGCCATCCCGAACAGAAATGCACCGGCGAACGTCTGCGCATCGACACCCGCTGGAGGGACGACGCCCTCGATGTGATGAAAGGCGTACCGCGCCCCGAGCCAGTACAGGACGAGAAACGCAACCGTGAGCACGCAGACGACGACGAACACCTTGCGACGCAGCGCCTCGCGCAGGCCGTACCCGGCGATCGTCAATACGGCCGTCACGACGTCTCACCGCCGACGGCTTCCACGTAAACCTCTTCGAGCGTGGAGGTCAACACGCGCGCTCCATACACGTCCTGGCCGTCGCGCACGAGCTCGGCGATCAGCTTCGGGACATCCTCGCGGCCCGCTTCCAGATACGTCCGCTTCCCCTCGCTCGTCTCGATCTCGACGCCACGGGGACGCGAGAGCTCGGCAGGCGTGCCCGCCGACACGACCTTGCCGCCGAGCAGGATCACGACCCGGTCGCAGACCAGCTCGATCTCGCTCAGCAGGTGCGAGTTCAGGAGGACGGAAACGCCGCGCCGCTGCAGCTCCTCGAGGAGCGTGCGCACCGTGCGCCTGCCCACAGGGTCGAGCGCGCTCGTCGGCTCGTCTAGCAGGAGCAGCCGCGGCGACCCGATGAGCGCCTGGGCGATCCCCAGCCGCTGTTGCATTCCCTTCGACATCGCCTCGACCGCCCGCCTGCGCGCGTCCTCCAATCCGACCAGCTCGAGCAGCTCGACGCGCTCGCGCTCACCACCTCGCGAGCCGGCGAGACGCTGGTGCAGCTCGAGCAGCTCGTCCGCCGTCATCCACCCGGGAAAGCGGAACAGCTCCGCGAGGTAGCCCATCGCCGCGCGCGCCTCGCGCGAGCCTGCGCGCGCACCGCAAACCTCCGCGCGGCCCGATGTCGGCCGAACGAGACCGCAAGCGATCTTCACGAGCGTCGACTTGCCGGCGCCGTTCGGCCCCAGCAGTCCGACGAGCTCGCTCTCGCGGACCTCGAGGTCCACACCGACGAGTGCGTCGACGGCGCCGTAGCGCTTCACGAGACCGCTGACGGCGAGCGCGGCGGGCACGGCGCCGAGCGTACACTCACGCTCATGCCGCGCGGTTACGAAGAGGGCCCCGTTGCGGAAGAGGCGCAGGCACGACTGGACGCGCTAGAGCGTGGCGAGCCGATCGAGCCTGCACCGCACGCGCCGGACCGCCGCGCCGTGTACGGGTCGACCGAGGACAACCCCGAGAAGCACTTCCTCGGCTGGGCGGACGAGATCGACCCGGACGAGCTCTTCGAGTCCGGACGCGCGTGGGGGATCTCGGTTCTGCGCGAGCGCGCAGACTAGCCGAGGGCCTGCAAGAACTCGTCGATCGTCAGCGCCGTGAGCGTGCGGATCTTCGTGCTCCCGCGCGCGCCGAGCGAGACGGATACGCGCGCGATCGTCGCCGCGTCGGGTGCCTCGACGATGTTCACGAAGTCATAGTCCCCGAGCGTCGCCCATTGATGGAGCACCTTGGCGCCGAGCTCCTCGACGTCCTTGTTGACCTCTCGCAGACGGTCAGGGTTCGACTTCAGGGTCTGGACGCCCTGCGCCGTCAGACTCGAAAGCAGAATGTAGGTCGGCATCGCGCTTCCTCCTCGGTCGGGAGCTCGACTCTACTCGGGCTTCCTGGTCGACGTAGAGCACGGCGGCTCCGAGCACGAAGATCGGAGCGAGCACGACGAGCGCGAGCAGCCCCGCGACACGGATCGCCTGGTCACTCAGCTCGCGCAACGAGAAGAAGAGGACGAGACCGGTGAGGAAGATCGTGATCGCGAGCGTCGCGAGCGAGCCGAGCGCATGAACGTAGTCGGCGCGCGCGAGCTCGACGCCACGCCTGATCGAATCCGCAAAACCGCGACGCTCGACGAGGGCGGCGGGGACCCCGAGCCCGATGAGCGCGAGCCAGCCGAGCGCCAGCAAGTAGATCCCGGGAAAGATCCAGAGCCGCGACAGGCAAAGCGGCAAGAACGCAACGAAGCCCACGGCCAGCGCGACGGGCACGGCTCTTCCGCGGCCGATCGGGCGCACGAGTGCGATGGCACCGGCGTACGACCCTGCCAGCAGCAACGGTCCGGCGACGAGGACGACCGCGAATCGAGCGGCGCCCTCGAGCTCCGCGTCCGCGACGCCGACGACAGCAGGACCGATGCCGAGCGCGAGCGAGGGCCAGAAGCGCGCAGCGTAGAGCTTCAGCGATTCCGCGACGAGCTGCCCGACGGTACGGGTCTCAGGCGGGAGCGGCGGTGGCAACTGGGTGCGGTGCACGCGGTCGAATCTAGCTGTGCTGCGGAAACACCGGCTTGCCGTCGACCCAGTCGAGCTCGAAAGCGACCCGCGAGTTGTGCAGCGCTTCGAGGTTGGCGACCACCTCGCGCGTAGCGGTGTCGATGACGTCACCGGAATCCCCGACGTAGACGAACCGCCCGTCTGCGCTGTGCTGGAGCGACCCGATCCGACCGCACGCACTCGTGCAAGGGGTCTCGTCACCGGAGATCGGCCTCGTGAGACGAATGTCCTCGATCCGGCGCGGCGGCTGGTCCGGGAGCCCGCTCACGTCGAAGAGGTGCACGACACTGTTCGGCGCGTCGAGCACCCAGAGCTCGGGCCGATCCGGCGCGAGCGAGAGGCCGTGTGTCGGCGGGTCGGGCCCGAAGCGCGGGTTCCAGGTGAAGCCCTTGAAACGCGTGACGTAGAGCTGTTGCTTCGTGCGCAGATCAAGGACACGGACGCCGAGCAGCCCGCGCTTCGTCTCGTAGGCGACGTCGTGCTCGCGGTCATCGACTCTCAACGTGTCCGAGGCTGTCGGGGCGGCCTTCGCGAGCCACGTCGCCTTCGCCAGCGAGAGCACGCCGACGAGCCGGTGCTTCTGTGACATGTCGAACACACACGCGGAACCGTCGAGGAGGACGACCTCGTAGCGATACGTTCCGCCGTCCGCCGGCGGCCGCCAGGTGTCGACGCCCGAGACGAGACAGCGTGGAACCTTGTCGGAGCTGTAGTAGACCGTCAGGCCGGCGACCGCGCCGATCGCGGCAAGTGCGAGCGCCGCCGCCCGGAGCCAGACGCGGCTCACCGGGCGAGCTCGACCAGCAGCCTCGGCAATGCATCGTCGAGCGCGGCGAGCGCATCGTCGAAGCGCCAGCGCGCGCGATCAGGCTCGTCGATCTCGTTGGACACGGCTCGAACCTCGACGGCGGGCACACCGGCTCGTTGCGCTGCACTCAGGACCGCAAAGCCTTCCATCGCCTCGACCTGGCAGACACTCGTCCCGCCGACGTGCGCGCTCGTCCCGATCGGCAGCACCCGCGCATCGGGAAGTGCGCGCTGCGCGGCGTCGACGAGACGAGGGGCGGGTCGAACCCGGTCCGGCACGAGGCCGCCTGCGAGCGCATCCTCGTACACCGCTTCCGAGCCGATCACGAGTTGAGGGACCGGAATGCCGCGAGCCCCGGCGATTCCCACATGGAGGAGCGCATTCGGTCGCTGCGTGGTGAGCGCGGTCACCGTCGCTGTCGCAGCTTCGACCGGACCGATGCCGCACGCGAGCGTCACCACACCGGTGCCGGCGCCGGCGAGCTCCCGGGCAGTGGCCGCGACGACGAGGATCACCCGGCCACGGTAGCCGTGTCACCCGGACGGGTGAACGGCTGCAAGGATCGCCGGGCGCCGGCGTCTTCAGATGGTGCGGCCCGCTCCCCCGTACCCCTGAAGGGGGATTTCTTCGAAACCCCGGCAAGATCCGGGCACTTGAGGCATCTCAAGGTGAAAGCACCGCTAGCAAGTCGCCCCTGAGGCCAGCCGCAGGCCGATGGGGCGAATCATTTCCCAAAGGGCCGCGGCAGCGGCCCTTTGCGTCGTCGGAGGTAAGAGATGTACGCGTTGCAAATCCAAACAGGGGAGCTACGGGAGACCGACCTACCGCCCGGGTACGGCGAGTGGAGCGACTACGCCAAGTTCGCCGTGACGTTTGCGCCGAGAGATCGGGAGTCGTGCACCGAGTCCGCAAGCGGCGCCTTCGCGCGCTGGCGTCGGACCGGCGAGGTGCCGCGGACGCTCGAGGAGCTCCGTGCGTGTCTCTGGTACGAGCAGCGCCGCTGGCGCTTCCTCGGCCGCGAGCCCGACACCGAAGGCATGCGCTACGCGGGCACGCTCATCCGCGCGATGCGCACGCACTTCAGCTAGAGCCCGGCAGCAAGCACAGCGTGGGTCACCGTGTCGTCCACCGACGACACCGGTGACTCGTGCCCGATCCACGGATCGCCGTCGAAGTAGCGGACGAAGATCTTCTCCGCAGTGCGCGTTGCGAGCGCCTGCGTCGTGAGCGTGGGATTGGGGCCACCGAGACCGTTGGGCAGGGCGGAGTTGTCTGCGACGAACAGGCGCTTGACCCAGCGTGACTCGGCATCGGAGTCGAGGACAGAGTCGGCCACGCTCGTGCCCATGCGCATGGAGCTGTGGAGGTGCAGGAAGAGCCCAGGGAAGTTCACGCGAACCACCTCGCGAGCGCCCGCGGCGCGCAGGAGCTCGACTGCGCGGCCGGCGAGGTACTCGCGGTTCTTCAGCGTTCGCGGAGAGCGTTGCCTGATCTCGAGCCTCGCAATCGGCCCGTGCGCGTCCGGAGCCATCACCGTGGAGAGCGTCACCCGGTTCCGCGGCATGACGTCGTCGTCGGTGATCAGCGCAACCCCGATCAGCCGGTCGACGTTGCTCATGAATCGCTTCAGACGCTCGCCGACGACCCGGCCGACCGCGTCGGCACCCCACGCGCCCACCGGACCGCCGTTGTCGTAGAAGCCGGCGATGCCCGAATCGCTAGAGGTGAGCGCCTGGCCCTGCAGACCCGGCGACACGCCGGCCTGCTCGAGCCCGCCGAAGCCGGGAAAGTCCAATCGCGCGGCCGACGTCGGGCCTTTGCTCGAGCCGGTGTACGTCGTGAACCTGCCGACGAGATAGTCCAGGTAGTGATCGGTGAGGCCTCGGCCGACCTGATCGTTGGGATTGGGGAGACCGCTGTTCAGCCACAGCCGCGGCGTTTCGACCGGCCCGGCGGCGAGCACGACGACCTTCGCCTGCTCCGTCGTCAACGCACCGGTACGAGTGTTCCGCCAGGTGACGCCGGCCGCATTCGCACCATCGGTCTCGACGCGCACCGCGAAGGAGTCCGGCAGCAACGTGATCGCCTTCCCGCGCGTCCAACGATCAGCGGTGAGCGCCATCGGGACGTAGCTGGAGTGCGTAGACCGCTTCGCGCGCAGGTTGCGCGGCGACTTCACCGGCTCGATGCAGCCTTGCGGGCAGTGGCCGCAGAATGTGCAGCCCTTCGCCGCCGGGTACGTGAGCTTCTTGCGATCGTTCGTCCGTCCGGCGGTGCCCTGCGGCTGGAGGATCGCGTTCTCCTGCGGCCTGTACGCCGCAACGGTGATGTCCTTGGACGTCTGGTGCGGCAGACCGAGCTTCGCGGCGCCACGGAGGAACCGGTCCTCCTTCGTCCCCATCGCCGCTGTCTGTACGGGCAGCGTGTGCTCGACCCATTCGTAGTACGGGATCAGCTCGCGGTAGCCGAGCGGCGCGGCGTGAGCCCGGTCGTAGTCGGCGGCGTCAAGCCCGGTGTAGTCCGAGAAGGCTCCCGGCATCGCGCGCGGCGAGTTGGCGAAGTAGTGGACCGTCGAGCCGCCAACGCCTGCCGTCTGCCAGAGGAAACAGTTCTGCGGCAGGTCACGGGCCCACGGCGGTTGCGTGCGATCGCCGGGTCCGAACCGGAAGACGCCGGTCGCCGGATTGTTCGCCTCGTTCTCGAAGTGCGACCACTCGCGCTCACTGTGCTCGAAGCCGGCGCCGGCCTCGAGCAACAGCACGTCGAGACCGCGCGCGGCGAGCTCTTTGGCCACCACCGGGCCGCCGCCGCCCGCGCCGACGACGATGACGTCACGCACTCGGGTCGGCTGCCTTCCGGCCCTGCCAGTACCCCTTCAACTCCTTGCGCCCGTCCGCAACCCCGGCGTAACGCGTCAGTCGCCAGCCGACCGGACGCGCGCGCAGGCGACGTCTGTTCGCAGCGAAGACGCCGGCTTCCGAATAGGCGAGGAAGGCCACGAGGTCCGGCAGGTTGCCGGCGAGGAAGCGGATCGATCCCGCGCTCTCGGCCGGGAGGCTTTCGATCGTCTGAAAGACACGAGCCTTCTTTGCGAAGGAGAGGTTCGCGAACGGTGAGGCGAACGTGCCCTTACGCGAGGCCGGGTCGACCTGGGCCGCGAACTCGTTCAGGATCGTCGCGGCCGTCGCAGACAGCGGCAAAGGCCCGGGCAGGAACCGATCGAGCGTGCGCGTCAGCACCGCTGTGGTCCCCGCCTCGATTCCGCCGGGCGTCTTCGACCTCGTTCCCTGCGCGCGCGAGTACCGATCGCGGCCGGGAACGATGAACGCGACAAGCCCGTTCAGCGTCTGCGCGACCACGTTCGGCCCGGCCGCGTAGGCGTCCTCGAGCCAGCCTTGCAGCCGAAGCGCGTGCGGCAGCCGGTCGAGCACGGTTGCGCCCGCGACGAGCGTGGTCGCACGAGTGAGGAGGTCGCGTCTCGAGACCCCGGACGCCGGCGTCACCCGCGCGGGATGACCTCGCGCGAAGGATCGTTGGCCGGATCGTTCTCCGGCAGGACGTCGTGTGCCCACTCGCTCTGCTTCCACTGCGGCACCGGCGTCTCGCACTCCCTCTTCGGCACGAACCGCGATCTCTTGACGAGCTTGTACTCGTGGATGTAGCGCGGGCAGTTCGGGAAGACCTCGGTCGCGCTGACGCGAACGATCATCTGCGCCTCGGGAAACTCCGCGAGCAGCGGATCGTCGTCTGCGACCGACGCGACGCCGTTCAGCCGCATGCGCTTTCGACCCTCGAAGTCGATGAAGAGCAAGCCGACCTTCTTCGTCGTCATGAGATTGCCCGCGGACAGGTACATCCCGTTACCGTCGTAGAGCGGGAAGGCGATCGTCTTCTCGTCGAGCACGCGCACGAACCCCGGTTCGCCGCCCTTGTACGAAGACTGCGGCTGGCCGTCCTCGTCCGTCGTGGCGATGAAGAACATGTCGCGCGCCTCGATGAACGCCCGGTCGCCTTCATCGATCCGGTCGTGGACGATCCGCTCTTCGATCCGGTCGGCGAGTCGCCGGGTGTCGAAGCGGTCCTGAAGTTCACGGCTCCCGTCGTGGTAGAGGCCCACGTCCGGATTTTCTCAGGGATCCCTCACGATCACCAAACAAGCCGCGGTCAGGATGGAGCGTTAGAGGGGGCCGCTGTGGGGAGCGGCCCTTTTCTTATGATCCGGGTGTGGGCTACCAGGTCGCAGACTCGTCGAAGCTCGAATGGGAGGAGCGCCCGCCCGGCGCAGAGGGCCAGGAGCCGCGCCAGGCGGCGGACGTCACGACCGCCGCAGGGCTGCAGCAGTCCCGTGGACGCGTCTGGCGGTACCCACCTGGAACGCGCGGCCGGCGCCATGCGGACAAGGCTCAGGAAGAGGTGTTCGTCGTCATCTCAGGGGCGCTGACGATGTTGCTCGGCGATCCGCCCGACCGTGTCGATGTTGGCCCGCAGAGCGTCGTCGCCGTGCAGCCCGGCACGCCGCTGCAGGTCCGAAACGAAGGCAGCGACGAGCTCGTGCTCTACATCTACGGCGCTCCGCCCGAGCAAGAGGGCGCCGACTTCTTCGACGACGTCGAGCTCTAGACCGCGGCCGCGGGTTCCCTCGCGGCGGCCCGCTCGAAGACGAGCTCGCCGTCCTTGACGTCGACGCGCACCGTGTCGCCCTCGGCGAAGTCCCCCTCGAGCAGTCGGATGGCGAGCGGGTTCTCGATCATCCTCTGGATGGCGCGTTTGAGCGGTCGCGCACCGTAGGCCGGATCCCACCCGGCGTCGGCGACGAGCTGCTTCGCCTCGTCGGTCAGCTCGAGGTCGAGCCCACGCTCGGCGAGCCGCGCACGTAGACGCTCGAGCTGGAGCTCGACGATGTGGCCGAGCTCGTCCTTCGTCAGGGGCTTGAACTCCACGATCTCGTCGATCCTGTTCAGGAACTCGGGCCGGAAGAACTCGCGTAGCTGCTCCTCCGAGCGCAGGTTCGAGGTCATGATCAGAACGCTGTTGCGGAAGTCGACGGTGCGGCCCTGGCCGTCGGTGAGGCGACCGTCGTCGAGAATTTGAAGGAGCACGTCGAAGACCTCGTTGTGCGCCTTCTCGATCTCGTCCAGGAGGATCACGGAGTACGGCCGCCTGCGCACGGCTTCGGTGAGCTGACCGCCTTCCTCGTACCCCACATAGCCGGGCGGCGCGCCGATCAGCCGTGCGACGGTGTGCCGTTCCTGGTACTCCGACATGTCGAGCCGCACGATGGCCCGCTCGTCGTCGAACATGAACTCCGCGAGCGCGCGGGCAAGCTCGGTCTTGCCGACGCCCGTCGGGCCGAGGAGCAGGAACGAGCCGATCGGCCGGTTCGGGTCCTGGAGGCCCGTGCGCGCACGGCGTAGCGCGTTGGCGACGGCCTCGACGGCTTCGTCTTGGCCGACGACGCGCTGGTGCAATCGCTCCTCCATGTGGATCAGCTTTTCCGTCTCGCCCTCGAGCAGTCGGTCGACCGGGATTCCGGTCCAGCGTGCGACCACCATCGCGACGTCGTCCTCGTCCACCTCTTCCTTGACCATCGTGTTCTCGGGCTGAGCGCCGTCGCGTTCGGCGAGCTCGCGCTCCAACGCCGGCAGCTCGCCGTGGCGAATCTCCGCGGCGCGGTTGAAGTCGCCACCGCGCTCCGCGCGTTCGTACTCCATGCGGAGCGCGTCGATTCGCTGCGTGACGTCCTTGACGCGGTCGAGCGCCTCCTTCTCCTGCGACCAGCGTGCGGCCAGGCCGGCGTGGCGCTCCTTCGCCTCTGCGAGCTCGCGCTCGACCGGCTCGCGCACGTCCTTCGACTCTTTCTGCATCGCGGCGAGCTCGATCTCGAGCTGGCGCACCCGGCGATCCGCTTCGTCGAGTTCGATCGGGCTCGAGTCGATCTCCATCCGCAGGCGTGACGCAGCTTCGTCGACAAGGTCGATCGCCTTGTCCGGGAGGAACCGGTCGGTGATGTAGCGGTCGGAGAGGACCGCGGCCGCGACGAGCGCCGCATCTCGGATGCGCACGCCGTGATGCGCTTCGTAGCGCTCCTTCAGGCCGCGCAGGATCGCAATCGTGTCGGTGACCGACGGCTCGCCCACGAAGATCGG